>ERZ1066138.169-NODE-169-length-22390-cov-10.804746_pt1 | contig 22390 bp, 19 predicted proteins | sample MGYA00382785_ERZ1066138 | MGnify/ENA primary metagenome ERZ1066138 (study PRJEB33369, sample SAMEA5778368) | biofilm metagenome | biome: Industrial cooling water; feature: Water cooling tower basin; material: Biofilm | place: United Arab Emirates | collected... | reverse complement strand
ATGCACCACCAGTAGAAGACTTCCGAGTTGATGGTCCCCGCCATACTCGTCGATTTCTCTAGCGCAGCTAACTTCGCAGCTAGATCGGCTAACTGTTGCTCCATGTCCCACCGCTCTCCATCAAAAACCCCACATGCCGTCTCGAAGCTCGAGCCGACCAAGGTATTTTCCCTCGAGGAAAATAATACCCGTGACATTCAACCGCAAACGGCGTGCCAGACTTGATTATTCAGGAATTTCCGCGTGGTGGCCTGCACCGGCTGGGCCGGGTGGGGGGTGCGCAGCATAGAAAATCGGCAACGCGCTCAAAAAGGCGTCCGCAAGTACGCGAGCGGTCCCTGGCCCGCGATAACGCTGGATTCGGAGTCAGTTTTTAAGGGGGCCGAGGCATCGATGAGCGAAGCGCCAGAGAACCCTGGCGAGCCGGACAGGACAAAACTGCGAACACGTATGTTATTGAAATTGCCGTATAATTTCTCCTCACCATGGGGACGTGGCTATACACATAATTACACTTGCATCGTAAATGAGTTCATCGGGATGTCGACGACCTCGGCGGAGGCCGACTCTTTGCCAACTTAATGTAGGTCGATCGTAGCACTCAGCTTCGCAGTGACTGCCGCTCTGAATTTGAGCGCCGCATCTTCTCGACGTTTCTCTCTCCTACCTGGCAGATGCCTTACGGCTCACCTCCACCTCTGTTCGCACCAGTTCACTAAGCTGCTTGGGTCCGAACGAAGGTAGCGGCTTGCCGTTGACGAAGAACGTCGGCGTGGCTTTCACCGCCGCGGTCTTGATGTCGGCTGTGTCCTTGGCTAGCACCTCCGCGATTTCGGGGCGCAGCGCGTCACGTCTGGCCCTCTCGATATCGAGACCGGCATTCCTTGCCGCCTCCCAGGCGATGTTCAGGTTGGGCGCCCCATGGACGGCCCAGTTCGGCTGGGTCGCCAGGAGCGCTTCCTTGACCGGCACGAAGATATTCTGCAACCGCGCCGCCTCGAGGATGGCTACGGCTTCGTCCGATCCCTCATGGAACGGCGCATAGCGAATGACGAGGCGGACGTCCTTCGGGTACTGCGCCATGATCTGCTTGAGGTAGGGATAGAATGCCCGACAGCTCTCACAAGACGGATCGAAGAATTCGACGATGGTCACCGGCGCATTTGTCGGGCCGATCACCGGCGAGTGCGGCCGAACCAAATGATCCTGGCCGGATGCCGCAATCAGCGTCGCGCGGTCGGCAGCGCCGCGGTCATAGATGTAGGCGCCGACCGCAAACATGATTGCGGCAATACCAGCAGCGATCAACACGAGAAAGCGTCTGGTCACGGGGCAGGCCTCCGGGCTGTGAGCGTGAGAAGAACGGCAATGGCGGTAAATGCGAGAAGGGAGAGCGCGGGAATGGGCAAGCCGCCGAGGACCGTCATGCCTTCACCTGAGCAGGACGGCCCGTCCGCAGTGCAGGGCGTCAACGCGGCAGGAATGACGCCGACGTAATGCAGCATGTGATAGGCGGCGATCAGCCAACCGAACAGCGTGAGCGGGAGGGCGTAGCGCCACACTCCCGCGTCGGAACGAAAGCAGGCGATGGCGAGGATCAGGGCCAAAGGAAACATGAAGATGCGCTGATGCCAACACAGGAAACACGGCGCCTGCCCCATGACCTCACCAATAAAGAGGGCGCCAAGTGTCGCCGTGAGAGCGACGATCCAGCTAACGAATAGCAGGAGCCATACCGCGTCTGCTTCTCCCGGAGCCTCATTCGACTCTGTCTGCTGCATGATCAGTCTATCCTGCTGAAGAATGGAAATGCCTCATCAACCAGAGAGCGATCGTCGACACGTTGCCCGCGAGCATCAGCAGCCTGCTCGATCACGGCCGGAAGCGCAGGAGGCGCAGGGCATTGGCGGTGACGAGAACGGTGGCGCCGGTATCGGCGAGGATCGCCATCCACAGCGGTGTCGCGCCGAACAGCGTCGTTACCAGAAAGATGCCTTTGAGCCCGAGGGCGAGCACGACGTTCTGCCAGATATTGATGAGCGTCGCGCGCGATAGCGCAACGAGTTCGGCGACACCCGTCACGCGGTTCTTGAGCAGGGCGGCGTCCGCAGTCTCGAGCGCCACATCCGTGCCGCCGCCCATCGCGATCCCGACCGACGCAGCCGCCAGCGCGGGAGCATCATTGATGCCATCGCCGACCATGGCGATGGGGGCGCCCGCCTTGTAGTCGGAGATGGCTTTGAGCTTGGCGTCAGGCAGGAGCTCGGCCCGCGCCTCCAGTCCGAGCGCGCCGCCGATGGCGGCGGCCGTGCGGCCGTTGTCGCCGGTCAGCATGACAGGTGTGATCGCGAGCGCACGCAGCCGGGCGATGCCCTCGCTGGCATCCGCGCGCGGCTCGTCGCGCAGTGCGATCAGACCGATCGGATGCTTGTTCTCGCTGACGACAACGACCGTCTTGCCCTCGCCTTCCAGCTCGGCGATGCGCTGGACAATATCCGGCGATACATCGCCCTGCTCGGCGGCATGGCGCGGGGAGCCGACGGAGACAAAGCCGGACTTGAGTCGGGTGGTCACAGCTTTGCCCGCCGTTGCCAGGCTCTCGCCGAAGGACTTCGGGATCTCGAGTTTGCGCTCCTTGGCGGCCGCAACGATTGCCACGCCCAGCGGATGGCTCGAGCTCTGCTCAGCAGCGGCGGCTTTGGCCAGCAGATCATTCTCCGTGACGCCGAATGCGACCGTATCCGTCACCCGCGGTCGACCGACCGTCAGGGTCCCTGTCTTGTCGAAGGCGACGGTCCGGACCTTGCCCAGTGTCTCGAGCGCGGCGCCACCCTTGATCAGGAGGCCACGCCGTGCGCCACCCGCCAGGCCCGAAGCGATGGCGGCCGGCGTCGAGATAACAAGCGCACATGGACAGGCGATCAGCAGCACGGCAAGGCCGCGGTAGATCCAGGTGAACCAATCGGCACCGAAGAGCAGCGGCGGCACAACGATCACCAGTGCCGACACCAGCATCGCCGCGGGCGTGTACCAGCGGCTGAACTGATCGATGAAGCGTGCGGTCGGCGCTTTTGACGCCTGCGCCTCCTCGACCATGTGAATGATGCGCGCGATCGTGTTATCGGCTGCCGTGCGCGTGATCTCGACATGCAGCTCGCCATTCGTGCTGATGCTGCCCGCATAGACGCCGGACCCGCGTTGCTTCAGAACAGGAACGGACTCGCCCGTCACGGGCGCCTCGTCGACCTCCGACGTGCCGTTCAGGATGGTGCCGTCCGAAGGGATACGGTCGCCGGGCCGGACGACTACCAGATCACCTACGGCAAGTGCCTCGATCGGCACGGTCTCGACGTCGTCGAACCCGCCCCGTTGGCGCAAGACCGTGCGCGGTACAAGCGCGACCAGTGCCTTGATGCCTGCGCGTGCCCGTCCGGCGGCGACGCCCTCGAGCAGCTCGCCCACGGCAAACAGGAAGACGACGACGGCCGCTTCTCCGGCCTCGCCGATGGCCACCGCGCCGACCGCGGCAACCGACATCAGCGTCTCGATGGAGAACGGTGTGCCCGATAAAGCCCCCGCGCGAGCCCGCCGCGCGATCGGCACCAGGCCGACCACAGCCGCGAGCACATAGGCGACGTGCGACCAGCCCGGCGCGACCTGCGAAACGATGAATGCGAGAGCAAGCAGGGCGCCGGTTGCGATAACGAGCTGGCCTTTCCGCGAGGACCACCAGGCGCGGTCGCCATTGTCATGAGCGTCCTCGAGCGCCGAAGCAGGCGCCCTATCGGGGTCTATGGCGGTGTAGCCCAGTGCGCTGATCTTCGCCTGGATGGTGGCGCGCGGTGTGCGGTCCTCGTCCAGCGCCAGCGACAAGGCCTTTCGGCCATAGCTGACCTCGACCTCGCTCACGCCCGGCAGGCGCCTGACAGCGGTCTCGATCTTGGCTGCGCAGGCCGCGCAGTCCATGCCTTCAATGCGCAGCGTCAGGGGAGCTGCTGCCATGTTGTGTCACCTCGACGCGTTCGACGTGACACCCTATATGCACCCTGTAGCAACTACAGGGTCAAGGGATGACTGACGGGCATCTGAGCATCGGCGAGCTTGGGAAGCTGACCGGCACCAAGGTCGAGACCATCCGCTACTATGAGCGGATCGGCTTGCTCGCCGCGCCGAAGCGGACGACGGCGAACTATCGGGCCTATGGCCCCGTGCATCTGAACCGGCTGAGCTTCATCCGCCGTTCCAGAGACCTGGGCTTCTCGCTCGATCAGGTTCGCGCTTTGCTCGACCTGTCTGACGACCGCAACCGGCCGTGCGAAGCTGTCGACATCATCGCCAAGGCGCATCTGGCCGAAATCGATCGCAAGATTGCCGACTTGCGGGCACTACGGCGTGAGCTCAACAACATGATCACGCAGTGTCGTTGCGGCACGGTCGCCGATTGCCGGATTATTGATGCGTTGTCGCCGGAACAGACGCGCCAAGTTTCAGCCGCCCCGGGCTTGCGGTGAGCGAGATGCTCACGGCCCATAGCACCTTGGCGAGACGACAGCACCGGGAGATGAGTTTGAAGCTCATGTCAGGTGAACACCCCCCTCGCTACAAAGAGTGGCAGAGCCAATATGTTCCGAGTCGGTGCTGGGGCAGGAACTGGCTGCCAGCTGACGACCACAGGTACTAGGAAAATCTTATCGATGCCGGACTGGCTGCTCGTTGAACTTGCTCAAATCCAGGGCAGCATCGTGCGAAGCCTCGCGGCCCAAGTGCGTGCGGGCGGGTTCGGCGGCCTTGCATTCGCGTTCGCCCTTGGCGCGCTGCACGCGCTAACACCCGGCCATGGCAAATCGGCTCTCACGGCATATTTTCTTGGACGGAGTGGAAACCTTGCGACTGGTGTGAAGGTCGCGCTTTCCGCCGCGCTCATGCACGTGATATCGGGCTTCTGCGTATTCCTCGTGCTCACCTTTGCCATCGGCTCCAGCCCATCATTTTCGGCACGCGACCCCTCGTGGTTCACCTTTATCGGTTACGGACTCATCATCCTGGCAGGAGGAACCATGCTATCGCAGAGCCTTTGGCCTGCTCACGGGCACCGCCACGGGACGCACTCTCTTACCGCCGGCATCGGCCTCCTACCCTGTCCGCTAACCATTTCCGTGCTCGGATTTGCCTGGCTCCAGGGCACGGCCGTGATGGTCACGCTCGTGCTGATTGCCCTCACTCTTGGTATTGCAACAACGATCGGGTTGGTAGCAGTGGCAACGATCGTGGCGAGAAAGCTGGTGGGTTCCGCGCTTGTTAGTTACCTGCCCGCATTTGAGCGTTGGGGACGAGTTCTCCAAGGTGCCGCGGGTTTGACGATCGTCACGCTAGGGTTCTATACGCTGGTCAATACCGTGCGGTAAGCACACCACAGATTAAACTTAGACTTTTCATGGTCGCATTTCAGTTGTAATCAGCGCCCGGGTGCCGAACATATTCGACACCCATTAAAGCAGTCTGGAGACCCATTCGCTTGGTTTCAGCGCGAAGTCACAAGGGTTGGCGGGCACTTGCCGCGTTGCGGTCGGTGGTAGCCGTCCTTTTGATTGCGCTGGTAGCGGCGAATGCAGTGGCGGGATCTTTCTCGGGATTTGTCCATAGCCACGGTCTCGAACAAGCGGATCACCATCATCATCACGATGATGGCGACCACCACCATCATGGCATTTCCCATGATGAAGCGCCTGTGACAGCACTTGATGACGATGTCCCTGCGTCGTCGGACACCAAGAAGGATGTCGATCCGACAACGCTGCATGAGCACGGTCCCGCTGTCACGCTCGGGTTGGCAACCGAGTCGATGTGGGACGCTATGCCACTTCGGGCGCGGTGGGGATTGCCGCGACCAGAGCATCTTGGCTTAGACCGAAGAATTACATCTGAACGGCCTCCCAGAGCGGCGTGAGACGGGCGCAATAGCGCCCCCTGCACGTTTTGTCCGCCACTCTGACGCAGGTCTAACCCCATGCCTCTTCTCGCGAGGCCCGTTATCGGGCCATGCGCGCGCGCCTTGCGCACGCTCCTTCTATCATTGGCGCTTCTTCCTTCGCTCGCCGTTGCGGTTAGCCTTGCCGGCCCCGGGCATAGTGGTGACGAAGGCCACTCCCATGACGCTCCATCCGCGAAATCAACACAAAGCCCGCGCGTCCTTGCATCGTCCGAAGCCTTTCAGCTGGTCGGGATCCTAAAGGCCAACCAGATCACGATTTACCTTGATAGCGAGAGATACAACGCGCCGGTCTCAGGCGCGACGATAGAACTTTCGGTCAATGACAGGACAGTCACTGCCGAACCCAAGGCCGATGGCACGTATGTCGTTTCCGCGGGCGGCCTTGTTCAACCTGGCGAGAACGTTTTTGAGTTCTCGATCAAAGCCGGTGAGATCCACGATCTGCTCGGCGGCACGCTCGCCGTTCCGGTAGCACAAGCACAGCACGAGGTGCGCCGCGCGGCTTCAGTCGCAGCGGCGCTGGGCCGGCCCATGTCCATCGGATTGGCCATGCTCGCAAGCGCCGCGATGCTTGTGTTGGGCGTTTTCATCGGCGGCCTCTTCTCTCGGCGCACGATGGCGGGCGCAATCGCTCTGGCGATCGGCCTATCCGTCGCCGTGAATGCCAGCCCCGTTTTGGCAGGGCCCGGACATTCGGGTGATGAAGGGCACGCTCATGGCCCAGAGACGAGCGAAGGCGCAAGTGACAGCCCGCGTCGCTTGCCGGACGGTTCCGTCTTTCTACCGAAGCCGACACAACGGCTCATCGAGGTGCGGACCGACTACCTCGCGCCGCAAACGGTGCGGCGGGCCGTGCGCTTGCCCGGCCGAACCATTGCGAATCCCCATCGCATTGCGGTGGTGCAGAGCATCGTGGACGGCCGTCTGGCACCCTTCAATGGGCGTTTTGCCCATGTCGGCCAGCACGTCCGCGCGGGCGAGCTTCTCGGCTACGTGAAGCCGGTGATGCAAGAAATAGATCGCTCGGATTTCGAGCAGACCGCAGGCCAACTTGATCAGGAGATCGCGCTCGCCGAGAACCGCGTCGAGCAGTTCAGGCGCTTCGCCACGTTTCCCGCCGAACGCATCCGAACCGCCGAAATCGAGCTCCAAAGCTTACAGCGTCGACGAGCAACTCTCAGCCAGCGGAAAGCCGTCAACGAGTCCCTTATAGCTCCGATCGATGGCGTGATCATCGCTGCTCAAGCGGCGATCGGGCAGGTCGTCTCGCCGAAGGATATTCTATTCCAGGTGGTTGAGCCGCGCGCACTGTGGGTTGAAGCCCTTGCTCACGAAAGCATCGACGTGTCATCGCTCGGCGGAGCCCAGGCTATTGCGCAGGACAGGGAAGCTGCGGTCCTCAAGTTCGTCGCCAGCAGCCCGGCTCTTGCCCAGCATGCAACCTCAATCAAATTCGAGTTGACGACCAACCCGGCTGGCTTGGGCATTGGCCGTCAAGTGACCGTGATGGTCGAAATCGGCAACGAGCAGACGGGCATCGTCGTGCCACGGTCTGCCGTAGTGCAGGCTCCCAATGGCCAATACGTCGTCTTCCGTCATGTCGAGCCCGAGCGTTTCGAACCGAGGCCTGTTCGCTTCGTCGAGGTCGATGGTACGCGCGTCATTCTCACTGCCGGCGTCGAAGCAGGAGAAAAGATCGCAGTGCAGTCCGCCACTCTCATCAATCAGATCCGGTGAGGTGGCATCATGTTCAACTTTCTTGTTACTGCGAGTCTTCGCAATAGATTGATGGTCCTGTTCGCGGCTGCACTGCTCGTCGGCTACGGCCTGATGATGCTTCCTCGCGTGCCGGTGGATGTCTTCCCGGACCTGACTAAGCCCATCGTTACAGTGCAGACTGAGGCGGAGGGCATGGCGCCGCAGGAGGTGGAGCTCCTAGTTACGCGTCACGTCGAGACGGCAATGAACGGCCTGCCTGGTGTAGGACGCGTGCGCTCGGTGTCCGGGATCGGACTTTCCATCGTCTATGTCGAGTTCGATTGGGGCACGGAAATCTACCGCAATCGCCAACTCGTTATCGAGAAGCTTGGCGGCATTCGCGACCGTCTTCCCCCTAACATCACGCCCGCCTTAGGCGGCATCAACTCGATCATGGGCGAGATCCTGCTGGTCGCGCTCACAGGGCCGAAACTGACGCCGATGGAGTTGCGCGAAATTGCGGATTTCACCATCAGACCGCAGCTCCTCAGCATTCCCGGTGTCGCGCAGGTCATTCCAATCGGTGGGGAAGTCCGTCAGTTCCAGATCGCGCCCAACCCCGTTGCTCTAAAGATCTTCAACGTCACGCCAGACACTCTTGAAGCGGCGGTGCGTCGTTTCGGGATGAACTCAGGCGGCGGGTTCGTCGACCAACACGGCAGCGAGTTCTTGATCCGCAACATCGGCGACGCTGCCAATCTAGAGCAACTTCGCAATATCGCCGTCGCGACGCATAACGGGCGAACGGTGCTGCTTCATGAACTGGCCGATGTCTCCTTTGCACCACGCATCAAGCGTGGCGAGGCCGGTTACAATGGCGCTTCGGCCATCATCATGAGCGTCCAGAAGATGCCAGCGGCGGACACGCTGCCGCTAACACAAGCTGTCGAGGCCGAACTTGCGGCCCTGCAGAAGACGCTGCCCGAGGGGGTCAGCGCCACTAACGTTCAGTTTCGCCAAGCGACCTTCATCGAGCGATCAGTGGAAAACGTCAAGACGGTGCTGATCGAAGCGGCCGCAGTCGTCGCAATCGTGCTCATTGTCTTTCTGCTGAATTGGCGAGCGACGCTGATTTCGTTGTCCGCAATCCCTATCTCGATCCTCATCACCGTACTGGTCTTCAGTTTCTTCGGGATGTCCATCAATACGATGACGCTCGGAGGGCTTGCGATCGCCATCGGCGAGCTAGTGGATGATGCCGTCGTCGACGTCGAGAACATTCTGCGCCGATTGAAAAACAATAGTGAGCGCACGAACCCACTACCGGCGATTGATGTTATCGCAGCAGCGAGCCGCGAGGTACGATCGGGCATCGTCTACGCGACGTTCATCATCGTCCTGGTGTTTGTTCCGCTCTTTGCGTTGACAGGCGTTGAGGGACGCCTATTCACGCCTCTTGGAATTGCCTACATCGTCTCGATCCTGGCATCGCTGCTGACCGCCATCACGGTCACGCCGGCACTCTCCTACTACCTTCTCCGGAAGACGCGCGTCACCTCTCACAAGGACAGCGCCATCGTGCGCTGGCTGAAAGCAGGCAATCGCAGACTGCTCCTCCGGGCGTTCAATCATCCCCGTGCCGTTGTCCTTCCGGTCGTCGCGTGCATCGGCCTCGCGGCCGCCGCGGCATCGTTTCTGCCGCGTGCTTTTCTACCCCCCTTCAATGAAGGCACACTGCTGGTCGGCATGCAGTACAACCCCGGGATTAGCCTGGCGGAATCGCATCGACTTGGCTTTGCCGCCGAGCGGCTCGTCATGACGGTTCCGGAAGTCAAGTCCGTCGGCCGACGCACCGGCCGTGCGGAACTCGATAGCCATGCCGAGGGCGTTCACGCGAGCGAGCTCGACATCGATCTCGAACGTTCTCAGCGATCAAAAGAAGCCGTCTTCGAAGAGATCCGCGAGAAGCTTTCGGTGCTGCCGGTCTCGGTGGCGCTCGGCCAACCAATCTCCCACCGTATCGATCACATGCTCTCGGGCGTACGCGCAGGTCTCGCCATTAAGATCTTTGGATCTGACTTGGATGTGCTGCGGACGCTCGCCGATCAGCTCAACATACGGCTGAGGGGCGTCAACGGTCTTGTCGACCTCAACATCGAGAAGCAGACCCTGATTCCCCAAGTGCGCGTGCGCGCGGTCGCGGAGAGCGCCGCGCTCTACGGGCTCTCCTCCGCGCAAGTGATGACAGCGGTCGAAGCCCTCTCAAATGGCCGCGTGGTGTCCCAGATTAGCGACGGCGAGCGCCGATTCGATGTCGTCATAAGGCTAGCCGACGCCGATCGTTCAACGCGAGCCCTGCGCGACGTCCTGATACCGACGCCCACCGGCTATATCCCGCTGAATCACGTCGCCAGCATCGATGAAACCGTCGGGCCCAATCAGGTTCTGCGCGAGAACGGCCAGCGTCGCATCCTGCTTTTCGGAAACGGAGATGGCGTCCGCGATATGGCCGCGATTGTTGACGATGTACGACGCGTCACGGACGCTATGCCGTTACCCGCAGGTTACGTCATCCGGCTCGATGGCACCTTTCAGGCTCAAGAGCAGGCAACGCGAACGATAGGGCTCCTGTCGCTCGTCTCGCTGGCATTGATCTTCCTCGTTCTCTACTCGCGCTATCAATCGGCCGTTCTGAGTGCCATCATTCTGATGAACATTCCGCTCGCGTTGATTGGCAGCGTGACGGCACTCTGGATTGCTGGTCAGCCCCTTTCGGTTGCCAGCATGATCGGCTTCATCACGCTCGCGGGTATCACAGCGCGCAATGGCATCCTGAAGATCAGCCATTACATCAACCTCGCTCTGCACGAGGGCGAAACGTTCGGGCGCAATCTCGTTGTTCGCGGCAGCCTCGAACGATTGACGCCCGTACTGATGACGGCGCTCGCGGCGGGGCTGGCGCTCATTCCGCTGCTGATCGGCGCAGACCAGCCAGGGCGCGAGATTCTGCATCCCGTGGCCGTCACGATATTCGGCGGTCTCATCACAGCAACCATCATCGACACGGTGCTCACACCGCTGTTGTTCCTGAGGTTTGGACGGAAGCCGCTCGAGGCGCTGGTCGCCCAGCGAGTGACCGCCAACACCGCAACCGGCACCGGCACGACCGGTACGGTCGAGGCCTACTGAGCAACCCAAGAAGGAGACTACGCATGCTGCGCAAGAGCATTACCGCGACGATTCTCGGTGTTGCCGTCACGCTGTCGATTCCTGCCGTAGCGCAGAAGGCCGGCAAGCATGGCGGACAGACAGCCGTTGTCGCCGGCCACCACGACGCCGAACTTGTTATCGAGCCGACCCGGATTGTTCTCTACCTCACCAACCACGGAAAACCGCTGTCGGCGAAGGACAATGCCGTTCGGGCCACGGTGCAGGACGGAGGTAAAAAGAGTGAGATCAAGCTCACCGTCGAAAAGGACTACCTTGTCGGACCGCTCGCCCAGCCTTTGCAGAAGGGCGCGATCATTCTTCTGTCCGGCAAGACGGAGGACGGACACGGCGTTACCGCCCGATTCACCGTGAAATAGACTCCGCGTTGTTCGCTCGGCCAGGCGTCTCCGCCGGCTGAGCGAATTTCGCGCGTAGCTTTCGAGTGAGCAAGTAAATGTGCACGACCTTACATAGTCGACGGGCCTCAGCTCAACTTCATCGTTCGCAGTGGTGGCTTGTAAAACGGCTATCTGCGGCCTCATCCCTTATGGTGCTCGCTGTATTGCCGAGCGGAGCAGAAGGGCTGTCATCAATCGAACTGCCGCATGATCCATCGCACGCTGAGCGACCCGTTGAATGGTGTGCTTATCACATCGCGCGAAAAGAACTTATTGCAGCACTATCTGACTGCAACTACGCGGTTGCGCAGAATCCCAAGAGCGCGGCGGCTCTATCAAATCGCGGATCCGTTTGGTTGATTGCTGGAGAATCAAAGCGTTCGATTCGTGACTTCGATGCCGCTCTCAAGATCACTCCGGCGGATGCAAGCCTTCACTATAATCGTGGGATTGCGTTGTCGAATCTTGGCTTGTCCCATGAGGCGATCGCCGATTTTGGTGAAGCCATCCGCCTGCGACCGAACTTCGCAATCGCCCACCACAATCGCGGTTATGAGTACGAGCGGCTGCTGCGGCGCGACGAAGCACTCGCCGACTACAAGCGTGCATTGCAGCTAGACGCGAGCTTGAAGCCCCCTGCCGACGCGATCAGGCGAATGGAGAAGCTTAGTCAATAAATAGTGCCTCTCGTTCTGGGGCTGACGCCTTCCTAAGCGCAGAACCACAATCCCCTCTCGACAGAACTTTCTGCACGCTGGGCGCGGCGCTAGGCGTTCCGAACTCTGCCGGCGGAGATGTGACAACATCCAAACAGCTCGATTTAATTGGAGACGTGCATGAGCACCATGAACCCACTGCTGACCAAAATATTCCGCGGCCCACTTGATCTCAACGGTCCAGTCCTTGGACGAGTGTTTTTTCTGTTCGAATACGCTCGATCTTGCGTCGAGGAGCGCCTGGAAGCCTTCGACGCCCGGTTTGGGACGGATACCTCGGCACCCGTCTTCGAGCGTAATCAAAAGACGGAAGTGCATTTCTATGTTCCGACGACTGCGTCGGTGATCTACCAGATACTGGATGCCCTCCCGCTAGAGCCTAACAAGTTCGTGTTTGTCGATATGGGGTCGGGCAAAGGTCGAGCGTTGCTCGTGGCGTCGGAGTTTCCATTTAGGAAGATCGTCGGCATCGAGTTATCAAGACAGCTTCACCGCATAGCTGAGGATAACGTGGAGCGCTACGCGCCGGGCTCGCAACAGTGCTCGATGTTTCATCTGAGGTGTATGAACGCCCTCGACTATGTCTATGAAGACGACCCTGTCGTACTCTTTCTCTTCGATCCATTCGGCCGCGACATCCTCGAGAAAGTGATCCGCAATCTCGAGGCATCTCTAAGATCACATCCACGCGAAGCCTATGTCGCCTATGTGTACCCGCAGTATGACGACCTGCTTCAGAGGTCTCCAATGTTTCGCGAGATTCGAAAGGGCGGACCAAAGTGGCAGCCCTGGAGCCAGTACGTCATCTACGCAGCGTCCGCGGCAGCGATGCCTGAGCGCGAGGCAGCCCTCAACACGTCGGCGTGAGAAGCTATAGCCAGCTAGTAGAGGCGTGCGAAAGAGCACTCGACAAGGAGATGAGGCGGACACGCGCCATCTATTGCTGCGCGAGCAAACTATCACTGGCGCTTTGCAGCTCACCAATGCGGACCTCGCGAGGCTGCTAGCCAGGCGAGGATGATCCGACATGCCATAATAGCCTTCGCCGCGTGGCCAGAAACGTCGACGGATACGCAACCAATCGTGCGTTCTTAAGATGAGTATCGGATCCGTCCGATTGCTCCACGTCACCCTCATAGGAGCTTCTGAATGAACCGCTTCTACATAGTTCCTTTGGCCGCTGGTTTGGTCTCCGCTGCCACGAATATGACCCCCGCATCAGCCGCTACTCTTGGTCCTATGCCGGATCTCAAGCAAGAGACGCAGATCGATAAGGCAAAGTATCGCGACGGGTACTATGGCAACCGGTTTCGTTATCATGCTGACCGGCGCACATGGCGCTATGCCCCGGTCTATCGGAGTTGGCGAGGATATCGCAATCACGGATACGGGAACTGGCGTTCGCAACGCTACGGCCATGACCACATTAATCGCGGATGGCGTCAGTACTACTAAGTTGCAGTCTGCTGCGAAGATTGGAAGCGCGGTGCAAACGCACCGCGCTTCATTGTTGCGTCACTCGCATGGGGCGGACGAGACAACTGCTGAATGTCTGCGCGACGCGTGAGGACTGCTATTGAGTGGTCAGGAGCGGTGCATCTGGTAACACGTCAGGCGGCGCCGTCTTTCGCTCGCGATGAAAGAGCCTGTACAGCGCCGGCAGCACAAGCAAGGTGAGGGCCGTGGACGAGATGATCCCGCCGATCACCACCGTCGCCAGAGGCCGCTGAACCTCGGAGCCAGCGCCGACATTGAATGCCATCGGAACGAAACCGAGGCTTGCAACGAGCGCCGTCATGAGGACCGGGCGAAGTCGGGTCAGTGCGCCTTCTCGAATGGCCTCATCGAGGCTGCGCCCTTCCTCTCTCAACGCTCGAATGAATGAGACCATGACGACACCGTTGAGGACGGCCACGCCGGACAGGGCGATGAAACCGACCGCTGCCGAAATCGATAACGGCATGTCGCGTAGGGCAAGCGCTGCTACGCCGCCCGTGAGCGCCAAGGGAACGCCGGTGAAGACGATCGCAGCGTCCTTCGCTGAGCCGAAGAGCGAAAAGAGCAGCCCGAAGATCAGCAGAAGCGCCAAAGGAACGACGATGCGCAGCCGCTCCGCCGCAGAAATGAGCTGCTCGAACGTCCCACCGAAGCCAACCCAATAACCGGGAGGGAGGGAAATCCGCTCGCGCACCAATCCTTGAACTTCGGTGACGAACGAACCGAGATCGCGCCCGCGAACGTTTGCGGTAATGACGATGCGGCGCTTGCCGTCCTCTCGACTGATCTGATTGGGGCCAACAATCACCTCGATCTTGGCGATCTCCTCTAGCGGTACGAAGTTGCGCGCCGGATCGTTCGAGCGCTGCGACAGAGGAATGCGCAAGCGCCCGATCTCATCTACCCGCGTGCGGACGTCCTCGGGAAGCCTTACGATCAGATCGAACCTGCGGTCTCCCTCGAAAATCTTGCCCGCCACCGCCCCGCCCATGGCGACACTCACGACGTCCTGAACGTCCGCCACATTGAGGCCTAAGCGCGCGAGCGCATTGCGATCCGGCACGATCTGGAGAACGGGAAGACCGGTGACTTGCTCTGTCTTGACATCCTGGGCTCCAGGGACGCTGGCCATAAGCTGTTCGATCGAGCGTCCCATCTGCAGCAGTACTTGGAGATCGTCCCCGAAGACCTTGACGGCAACATCCGAGCGCACGCCGGAAATCAGCTCGTTGAAGCGCATCTGAATGGGCTGCGTGAACTCGTAATTGTTGCCTGGAATCTTTTCGACGGCTTCCTGCATGGCTGCAACTAGATCGGCTTTCGGCCGCCGCGGATCGGGCCAGTCCTTGCGATCCTTGAGGATGACGAAGGTATCCGCCACGCTGGGCGGCATGGGGTCGGTCGCGACCTCGGCTGTTCCGATCTTCGCCACCACCTGATCGACTTCGGGAAACTCCTTGACCTTCGCCTCGAGGGCGGCCTGCATCCGGACGGCCTGCGAGAGGCTTGTCCCCGGAATACGCAGGGCATGGAGGGCAATGTCGCCCTCGTCGAGATTGGGGATGAACTCGGTGCCGAGACGAGTACTGTGCTGGGCGGCGAGCGCCAGAAGTCCAACGGCGAGGGCAACCACAAGAACGCGGGCCCGCAACGCGAGCTCCAATGCAGGGCGATAAAGGGCGCGCGCGCCTCGCATCAAGAAGCTGTCCTTCTCGCTCACCTTTCCGGTGATGATGAGGGCAACCGCCGCCGGCACGAATGTCAGAGACAGGATAAGCGCCGCCGTCAGCGCAACGACCACCGTGAAGGCCATGGGATGGAACATCTTCCCTTCGACGCCGGTGAGCGCGAAGATCGGGAAATAGACGATGGTGATGATGAGCACGCCAAACAAACTCGGCTTGATCACCTCGACCGTTGCCTCCTCGGCCAGCAGCAGGCGCTCCTCTTTAGTAAGCAAGCGCCCGTGGTGATGCTGTGCCTCCGCGAACCGGCGAAGGCAGTTTTCCACGATGATCACGGCACCATCGACGATCAGGCCGAAGTCGAGGGCACCAAGACTCATCAGGTTGCCGGAGACCTTGTTTTCGACCATCGCCGTGATCGTCATCAACATTGAGATAGGGATGACTGCGGCTGTGATGAGCGCGGCGCGAATGTTGCCTAGCAGCAGGAAGAGGACGACGATCACGAGGAGAGCGCCCTCGAGAAGGTTCTTCTCGACGGTAGCGATCGTCCGTTCGACAAGGGCCGTGCGATCATAGATCGGCTTGGCCACGACACCCGTCGGGAGCGCGCGATTTGCCTCTTCAAGCTTGGCAGCGACGGCCCGCGATACTGTCCTGCTGTTCTCGCCGATAAGCATGAAGGCCGTGCCGAGGACGACCTCATGGCCGTTCTGCGTCGCGGCACCGGTCCGCAATTCCTGTCCGAGGATGACATCGGCAATATCGCCGACGCGGAGCGGCACCCCGCCACGTTCGTCGATGATGATGCGCTGCAGGTCCTCGATCGTGCTGGCCTGCCCGACGACGCGAATGAGATATTGCTCACCGTGCCGTTCGACGTAACCGGCGCCCACATTGGCGTTGTTCCGCTCGAGGGCGGTGATCAGATCCTTCATGCTGACGCGGTAAGCCGTCATCCGTTCCGGATGGGGCGTGACGTGATACTGGCGCTCGAAGCCGCCGATCGTGTTGACCTCGGTGACACCCGGGACATTCCGAAGCTGCGGTCGCACGACCCAGTCCTGCAATGTACGCAGGTCCTCGGGCGTATAAGCAGTGCCGTCGGCTTTCCGGGCATTGGGACGCGACTCGACGGTGTACATGAAGATCTCGCCGAGCCCGGTGGAAATGGGACCAAGCTTCGGCTCGACGGATGGTGGCAGTTCGCTGCGCACGGATTGCACGCGCTCGCTGACCAATTGTCGGGCGCGATAAATGTCTGTGCCGTCATGGAAGACGACCGTGACCTGGGAGAGACCGTAGCGCGAGATTGAGCGTGTCAGCTGCATGCCGGGGAGGCCGGCAATGGCCGTCTCGACGAGGAAGGTAATGCGCTGCTCGACCTCGAGCGGAGAATATCCCGGTGCTTCCGTATTGATCTGCACCTGGACATTGGTGATATCGGGCACGGCATCGATCGCGAGACGCTGGAAACTCCAGACGCCGAGAGCGGCCAAAGCCACCACCGCGCCCATGACGATCCACCGGTAGCGGATCGAGAGATGTACGAAGAGACGAAGCATGGGGATACCTTCAGTGATCGTGCGAAGCGCCGGACTTTTCGATGTCCGCGCGAATGAGGAATGCGCCGTCGCTGACATAGACCTCGCCAGGATCGAGGCCACCCAGGACTTCGGTCCACTCAGGCGTTCGACGGCCGAGTTTGAGCATGCGCACCTCGTAGGTGTCGCCAACCTTGGCGTAGACGACTGTAAAGTCGCGGAAGCGCTGCAGTGCCCCCGTGCGGACGGCGAGCGGGACGGGTGAGGAGGCAACCGTAACCGTGCCTTCAACAGCCATGCCCGGACGCCAGCTGCCGTCGTCATTGGAGAGATTGGCGATCGCAGTGACCGTCTGGGTTCCGGCGTCAGCGCTTGGAAGCAGCGTTGCTATTTTGGACGATATGCGACGCCCTGTGAGGTCACGGAACTCGACCGACTGTCCGGTACGCAGCTGCTCGGCATCACGCGGAAACGCGAAGAATGTTGCCTGCAGCCTGCTCGCGTCGGTAATCACATAGATCGGCTGCGTTCCCGTGACGTCACCGACATTGACATTTTCCTCGACGATGACGCCGGCAATCGGGGCCGTAATCTGATAAGTCTTCAGGCTATCACTCGCCTCCACCGTCGCGAGAACCTCGCCTTGCTTGACCTGCTGGCCGACGGCCTTGGCGAGCGTCAAAACGCGCCCGACATAGCGTGCGCGCACCTCCGCTCGTCCGCGTGGTGGAAGCGTTATGCGACCAGCGACGCTGACCGTCTCGTCGATGCTCGCTGGACCCGCCGGCTCGGTTTTGACGCCGCCAGCCTTGGCGGCTTCAGCGGCGATCGTGGTTCGGCCCTCGTACGACTCGTAACGCCACGAGTGCTCCTGACCGCCGTAGCGGGCGGTCACGGTGACATCAAACGAATGCGGCTCGCGCACAATACCGTCGCCGCGGAGATAGTCCTCCTTCGGCGCGAACTTGAATGTGTCGACCTTATTGCCCAGCCGCGTAAGCTGCATGCTCAGCTCGACGTCGCGCGGATTGAGCGGCTGTCCCTTGAGGTATGGATAAACGTGAAACTCCGGGTCAGCGCCCTCTTCAAAAATCGTCACCTCGACCGAGAAGTCACCAGAACGCAGCAGTCGACCGCGATGCGGGCCCCTCTCATATTCTTCAGCTGCGCCCTTAGCCGCTTTTTCCGCGGCCCCCTTGGGCCCTGGACTGCTGGCGTCGTCACATCCGGCGAGAGGCAACAGTACCAATGCTAGAGCAGCCAACTGGCGGGCCCCTGCAACAAACCTTCGGATTGTCATCGCGGATTCTTCCTGAGTACCTGCAGCTTCGTGTGGCGGCCGGTGAGGCGGGCCAAGGCTGCGTCTTCGAGATGGTAAGCTGTGAGGGCTTCGATGCGTCTAAGTTGCACCTCATTCAAGGCTCGCTGGGCCTCGCTGAAATCGGTGTAGTTGAAACCGCCGCGCTCGAAGCCTTCCTGGATGAGCTGTACGGCACGACGTGCCTGAGGCAGGACCTCAGCCTGGATGCGCCGCGCTTCTGTGGCGTTGGCAGACCGGCGCCCTTCGAGCCGAGCTATCTCGCGCGCCAAATTCCGCCGGGCGGCCTCGAGGTCGAGCTCGGTTGCGGTCCTTTCGGAAAAGGCGCGATCAATGTTGTCTCGGTTCGTATCGAAGATGCCGAGCGGGATCGACACCCCAGCGATCACCGCCACATCGTTTTCCTCGGCGATGTGGCGAAGACCGAGCCTGAGTGTCGGATCCTGATAGGACTTGGAGCGTTCGACGCCGATGCGCGCGTTGGCCGCTTCAGTCTGCGCTTCGAGAAGTGCCACATCCACGCTGTGCGCCGTCGGTTCGGGCGTGACGCGCGTGTGCTCGAACGCGTGCAGATCGAGATCGAAGTTCGGTGAACCGCGCCAATAGGACGACACAACCGCCTTAGCAGTTCGGGCTGTGTTCATTGCCCTCTCCAGGGCAATTTGCTCGAGCGCCAATTGCGATTTGGCTCGCGACTCGGCAAATGCTGGATCACGGCCGGCCTGAGACCTGCGCGCAATCTCCGCCTGGAGCTGTCTGGCAACGCTCAGACGCTCTTCGACGACGCGCACTTGAGCCGTCGCAGCAAGCGCCTCGATCCAAGCCACCTGCACATCACGCATGAGATCCAGAATGCGCACCGCCGCCCGTGCACGTGCCGTTCCGACCTCCGCCTCCGCGAACCCGACGCGAGCGGCTCGTTTACCCCCCAGCTCTACAAGCTGCTGAATGAAGAGCGTTGTCTCGTTGCGGTTGAAGCCCCTGAAGGCGCCGGAACCGGCGAAGTTCTCCAGATCCGCACCGACGGACGGATTGACATACCGGTCGGCCTGTCGAACGCCTGCTGCTGCCGCTAGTACCCGCGCTTCCTCAGCCGGAAGTGCGAAGTCCGCCGCGATTGCACGCTTCAACGCGTCTTCAAGGGCAAGTCGAGCAGCAAGGGCAGGCGTCATCTGCCCCCCCGCCGCGATGATAGCGAGCGCGACGATGTACATAGCCCGCAAGCGCCGCACATACGTGCGGCAACCGCGATGTTTCATGATCTGGAATCTCTCGTGAGTGCCATATTTGCGCGGGTGCTAACCAGCGCAGAGAATAGGTGGCTTACACGAGAGCGTTAGGAGGTCGCTGGAGTGTTCCGCCGGGAAGACCGTGCAAGAGCGGGACGGAAGCCACCCGCAGAAGCGCAATCAAATAGATGGGCGACCAAGAAGCGAATTCCGTACAAAGGATTGTGCTAGGTGCTGCGTCAGCGACGTGACTGTGGTCGGGAGGGTCGCCGTTTCCATCATGATGATGGTCATGATGATGGTCATGGTCGTGACTGTCGCCAATCACCGTAGACATCGACCCCTTGACCACGGTGCCCGCCAAGGAAGTCGGCGCATGATCGATACCCAATCGATGTTCGATTTTATCAATCGCGACTACAACGAACTGAGTGCACAGCACCAGAATCAGCACGGCGCCTAGCAAGGCGACGATGCGACCGGCCGCTGCGAATCGGTTCGTGATCAAAGTGCAAATCCTCCTAGTTGACCCTACCAGCCGTCCCCGAAGCGGTCAAGGTTGCCATTCGATCGCTGCTCCCGAATTCAGCTGCGCTTGGCGCAAGTGCCACAGTCAAAAGACGCCGGGGATAGAGGTCACGGTGGATGAGGCCACGTAGGATGTTTCGCGTCGATCATAAACTCGTGCACGTGCCTATACCCATTCTGTACCCCAACAGCGTCGACGATATGCGGATCATCCGATGCCAAATTGTCGTGCACGTGATCGCGAACCTGGGGATCATCCGCCGGCCACACACGAAATGCGATCCAAAGGGCAAATGCTCCACCTGTACCCATAACCGCGAATGTCGCAGGAAGACCGATTGCCGTGCCTGCCCAGCCTGCCAGGGGATAGGTAATCAACCAGCAGCAATGGGACAGCGCAAACTGCGCCGCGAATAGCGACGGACGATCTTGCGCATGCGCCGATCTGCGAAGCAGACGGCCGGATGGGGTTTGCGTCAGAGAATAACCGACTCCGAGAACGAACCACAGCGGTAGGAGGTGCAAGAAATCCGATACGAACGATCCGCCGAACAGCCCGATCACCAGAACTGACGCGCCCAGCAACATTGCCCTACGGTCCGGAAACCGCTCCAGCAACGTTGGCAAGAGCAATGCCACCGTCATTGATCCACCGCCGAAGGCTGCGAGGGCTACAGCCACTGCGCTTTGAGACAGCAAAAGCTGGCCCTGAACGATCACCACCGTGTTCACGATGACCACGGCACTCGCCGCTGCGGCGACAAGGGTCACCGCGAGCAGCCCGCGCAGCCTCGGCGTCGCCAGGTAGCTGCGCACGCCTCGCGTGGTACGCTCGTAGATGCTGCGCGCCTCAGATGAGGCAGCTGCAGGAAGGGATACAGACACTACGAAGGCAGCGGAAGCTACAAAACCCAACACGGTACCAGCAAAGAGATCACTGTAGGTCATCACCGTGAGTAGTGCGGCGGCCAGCACCGGGCTAAGGAGGTTCTCAAGATCATAGGCTAGTCGCGAAAGCGATAGAGCGCTTGTATACTCCTTCTCGTCTGGCAGCACATCGGGAATGGTTGCCTGAAATGTGGGTGTGAACGCCGCAGACGCAGCTTGAAGCACAAACACAAGCAGGTAGATCTCCCAAATTGCAGTAACGAACGGCAGGGCTAGGGCGACGGCTGCTCGAACAAGATCGAGGCCTACAAGCATCGTCCGGCGCGGGAGACTTTCCGCAAAGGCCGCCGCGATCGGCGCGACCCCAACGTAAGCAATCATCTTGAGCGCCAGGGCGGTTCCGAGCACTGCGCCGGCGTCAGCACCGGCCAGATCGAAGGCCAGCAAGCCAAGCGCGACCGTTAGAAGACCCGTCCCCACTAGGGCGATGACCTGCGCAAGGAAGAGATGAAGATACGTGCGATTGGCAAGAACAGTCAGCATCTCAACCAAACATCGCTGGCGACCTGAGAAGCCTATGCGTAGCTATACATCGTGATCACAGATACTTTGTTATCTCTTTGAACTCATCCAGCGTCTTGCGCTGTTGCCGCGGAAGTGGCCCAACGACATCTTCCAAACAGTGATCAAGATGATCCTGAATGAGGGTTTTCCTTGCTTGTGCGATAGCTCTCTCGACAGCGTGTAATTGCTGCGCAAGCTCCAGGCACGGCCGCCCGGCCTCGATCATTTCAACCACTGCGCGCAAATGGCCGTCCGCGCGCCTAAGGCGCTTTATTAGTCCAGGATGAGTGCTGTGAATTTGCTGCTCCGCCATAGCTTGATCATATCCCCCAGGAGGGGATATGACAAGCATCGATAATGCATGAAGTTCCCGACAAATTCATGCATCTCATGCCGCGGAGGAGACTTGACAAGAACCGGAATGCGCTATGCCTTCGCGAATAAGGAGGATGCGGAGCGATTCCAGGTCAAGCAACGCCCAAAGGAGGAAATGCCAATGTATCGCGTGCGGCATTACGTCGGCCCACCATTGCCGACAGCTCTGGAAGCTTATGACTATATGCGAACCCTGATCCGACGTGATTGGCCCTGGGAAGGTCTGCGTCGCAATCCCGCCTATCAGGACGAGGCGCGCGCGCACCTGAAGGTCGGTTTGGACACCACCCGATTGGAGAGCGGAGCGCTTCTCACGCGGATGCACGAGCCATCACCTCGTGCTGAAGCGTGGGCGCTCCGCTCCTTTCGTCGAGCCGTCGCTGACGGCCCTCGAATCCCGTCACATCTGGATGCCGCCGGCAGGACACACAATCCTGACCGCCTCCGCAGAGCCAGCAAGCCGATCGGATGGCGAAGCGCTCTTCTTTCCGGAACTCACTGGTGTGGAGCACATTCTGATCGATTCTGCCCGGCGCCAGCACGTTGTGTTGCGCGCTCACAGCCTCGTCCTGCAGCTCGAGATTGACGGCGCCAACATCCTCAAGGAGCCGGTGACACTCACCATCGTCACGCGCGGTGTCGGTCTACTCGGACGAACGGTGGCGCGGCTGACGGATCTGCGCCGCATCCTGTCCCCACATCTTGAGCAAGTCCCCGCTCCGAGCTGGACAGCGCGCACGCTCAACCG
>ERZ1066138.168-NODE-168-length-22572-cov-9.665231_pt1 | contig 22572 bp, 18 predicted proteins | sample MGYA00382785_ERZ1066138 | MGnify/ENA primary metagenome ERZ1066138 (study PRJEB33369, sample SAMEA5778368) | biofilm metagenome | biome: Industrial cooling water; feature: Water cooling tower basin; material: Biofilm | place: United Arab Emirates | collected... | reverse complement strand
TGGTGCCTGTACGCGAACTGCGTCTCTCGGCTGGCGCGGAGTTCATTGTCGTCGTAACGGGCGACATCATGACGATGCCCGGGTTGCCGAAAGTTCCGTCGGCCGACACGATCCGTCTGAACGACCAAGGTCAAATCGAAGGTTTGTTCTAAAGACGGTCAGAATTGCCGACAAAACATGCAACGGGCGCCGGAGAAATCCGGCGCCCGTTCGACTTTTGAGGAATTGTGCGGAGCGGCGAATTGGGTGATTTCCTGACGGTCAAATGTCCACCCGCGAGACCTCCATGCCAGCCGCGCTCCGCTCCACTTCCCCTGCCGAGATGATCGCCATTGAAGTCCGCTTTGTTTCGAGCCTGACGAAGTTCAGCGACAGCCCGCGCTTCGCGGAGAGAATCGAAGTGGTTGCTGAGACGACCATTGGCGACCTTATCACGCGGTATGGTCTACCCATTGATGAAATCGCGCGCGTGCTTTGCAATGGGCGCGACTTGAACCCGGGCACCTATACGGGCGGTAATCTTGATCTCGGCGCGTCGATCAGCGACGGCGATGTCATCACGTTCTCCGGTCCGGCACCGGCTATTCCCGGATTGCGCAGCGCCGCCGTTTAGCCGGTGGCCAACGCCGGATTCGCTTCAGGCGCTTTGTCGACCGCTGCCGCTGCGATTGTCGGATTGGAGATCGGACGCGCTTCGATCAGGTCGATCATGGCTCCGATAACTTCCGGATCCTTCCAATAGTTGACATGGCCACCGGGGCGCAGCGGCACGTTGCGCACGACACCGCCGCCGAACATTTCGATGCGATTGCCGATCGGGTCGTCGACGCGCCACATGTTCGTCCACGACATGAGCCGCGTATTGAGCGCTTCGGGGCCGGCGCTCTTCGCCTCGTAGCGCGCGAAATAGTATTGGTACAGGTGGGACAGGGGCGAGCCGAGGGTCAGAATATCGACGCGGCGCGCGCGACGGATGGACGGTTGATCGCGATTTGCGCTCAGGTAGTCATGCAAGATGACGCTGCCCTGGCTGTGGGCAACGAAGACGAGACGGTCGAACTTTTCGCGATCGACGATCTCTTTCATGACCACGTCGAGACGGGCTTCGATTCGGGTCCGGCGCGGGTGCGCAACACCCTTGTGTGTGGGCGTCGGCAGCAGCATCCGCGACAGCGCAAAGCGGGGCGTAAACTGGTGATCGACAACATCGCGGCCGATCTGGAGGATACCACGTGCGGCATGTTGAAGGGCGCGGAAGGCATAGAATGCGAGCGATAGAGCCGAGCCGCCGCCAACAATGAACTTGACCACATCCTGCCACGGCAGAAGACGCACATCGACCTGCTTGTAGAAATCAACGGGGATGTAGTCGCGCCAATAAAATATGATGAGATTGAACAAAGTGCCCGTGAGTAAGACGAAGATTGCGACCGGGTTCACAATCATGCGAGGCATCCAGAAGGAGGCGAGACGGCGCGTGCGGCGAGCTGGAATGCGCAATACTGAGCGCAAAATTGCGATGCAGAAGAACGTGACGGCCAGCGCTGACACGACGATGAGATTGAAGACGACGATGCCAACGAGATTTTTCTGCACGTCGGCCAAGTAACTGCAGGCGTGCATCGTGTCCTGGCGGCAGGCGCTGGCCGTGCGCTCATTGAAGTCGAGTGTGACGAAGATGAAGATCCAGAGAAGCGCGATGGCAATTTTGTAGATAACGCCCTGGGCAACGCTCAGGCTCACGGCGGCGGCGGGGCGGATGAGGGGGATGCGCTCGGTCCTGTCGCGTTCGAGCCACTGCTGAATGACCAGCGCGCCGAGCGCCAGGATCGCGAACAGCATCGCGTAATTCCAAACCGCCCAGAACCCAAAGATGATGAGCCCTGCGGCCATCAGATAGACAGCAGGATTGGTTAGCGCATCTCCCGGCAACACGTTCAAGGCTGCGAAGATGGCCGCTGCGGACAACCACGCGAACATCGTCGTGGACATGCCAATATCGGTGAGCGCGATGTCGCGGTAAACGCGCCATCGAGCAAAGATAAGTGCTGATCCGCCAAGCAGAAGGAGCAGCGCGATCATGACATGCGGCAAATCGAAGAGAAACAGTGGCTGAAGGTTCGGAGTTTCAAGCATTTTCTGGCGGAGCAGAAGGGCCAAGGCGCACAAGAGGGCGACGATGTTGAGCCCTGTGATGGGCCAGCGCAAAATCCAGTTTGCCAGTCGGGTGAGGTTCGCGATTACGCTGGCGAAGACATTGCGGGTCTTGTCGAAAAAGCATTCTCCCAGCACCTGGGGCGCTTCGTAAAATAGGTTGAGCATGGCAAGCGCATTGGCCAGCGTCCCGGTTCCCAGTCCCGCGAGATCGGCCCAGGTCACCTCCATGACCGCAATGTCGTCGCCCCCTCGCGTGCGGCCGCGACGAACAAAACCTTTGAAGCGCAGGTTCGACCGGTTGCGACCCCGATCAGGTAGATCGTAGACTTCGCTATGGTTCTCGAAGGTTGGACCATCGGGCATTTCGGCCAGGCGCGGTATTAAGCGGTCATTAATCCAACCGGCTTCCGTTTCGCCGGCCCCGTGGACAACGATCAAGCCGATGCGTTCTGGGGAACGGAGATCGTCTGCAACTGCTACAGCTTCAGCTTCACTGCTGGCCTTCACCCCTGGCTTCCCCCGTGCTCGTTCGACTTTTTGACGGATCTCCCGGACCGCCGCTCTTCCTACCATGCTAAATAGGGGCAGCATCGGGTCGGTGAGGCCTCTGGCGAAGCCTCCGGCCTCAAGGTAAACGGGAGAAGCCTGAAACATAGGCAACCGAGCGTCCGGCTCCTTTCGTGCTTTATTTTTAAGCAGGAACCGCCTGGCCACCCGTCATTGAACTAATGTTCTCAAACTAACACGTTGACCTCGAAGGCTTTTTCAATTGGCCCGCTCTTTGCGCTAAATTACTCAACAATGCTGGAACTGGGGGACCGTCCGACGTGTCGAAAGCCTTCGACGAGATGAATGGCTTCGGCGGGGGCGTGCGCGAGCCGTACCGCGCCGTCGCCGAGTGGCTTGAAACCCAAAAAATCGACGACCTCAAAAAGAAGAGGACGGAGGCTGAGGCCTTGTTTCGCCGGACCGGGATTACGTTTGCTGTCTATGGCGATGGGCAGGCCGCGGAACGGCTGATCCCTTTCGATATCATACCCCGCATCATCTCGGCCTCCGAGTGGCGCCGGCTGGCGGCCGGCATTGAGCAGCGGGTGAAGGCGCTCAATGCCTTCATGTATGACATCTACCACCGGCAGGAGATCCTCCGTGCAGGGCGGATCCCGGAAGAACTGGTGGTCCAGAACACAGCGTTCGTGCCGGAAATGATCGGGGTCGATCCGCCGCTCGGCATCTATTCGCACATCATCGGCATCGATATCGTGCGCACGGGGCCGAATGAGTTCTACGTGCTGGAGGACAACACGCGCACGCCATCCGGCGTCTCCTACATGTTGGAGAACCGGGAAACGATGATGCACATGTTTCCCGATCTCTTCGCGAAGAACCGTGTGGCGCCGATCGAGACCTATCCTGACAACCTTTTGAAGACCCTGGAGAGCGTGGCGGACAAGAACCTCGACCGCGATCCCAACATCGCGCTGCTCACGCCCGGCCTTTATAACAGTGCCTACTTTGAGCACTCATTCCTCGCCGATCAGATGGGCGTTGAGCTCGTCGAGGGGCAGGATCTGGTCGTGCTCGACGGCACGCTCTACATGAAGACGACGCAGGGGTTGAAGCAGGTCGACGTGCTCTACCGGCGCATTGATGACGATTATCTCGATCCCCTTGTGTTCGATCCTACGTCTCTACTCGGCGTGCCAGGCCTGTTCGATGTGTACCGATCGGGCAAGGTCACCATCGTCAACGCACCGGGCGCTGGAATTGCCGACGATAAGGCGATCTACAGCTACATTCCGGAGATCGTGAAATTCTATACGGGGGCGCCCCCGATCCTACACAATGTGCCGACACGCAACTGTCGCGACCCCCAAGAACTCGCCTACGTGCTCGAGCATCTGCAAGAACTGGTCGTGAAGGAAGTACATGGATCGGGCGGCTACGGGATGCTCGTCGGCCCTACGGCTTCTGCGAAGGAGATCGAGGCCTTTCGCGAAAAGCTGAAGGCAAAGCCGCATAACTATATCGCGCAACCGACGCTTGCCCTATCGACCTGCCCGACGCTGGTGGACAGCGGGTTGGCGCCGCGCCATCTCGATCTCAGACCGTTCGTGCTGATCGGAGATCGCGTGCGTCTCGTTCCCGGCGGATTGACGCGCGTGGCGTTGCGAGATGGTTCGCTTGTCGTGAATTCCAGCCAGGGAGGCGGTACAAAGGATACGTGGATTCTGCAGGACTAAGGGACGCCTTTACGCGCAAGCCCATCAACGAGAACACGGGTTCATCCCATGCTTGGCCGCACGGCAAACGATCTTTTCTGGCTCTCGCGGTATCTAGAACGCGCGGAAAACATGGCCCGGCTCATAGAGGTCGGCTATCGCATCGCGCTGCTTCCACGTGAGGGCGAAGGCTACAACGAGGAGTGGCGGTCGACGCTGCAAAGTGCCGGTTGCGAGACGGGCTATCTCGCGCGGCACGAGGCACTGACTACCGACGAGGTGATCGATTATCTACTATTTGACGGCGACAATCCTTCGAGTGTCCGCTCTTGCATCTCGATTGCACGGCGTAATGCCCGTGCGCAGCGCACAGCGCTGACGCGGGAAATGTGGGAGAGCCTGAACAGCGCCTGGATCGACTTCGAAGCGATTAATCCGCGCGATATCACTTCCGATCGGCTGCCTGCACTGCTCGACTGGATCAAGGAGCGGTCTGCGACCTACAGAGGCGCGCTTCTCAATACGATCTTGCGCAATGATACGTTCTACTTCAGCCAGGTCGGGACATTTCTTGAGCGGGCGGACAACACCGCGCGCATCCTCGACGTGAAGTATTTCGTGCTGCTGCCAAGCTATGAGATGATTGGCTCGAGCGTCGACAATTTGCAGTGGGCGTCGATTTTGCGGTCAGTCTCTGCGCACCGAAGCTATCGGTGGGTCTACCGGCAGGCGTACAAGCCCTGGAATATCGCAGATTACTTGATCTTGAACGCTGAGATGCCCCGATCTCTCAGAGCTTGCTACATTGAGATCGATCAGGCTGTAGCCGGCTTGAAAAAGTTCTACGAGCAGACGGACGACTGCGTACCAAGTGCGCACGCGACTCTGTCGATGCTGGAAAACGGCGACATCGACACCATTTTCCAGTCGGGTCTGCACGAGTTTCTGACCGACTTCCTCGACCGCAACAACCGTTTGGGCCAGGAAATCTCGGTGGCGTACCATTTCAACGGTTGAGGCGACCATGCTGCTGAGCGTGAAGCACACAACGACCTATCGCTACGATACACTTGCGCGCTACGCGATCGAGAGCCTCCGCCTGACGCCTCCGACGTTCGACGGCCAGAAAGTGCTCTCATGGCAGTTGAACGCTCCCGGCATCGACAGAGCGGCGCGGTTCCAGGACGGCTTCGGCAACGTCGTGCATCTGACGGTACTTCAAGATGAGCACAACAGCATCACGATCGAGGCTACGGGGGTTGTCGAGACCCAAGATCGGATCGGAGTCGCCAAAGGGTTATCCGAGCCGGCGCCACTTCGTGTTTACCTGCGCGAGACGCCACGCACGGCGCCGGACGATGCGATCCGTGGTCTGGCCGCGAAATGCAAGGGCGGCTGTACGCTCGACCAGCTGCACCGGCTGATGCATACGGTGCGCGAAGCTGTGAGTTACGAAGTCGGCACGACACATTCGCATACGAGCGCGGCGGAAGCGCTCGCGGATGGGACAGGGGTTTGTCAGGATTACGCGCATATCTTCATTTCGGGCGCGCGGACGCTCGGAATTCCAGCGCGCTACGTCAACGGTTACTTCTTCGCCGGCACGCCTGACCCTTCTGACGCTCATCATGCATGGGCCGAGGCCTGGGTCGACGGTTTAGGGTGGGTCGGCTTCGATCCAGCCAATCTGATTTGTCCCACGGAGCGCTATGTACGGTTGGCGACAGGTCTCGATGCGGCAACGGCGGCGCCCATCAGGGGCAATCGGCGCGGCGGGCAGAATGAGACACTTGACGTGGTGGTCGAAGTCCAGCAGCAAGGCGCTCAACAGCAGCAATAATTGGGCGTTTCTTCTCCATGACCTACTGCGTCGCCCTCCGTCTCGACAGCGGTATCGTATTCGCCGCGGATACCCGCACAAATGCGGGTGTCGATAATATTTCCCAGTTCCGCAAGCTCCACTATTGGCGGCGGCCCGGTGATCGGGTCGTGGTGCTTCTGACGGCCGGCAATCTCGGAATCAGCCAGTCCGTCGTCAGCATTTTGAACGAGCAGCTGACTGACGGTTCAGGCGTCGAACACACGCTCATGACGGCGACGTCGATGTATCGGGCGGCGCGCATCGTCGGTGACGCAGTGCGTGAAGTACGGCGCGTGGATGGCGAGGCACTGGAGGCGACGCGCAGCGGCTTTTATGCTTCCTTTATTCTGGGTGGGCAGATCGGGTCGGAGCAGCCACGCATCTTTCAGATCTATTCCGAGGGCAATTTCATCGAAGCGTCAGACGACGCGCCATTTCTACAGATCGGCGAGCACAAATACGGCAAGCCGATTCTCGATCGCGTGGCACAGCCGGGTATGCGGCTCGGCGAAGCGGCAAAACTTGTTCTGCTGTCATTTGATTCCACGCTTAGGTCGAACCTGTCGGTCGGTATGCCGGTGGATCTCTTACTGTACGAGCGCGATAGCCTCGATGTGCAGCGGTACCGGCGCATTTACCAAGACGACGAATACTTCAAGAAGCTGTCCGGATCCTGGGCGGCGGCCCTGCGCGAGGCATTCGGAAAGATCGAGGAATTCAAGGGCTGAGGCGATCGCGCGCTTCGTCGATCTGTATTGGGAAGCTTTGGATCGGACAAAGGACACGCTAGGGTGCGACCTTGCCTCCGAAGGAGCCCTGACCGTCCATGACGCCAACTCACACCGAGAGCCGCCTGACAGATCTGGTGACCGTGCGCGACTGGCTGCGCTATGGGGTTTCACGATTTCGCTCGGAGCATCTGGTGTTCGGGCATGGCACGTCAACCGCGGTGGACGAAGCCGCATTTCTCATCCTGTCGGCGCTGGAGCTGCCGATCGATGAGCTTGAGCCGTGGCTCGACTGTCGCTTGACCGGAGGCGAGCGGTTCCGGATAGCGGAGCTCATCGATGCCCGGGTGACGACGCGGAAGCCGGCGCCCTACCTTGTCAATCGGGCGTACATCCGTGGGCGCGGCTTTTATGTAGACGAGCGGGTGATCGTACCGCGGTCCTATATAGGGGAACTGCTCGACGGCGGGCTGGAATCCGTCGTGCCGGACCCGGAGGCCGTGACTTCGGTTCTCGATCTGTGCACAGGTTCGGGATGTCTTGCGATCCTGGCGGCGTTGACCTATCCGAACGCGATTGTCGATGCCGTTGATCTTTCAGACGATGCTCTGGCCGTGGCTAAGCGCAATGTCGCCGACTATGAACTCGAAGATCGGGTGACGTTGCAAAAGTCCGATCTGTTTTCGGCACTCGGCGGTCGGCGATATGATCTCATCATTTCAAATCCGCCCTACGTGGCCGCGGACACGGTGAGCGCGTTTCCGCCGGAATACAGGGCCGAACCGGTGATGGCTCATGCAGGCGGAGAGGACGGTCTCGATCTCGCTCGCAGAATCATTGAGGAGGCGCCCCGGCACCTGGAACGGGACGGGGTGCTCGTGGTTGAGGTCGGGACGGGCCTTGACATTCTCGAGGAGGACTATCCCAACTTGCCGTTCCTATGGCTCGATACCGAAGATAGTTCAGGTGAGGTTTTCGCGCTGACGCATGCAGAGTTGCTGTCCGCTGCGCCGCCGGAGGGCCGGAGCCGCAAGCGCTGACGAACCGGAGCGTATAATGCGTGCTGGTAATGACTACGCTTTAACACTGTGGTTGGCACGACGTCCCTGCTTCTGCTGCGGCTGTTGGTGCCTCGCTCGGGAAGATGCCAAGCGAACAAAGCGAGTCCTGAGATTCGTGCGAGCGGTGATGAAGGACTGGGAGGAGGCACGGCGCATACAGGAACAGGCACAGCGGCAGGCTTGACAGGACCCGCTCATCCGCCACCATGGCGTGGCCCGCCCCCTCCACCTTGAGCCGACGGATCTCATGAGCCGCGCCTTCTTGTTTCTCATCGCGGCGACTTTGGGGAGCGCGTCTTGCATTGCGGAGACGCGTTCGGCACCGATCGTCATAAAATTCAGCCATGTGGCGGCACCCCAAGCGCATAAGAGCAAGGGCGCCGAACGGTTCAAGGCGCTTGCAGAAAAGTATACGAACGGGCGCGTGCGCATCGAACTGTTCCCGAATTCTCAGTTGTACAAGGACAAGGAGGAGCTGGAGGCCTTGCAGCTCGGCGCCGTTGAAATGCTGGCGCCGTCGTTATCAAAATTCGGACCGCTGGGAATCAAAGCTTTCGAGGTGTTCGATATTCCTTATCTGTTCCGGAATACCGCAGAACTTGCACGGATAACTGAAGGTCCAATCGGGGCGGAGATTCTCCAGAAGCTCGAGGCCAAGGGGATTGTGGGTCTGGGCTACTGGAACAACGGCTTCAAGAGCCTCTCGGCCAATACGCCGTTGCGGCAGCCGGATGATCTGCTAGGTCTCAAGGTGCGCATTCAGTCGTCGCGCGTCATTGAAGAACAGATGACGGCGCTCGGCGCACTACCGCAGGTGCTGGCGTTCTCAGAGACCTATCAGGCTCTGTCGTCGGGCGTGGTGGACGGGACTGAAAATCCTCATTCAAACTTCTATAATCAGAAAATGTTCGAGGTGCAGCGGCACGCGACGATCACCAATCATGGTTTTCTTGGATACGCGCTCATCATCAATCGCGACTTCTGGAACGGCCTGCCGCTGGATATCCGCGAGGCGATCGGCCGCGCGGTGCGCGAAGCGACGCCGTTCGCCAATGCCGAAGCCGAGAAGGAAAATAACGACGCGCTCGCAGCGATGATCAAGAGCGGGAAAACTGACTTTCATGAGCCCAGTGCCGAAGAGCTCGAGGCTTGGGAGGCAGCGCTATTTCCTGTGCGTGCGCGTATGGCCGACAGGATTGGCGCCGATCTGCTCCGCCGCATTGAAGCGGAGTTGGCGAGGCCCGGGTCATGACATCGGGACCCGGCCTGCGCTGGCTCGACCGGCTGGAGGAGACCCTCATCGCGACGCTCATGGGGCTTGCGACCCTGGTGATCTTCGTGGCCGTGGTGCATCGCTACTCGCTGTCGCATCTGGGTGGGCTTGTCGTCTGGGCGCGCGACGCCGGTTATCCGGGTCTGTCTGAGACTTTGCGCTCGATCTACTTCTGGCTTCTCTCGATCCGGCTCACGTGGGCGCAAGAGCTGTGCATTTATCTTTTCGTCTGGATGGCCAAATTCGGAGCAGCTTACGGCGTGCGCACCGGCATCCACGTCGGTGTCGACGTTCTGGTCAACCAGCTGAGGCCGGAGTGGCGGCATCGGCTTGTTTTGTTTGGGCTGTTCTGTGGAGCTCTTTTCACCGCATTCGTCGGGTGGCTCGGCGCGCGTCTCGTTGCGCACCTATTTTACTCGGGGCAGGTTTCGGCAGTTCTCGAAGCCCCGATGTGGTTCGTTTATCTCTGCCTACCCCTGGGCTCGTTTCTGATGAGCTTCCGGTTCCTGCAGGTCGCCGCACACTTTTCCAGAACGGGTGAATTACCGCATCACGATCCGGCGAGCGAAGTCATGACGGATGAGGTTCGGTCGTGACCTCAATCCTGATATTCGGCTTGCTCGTCGCGCTGCTGCTCACCGGAACCCCCGTTTCCATCGCGCTTGGCTTGACGGTGCTGACGGTGCTGTTCACGCTCACCGACGTTCCTCTCGATGCCGTGGCGCTTAAACTTTTCACCGGCATGGAAAAGTTCGAGATCATGGCGGTGCCGTTTTTCATCCTCGCGGGCGCATTCCTCACGCATGGGGGCGTGGCCAAGCGGATGATCCGATTTGCGACCGCGATGACCGGTCACTGGGCCGGCGGACTCGGCATCTCGTCGGTTCTCGCATGCGCGATTTTTGCGGCCGTGTCCGGCTCCTCGCCCGCGACCGTCATCGCTATCGGCTCGATCCTCGTGCCTGCCATGGTAGCGCAGGGCCACCCCCCGCGATTTGGCGCCGGCGTGATCGCGTCGTCCGGGACTCTCGGCATTCTCATTCCGCCGTCGATCGTGATGGTGCTCTATGCACTTGCTACAGCCGGCATGAACGCCAAAGGACCAAATGGAGAGCGCGTTTCAGCCGCTTCCGTCGATGATCTGTTCATGGCTGGTGTCGTGCCGGGTTTGCTGCTGGCCATCCTGCTCGGCTCGGTTACGTGGTGGATCGCCAAAAAGGAGGATTACCCGCGCGCCATGCGAGCAACATGGAGCGAAGCATTCGACGCATTGGTCGATTGCATCTGGGGCCTGGCGCTGATCGCCGTCGTTCTGGGTGGGATCTATGGTGGCTTCGTCACACCGACGGAGGCGGCAGCCCTGAGCGCGATCTACGCGTTCTTCGTCGCGAAGTTCATCTATCGCGACATCGGCTGGGATGATGTTCCGAAGGTGCTGCTATCGGCAGCGAACATGAGCGCCATGTTGCTCTACATCATCACGAACGCGATGTTGTTTTCATTTCTTCTCACCTACGAGCAGATACCGCAGACTATAGCCGAGTGGATTGTCGCCCAAGGTTTCAACTGGATCACGTTCCTGATCGTCGTGAACATCCTGCTGCTCGTAGCGGGGACCTTTATGGAGCCCGCTTCGATCATCCTCATCATGGCGCCGATACTGTTTCCGGTGGCGGCCAAGCTGGGGATCGATCCGGTGCACTTTGGGATCATCATGGTCGTCAACATGGAGATCGGGATGATCACGCCGCCGTTGGGACTCAATTTGTATGTGACCAGCGGCGTTGCCAAGCTCGGCATGACAGAGACGTCACGCGCGGTTCTACCGTGGCTCCTGTCAATGCTCGCTTTTCTTGTTCTCGTGACCTACTGGCCCGGGCTGTCGCTGACGCTCCCGCAGAGTCTTGGGCTCATGTGATCCGGCCATTGACGCGACGATAGAAAAGCGAAGGGGCGCCAACGGCGCCCCCGAGCGGACGGCCGCTCTTCCCCAGAAAGTTTTTCGTCAACCAAAGGCGCCGAAGTGGTGTGAGATGCCGGTGCCGATTTCGCGGATGGCCTCATAGGCCTGCTCCATCGGCTCCAGAATTTCTGTTTCGATGCGGCCGTAGTCGTCGATGCCCTTCGGCAGATAGGTTGCCTTTTCGCGGAAGGCGGTCGTCTCCTCGGCCGCCCCCGTGCGCTTGGGGAACGCCTGTCGCATGACGTTGATGACCTCGGGAACCTCAAGTGTCAATGCCGAAGCAACTATTTGGGCGTGGCTGACGTCCCGGGTCGTGAAGCGCGGCAGCTGGCCGGCCAAAATGAACACTCGCATTATGAGGGCGAGGCGAATGGCCTGCAGTAGGTCGAGTTCCAGCCGGTTCTCGTCGGGAATTTTGCCGCCGTCGATGCCGATGTCTTCCAGTAGAGTGTGCAGGTCGATGGCGTCGAGGCGGAGTTCGTGGACGAGGCCATTGATCGCGGCGTTACGCTCGTCGTCGAGCAAGAAGGTGGACAGATTCTTGAACGCGCCGGTGAGGTGCGGCTCGCGACCCCACGACGCCCTCATGGCCCAGAAACCTGGGTCGAACACGGTTGCATTAGCGCCCATGGCGTTCAGGCTTGAGAGCTGTTTGCCGCGGGCCACCATTTCAATCAGCGGCCGCAAGCGAGCAGACGATTTGGAGACTTCCACGAAACGCTCTCGCTCTGAGCCGACGGCGGCGCCGAGTCCAGCCACCACATTCGCGATGTAACCGAACTGCTGGAGAATCGCGTTGTTGGGGATGGCGCGCATCCGTGCCGGATCGCCACGATCGGCGGTGGACGCCCCTTCCATCTGGCGCTTCACCGGACGCGACCCGGTCTTGAATAGCAAGTTCGGGCCGAAGGCGCCGAGCACGGCGCGGTAGCCAGGATGGGCAAAGAGGTCTTGCTGATAGGCCCGCAAGCGGAGCAGGAAGTCGAGCGCGAGATTGGTATCGTCGTAGAACTCGTCTTCAATGGGTGCCGGCGTTTCACCGTCCTCGATAACGGTCGCGAGTGCACGCATGGCGAGCGGCTTGGTCGCAAAGTAGAGGTAGCCATCGCCGCCCTGCCAGCTGGTCTCGTGTTTCAGCGGAATGCCTGCGTCGGCGAAGCGGCGGCGCGCGTTGGGTGAAAACACGTAGCGCAGGCGCGTTTGCATGGAGCCTGGATGCGTGCCGCGACCCATGGACTCGCCGTGCGTCGAGTAAATCAGAAGCTCCGCGCCCCCGAGAGCATCGGCATCGAGAACTTCGGCGAGACCCTGGTGCAAGCGCTCGATAGACAGCGTGGCCGCTATTTGTCCGATAAAGCGTCCGGCGTCGGAGAAGCCAGTTTGAATGCAAAGACGCTTACGGCCGCGGACGTAATCCCTGTATGCTTCTTCTTCCAACAGGCGCTCGATAAGGCGGGCGCCGGTTTCCAACGCCGCAGGGGTTTCGAACAGCGGCGAGATGTCGACCACGTGCTCGACGCCGAACAACTTTGCAAAGAAGAGGGCAATCAGCATCGTCGCCGGGCTTTCGCACTCGGCGATGAGGTAGCGAATGGGCGTCTCGCGATCAACGTGCTTGTGAAACTGTGCGGCGAGCGCGAACTGACGAATGGCGGTTGCCGTTTCGAGATCGAGGGTCTCGAAGTTGACCGTTTCCTTGCCGGCCGTGCGGATCATCTCCACGATACGGGCGAGGGCCTGGCGCTCGGTGAGGTCGCGAGTCCAGGGTTCGTGGACGAATGCGCGGAAGGCATTGTTCAGCTGCACGGCGTTGACGCGCAGATGAATGTGCGAGGTCCCCATGCCGGTCTGATCGAACAGACTCGCAAGCGCCGCGAGTTCACGCTTCGACTGCGGCTGGGGCACGGCATCGATCAACTGGTCGATCAGAGTTATGACGGGCGCTGGCGACGTCAGGTTATAGGCATCGGACTCGGTGATGATGTTGGCAGCGTCAGAGAGCTTGTTCTTGCCGCTGACAGCGGCGTTCAGCGCATCAAGCTGCTTCTGCGCAGAGGCGATGGCGAGATCCAGCTTGGCGACGACCTGGCGGGCAATCCGCTGAGCGTCAACATCATCGTTGAGTCGGTGCTTCAAGACGATAAAGCGCGTGCGGATGTCGTGGAGAGCCGCAACTTTTTCCTGCAGCTTGAGGACGAAGGAGTGGGTCCACTTGATGTCGGTGCGGCCGTCGAGATCGTAGCCGACCCACGACGCGATCGTCGCAATCTTTGGACGGAACTTGTAGGCACGTTCTCCGAATCCGGCGGCGGCGACGGAGTAAAACCCGTTAAGCAGCTCTTCAAAAGCATCGCGAAGATTTTGGATGCAGACCTGAACGGCCTTATGCTCGTAGTCGAGCGTAATGGGGCTGTCGGGGCGGTGCGGAAGACCGACGACGGGATCGCCTTTGACTTCGCCAGACGCGATCTCGACCATGCGACGGCTTAGCGCTTCCGAGAGGCCGAACGTGGGATGTGCGGTGAAAACGATGCCATTGCGCGCACGGCCCCAGCGCTGCTGAAATTCGGCGAAGGCCTTGTCGGCGTCAGGATCGCTCCCGACGGTCTTGGCAACGAAGTTGGAGAACTCGCGGATCGTCGTCTGGTTATCGATGTAGCCGATCTGTTCGCGCAAGCGTTCGGCGCGGCGGACACAGGCGCGGTCCATCAAGCGGCCGGCGAGGGCTTTCAGATCATCGAAACTGATCTTGCCAGACTCGAGACTGCGCGAGAGATAGAAGCCGATGTTGACGATCGGGTTAAGGCCCGGCGCGTCGGGGATTTGAGCCCGCATCGCCTTCAGTTCATCACGCAGCTTGAACTCGTCGAGAACCGAAATCTGCGGATTAATGGTATCCACGCGGCATTCCTCCAGAAGGGGACGAGCCTGATCAGGCATCGACGCCAAGGGTAAAGTCACCACCCTGGAACCGGCAAGATCTCGGACGGCCCGTGGCCCGGATGCTTGCTCATTGTTATGGGCCGTCCGCACGTGCAATCAAATGCGGACGGCGATCGATTTACAGCGCTGGCTTATCAGGCGGCCTTGCGGGCCTGTAGAACCTTGGCGATCGTGGCGCCCATTTCGGATGGTGTAGGCGCGATAGTCACGCCACAGTTCTTCAGGATCTCCACCTTCTCCGCAGCCGATTCGCCGAATGCCGAGACGATTGCGCCGGCGTGGCCCATGCGGCGGCCCTTCGGTGCCGAAAGTCCCGCAATATACGCGACGACCGGCTTCTTCATGTTCGCCTTCGCCCACTGCCCGGCTTCGGCTTCCTGAGGTCCGCCAATTTCGCCAATCATGAGGACGGCATCTGTTTCGGGATCATTCTCGAAATGCTCGAGGATGTCGCGATGCGATGAGCCGTTGATCGGATCGCCGCCAATGCCGACCGAGGTCGAGACGCCGATGCCGAGATCCTTGAGCTGAGCGGCGGCTTCATATCCAAGCGTGCCCGAGCGGCCGACGATGCCCACACGGCCGGGCATATAGATATGGCCGGGCATGATGCCGAGCATGGCTTTACCGGGTGAAATCGTGCCGGCGCAATTGGGGCCGGTCAGGATCATGCGCTGCTCTTTCTTATACCGCCGCATGTAGCGCTTCACGCGGATCATGTCCTGGGCGGGAATGCCGTCGGTAATGCACACGCAGTACTTGATGCCGGCGTCGGCCGCTTCCATGATCGCGTCCGCCGCAAACGGAGGCGGAACAAAGACGATGGACGCTTCCGCACCAGTTTCCTGCACCGCGCCCTTGACGGTGTTGAACACGGGACGACCAAGGTGCGTGGAGCCGCCCTTGCCGGGGGTAACGCCACCAACCACGTTCGAACCGTAGTCAATCATTTCCTGCGCGTGAAAGGTGCCAATGCGCCCGGTGAAGCCCTGGATCAGGATCGGGGTGTTCTCGTTGATAAAGATCGCCATGAGACCTACTCCTTATCCCCTCAAGCCGCGGACTTAGCGGCGGCTACGGCCTTGTTCGCCGCGTCAGCCAGCGTTTCAGCGCTGATGACTGTCAGGCCGCTCGTATCGATAATGCGACGGCCTTCCTCCACGTTGGTTCCGGCAAGGCGAACGACAATCGGCATCTTGATCTCGAGTTCCTTGACAGCGTCGACGACACCTTTTGCAACCCAGTCGCAGCGGTTGATGCCGGCGAAGACGTTGACCAGGATTGCCCTCACGTTCTTGTCGCGCAGGACGGCCTTGAAAGACTTCGTGACGCGCTCTGGGCTTGCGCCACCGCCGATGTCGAGGAAGTTCGCAGGTTCGCCGCCGGCCAGCTTGATCATGTCGAGCGTGGCCATCGCGAGGCCGGCGCCGTTAACGATGCAGCCGATGTCGCCATCGAGTCCAACGTAGGCGAGGCCGCGGTCGGACGCGTAGGTTTCACGCGGGTCTTCCTGGCTCTTGTCGCGCAACTCTGCGATCTGCGGACGGCGAAAGAGCGCGTTCTCGTCGAAGCTCATCTTGGCATCGAGCGCCACGACGTTCTTCTGCTTGGTGATGACCAGCGGATTGATCTCGACCATGGTCGCGTCGAGATCCCGAAATGCGCGGTAGGCACCGAGGATCGTACGCTCCATCTTTGCAATGAGGTCGGGTTCAATGCCAAGTCCAAACGCGACCTCACGAGCCTGGAACCCCTGCATGCCGACCGCGGGGTCGACCTGCACCTTGATGAGAGTATCGGGGCGGTTATGGGAAATCTCTTCGATATCCATACCGCCCGCCGCCGATGCGACGACCACGATGCGTTCCGCCGCGCGGTCCATGACGAAAGAGAGATAGATCTCCTTGTCGATGTCGGTCGCTTCTTCGATGTAAAGGCGCGAAACGAGCTTGCCCGTAGGGCCCGTCTGCACCGTTACGAGGCGCTTGCCGAGGAGCGACTCGGCTGCTTCCTCGATATCATTGTCCGAACGGCAGAGCTTGATGCCGCCGGCCTTGCCGCGGGCACCGGAATGGATCTGCGCCTTTACCGCCCACTTCGAGCCGCCAATCTCGTTTGCACGATAGACGGCTTGTTCCGGGCTGTAGGCGAGGCCGCCCCGAGGGACGGCCACGCCGAACCTGGAGAGCAGTTCCTTGGCCTGGTATTCGTGAATGTCCATTTTCTCGGACCTCCTGGATCGAATTCAGCCGTTCGTCGCGATTACTTTGCTGCGCTTGCAGCAATCTTCTCGGCTACGACAATGATGTTCTTCGCCATCTTTTCCGAAGCGGCGTCGATCATCTTGCCGTCGAGTGAGGCAGCGCCCTTACCCTGGGCTTCTGCTTCCTTGAGTGCGGCAATGATTCGCTTGGCCTTCTCGACTTCGGCGGCGGTCGGTGAGAACACGGCGTTGGCAAGCTCGATCTGCGTGGGGTGGATCGCCCACTTGCCTTCGACGCCCAGAGCGGCGGCGCGCTTGGCACCGGCCGTGTAACCCGCGGGATCGGAAAAATCGCCAAACGGGCCATCAATCGGACGCAGACCGTAAGCACGGCAAGCAACCGTCATGCGCGAAATTGCAAAGTGCCACTGGTCGCCCGGATAATCGGGATTCAAACCGCCGATGACGACGGTACGAGCCTTGTTGAAGGCTGCGTAATCGGCGACGCCGAAGTGCATGGCCTCAAGGCGGCTGTTGGCCGAAGCGATGGCTTCGACGTTGGCCATGCCGAGGGGGGTTTCGATGAGGGCTTCCGTGCCGATCTTATGGGGAAGCTTTTTGGCTTCTTCGATCTGGCTTACAATCGTTTCGATCGCGTAGACATCGGCTGGAACGCCAACCTTCGGGATCAGAATTGTGTCGAGCTTAGCGCCGGCCTGCTCGACGATGTCGACGACATCGCGATAGCAGTAATGCGTGTCGAGGCCGTTGATACGGACGGAGACCGTCTTGCCATGGCCCTTCCAGTCAAGATCGTTGAGAGCCTGAATGATGTTTTTGCGGGCCTGCTCTTTATCCGGCGGAGCGACAGCATCTTCGCAGTCAAGGAAAACATAGTCGGCGGCGCTGACGAGCGCCTTCTCGATCATGGTCGGGTTGGAGCCAGGGACGGCGAGCTCAGAGCGCTGCAGGCGCTGCTTCTTGAGCGGATAAAGAGTGAAGCTCATCGGACGTTTCCTTGTTGTCTTGCAAAATGTCGATAGTCGCTAGGCGAGCCGCATAATTCGATCCCGGTGGACCGGATCGTCGGGCAGCCTCAATCAGAAGATCGGCGGCGCCCTGTGAAAGGCGCCACCGGTATCAATCAAGCAGCCTTTGCCTTCGGCAGTTCAGCGGCCTTGGTCGCAGTCTTGTTGAAGTACTCGGCCGCAGCACCCGTGCCCGAACCGAACTTCACCGGAACGCCGCAATCCTTCAGCGTCATCTCGACGGCGAACAGCACACCACCGATCATGAACTCGTCGAGGGCACCAAGGTGACCAATCCGGAAGACGCGGCCGGCGACTTTGTTGAGGCCGACGCCGAGGGAGGTGTTGTAACGGTAGTAGGCGGTTTTTACGATCTGGGCGCTGTCGATGCCTTCCGGAGCCAGGATGGCCGACACGGTGTCGGAATGCCACTTCGGTTCCTTGGCGCAAAGCTTCAGACCCCATGCGTCGACCGCTGCGCGCACCCCGTTGGCGAGGCGGTGATGACGGGCGAAGACATTCTCAAGGCCTTCCGCGAAAATCAGGTCGAGGGAGCAACGCAGGCCCTGGAGGAGCTGGGTCGCCGGCGTGTAGGGGAAGTAGCCGAGGTCATTCGTTTTGATGTGGTCTTCCCAGGCGAAGAAGCAACGCGCCATGCCGCCGTTGGCCTTGTTGGCGTCGAGCGCCTTCTGGCTGACGGCGAGAATGCCGAGGCCGGTCGGGAGCATGAAGCCCTTCTGCGAACCGGAGACGCAGCAATCGACGCCCCACTCGCCCATACGCATATCGAGCGAGCCTAGGCCCGAGACGCTATCGACCATCAGCAAAGCGGGGTGCTTGGCGGCATCGAGCGCCTTGCGGACGCCTGCGATGTCCGAGGTGACACCGGTTGCCGTTTCGTTATGCGTGGCGAACACGGCCTTGATCTCGTGGGCCTTATCCTTGGCCAGGATGTCAGCATACTTCTCGAGCGGAACGCCCGTGCCCCACTCTTCGTCGCAGAGTTCCACCTTGAGACCAAGGCGCTCGGCCATGTCGACCCACAGCAGCGAGAATTGACCGAAGCGGCTCATGAGAACCTTGTCGCCCGGCTTCAGCGTGTTCTGAATCGCCGACTCCCAAGCGCCCGTGCCAGACGACGGGAAAATGAATACCCGGCCGTCCTTCATCTTGAAGACCTTTTTCAGATCTTCGAAGATTGGAAGTGTCAGCTTCGGATATTCGGCCGAACGCATGTCGATCATGGGCACGTTCATGGCCATGCGGACTTGGTCGGGGATCGTGGTGGGGCCGGGAATGAAGAGATGCGGCGTGACGGACATGATGTTTCCTCCAGTCGATCGTTCGGAACTCGCGGCGGCGTCGCGAAGTCCAGCGCCTCTTTAGGGACGCTTTCAGGCGCGGCATTCGCTGCAGTTGATGAATTCTGCCGGGCCGGGGCGATTTGTGGACGCCCAGTCAGGGCTCCCTCCAATACCATCGGCTGGTCGGGCGCAACATTCACGATTGCTTAGGGCGTCACAATACCCGCGCGGAGAGATTTACGGCTCAAATGGGTGGGATTGAAACCAGACAAGAGTGGGTTCAAGCCACCTCAATGGGTAGCCAACTTCCTACCCCAGGGAATCCTGTAGCGGGGATCGCGATGTCTTTGACATATACAGCGCGACAGCCATGGCTCGGTTGTTAACGCCCAACTTGTCGTACAGGTTTTTCAGGTGATACTTGACCGTATTGCGTGAAATGCCAATGCGCGACGCAATCTGAAGATTTGACCACCCATTGGCGAGCGCGGCGAGCAACTCTCGTTCGCGCGAGGTCAGCATTTCGAGTGGATCTTGCGATAGGGTTTCGAGATCCACATAGGGGAAGCAGAGACGGCCACGCGCCACCCACGAGATCGTGTCGAGCAGTACTGGCGGTTCGTCGCTCTTGGAAATGAAACCCCATGCGCCTGACTTGATCGTCTGGCGGAGAACGTCGGAGATGGACTCACCGGTGTAAATGATGACCCGCGTACCGATCTGACGGCGCTTCAGGACCTCCAGCACGTCGCCACCGGTCATGTCGGGCAGCGACCAGCCAATGAGACCTATATCGACCGGACTTTCCATGCACGCCGCAATGAATGCACCACCGCTGGCGACGGTCGTGACGATGTCAAAGCGGCCGTCCCTCGCAATCAACTCGGCAAGGCCCGTACGAACCACGGGGTTTTTGTCGGCGACGAGAATGCGCGGCTTCTGGCCTGCCGTGCGAACGGGCGCACCGGACGTGATCGGCATCATGGGAAGTAGACCCCCCCGTGCCAAACACTGCAACCATCGCTCGTCATCGATTGGACCATCCGCTAGCCGGCGCAAAAGCCGTGCCGCTCCATCTCGTGATTGACTTACATTCGACTTGCGTCAGCAACGCAAGGTGCGGCCATGAGGACCTCAGTAGGGGGTTCGCTCGAATGACGCTACTGGAAAACCGTGGCAATTGGGAGAGATCTCAGCTGAGTTGCCGTAGCTTCTTGAGGCGCTGCGTCCGCATTTCCCGGTCGTAGAGAATCTCTCCTCCGGGAACCCGGATGTCGCGCACAATTTGCAAAACATGTCGGCTCGGCGGCGGCGTTGCCAGCGAGACGGCAAATATCGCTGCAACGGCGGATGGAATGCCAATGATGGCCGCCAGGGCACTAGGTATCGCCGCGCTTTCGCCCTGACCGCCGGCAATGGTCAGAAGAGCCACCAGGAAGCCGGTCAGCAAACCTGCCATAGCACCAAAGGCGTTCATCCGCTTCCACCAGATCGAAAGCACAAGAACGGGAAATAAAGCCGATCCGCAAATCGACAATGCGCAGAGAACGACGCGGAGGGGGTCTGTCATCACAAAGGCAGCAGCGAGCACGCCGGCTGCCGCCGCGACAGCAATGCCGCCGCGGCCAGCATGGATACGGACAGGTCCATGGGGTGTTTCCCAAGTTCCGCCGAAGAGGATGTCTTCGGACAGAATGTGGCCGAGGGCTGTGCTGGCGGCCCCGGCAGCAACCAAAGCTCCGGCGATAACGGCCGCGAGCGACAGATCGAGCAGCATTGGCGGCAGTTGAGCGGCAACAGGAAGGCTGAGCAAGACGCTATCGCGGGCGAAGCTGATGCTCGAGGCGGTGAACTGAGTCCCGGTTTCGGTGATGCTGGCAAAACCACGTTTGGCGAGCTCGGCGAGCCACGGCGGCACAACGGCCGGCCCCGGGGTTACGATCAGATCCATCAGAAAGTCGCGCATGAAAACAGCGATGGAGGCGGCCGTCAGCATAGCAACGCCAAAAATGAAGGTGGCCCAGCCGAGCGTTTTGCGTGCTTCGTAGACGCCGGGAGCGGCGGCTAAGCGCGGAAGCAACCACGGGGCGGAGGCGACACCCGCGATCATTGAGAGTGTACCAAGGACGAACGCGGCGGGGCCGAGCGCGCCAAAGGGATCGGCAAAACGCTTCATAATGGGTTGCAGCTCAGGACCAGGCAGATCGAAGGCCATGCCTGGCGGCAAGATGATCGGCAGCCCCTGAATGGCTTCATTTCGGCCGACAGCGCGCAGCACTGGTCCGTGCGTCAGCTGTGGCACCGGCATGGTGGTCACGATCGCGGCCACGATGATAACCGGGACCATGACGGCAAAGAAGGCGGCGAGGCTTTGGGCTACGCCCGTCCAAGTCATCGATCGCATGCCGCCAGGCACGAGTGTCACGAGCAGAACGAGATACAATACCAGAAATGCCTGGCCATGGCTCCAGCCCGTCAGCACGATAGCGGCTTCGGCGGCAAATCGGAGTTCGGCCGAAAGAACCATAACGATGGGGATCGCAGCGACCAGCGCGGTGGCGAGCCGGAGCGGCCGGCTATCGAAACGACGGCCAAGGTAGCTCGGAATGGTGAAAGCGCCGAATTTGCGCAGAAAGGGCGCAAGCAGGACAGCCATTACGACAAAGCCGCCGAGCGCTCCAATTCCAACAAAGAGGGCGTCGTAACCGATCAAGAAGAACAGGCCCGTGAGCGCGACAAGACCGGTGGCGCCAAAAGCCGACATTGCGAGCAAAAGGCCATTGAAGAAGGCGGGGACTCGACGACCAGCCGCAAAGAAATCGAGGGGATCCGAGGCGTGGGTTGCGATGCCGATGCCGGCGTAGAGTGCGATCGGACCAAGCAGCATGGCAAGGCTCAGTATCGACAGATCGACGCCGAGCCCCTGCAGGATGAGGCTGGTCAGAGCTATAGCGGCAAATCCACTTAGGAATATGCCGAAATATGAGCCGAGCCGCGGATTGACGGCGCGCGACGGGGACAGGATCGCCATCCTAATCAGTTATCCTCGTGAGCGCCGTGCCAGTGGTCGATGGCATCCTGCTGACGGACGAAGCTTGCGACCGTGACCACTGCGATCAGGACGAGGCCATGGGCGGCAAGGAAATAACCCAAGGGGAAGCCGAGGAACTTATTCGAGTTTAGCCGATCGGCGTAAAGAGGCAGGATGATAATCACGGCGAAAAAGGGCGCGAGGCTCGCCAGCATCTGCCATTTCGTGTGGCGCCAGTAGGGTTTGCGTTCCTTGCGCTCGATCATGCGGTTCGTACCCCCCCCGTCTTTCCTGCTGGTGCCCATGGCCTGAAGGGCACCCCACCTGACAGCACGTTTCCGCCATTTCTTTGTCCGCCGGTCAACCCGGGGTTCGCCGCTGCAATCCCATACATGTTCGCCAATCAAGTGAGCCGGCGGCGCGGATTGTCCGCGGTGAGCAGGTTGCCTATCGTTCCTTCAGCGAATCGCTAAGTTCGGGGGTGAGTGCGGCAGCTCAGTCGCCGAAGCGATGCGGCGGGCGCAGGCAACATACAAATGGGGAAGATAAAATGGGCGTAATCCAGGAATTCCGCGAATTTGCGATGAAGGGTAATGTCGTTGATCTAGCGGTCGGCGTCATCATGGGCGCCGCCTTCGCGCCGATCGTGGCGACGCTTGTCGACAATATCATCATGCCGCCGATCGGATATCTGATGGCTGGGGTGGACTTCTCCACGCTTGCCGTCACGCTGCCGACGCCGACCGATGACGGCGTGCCGATCCGTTACGGCCTTTTTCTCAATGCTGTGGTCAAATT
>ERZ1066138.167-NODE-167-length-22644-cov-8.755058_pt1 | contig 22644 bp, 18 predicted proteins | sample MGYA00382785_ERZ1066138 | MGnify/ENA primary metagenome ERZ1066138 (study PRJEB33369, sample SAMEA5778368) | biofilm metagenome | biome: Industrial cooling water; feature: Water cooling tower basin; material: Biofilm | place: United Arab Emirates | collected... | reverse complement strand
TCCTTGGCGGCGGCCGTCGTCGCCGTTGAACTGAGAACCAGAGTGGAAAGGGGAAGCGCAGCGAGCGCGAAGGCAAGGGCGCGAAACTTCGACATGGACAATCTCCAAACATTTGCGAGACACGCAGGATCACACCGCGCGAGACGGCTTTCCCTCGATGGGCAAAGCAGCCTCAAGTGCCGATCGTGGCGGGACGCTATCAGGAAGCGGCATGGCTGTGATGGACCGAGCCGGTATCTTTGCCCGTTCCTGGAACAGGCGTTGCGGTTGGGTGACAGGGCTTCTCTCCCTGTTGGCAGAAATCTTAGGACATTCAATGGAAGTCCCGGGACTTGGGGATAACGCGCTCGTTCCTGGGGTGCATCGGTCTCGGCCGTACCGACGGCGCTCCGCGTGACCATCGCGGGTGCCCCTCCGCGCCCGTTGCGAGCGGGTCGGGGCCCGGCGATCTCACCTCGTCGGCATTCGCAAGGGGGATCGGCATGTCGCCAGCCATATCCGACAGCAGGCCGAGCCAGTCGCTGCGATCCTCCAAGCCCGTCGCTACGATGTGAATAATGCTCTCGTGCCGCTGAACGCGCCCAGAAACCAGCATCAGCCGGGCCTGCATCACCGTCTTGCGGTGCTTCTCCAGCATCTTCGGCCACACGACCGCATTGGCGACACCGGTTTCATCTTCGAGCGTCATGAACACGACGCCCTTGGCCGACCCCGGCCGCTGCCGCACCAGAATGACACCCGCGACCCTCACGAACTGGCCGTCGCGCATCGACCGCAAATCGTGGCACGTCGCCACCCGCTCCGCCTTGAGCCGTGCGCGCAGGAAGCTCATCGGGTGCGCTTTGAGGGAAAGCCGCAGCGTCTGATAATCGTTCACGACATGCTCCGAGAGCGGCATCTGAGGCAACGCCACCTCCGGCTCCGCGCCTGTCTCGCGTGTTTCGTTCCACGAAAACAACGGCAGCGGCGGCGCGTTCGCGAGCGCCGTCACCTCCCACAGCGCCTGCCGCCGGTCGAGGCCAACGGAGCGAAATGCATCCGCGGCGGCAAGCTTTTCCAGCGTCGGCAGCCGCAAGCCAGCCCGCTGCCACAGATCGTGCACCGAACGGAACGCCGCTTTCGCCCGGGCCGCCAGAAGCTTTCCGATCTCTCCTTCCTGCAATCCATCGATCTGGCGCAACCCCAGCCGCAGCGCCGGCCCGTCCTCGCAAACGTCCTCCAGCGTCGAATCCCAGTCGCTGTCGTTGATGTCTGCCGCTCGCGCTGTCACACCGTGCTCGCGCGCATCCCGCACGATCTGGGCCGGCGCGTAAAACCCCATCGGCTGGGAATTCAAAAGCGCGCACGCGAACGCCGCCGGATAATGGCACTTGAGCCATGACGACGCGTAAACGAGATGCGCGAAGCTCGCCGCATGGCTTTCCGGAAAGCCGTACTCGCCAAACCCTTTGATCTGGTTGAAGCAGCGCTGGGCGAAGTCGCGGTCGTAGCCGCGCGCCGTCATCCGCTCGACCATCTTGTCTTCCAGAAGCCCGATCGTCCCGCGCCGCCGGAACGTCGCCATCGCCTTGCGCAGATCGTTCACGTCCGCGTCGGAAAACTTCGCCGCCTCCATCGCGATCCGCATCGCCTGTTCCTGGAACAGCGGCACGCCCTTCGTCTTGCCGAGAATCTGTTTCAGTTCGTCCGCCGGCCCGTGCTCCGGCGCGGGCGACGGATAGGTTTCCGGCTCCAGTCCCGAACGCCGCCTGAGATACGGATGCACCATGTCGCCCTGGATCGGCCCCGGCCTAACGATCGCAACTTCGATCACGAGATCATAAAAGCAGCGCGGCTTCAGCCTCGGCAGCATGTTCATCTGCGCCCGGCTTTCGACCTGGAACACGCCGATGGAATCCGCGCGGCACAGCATGTCGTAGGTTTCCGGGTCCTCGCGCGGCACCTTCGCCAGCGTCATGTCGAGCCCGTGATGTCCCTTCAACAGTTCGAACGCGCGCCGGATGCACGACAGCATCCCAAGCGCCAGCACATCGACCTTCAACAGCCCGAGCGCCGCGATGTCGTCCTTGTCCCATTCGATGAAGGTGCGGTCCGCCATCGCCGCGTTGCCGACCGGCACCAACTCGACGAGCGGTCCCCGCGTCAGCACGAACCCGCCGACATGCTGCGACAGATGCCGCGGGAAACCGATCAGGTCTTCCGTCAACTCCAGAACCGTCGCGAGCAGCGGGTCGGCCGGATCGAGCCCAGCCTCGCGCACCCGCGTGTCGCCCAGCACGCCGCCCGACCGCGTCCCCCACACCATGCCGGCCAACGCCGCGACCGTATCCTCAGACAGCCCCATCGCCTTGCCGACGTCGCGCACCGCCGAGCGCGCCCGATAGGAAATCACGGTCGCAGCCAACCCGGCCCGGTCGCGGCCGTAGCGCGCGTAGATGTATTGAATGACCTCCTCGCGCCGGTCGTGTTCGAAATCGACGTCGATGTCCGGCGGTTCTTTGCGCGCGTGGCTGACGAAGCGTTCGAACAGGAGGTTCACCTCCGTCGGGTTTACGGCCGTGATGCCGAGGCAGTAACACACGACCGAGTTCGCCGCCGAGCCGCGTCCCTGGCAGAGAATGCCGCGCGAGCGCGCGAACGACACGATATCGTGCACGGTGAGAAAGTAGGGCGCGTAGCCGAGATCGGCGACGAGCTGCAATTCGCGTGTGATCGTCGCGCGCACTTTGCCGGGAATGCCGTCCGGAAAGCGCCACGCCGCGCCCTCCCACGTTAATGCCTCCAGATGCGCCTGCGGCGTCGTCCCCGGCGGCACCGGCTCATCGGGATATTCGTAGACAAGCTCATCGAGCGAAAACCGGCACGCCTCCATGATGTCGAGTGTGCGCGACACGGCATGTTCGTATCCACGAAAGAGCCGCATTATTTCTTGCGGCTTCTTCAGGTGCCGCTCTGCGTTCGCCGCCAGCCGGTATCCGGCTTCGTTGATCGTCGTATGTTCGCGCACACAGGTGAGAACATCCTGCAGCGGACGCCGGTGCGGCGCGTGATAAAGCACAGCGTTCGTTGCCACCAGAGGCGTCCCGCATGCCCGCGCAAGCGTTGCGAGTTTCCCCATCCGCGCCCGGTCATCGCCGCGAAATCCGTGCGAGGCTGCGAGATAGAGTTTTGCCTCTGCCAATGCAGAGGCGATGCGCTGCAATTGCGCTTCGAACCCGTCGCCGATCGTGTCGGGTGGAACGGCAATGAAAATATTGCCTTCCGCGTGCGCCGCCACATCGTCGAGCCGCAGCAGGCACTGTCCTTTCTCCGCCCGGCTCTGGCCCAGCGAGATCAATCGCGAGAGCCGGCCATAAGCGGCGCGATCCGTGGGCAGGCACAACAAACTTGGCGCGTCTCGAAGATCGAGCCGCGCGCCGGGAATGAACCGCAAGCCAACCGCCTTCGCCGCCGTATGCGCGCGCACGATGCCGGCAAGCGTATTGCAGTCGGTGACCGCGATGGCTTTAAGTCCCAACGCCTTCGCCTGAGCGACCAGTTCGTCGGCGTGCGACGCCCCGCGCAAAAACGAGAAGTTCGTGGTGACGTCGAGTTCCGCGTAACGCATCGCACGCCCTCGTCAGAACAGACCGTGCAGAAACCAGCGTGGCCCGCCACACTGATCTGCCGCGCCATAAAAACCCTCGCGAAACATCCAGAACCGCGACCCGTCTCCCGTCTCCGCCACGTAGTAATCGCGCGTCGTCTCACGCACGGTCGCATCGACGATCTCGCCGTCGATGCCGTCGTCCTCGAAATGAGGCGTTTCCTCACGCGCGCCTGGCAGATGCCGCCACCACTCCGGCGCGATCCGCTCCGGCCCCGACGCCTTGGCGACCGCATAGGCGACCCGCCGCCAGGTGAACCGCAATGGCGGCCCATCCGGAACTTCAGCCATGACGGTGATTGCTTCGGGCGGCGACAGCAGGAGAAACGGCCGCTCGCCCGGCAGAGACCATGCAAACGCACCGGCATCGCGCAACGGCGCCAGCGGCGCTGCACGCATCGCGGCCTGTTCGGGAATGTGGCTGGCGCGCGGTGCGAGACGGAACACGTTCTTCGCCCCGAGCCGGTTCGCCAGCCGGTCGACGAGTGCCGCGATCGCCTGCTCTGGTGCCGCTCCGGCGCGTCCAAGCGCGATCTGCTCCGGATCGAGCGGTTCGGTCGCCATCGCATCGAGCACGGCCACATCGATACCGAAACCGGCGTCGATCGCAGCCAGCTTTTCGTCGAGCAGCCGCAGGAAATGCACCGCCTCTGCGCTGGCCCGCGCCATCCCCGCCTCCACGTGCGCCACAGTGCCGTCTGCCCGGTAAAGCGACAGCGCGATCCGCCGCGCGCCGAGCCCCGCCGCTTTCAGCGCGCGTGCAAGATCGTTCGCGAGCCCGCCCACTTCCGAAACGAGTGTGTCCGATGAGATCAGCGGTTCGCCCCAGGAGCGCCGCTCGGACAGAACCGGCGGCTCCCCGAGCGCAGCCCGCGGTTCCTCCGTTCGTCCCAACGCCTGATCGAGCCGCACGAGAACCGCGTCTGCCAATGTCCTCGCCTTAGCCTGTGCCGCTCTGGAGCGCGCGGATGCCTCCGACGCAAAGCGCGTCTCCAGGCTTGCGCGCGGCAGTTCGGTGAGTTGCCCGATGCGCGCGAGCCCCAGCCGCCGCAGCAGAAGAACGGTTTCAGGCGCAAGCCGCAGCGCCTCGACCGGCAGCGCGGCAAGCGCCGCGAGCGTTGCAGCCTCTCCCGTAAGAGCGAGAACCGCGCTCCGCCGCAAGGTTGCAAAGCGCGCCAGTGCATGGGCCGCCCCCGGTGTCCCGGCAAGCCCGGCACGTGCCGTGATGCCGAAACCAGCGAGCCGCTGCACGAGGTCGTCAAGCAACGCTGCTTCCCCGCCGAAGAGGTGCGCGACGCCGGTGGTGTCGATCCATACGCCGTCGCAGCCTTCGGCATTGCGGTGCGGCCCGTAGCGCCCGAGCCAAAGGGCCAGACGTTTGAGCGCCCGCGCGTCCCGCTCCGTCTCGCACGGATGCGACACAAGGATCGGCACGGCTGCACGGGCATCGGCAAGGCTCATGCCCGTCCGCAAGCCCTCCCGCGCGGCGTGCGTGTTGATGGCTGAGATTCGAATCCCGTGCGCCCCGCCGGCGACGAGTGCGAAGGGTTTGTCATCCGGCACGGCGCCGGGCCGGTGCCGCTTCAGCCGTTCGATCGGCCAGTGCGGAAGCCATACGGAAACGATACGCTTCATCGGACCATTCCAAAGTCATCGCCGCTTGCATTGCGGGCGGTGCCGATCGGCAGCGTTCGAGACGCACCGCGATCCGCGCTGCGCCGGAAGCTTTCGGATCGAACGGGTGCGGAGAACTGACGGCCGTGCCGATCCGCCAGCGCGTGGCGGTCGCCGCGCTTGGCGCCGATCGAGCGCTTGTCAGCAATAGAAGCGGTGTCGCCCCATCCCGCGCCGCCAGACTGAGACGCCGTGCCGGTGTCAGTCCGATCGCGGAGAGCGAACCGATGGCGAGCGCCAGGCTGCCCGAGCGCAGGCCTTCCTCCAAGGCCCACAGCACCTCGCCGTCGCGCCGGGCGTCGATGAAAAGAAACGACGCGGCATCCAACCCGAAGCGCGCCAATCCCGGCGGATAAAGATGACCCGTGTCGAGGTTCGTCGGCCGCGATGTGCACCACAGGATGCGCGGCAGACCCCTTCCCGCGTGCGCCGTTTCGCCGAGCCGGCGGCGGGCAAGCGCAAGAGCGAAGCCGAGCGCCGCAGCGCGCTGGGCAGTTTTGCCCGGCTCAGGTTTGATTTCGTGACAAGCCGCCGTATCGAGCCCATGGGCGCCAATGAGCGCGTCCGCCTCCGGCATGCCGAGCGACCACGCCGCCGTCCGGGGTCCTCGACTGAGTTCCGCCGGCGTCTCGCCGGTGCCCGGCTCTTCACCAAAACCATGCCGCACCTCGAGCTTGGGCCGCTCGATGGCCAGAATGCGCTGGCGCAATCTTTCGAGAGTGGTTTCTGAAGGCAGCCCCGCCGGGGACGCCGGAGCAGCCATTGAGAGGGCGCTGCTCCGGCGCGGGGGCATCCGGGAGGGCAGGAACGCAACGCAACGCGCCCCCCCGGATAAAGTCACGGACGCATCTGAAATTTCGCTGCGCATCTGCCTGGAAGGCGCGGTCGGGAACTCGAGGGGGTCGGGCGCCTTGTCCATGGTCTGAACGCTTCGCAACGGGGTTTCACAACAAAGACGCCACACACCAATGTACTTGTTTTGTTCTATATCTTCCGTGCCCGCGACGGTCAAGAAAAATCAGAACAAGACAAGAACAAATATCGCGATCTCTGCAACCCGAATGCCATACTGCCAACAGCAGCCGGCCCCACGTTGTCCGCAAAAGCGGAGCACACTGCCGGCAATTCGAAACGGCTGCGATGCAACCCGAAGCCTGACCGGCGCGTTCCCGAGCGGGTGCCACGGCAAGTCGCCTAAGTATCAACCGCCGAATGCTCAAGCTATGGACATCTCTAGGAGAATTTCTCCAACAAAACTGTCGCTTCGCTCCGAGGTGTGGCCCGAAAGCCCTCACCTCGAATACGCGACTGCGATATACCAAGCGTTCACCATACTGACACTAACGATAGGCCTTCAGGTCCAAACCGGACTTCGGCCGAGGGCCAATCGTTGAGCATAAACTGGAGTAGCAGAATGCGGGTTCGCTCCATCTTCACCCGGGCACTGACTGTCGTCGGCGCTACCATCATTGTGGCGGCGGCCATGCCGGCCGGCGCGCAGGCCCAGTTCGCCGACTCCCTATGGGGCGGCGATGCGGAATGGGGCGGCAAGCGGACCACCGTCGGCTTCAGCACAAAGTATCGCCCCGGCCAGCTCATCGCCTCCTTCGGCGACCGCCGCCTGTACTACATCACCAAGCCGGGCACGGCGATCAGCTACCCGATCGCCATTCCACGCGAACAGAGCCGCTGGCAGGGTCGCCTGAACGTGACTCAGAAGCGCGAGAATCCGTCCTGGACTCCGACGCCGGAAATGCTGCGCGAAAATCCGCGCCTTCCGGCCTGGGTTCCCGGCGGCCACCCCATGAACCCCATGGGCGTCCGCGCCCTCTATCTCGGTTCGAGCACATACCGAATCCACGGCACGGACGCCCCCTGGACGATTGGCGAAGCCGTCTCCAAGGGCTGCATCCGCATGTATAATGAAGACGTGCTGGATCTTTATCCGCGCATACCCGTCGGAACGGTCGTCACGGTCACCTGGGAACGCTTCAAGACCGGCGCTGCCGTCGCCAACGAAGACGCGGCACCTGCCGCCACCGCACCGGCAAAACAGCGCCGCGTCGTCAACTATGGCCGCAAAAGCGAGACCCCCACGCGCACCGTTGCCGTCGAATAACTGACGCGCGCCGGCACCAAATAAACCGGGCGGCCCATCGTGCGATGGCCGCCCGTTTTCTATTCGGCGTCTGCCGGCGCTACGTGCCGAGGCAAGACGTCAACCCGCGCGCGAGGTTGGTGATGAGAGCCGTGTAGGCAGTCGGGCCCGGCTCCAAGGTTGCGCCTTCCGGATCGAGCGTACCGGATTTGGCCCCCGTCCCTTCCAGCACCGTCGCCACGAGCTTCGATTTGAATTGCGGCTCGGCAAAAACGCACGAAACGTTTAAATCCTTGATTTTGCGCCTGATCTCACCCAGCCGCTTGGCTGAAGGCTGGACCTCGGGCGATACCGTGATCGCCCCGGCAGCAGGCATGCCGAAACGCGATTCGAAATACTGGTAGGCGTCGTGGAACACGACGAACGACTTCCCCCTGACCGGCTGCAACGCGGCTTCGATGTCTTTCGATGCAGCTTCGATACCCGCCTTCGCGGTCTCGGCATTGGCTCTGAACACGCTGGCCTTGTCCGGCTCCGCCGCTGACAACACGCGCGCGATCTCGCCCACCATCGCCACTGCATTTTGCGGATCGAGCCAGACGTGGCCGTCGCGGACCGGGCCGTGAACATGCTTGCCATGCCCATGATCATGTTCGTGACCGTGGCCATCATGGTCATGGCCATGGTCGTGCGTCTCGAACGTATCGCCCCCACGCTTGTCCAGCAGCTTCAGGCCGGGTGCATCGGCCAACGTCACCACCGTCACGGACTTCGGCAACGATGCAACAATCCGCTTCGTGAACGGCTCGATCTCCTCCGAAACGCGGAAGACGACGGTCGCGGCGTTGAGAGCCCGGGCGTCCGACGGTTTGAGCGAAAACGTGTGTGGCGACGCCGCGCCGCTAACGAGGAGGCGCGGTTCGCCCACCTCACCCATCACCTGTGCGACCAAAGAATGGATGGGCTTGATCGTGGCGACGACGTTCAACGCGCCCTCAGCCGAGGCTTGGGTTGTCAGCGGCAGCCAAGCAGCCGCCAACGCTAACCCAAATGCCGCGCAACGAATGATCCGTATCCTATTGTTTCGACTGCATTCTTTGCAACGCTTCCAGGCGTTTCGCATCGGTCTCGCTTGCTCTCTATGGTCCTCGCCGCCTGCGGCGCGCATCGATCGGATAGTATAACATCCAAATTGCGCCACATGGCAATCGTATGGCGCAGCGCCGCTACTGGAGCGTCACGAAACCGCGTACGGCGCCGCAAGGAGGCCATGCTGATCGCTGACAGTGGTATTAGGAAAGGCGCGAACCATATCCCGTAAGCTGGACCGGCGCGTGCACACCATCGCGCCTCAGGCGGCTGACCAATGACGGAGACACGACTGATGACCAAAGCCGGGTATTTGGCGGCTGCCGGAGGAGTTCTTGCCGCGCTGCTTTTCGCGGCTCCCCATCCCGCCCACGCACACCCGCACGTCTGGGTGAACGTCGAAACAACGGTACTCTACGATGCCGGCAAGGTATCGGGGTTCAAGCACCGGTGGACGTTCGACGACATGTACACCGCCATGGCCGTTCAGGGTCTCGATAAGAACGGCGACGGCGTCTTCGCGCGCGAGGAACTGGCCGAACTCGCCCAGGTCAATATCGATGGCCTCAAGGAGTTCGAGTTCTTCACCTTTGCCCGCATCAAGGAAACGCCGGTCAAGCTTGCCCCGCCGAAGGAGTATTGGCTGGAGCACAAGGACGGTGTGCTGTCGTTGAACTTTACGATCCCGATTGCCGAGCCCGTCCCGGCGGAAACCGAAGGTTTCGAGTTCGCCGTCTATGACCAGACGTTTTTCATCGCCTTCGACCTGGCAAAGGAAAATCCCATCCGCCTCAGCGAAGGCGCGCCCGCCGGGTGTGCGGCGACGGTCGGTAATGCCGACAAGGACCTCGCCGACTTGCAGCGCTTGAATGACGCGTTCGGTGGTCAGTTGACGGCCGGCGATGCGAACGAGGGCACCGGCGTTGGCTATGCGTCCACCGTTCATCTCTCATGTGCCAAGACATGATGCGGCGACTGGCGGCTCTTGCCGTACTTCTCCTAACAGCGGTGGTGGCCGGCATCCCGGCTGCAGCATCGCCCAATGCGGCAGGCGAAGCCGTCGTCGCGCAAGTATCGCCCGATCGCGCACTGACCGCTGGCCGGTCTCCGGCCGGCGCGCAACCGGCGGCCGAGCTTGGCGCTTTCTCCGGCGTCTACAATTGGTTGTTGACCCAGCAGCAGCGGCTCAATCGCGAACTCGCCAACGCTGTGAAGGAATTGAAGCGCTCCGGAAGTGTGAACGCCGCGCTCGTCCTCGGCTTCATCGGCTTCAGTTACGGCGTTCTCCATGCCGCCGGTCCCGGCCATGGTAAGGCGGTTATTTCTTCGTATGTTCTCGCCAACCGTGAAACTGTTCGCCGCGGCATCATGCTCTCGTTTTTGTCGGCCCTGATCCAAGCGCTGTCAGCCATCGTGCTCGTCGGCATTCTTTTTATCATTCTCAATAAAACCAGCATGGAAATGACGGCTGCCGAGCGCTGGATCGAAACGGTCAGCTGGGCGTTCGTCGCCGCCGTTGGAGCTTGGCTGCTCTATAGCCAGGTGCAACAGATCATGGCCCGCCGTTCATCCAAGGCCGCCACCGCGACGGCGCAAACCCACGCGCGTGCCGCCCCGTCTCATGCAACTGCCGCCCACGGCCATCACGCCCACGATAGCCATGACCACGATTGCGGATGTGCGCACGACCACGGACATCATAACCACGCACAGCCGATCGACCACGGACATGCGCACGCCGATTGCTGCGGCCACGCGCACATGCCCGATCCCAAGGAACTGCAGGGCGACCTGACCTGGGGCAAGGCGCTTGCCATTGCATTCTCGGTCGGCATCCGGCCCTGTACCGGCGCTATTCTGGTCCTCGTCTTCGCGCTCTCGCAAGGGCTGCTTTGGGCTGGCGTGTTCGCGACGTTCGCCATGGCCATCGGAACGGCAATCACGGTTTCGATCTTGGCTGCGATGGCGGTTGGATCGCGCGATCTGGCAGCCAAGCTGGGCGGCGAGGGCAGCGGCTGGGCAACCGCTGTGGCGGATGGCGCCGGCCTTCTGGGCGCCAGTCTCGTGCTTCTAATGGGTGCGGTCTTCTGTATGGGGTCGCTGCAGCCGCAGGTGCCATTCTGAAATTAACCACCTGCTGACGGCAGCGCGGGCCTACCGTTACACTGGCGCGTGTTTTGGATTGGAAGCGGCTAAATGCCGTTTCGGATCGCAAGGTGTGCCGCCGTGTCTCGATTAGCCCAAGTCCTTGCCGCTATCGGCTTTCTTGCGTTCGCCAGCGCGCCGGTTCGTGCCATCGTCGACCTCGAAACCTCGGCACTGCCTGACCCCCGCTTTGAACTTTTGGTCGTCGAGATAGATAACTGCATCTATTGCGGCCTTTTTCGCCGCGATGTGGCCCCGGCCTACACCACGTCCGGGCGCGCCCGGGTGGCCCCTCTGCGCTACATCGACATCAATGCGCCGGACGTCTCCCGGCTAGCCCTGAGTGCCCCAATCGATACCGTCCCCACGGTGCTGGTGATCGAGAACGGCCGCGAAGTAGGCCGCATTTCCGGCTATGTCGGCCCGGAGACTTTCTTTCATTCGTTGAACCGACTGCTGCCCGATCAAGGGCCTTGACGCGGCGTGCGGTAACCGGCCGTTGAGTTCCAGCCCGCATTCGGCTTTGATGCGACCGGGTACGGGGAGCTGGCGGAGCCGCGAAGCATGGATCGGCGTAATTTTCTGAAATCGACAGGCGGCATCGCGGCCGTGGCTGCCGGCTGCGCCTCGACGGCCGTCCAGGCCGGCGGCGCGCCGGACGCCGCTCATGTCGCCGCCAAAGAACGCCGCACGTTCACCTTCGCCTGCCCCTGGGAGGCCCATCCCGCCGGATTCGCCGGCGACGCCCATCGCTTAGCCCGCAGCATCGAATCCGCGTTGAATGGCGCCGTTACATTCGACATCCGCACGGCGTCGACATCACCTTCGGATTTCGCCGTCAGCTTCGTCGGAGCGGACACGTCGCTCCATCCCGCCTTCGCATACTTCGGCGGATTGCCGGGAAGCGAAGCGCTGCCACCGCGCGATCTCGATGACTGGCTCTCGACCGGCGGCGGCCAGGAATTGTGGGACGAATTGAGCGGCCGCTTCGGGTTCAAGGCGCTGCTCGCGGGACACACGGGCCCAAATACCGTCCTGTGGTCGAAATCACCTGTATCGCGACCGGAAGATCTGGCCGGCCGGAGGGTCGTCGTCCGTGGCCTCGACGCTGACGTGATCCGTGCGCTGGGAGCAATTCCAGTGGTCGCCGATGAACGCCGTTTGGAGCAGGCGCTACCGGCTGCGGATACCGATGCGGCCGCATGGGGTGGTTTGGTGCAGGCGAGTGCCGCGGGTCTCCCGCAGCACTTTCCCTTTGCGGTTACCGGCGCGCTGGGTGCTGCCGGCGGCGCGGTCGCGCTGAAGATCTCGCTTTCAGCCTGGCAAAGCCTCAGCGCCCACGAGCAGATGATCTTTTCGACTGTGGCGAACTCTGAGTTCCGCTTGAGTTTGGCCGACGCCGGAGCGACCCGTTCCGCCGTCGAGAACGCACTCGTTTCCCGCTACGCAACGCGCTTCTCGCGCCCGTCGGCCGACTTCGCCGCCGCCGTTTCACGTATCTGCGCCGCCGTTGTCGCCCACACGGCGGCCCACGACGCGACCTCGTCCCGCATCGACCGCAGCTACACCGCCTACCGGCGTGCAAGCGCCGCTGAGAGCGCGGAATTGGCCTAGACCGGAGCCATTCGCCACAATCTAAACCTTGACCGCGCATGGTCTTTTGTATCTGTGACGGTTTGTTATAGTTGGCCGGGACGTGCCCATCGCGCGATGGGCGCGCCCGGGATTGAAGCGCGGACCCTGGCATGAACGTACCGCCCAGCGATTTGAAACCGGCGCTCGCGCCGAAGGAAAGCCCGCCTGACCGCATGGAGCAGGTGCGCGAACTTCTGTTCGGCGAGCAGGCGCGCATTCAGGAAGCGCGCATTGCCTCCATCGAAAGCCGGCTCCGCGACCTGGAAGGTCTGGTCTTCCGCCGCGTCGATGCACTCACCGCGCGCATCGAGACGCTTGCCGCCGAAACCGGATCAGACCGCCGCGCTGCGTTCGACGAACTGTCGCGCATGGTTGTCGATCTGTCTGAGAACATCCGCCGCCTGTCGCGTGGCTGACCGGAGCTGGTGCCGTCATGGGTGAGGTGCCGGCCATGCCCGACAGTATTGATCGCCTGAAACAGCTTCTGTTCGACAGTGAAGCCCAGACGCTTGCCGATTTGGCGCGCCGCATCGAGGATTTCTCCGGTGAGGCAAAGTCGGCCCACGCCGGACTGGCAGCGGACCTGCAAAGCCTGAGCGAGAGCGAAGGCCGCAGCCGGTCTGAAATTGCCGCCCGTATCGACGAGATCGCCGCGCGCGTTGGCACCGATGCACGCCTGGAAGAACGGGTCGCAGCCGTTCTCGATGGGGCCCTGCGCCGCGCCGAACAGGCTAAGCATGCCGCCGTCGCCGACGCCGTTGCGCCATTCGTCGTCAACACCGTCCGCACCGAGATCCGCAATAGCAAGGATGAGTTGGTCGAAGCCCTCTATCCCGTGACCGGCCGCATCGTGAAAGCCTATGTCGCGAGCGCCATGAAGGACCTCGTCGACCAGATCAACCGCCGCCTTGAGATGAATCCGGTCATGCTGCGCATGCGCAGCCTGGCGACCGGCCGGTCGGTTGCGGAATTGGCGATCGCCGATAGCCAGCGGCTGGTGGTCGAGGAGCTGTACCTGATCCGGCGCGGCACCGGCGAGCTTGTCGAAAGGTGGCCGGCTGGCGGCGGCAACCGTGATCAAGTTATGAGCGGCGTCCTCACCGCCATCAACGAGTTCGCGACGGAAGCCTTCGATGCCGGCAGCAATGCGTTGCGTCAGATCGATCTGGGCGCGGACCGCGTGTATCTGCGCGAGTCCATCGCTTATTTGCTGGCCGCCAAATGTTCCGGACAGGCCCCGGTCGCGGTCGAGCAGGTCATCGATGATGCGTTTCTCCAGTCGGTCTGCAAGCTCGGATCGGCAGCTCGCGACGAGCGCCCACCTGTATTGCCGGATCTTGCAGATCACCTCACGGCATCCATCGAATCCAAGCATGCTGAATTTACGGGCCGGGGCCGGGGCGTCAGTCCGGTCAAAATTTTGGGCCTACTCGTCGGCCTGCCGCTGGCCGCATGGCTCGCCTGGACCGTTTATGCCGATTGGCGCGTCGAGCGGACGGAACGGATCGCCCGGGAAATCCTTTTCGAAAGCGCGGAAATACGCGGCTATCCGGCCAAAGTGGAAGCCGGCAGGCTTGGCGAAAGCCTGTCGGTCACCGGTCTTTCGCCGGACGCAGCGGCCAAGCGCACCTTGGTCGAACGGCTCCAGCGCGCACTCCCAGACGTGACGATCACCGATGACCTCGCGACTGTCCCCAATCCGCTCGCCGATGTCGAGCCTGAACTCGATCGCCTCCGCGGCAAGGCTGACGAACTCAGTCGCGCCATCGTCGCGGAAGCGGAGAAACGTGATCTCAACCGTGCGGCATCGCGATTGACGCGCGCCCGTGCGACGCTCGCCGCATTGGCTGCGGACGTTGAAGGCAATGAACGAACCCAAACCGACGAGGCGATCAAGGCACTGGAGCGCACGCTTGGCGAACTCGACACAGCCGGCACCGGCTCGTTGGACGCCGCAGTGGACCGCACACGCAGCGCCGTTCGCAACCTTGCAAACATACTCCCTGCCCGTCCCACCACTCCGGCAGATCGCGATAGCAGCCCCACGCCTGTCTCCGCGATGCTGACCGCATCCGAAGAAGCCGAGATCGTCGCTCTCGCACTGGCGCAGGCCGTCGCTGTGCGCAAGGCGCTGCCTGTTAAATCACCGCGCGAGAAGCTGGAGGCATGGACCCGTGCTCACGCCATCTTCTTCTCCGACGACGATACCTATCGCGATCCCGCCGAAGCCGGCAGACGTCTCGGCGAATTGTCCGGTCTGATGTCTGGCAACGACATCGTCGTGCGGGTTATCGGCTATACCGATGGCCTCGGCGGCAGCGACCGCAACTCGCCGCTCAGCCTCTCTCGCGCCGAAAAAGTCGAATCGGCGCTTATCGCCGCTGGCGTCCCCCGCAACCGTCTCGTCGTTCTCGGCCGCACCGATCTGCGCAACATCGCCGAAGACGAAGGCACCGGCAGCCCCAATCGCCGCGTCGAATTCGAGGTCGGCTTCGAGGGCGAGGCGCGCCGATGATTGCGCGCAAGGTCATGCTGCTCGGCGAAATCGGCGTCGGAAAATCGTCAATCGTCCAACGCCTCGTTTTCGATCGCTTTGACATGAACTACAAACCGACCATCGGCGTCGACGTTTACCGCTATGAAGTGCCGGAAACCGCTACGCGCCCGCGCATGGCACTGATTGTCTGGGACACCGACGGCAATTTTGGCGAACACATTTTCCGCCATGTCTACATGCGCGAAGCATCCGCCGCCGTGATCGTCGGCGATGTCACCCGTCCGCGAACTCTAGAAACACTTGGAAATCTGGCCGACGGTTTTCGCGAAGCCCTTCCGGGCCGCACGGTCTCTCTCGTCGTCAATAAGCTCGATCTGCTACAGGCCGAGGACGAAATGGTGCTGCCGGACCGATTGCAGCGTCCCGGCTTAGCGTTCCATCGCACCAGCGCCAGAACCGGGCAGAACATCCACAACGTTTTCGCAGAAACCGCTGATGCCATCGACCGGCGACGCCTCTGATCGCGGCCGTCAACTGGCTGCCGCACCGCTACTGACGGCCGTCCGGCAACTGGCCGAGCGCGAAGTCTTCGGTCTCGTATGGGCCGGTCCCGACTTGATCGTCGATAGCACCTTTGGCGCATTGGCACGCTTTGTTGCCATCGGCGAGCCGCTGACGGACAGCGTTTACGCGCTCATCGGCATGGAAGACGACATCCGCGCGCTGAAAGACTTTGCCGGTCAGGCTATTGAGCTGCCCGACATCACGCTTGTGATGCCCGAGTCCCGCCGCCCGCGCGCGACGTTGACGATTTCGTGGTCGCATGACGCTGCGGCATTCCTCCTGCTGATCGCCCGCACTGAATCCCGCTCGGAACTCGAGATTGAACTGACCGCGCAGATGCGCGCTCGCTTCATGGCGGAATCGGAACTGGCCACCAAGTCCCGCGCACTGGAGCGCGCGAACGCCGACCTGGAATCTTACGCATCGGTGATTTCGCATGATCTTCAATCACCGATGCGCGTCCTGCGCTACACACTCGACGAACTCGAGTTAGCAGCAGGGCCGGCATCGCCGGAAGCGCAAGAGAAAGTCGGCCGGCTTCGCGAACTGTCTCAAAGAATGACGAAAATGTTGTCGGCGCTGCTCGACTACGCGAGCGTGACCCGCATGAGCGACGCGATCGAACTCGTCGATACAATGGCCCTCGTCCACACGGTAACCTCGTCGATCTATGTGCCGCCCGGCATCCGGTTGACCATGGAGGGAAACTGGCCACGCGTCAGAACCATGCCGGCGCCGCTCGATCTCGTCTTGCGCAACCTCATCGACAACGCGGTCAAGCACCATGACCGTGCGACAGGTCGAGTAACGGTCTCTGCTGTTCCCGAAAACAACGCGATCGTTCTCACGGTCGCAGATGACGGGCCGGGAATTTCACCTGAGCATCGTGCAGCCGTATTTCTTCCGTTCCGAACGCTCGGCACGAGTGACACTGGTTCAGGGCAAGGAATGGGTCTGGCCTTGGTGCGCCGTTCGGTCGAAAGCATCGGTGGCAGCATAACGTTGGAAAGCGGTGCCCCTGGCGAACGCGGCACGACGTTTACCGTTCGCTGGCCCGTCGCCCCCGTATCCGGCTCGGATCGTTAAGTGAAATTTGCAGCAATCCTGGTGGCGTCGCGATGAACGGCCTTAGTTTGCGGCACGCGCGGGGGCCGGCGGACTTGCCACCGGGTCCATCACCGTGCTTGTTACGGTCGGCACGCGCAATGCTCAGCATTCGCGAAACTCGGCAAAGGTCGTTGGCGTGAGTAGCGGTGGCACCGGTGGGGATTTCCTCGCCAGGAAAAGCGACATCACGAAACTTCGCAAGGCCGTCCCGGTCTTGACGGATGTTCTTGTCGTTGACGACGATGCGCCTGATGCCGCGCGCATCCGCGCCACGCTGCGGGTCATGTTCGGCTACGATGTGGAAGTACGCCATGCCGCCACGCTGGGGTCCGCCGTCGATTGCGTCTTGCTCAAGACTCCGCAACTTGTCTTTCTCGACGATATTCTGAAGCCCTCCGATCGCGCCAACGACACCATTCCGTTTCTGCGCCGCGCCGGATACGAAGCGCCGATCGTGGTGATCAGTGGACAGGTGACAAAGAAGCGACGGCTCGAACTGATCGCGGCTGGTGCGACCGACGTCATTCACAAAGATGATCTCGACAGCGTTCGCCTCGGCGAAGCGCTCCTGCGCGTTTTCGGAGGCCAAGTTCCCTGAATTTGAAGATGTTAATGCGAGACGAGACACACGAAGCGTCGCCTCCGTTCGTCACGCATTTGTTGATCTCACTCACTTATTCACAGTTGATCCTTGCGGTTAACTGTCGCTGAGATGCTGTTTTGCCTTTTTTCAACCGTGCCCGCATGGTTCAGCACAATCGTGCAAAAAAGAAACGGGACGATCACATGAGCTTGAAAGTAATCATCGCGTCCGGCGCCGTACTCGCGTCTGCGGGCCACACGTTCGCGCAGGACTTCAAACTTCCGCCGGAAGTAACACCGGCTCTTCGCGCCGCATGCGAAACCGATGTACGCCGCCTCTGCATTGGCGAAAACCCGACAGTGCCTAAAGTGAAAAGCTGCGTCCGTGCGAACTTCATGCGCCTCGGCCGCCGCTGCCAAGTGCAGATCACGCTCGCCGGTCTGCGACCCTGAGCCGGACGTAGATAAGTTGGTCCATACGAAAACGCCGCCCGGTCTCGGGCGGCGTTTCGCATTTCAACCGATGCACAATTTCGATCAGGCCGCTGCGGCTTCCACCGGTTTCATCGCGTCGGCCAGATAGGCCATGGCGGCATCCACGCCCCCCTTCTTGTGCGGCACGCCGGCAATCTCCAGCCCCATCTCGATGCCCGTCAGTGCACCCATGATGGTGAGTTCGTTGGTATCGCCAAGATGGCCGATGCGGAACGCCTTGCCGGCAAGTTTATTGAGGCCGGTTCCCAGCGACATGTTGAACGTCTCGAGCACGACCTTGCGGAATTGATCGGCATTATGTCCGTCCGGCATCAGCACGGTCGTCACGGCGGGTGAATAGTACTTCGCATCGCGGCAGTTGAGTTCCAGGCCCCACGCACGCACGGCGCGGCGCGACGCTTCCGCCAACCGTTCATGCCGGTCGAAGACGTTCTGCAGTCCTTCCTCGTTGATGAGGTCGATGGCTTCCTGCAGCCCGAAGAGCAATCCCGTCGCCGGCGTATAGGGGAACCAGCCGCCATCGTTCATGGCAAACATGTCGTCCCAGTTGAAGTAGGCGCGAATGAGCTTCGCCGTTTTCGTCGCCGCAATGGCCTTGTCGCTGACCGCCGTGAACGACAGCCCCGGCGGCAGCATCAAGCCTTTCTGCGAACCGGCGACCGTTACGTCGATGCCCCACTCGTCGTGGCGCAGGTCGGCGGCCGCAAGCCCCGAGATCGTATCGACCATGAACAGCGCCGGGTGGCCTGCCGCGTCGATCGCCTTGCGCACTTCATCCAGGCGCGTGCAGCATCCCGTCGAGGTCTCGTTGTGCACGACGCACACCGCCTTGATCGAACGGTCTTTGTCCGCGCGTAACTTGGCTTCGATGAGGTTCGCGTCAGCCGCAATCCGCCAGTCGGTCCCGATCACGTCGGCAACAAGCCCGAGCCGGTCGGCCATCTGCTTCCACAGCACGGCGAACTGTCCCGTTTCCACCATCAGCACCTTGTCGCCGGGCGACAGCGTGTTGGTGAGGGCGGCTTCCCACGCGCCGGTCCCCGACGCGGGATAGATGATGACCGGGTTCTTCGTCTTGAACAGGCCCTTCACGCCCGACAGGACGGATTTGCCCAGCCGCTGAAAGTCCGGCCCACGGTGATCCAGGATCTGCCGCGACATCGCCTGCAGAACGCGCTCCGGAATTGGCGTCGGACCGGGAATTTGCAGAAAATGGCGGCCGGGGCGGCGAGGCTCTTTCGTCATGGGGCGTCCTTGAAACACGGGCCGGGAAGCGTATCAGCGGTCGCGACCGTCACTGTCCCGCCAACTTGGATCGGCGGGGCACGGAAGAGCGCTGAACGATTAATCCCTCTTGCTCAACAGTCGGGCAGCTATAGGAAGTGACGCGGAAGCCCGTCAAGTGACTGAAAGGCCGAAGCGGTCGGCCAAACGCCGCGTCCTGCGATAAGTCAATCCGTTGAAGGTTTCCGCACAGGAATGAGTTGGCGCTTGCGCCCTTGGATGCGCAAACTTGGCCGCGAAACGGGGGTCCAGAATGAATGATTTTCACCGCCTCTCGGCTTGTGAAATGCGTGAAGAAATCGCCAGCGGGCGGCTTTCCAGCGTCGACTTGGTGAATGACTGTCTGCGTCGCATCGCCATCCGCGAACCGGCAATCGGCGCTTGGGCGCATCTTGACGCCGATTTTGCCCTCGCCCAAGCCGACGCCGCCGACGCAGCCCGGGCGGCCGGCCAACCGTTGGGTCTGCTGCACGGCATCCCCGTTGGCATCAAGGACATCATTGACACCGAAGACCTGCCTACCGAACACGGGACACCCGCATTTGCCGGACGGCGACCACAAAGAGACGCCGAAGTCGTCCGCCGATTGAAAGCGGCAGGCGCCGTCATCCTCGGCAAAACCGTCACCACCGAACTCGCGTTCTATGGACCGGGCAAGACCCGCAATCCAGCCGACCCGCAGCGCACGCCCGGCGGCTCGTCGTCAGGCTCGGCCGCCGCCGTCGCCGACTATCACGTCCCGCTCGCGTTGGGCTCGCAAACGGCGGGCTCCATCCTGCGCCCCGCGTCCTACTGCGGCGTGATGGGTTTCAAGCCGGCGTTCGGTGAAATTCCGCTCGACGGCGTCCTCGCGCAGTCCCCGCCTCTCGACACACTCGGCGGCTACGCCCGCACGGCCGCAGATCTCGCGCTGCTCACGAGCGTGCTCTCCGCCAAACCATATGATCACCCGCCGCACGACGATCGTCCGCTGCGTCTCGCTTTCGTCAAAACGCCTGCTTGGCCTGACGGCGATGAGGCGATGCGCGTGGCTTTCGAACAACTCGCCGCCGCTAACGCCGGCACAATCGTTGAAGTGCAGCTTCCGGTCAATTTCGAAGACACCGGCGGTTTCCAGCGCGCCGTCCAGTTCCATGACATTGCGAAAAACTACGGCCCCATCGTCAATCGGCATCGCGATGTCATGTCGGACAAACTGAAGGAAGTCGTCGCCGCGGGACGCAGTGTAACCGAAGACGAATATGCAGCCGCGCTCGCCAACCGCGAACCGCTTTATCGATCGCTTGCGCCCATTTTCGAAACGTACGACGCCATTCTCACGCCGGCCTCGCAGGGGATCGCTCCCCCCGGTCTGGCGGCCACTGGTTCCCCGATGTTTAATTTCATCTGGACTTACCTTGGCGTTGCAGCGATCAGCATTCCTTTGCTGACGGTCGACGGCGTTCCGCTCGGTGTGCAACTCATGGCTCCGCGCGATAGCGGACCGCGCCTTTTGACCATCGCTGACGCGGTATTGAGTGAGCTCAAGCGACCGTCAGTTGGTCGCCCGGCTTGATGCGGCCAGCGCCGGTCACGCGGGCATAAACGCCGAAATCGCTATGGCGGAATGCGCGCAGTAGAAGCGCGGGAATATCGAGATCGCGCCGCCCGCTTTTCGGATCGACGTTGGTGGCCGCGCACCGCCCCGTCCGCTCGGTGATTTCGAACATGGCCTCGCCGATCCTCACCGTTTTGCCGGCCCAGGCAAACTCCGACCAGGCGGGAGCACCGGTCACGATCAGGTTTGGCCGAAACCGCAAGGGATCGATGGGTTGCGCCGCGATGCGCTCCAGGTCGGCGATGCTGCCGAGGTTGACGATATGCACGCACGGTTCCGAAACATCCGACAGGACGTGACCCTCGGCCTGGACCACGCGCGGCGGCCCTTTCACGCTATCCTTCATGTACTCGGCGAAAAACTGCGCGATAATCGCGCGGCCAGCAGGCGAGGCAAGGGAGCCTTTGGCGACCTCGCCCCCGTCACGGCAGATCGTGAGGATCTGCGTTTGAGGATCGAACCGGCTTGAAACCGTCGCCAGGTCCGCGTGCCGCACGAGCGTTAGAAAGTTGATCTTCGGGACGTGCGCCGGCTTTAGAGGATCGAACCGTCCTCGGCCGTTTTCGATGGCAAAGGCCCGGTCCCACGGCACGCCCCCGCCGGGGTACAATTCGGCGCTGTCCAAGGTCTCCGCGCTCAGACCCTTGACGGGATAACGGTAAATGGCGGCAAGGCGGGCAGTCATGCGTAACCTGGATCGGAACGGGTCGGGATAGAACTGCGCAACGAAACGGCTAGGATGTCTTGCCGCTGGAGGCTCCACCCCCCTTTGCGGCGCACTCAGCCAATCCCATATGCCTGCCGTGTGCAAGCCGTGGGATGCCTTCGGGGTCCCGCAGTGATGACACAACTCGTATCCTGACAAAAAACGGCGGCTCGTCCACGCATCTCGGTGGTGGCGGCACGCGCGGGAAGGAAAGCAAACATGAATTTCGATCGTTACACCGATCGCGCCAAAGGTTTTGTCCAATCGGCGCAGAGCCTCGCCCTTCGCGAAGGCCATCAGCAGTTCGCTCCCGAACACCTCTTGAAAGTGCTCCTCGACGATGAGGAGGGGCTCGCCGCCGGCCTGATCGACCGCTCCGGCGGCCGTTCCCGCGAGGCGCTTGCCGCGGTTGAGAAGGCGCTCGCCAAACGCCCTAGCGTTTCGGGCGGCGGCTCCGGCCAGCTCTACATGGCTCCCGAACTGGCCCGCGTTTTCGACAGCGCGGAGAAGATAGCCGACAAAGCCGGCGATAAATTCGTCACCGCCGAACGGTTGCTGCTGGCCCTCGCACTGGAAAAAGGCACCGAGACCGCAAAAATTCTGGCCGAGGCCGGCGTGACGGCGCAGGGCTTGAACACCGCCATCAACGACATCCGCAAGGGCCGCACCGCCGACAGCGCGTCCGCTGAACAGGCGTATGACGCCCTGAAGCGTTACGCCCGCGATCTGACCGAAGCGGCCGCATCCGGTAAGCTCGACCCCGTGATCGGCCGCGATGAAGAAATCCGCCGTACGATCCAGGTCCTTTCGCGGCGCACGAAAAACAACCCCGTCCTCATTGGCGAGCCCGGCGTCGGCAAGACCGCCATCGCCGAAGGCCTCGCTCTGCGCATCGTCAAGGGCGACGTCCCCGAAAGCTTGAAGGACAAGAAGCTTCTGGCTCTCGACATGGGTTCGCTCATCGCCGGCGCGAAATATCGCGGCGAGTTCGAGGAACGACTGAAGAGCGTGCTGTCCGAGGTCCAGGCCGAGGAAGGCCGCATCATCCTGTTCATCGATGAACTGCACACCATCGTCGGCGCAGGCAAATCCGAGGGTGCGATGGATGCTGGCAATCTGTTGAAGCCTGCCCTTGCGCGCGGCGAACTCCACTGCGTCGGCGCCACCACACTCGACGAGTACCGCAAGCACATCGAGAAGGACGCCGCGCTTGCCCGCCGCTTCCAGCCCGTGTTCGTTTCCGAACCGACGGTCGAGGACACCATCTCCATTCTGCGCGGCTTGAAGGAGAAGTACGAGCTGCATCACGGCGTGCGCATCACCGACAGCGCGCTCGTCGCCGCGGCCGTGCTTTCCAACCGCTACATCACCGACCGCTTCCTGCCCGACAAGGCCATCGACCTAGTCGACGAGGCCTCCTCGCGCCTGCGCATGCAGGTCGACAGTAAGCCGGAGGAATTGGACGCCATTGATCGCGATCTCATGCAGTTGATGATCGAGCGCGAAGCCCTGCGCAAGGAAACGG
>ERZ1066138.166-NODE-166-length-22660-cov-8.413271_pt1 | contig 22660 bp, 19 predicted proteins | sample MGYA00382785_ERZ1066138 | MGnify/ENA primary metagenome ERZ1066138 (study PRJEB33369, sample SAMEA5778368) | biofilm metagenome | biome: Industrial cooling water; feature: Water cooling tower basin; material: Biofilm | place: United Arab Emirates | collected... | reverse complement strand
GTGCGCGCATCGCGTCAGCAGTGGGCGGAACTGGCGGCGCGTCTGCTTGCCGAAGGCCTGGCGGCCGACTACGAACACGCCCGGCGCAAGGCGCGGGGTCAACTCGACGCGCCGCTGCGTCGTGAAGACGCCCCGCGCGACGAGGAAATCCTGGCGGCTCTGCAGCAGCATCGTGCCTTGTACGGGAGCTCCGGCCCAGATCTGTCCGCGGGCCAACGCCAGGCGGAGGTGCGCGCTGCCGTGCAGGCGCTGAGTGCCTTTGACCCGCGCGTGGTGCTTGCCGATCTGGAGGCTGCGCCGGGTCCGGTCCGCATCTTGCTCCAGGCCGAACACCCCGATGCGGTGGCAACACGCTTGCGCGAACTGGGGATTCCGGCCCGTCAAGGCTCGCAGCGGCTGCGCTTTCCGGAAGTCCACGATTGCGAGGCTTGGGAGTTCATTGCCGGCGACCTGCCTTTCCGCTTGATCCTGCGTCCCGCGGCACTGGGGCATCGGATGCCGGTGGAAACCGACGGGCGGCGCTGGCGCACGCTGGATGCCGCCGGATTGGCGAACGCGGTGACGTAAGGGCGCGCATTTTCTGGGTGCCGTGGCTGGGGCGACCAGCCGGTCGCCCCTACTTGCGGCTGTCGATCATCCGCTGCACGGCGCTCTCCATCACCGGCAAGGTGACGCCGCCGTTGGCCAACACCGCCTGGTGGAAGGCCTTGATGTCGAACTTCGGCCCCAGTTCGCGCTCGGCCTGGGCGCGCAGTTCCACGATCTTCAGCTCGCCGATCTTGTAGGCCAGTGCTTGGCCGGGCCAGGAGATGTAGCGGTCCACTTCGGTGCTGATCTCGTGCATCGACAGGGCAGTGTTCGCGGCGAGATAGTCGATCGCCTGTTGCCGGCTCCAGCCTTTGGCGTGGATGCCGGTGTCGACGACCAGACGGCAGGCGCGCCACATCTCATAGCTGAGCCGCCCGAAGTGCTCGTAAGGCGTGCGATACACGCCTTCCATTTCGGTTCCGAGCTTTTCGGCATACAGCGCCCAGCCCTCACCGAAGGCATGCGGGTAGAGGTTCAAGCGAAAGCGCGGCAGGCCTTCGAGTTCGCGAGCCAGCGCGATCTGCAGATGGTGGCCGGGCACGGCCTCGTGCAGCGTCAGGGCGGGCAGCGCGTACAAGGGCCGTGTGTGCAGGGCATAGGTGTTGACCCAATACTCACCGGCGGCACCCATAGGCCCGGGGTTGTAGCGGCCGGCGGTGTAGTTGGGTGCCAGCGCCGCCGGCACCGGCCTCACCGTGTAGGGCGTGCGTGGCAGGGTGGCGAAGAAGCGGGGCAGTTCGCCATCGATGGTCTTGCTGAGATAGGCCGCGCGTTCGATCAGTTGAACGGCCTTGCTGGCGTAGAACTGGGGATCGCGACGCAGGAACTCGACGAAGGCGTCGAAATCGCCATCGTATTCGGCATCAGCGATGACCTGATCCATCTCGCGCCGGATGCGCGCCACCTCGGCCAGGCCCAGCGCATGGATGCTCGCAGCATCGGCATCGGGCAGCGTGGTGAAGTAGCGCACCAGGAAGGCGTAGTAGTCCGCGCCCTCCGGCAAGTCGGAGGCGCCCAGCGTGGTGCGCGCCGCCGGCATGTACTCACGCTCGAAGAACTCATGGAAGCGGGCATAGGCCGGAAAGACCTTGCCCTCGATCACCCGCCGCGCCTCGCGACGCAGGGACTTCTGCTGCTGCGCGTCGATCGCAGCGGGCATGCGCGCGAAGGGTGCATACATGGGGCTGTCTTCGGCGCGCTCGAAGCGGGTCGCCGCCACGCCCTTCTGCGTGCCTGGGAGCACGGCCTGCGGCAAGGTGTAGCCATCTGCCATCCCGATGCGCAGATTGGCGATCTGCTCGTCGAAGTAGCGCGGCAGGTCGGCCAGGCGTGCCAGATAGTGACGATGGTCGTCGACGGTGTCGAAACGATGCCATTGCGACAGGTACAGGACTTCGGAGAAGAAGCCACTGTCGCTGTTCAAGGGCAGGCGCCACTCGCGAAAGCGCAGACTCTCGATGCGGCTTTGCAGCATGAAGCGGAACAGGTCGAGGCTGATCGCCTGCTGCGCATCGAGTTCCTGCGCCGCGATCGCCTCGGCACGGGCCAGCAGCGCTTCATTGGTCTGCAGCCAGGCCGCCTGCGCCGCTGCCGACACGCTGGGCATGCGCGTCTCATGCTCACGTACGCCTTCCGCAGATGCGGTCAAGGGATCGAAGGCATAGAGCGCGGCGCGCTCGTCCGCGAAAAGCTGATCCAAGGCTGCGGCCGCCTCAGCCGCGACCGCGGAGGCGTGCACCAGCAGCGCGGCGATCCCGCCCAGCGCGATGCCGAGCACCCGAGTTCTCAGATCCATGCCCTGCCCTCCCAGCTTGGCGCTGCCGCGCCTAAAGACTGCCGGCACCAAGTGCCGGCGTCATCCTGATTCAGAGCCTGTGCCACCGGCCGGGCCAACGCGCCTGCATGCGGTGTCCGCAGGACTGGACCGCGCAGGGCGCGCTGGCGCCCGCGCGTAAGGCCAGACTCAGCGCTGGGCGATGGCCACGTAATCGCGCGGCGCAGCGCCGGTGTAGATCTGCCGCGGACGACCGATCTTCACGTCGCCCGAGGCGTTCTGTTCCAGCCAGTGGGCGATCCAGCCTGCCGTGCGTGCGATGGCGAACATCACGGTGAACATCTCCACCGGGATGTTGAGCGCCTTGTAGATGATGCCGGAGTAGAAATCGACGTTCGGGTACAGCTTGCGCTCGACGAAGTAGTCGTCCTTGAGTGCAACTTCCTCCAGCGCCATGGCCACTTCCAGCAGCGGATCGTGGATGCCCAGCTCGTTGAGCACCTTGTGGCACATCTCGCGGATGATCTTGGCGCGCGGATCGAAGTTCTTGTAGACGCGATGGCCGAAGCCCATCAGGCGGAAGTTGTCGTTCTTGTCCTTGGCGCGCAGGACGGCGCGTGCCACGTTTTCCTTGGTGCCGATCTCATTGAGCATGGTCAGCACCGCCTCGTTGGCGCCGCCATGTGCCGGCCCCCACAGCGCGGCAATGCCGGCGGCGATGCAGGCGATCGGGTTGGCGCCGGTGGAACCCACCAGACGCACCGTCGAGGTCGAGGCGTTCTGCTCGTGGTCGGCGTGCAGGATGAACAGGAGGTCCAAGGCCTTGGCCGCGATCGGGTTCACTTCATAGGGCTCGGCGGGCACGCCGAACATCATGTCCAGGAAGCGCGAGCAGTAGCCGAGGTTGTTCTTCGGATAGACGTAGGGCTGACCGACCGAGTGCTTGTAGCAAGCCGCGGCCAGCGTCGGAATCTTCGCGATCAGGCGGATCGCCGTGATCATCCGATGGGCCGGATTCTCGGGGTCCAGCGAGTCGTGATAGAAGGCCGCGAGCGAGCCGGCGATGCCCACCATCATGGCCATCGGGTGGGCGTTGTAGTGGAAGCCATTCATGAACAGCTTCAGCGACTCGTGAATCATCGTGTGATGCGTCACGTGGTGCTCGAACTCGCTGAACTGGGCCGGCGTCGGCAGATCACCGTTGATCAGCAGATAGGCCACTTCCAGAAAGCTCGAGTGCTGCGCCAGCTGTTCGATCGGATAGCCGCGATACAGCAGCACGCCCTGGTCGCCGTCGATGAAGGTGATCGCACTCTTGGTCGAGCAGGTCGACACGAAGCCCGGATCGTAGGTGAAGATGCCGAGCTCCTTGTTGAGCTTGGCAATGTCGACGCCGGGATCGCCGAGGGTGCCGCGCACCAGCGGCAGATCGACGCTCTTGTTGTTGTTCGTATCGGTGATCTTGATCGACGACATGGAAGCTCTCCATTTCGGCGAGGGCCGCATGTCGCTGAACCCTCGGGGATTGGGAAGGTGGACCATCAACGGTCGAGCTGCACCCCAAGGCGCCCCCTACTCGACCGTACGGGGCGCGGAGTATGGCATAGGGGCGTCGCTGCCTCGTCTTCGACCATGGGCCAGTCCGGGCTCTTTCGACAGGCCTTTGCGGCCCTTGCCAGCAGGCACGCAGAGCGCGAAAGCGACGCGTGCGCGCCACTCAAGTTGAGGGCCAAGCACCGACGCAGGCCTGCCACCGTCGGGCGCTTTCCGGCCACAGCCTGCCGCGCGCGCAAAAGAAAACCCGCGACCGTTGCCGGCCGCGGGTTGGAAGACTGCAACTGCAGGCTGCGCTTACTTCTGAGCGTAGCGCTTGCGGAACTTGTCCACTCGGCCGCCCGCGTCCACCACCTTGTGCTTGCCGGTGTAGAACGGGTGCGACTTGCTGGACACGTCGATCTTGATCAACGGGTACTCCTGACCATCAGTCCACTTGATGGTTTCCTTCGACTTTTTGGTCGAACGGGTCAGGAACGCGAAATCCGTGGTGACGTCCTGGAACACCACGGCGCGGTAATCGGGATGGATATCGGACTTCATGGCCGCGCCTCTCCTGGCTGGCGAGCGATGCTAAGCGAGCCCGAGACCATAGCACTCGATTGCGCCGCGCGGCAAGCCGAGCCGCAGATCCAGATTCAGCCGAGGGCCTGATTCATGCGCGCATGGACGCGCGCGGCGTCCACTTGGGTCACCACCTCGGTCTGCGCCGGCAGGCCACTGCGGTCCTGCCAGTCGACCACGGTCATGCCGCGGGTCCAGCCGCTGGACAGCATCACCTCGACGCGCCGCCACTCACGCTGCTGCACGCAAGCCGGATCCAGCGCCACCGCAGCGGCCAAGGGATCGGCCCATGGCCAACGTTCGCCACGATGGGCGCGCACGAACTCGGCCGTGCGCCGGCTGATCGTGTGCATGAGGCGCGCGCGCGGCGAGTCCTGCGCCAGCCAGGATTCCACCATGGCCGTGGCCGGTGCACTGGCCACGGTCAGCTCCCAGTCGACCAACTCGATGCGCGGGCAGGCCCGGAACACGATGGCCGCGGCTTCCGGATCGAAGCCGATGTTGAACTCGGCGGTCAGATCGGGTGTGTTGCCGCGTCCATGCACAGCGCCGCCCATCACCACCACGCGTTGCAGCCGGGCGGCAAAGCCTGGGTCCAGGCGGATCGCCAGCGCCAGATTGGTCAGCGGGCCCAGCGCCAGCAGATTCAAGCCGCCGGGACGACGACTGGCCTCGATCAAGGCCAGCGCCGCTGGTGTGTCTGCAACCGGCGCCAGCGGCTGATCCCAGGCCGCCTCTCCGAAGCCATCCTCGCCATGCACATGGGCTGCGGCTGGCGCACCGCCAATCAGCGGCTCGCTGGCGCCGGCGTAGACCTTGAGCTCACGCCCGGCGATCGCCGCCAGGCGCCGCGCATTGCGCAGGGTGTGCGCAAAGCCCACGTTGCCGGCCACCACGCTGAGACCGAGCAACTCGATCTCCGGCGCGGCCAGCATCATCAGGATGGCCCAGGCGTCGTCCACGCCCGGGTCGGTGTCGATCATCCATGTCTGCGACATTGGCTGCTCCTTGAGCCTTGAACACCTTAAGCCTGGGCGAAGCGGGCGGCGCCGCCCACCCAGCGTTCGACCAGCGCACTGGCCAGCGCCGGCTGCTCGCTCAGCAAGCGCGTGGCCAGATCGCGCACCGCCGCCAGCAGCTCTGCGTCGCGCGCCAGATCCGCAACTTTGAAACTGGCCATGCCGGTCTGCCGTGTGCCCAGCACTTCGCCCGGACCACGCAGCGCCAAATCGCGCTCGGCGATGCGAAAGCCATCGGTGGTCTCGCGCAGCGCTGCCAGCCGTTCGCGCGCCATCTCGGACAGCGGCGCCTTGTACAGCAGCACGCAGCTCGACTCCTGGCTGCCACGCCCCACTCGCCCACGCAGCTGGTGCAGCTGCGCCAGGCCCAGGCGCTCGGCGTTGTCGATCACCATCAGGCTGGCATTGGGCACATCCACGCCCACTTCGATCACCGTGGTGGCCACCAGCAGATCGAGCTCGCCGGCCGCAAAATTCGCCATCACTGTGGCACGCTCGTTCGACTTCATGCGCCCGTGCGCAAGGCCGATGCGCAAGCCCGGCAAGGCGGCGCTGAGATCGGCAGCGGTGGCCTCGGCAGCCTCGGCCTCCACCTCATCCGATTCCTCGATCAGCGTGCACACCCAGTAGGCTTGCCGGCCTGCCGCGCACTGCTGGCCGATGCGCGCGACCACCTCATCGCGACGCTGCTGGCTGACGGTCACGGTCACGATGGGTTTGCGCCCTGGCGGCAACTCGTCGATCACCGAGACGTCCAGGTCGGCGAACTGGGTCATCGCCAGCGTGCGCGGAATCGGCGTGGCGGTGAGCACCAGCTGATGCGGACGCAAGTCGCCGATTGCGCCTTTCTCGCGCAGCAGCAGGCGCTGATGCACACCGAAGCGATGCTGTTCGTCGACGATGCTGAGGCCAAGCCCGCGGTACTGCACACCCTCCTGCAGCAGCGCATGGGTGCCGATGACGATGGGAGCGCCAGCCTGGATGCGTGCCAGCGCCTCGCGCTTTTCGGCGACGCGCAGCTTGGATGCCAGCCATACGATGTCGATGCCGAGAGGATCGAACCAGCGCGCGAAGTTGCGTCGATGCTGCTCGGCCAGAAGTTCAGTCGGCGCCATGATGGCGCACTGCAATCCGCTGTCGACCACGCGCAAGGCAGCCAGCGCCGCGACCACGGTCTTGCCCGAGCCCACATCGCCCTGCACCAGGCGCAGCATCGGCGTGCGCCGCGCCAGATCGCGATCGATCTCGTCCAGCACGCGGCGCTGCGCAGCGGTCAAGGCGAAGGGCAGCGCCTGCTCCAGTTGCGTGCGGCGCGCGGCCCCGCCGCGCAACACCGGGGCCTTGTCCTGGCGCAGGCGTTCGCGCCGCAGTCGCAGCGAGAGATGGTGTGCCAGCAACTCCTCGAAGGCGAGCCGCTCGCGCGCCGGATGCTTGCCGGCCACGATGGCCTCGGCATCGGCGCGGCTGGCGGGTCGATGCAGCACGCGCAGCGCGCTGGCCAGGCTGGGCCATTGGCGACGGCTCAGCCACTCGGCGGGCAGCATCTCCAGATCTGCATCGGCCGGCAGCAGGGCCAGCGCGGCCTGTACCGCCTTCTGGATGCGCTGCGTGCCGATGCCTGCCGGCTGCGGATACACCGGCGTCAATTCCTGGGCCAGCGCCAGCGCTTCCTCGGCACCCAGGATCTTGTAGCGCGGATGCACCACTTCCAGGTTGTAGAGACCCGGCTTGGGCTCGCCAAAACACAACACGCGGGCGCCGACCTTGAACTGCTCGGCCTGCGCCTGAGTGAAGTGGAAGAAGCGCAGCGTGATGCGGCCACTGCCATCGAAAAGGCCCACCAGCAAGGTGCGCCGGCGGCGGAACATCACCCGCGCTTCCTCGACCACACCTTCGAACGGAGCCTGAGTCTTGGGCTTCAGCGCGGCGATGCTGGTGACTGCGGTGCGGTCTTCGTAACGCAGCGGAAAGTGGAACCACAGCGCGCCGACATCGCCCAGACCCGCTTCGCTCAGGCTGGCGGCAAAGGCACGCCCGATGCCGGGAATGCTGCCTACCGGTCGCGCCGCCAGTTCGCGCAGGCCATCCTGCATGGGCGTGCGATCAATCCAGTTCGAGGATGCCGTCCATTTCCACCAGCGACCCGCGTGGCAGCTCCTTCACCCCGATCGCGGCACGCGCGGGATAAGGCTGCTGCAGGTACTCGGCCATGATCTCGTTGACCTGCGGGAAGTGGCTCAGATCCGTGAGGAATACATTGAGCTTGACCAGATGATTGAGCTCGCCGCCCGCCGCGCGGGCCACGGCGCGCAGGTTCTGGAAGACTTGGTGGATCTGCGCGTGGATGCCGCCTTCGACCATGCTCATGGTGGCGGGATCGAGCGGAATCTGGCCGGACAGATACACGGTGCTGCCGACCTTGATCGCCTGCGAGTAGGTGCCGATGGCCTTGGGGGCGGCATCGGTGTGGATGATGGTGCGGGCCATGTGCAACTCCTGCGGCGGAAGAATCGCGCAAAGCTAGCGCAAGTCCACCTCGGCGCCCATGCCAGGGGCGTGAACCTGCGCGAATCGACGGCTCAGGACTGCGCGCGCTGCACCATCAACACTACATCGGCACGCCGCACGCGCTTCATCACCTCGGCGAGGTGCTCGCGATGGCGTACCTCGATGGTGAACAGCAGCGACGCACTGAGCGAGTCGCGATCCAGGTACTCGACGTTCTCGATGTTGCTGTTGTTCTCGGCAATGGCCGCGGCCACTGTGGCCAGCACACCCGGGCGGTTGGCCACATCGATGCGCAGCTGCACACGGAAGTCGCCATGCACTTCGGGCTCCCAGTCGACGCGCACGATGCGTTCCGGATGCTTGCGCATCTCGACCACATTGCGGCAAGTGGTCTGATGCACCACCAGGCCCTTGCCTGCCGAGAGGAAGCCGATGATCGGATCGCCGGGGATCGGATGGCAGCAATTGCCGAAGGTGATCACGCCGCGCTCGGCGCCGGAGATGCGCACCACTTCGCTGATCACCTGCGCATGCTTCTTGGCCTCGCCGGACAGCAACTGGCGAGCCACGAGATTGGGCATGCGATTGCCCAGCGCGATGTCGGCGAGCAGTTCCTCCAGGCGGCGCAGACGGTTTTCCTTGAGATAGCCGTCGATGCTGCCTTCGGGCACCGCATCCAGCGCGCCGCCCAGATCCGCCAGCGCGCGCGAGAGCATGCGATGGCCCAGCGACACGGCGTCTTCGTGCTGCAGGTTCTTCAAGTAGTGGCGGATCGCGGTGCGCGCCTTGCTGGTGACCACGAACTCCAGCCACTGCGGCTGCGGCGAGGCGCTGGGCGCGCTGATGATTTCCACCGTCTGGCCACTGACGAGGCGCGTACGCAGCGGCTTGAGCGCGCGATCGATGCGTGCCGCCACCGCATGGTCGCCCACGTTGGTGTGCACGGCATAGGCGAAGTCGATCGCGCAGGCATTGCGCGGCAGCGCCAAAATTTTGCCCTTGGGCGTGAACAGGTAGACCTCGTCCGGGAACAGATCGACCTTGACGTTCTCCAGAAACTCGATCGAGTTGCCCTGCTGGCGCTGGCTCTCGACCAGGCCATGCAGCCACTCCCGGGCACGCAGCTGCGCATTGTTGGCGGCGCTGGCGTCGGACTTGTAGACCCAATGCGCCGCCACGCCGCGCTCGGCCACCATGTCCATCTCTTCGGTGCGGATCTGCACTTCGATCGGGGCGCCGGAGGGCCCGAAGAGCACGGTGTGCAAGGACTGATAACCATTGCCTTTGGGAATGGCGATGTAGTCCTTGAAGCGATTGTCGAGCGGCTTGTAGAGATTGTGCGCGGCACCCAGCGCCTGATAGCACTGCATCACGCTGCTGACGATCACGCGCAGGCCGTAGACGTCCATCACTTCGGCGAAGGTCTTGTGATCGCTCAGCATCTTGCGATAGATGCTGTAGGGCGTCTTCACGCGGCTGACGATGCGCGCGCCGATGTGCTCCTCGTGCAGCTTGCGCAACAGATTGCTTTCGATCTTGACCATCAGCTCACGGCGGTGGCCCAGCAGCGCATTGAGGCGCGCCGAGATCACCGCATGGCGGCGCGGATAAAGGGCCTTGAAGCCCAGCTCCTGCAGCTCGCTCTTGAGCTTGTTCATGCCCAGGCGCTGTGCGATGGGCGCGTAGACTTCCAGCGTCTCGCGCGCGATGCGCCGGCGGCTGCCATCGCTCATCGATTCCAGCGTGCGCATGTTGTGCAGGCGATCGGCCAGCTTGATCAGGATGACGCGCAGATCGCGCGCCATCGCCAGCAGCATCTTGCGGAAGCTCTCCGCCGCCGCTGCCTCACGGCTCTCGAACTGCACCTTGTCGAGCTTGGTGACGCCATCGACCAGGTCGGCCACGGTGGCGCCGAAATCGGCTTCCAGCTGCGCCTTGGTGACGCCGCAGTCTTCGATGGTGTCGTGCAGGATCGCGGCCGCCAGCGTCTCCGGATCGAGATGCATGTCGGCCAGCAGGCGCGCCACCGCCACCGGGTGGGTGATGTAGGGCTCGCCACTCTTGCGGGTCTGGCCGCGATGCGCGCGCTCGCCCAATTCGAAGGCGCGCTCGACCAGGCGCACCTGTTCGGCATTCAGATAACGCTCGATCAGCTGACGCAGATCGAGCATGTAATGCGGCAACAGCTCACCTGACCCTGCTGAGTCTCGAACTTCGCGTACCGGAACGTCGGGGTTCATGGCGGCGCGAGGCCCTGGGGTCAGTTGCGACGTGGATCAGAGGTCGTCGTCGCCCTTGGCCAGATTGTCGTCCAGCTCGGCGGCGGCCCATTCCATGGCTTCACGCTCGGCTGCTTCGCGCTCGCGCTTCTCGACTTCGGCCAGGAATTCCTGGGTGATCTTGCCGGCCGCGATTTCGCGCAGCGCGATCACCGTGGGCTTGTCCGAATCTTCCGCCACCAGCGGTTCGGAGCCACGCGCAACCTGGCGCGCGCGCTTGCTGGCCATCAGGACCAGTTCGAAACGGTTGTCGACCACCTCGAGGCAGTCTTCCACGGTGATGCGGGCCATGCGGCAATCCTTCAAATGCAAAGCAAAGACGAACGCACATTGTAACCATGACCGGGGCCAGGCCGACAGCACCGCCGCGGCGCGGGGTTCATGCACGGCATGGCCGACCGCACAGCGCGCCCCTGGGATGCGCCCGAAGCTGCGCCAAGGCCTTGATTCAGCAGGACGCGCGCAGGCCTGCGGCTACTGCAGCGCGCTCGGTCCCGGCAGCACGATCGCCCCCGGAAAGGCTTCCGCCGCCACGCGCGGATCGACCTGCCCGGCCTGCTCGCACCAGTCATGCCGGGCCAAGGGCGACAGGCCGGCCATGCGTCTTGCAGCCGGACGCAGCTCGAAGAGCACGCGCGCCAGTTCGGCAAAGCCCTCGGCCAGATGCTGGAACAAGGCCGCCAGCCCGGCGCGGGTCAGGTGACCGAGATGGCCATAAGCCTCGCGGCCCAGGTCGCGGAAGTAGCTCAAGGGCAGCAAGCGGCGCTCGACATGCTGCGGATACAGACCGACCAGCAGCAGACACTGGTCGCCCACGTCACGCAGGCTGTCCTCCCGCACGCGCCCGGCACGACCCAGGCTTTCCAGCAATTCGAGGGCCATCACGCGACGGCCCAGGCTGGCGTCGGCCTGGTGGCGCATCAGCGTGAACACCAGATAGCTTTCCAGTTCCTCATCCAGACACCGCCCGACGCGCCCTTCCGCTTCGCGCACGAGGCGCTGCCACAGGGCGGTTTGGGTGGATTCGGTCAGGATGGTGTCGTTCATCGGTACGCGCTCCTTGGCAAACAGGCGAGTGCGCGCGCGCCTCGACACGAGGGCCGCGACACGGGTGCGCCGCTGCGCGACACACCGACTCACCTCACAAAAGCGCTGTCCAGAGGACCTGGGCCAAGTCTACGCATGCCCGCACCGGGCTCGTCAACGCGGCGCGGTACCCCGACACGGCTCCGCTTGCGGCATGCTGACCGCACTCACCAGCGGAGTCCTCCCATGCAACTGCGCGCCCTCGCGTTCCTCGGTCTCACCCTTGCTGCCCACAACGCACTGGCCAAGGACCAATGGGTGGAGCAGCCCCTGCGCTATGCAGTCGGCGACACCGCGGTGGAGAGCGTGCTGCTGTACGACGGCAGCGTCGACAAGCCGCGGCCAGGACTGATCATCGTGCCCAACTGGATGGGCATCAACGAAGCCAATCTGCGCCAGGCGCGGCAGATCGTCGGCGACGACTATGTGGGCCTGGTGGTCGACATGTACGGCACGGCCACGCGGCCGCAGAACCCCAAGGAAGCCGGCGCCGCCGCCGGTGCGGTCAAGGGCGATACCGAAGCGATGCGCGCGCGCATCGTCGCCGCGCTGGCGCAATTGCAGGCGCAGAGCCAAGCCCCGCTGGAGGCGCAGGATGTGGGCGCGATCGGCTTCTGCTTCGGCGGCACCGTGGTGTTGGAACTGGCACGCCTGGGTGCAGCGGTGGACGGCGTGGTGTCCTTCCACGGCGGGCTTGCCACCAAGGCACCGGCCGCCGAAGAGGCCATCCAGGCCAAGGTTTTGGTGCTGCATGGTGCCGACGATCCCTATGTGCCGCCGGCCGAGGTCGAGGGCTTCATCGCCGAGATGAAGGCCGCGCGCGCCGATTGGTCGCTGGTCAGCTATGGCAATGCGGTGCATTCCTTCACCGATCCAGATGCCAATCTGCCCGGGCAGGCGCAGTACAACCCGGTGGTGGCCAAGCGCGCTTATGCCGCGATGGACGACTTCTTCGCCGAGGCTTTCGCCGGCGAGTAAGCGAGGTCGGGCGCGGCGATGAACACGGTGCGCGAGCTGCTGCAGCAGGCTGCGGAAATGGGTCTGCGCGGCGAGGCGCGGCTGGATGCCGAACTGCTGCTGTGCGCCGCCATCGGCCGCGCGCGCAGCTACTTGTATGCGTGGCCGGAGGCCGAGGTGGCAAGCCAGGCAGCGCAGCACTTCCTGGCGCAGGCGCAGCGCCGCGCGGCCGGCGAGCCACTGGCCTACCTGACTGGCGAGCGCGAGTTCTACGGGCGTCGCTTCGCGGTCGATCCGGCCGTGCTGATTCCGCGCGCCGACACCGAGACGCTGCTGGAAGCGGCGCTGAGCAGACTGCCGCGCGGCACGCCAGCGCAGGTGCTCGACCTCGGCACCGGCAGCGGCATCCTGGCGATCAGCGTGGCGCTGGAGCGGCCGCAGGCCTCGGTGTGGGCGCTGGACCGCAGCGCGCAAGCCCTGCAGCTGGCGCAGCGCAATGCGGACTCGCTCGGCGCGCGCGTGCACTGGCTGTGCAGCGACTGGTTCGCCGCGCTGCCGGCGGATGCGCGCTTCGATCTGATCCTCGCCAATCCGCCCTATCTGGCTGCCGATGATCCGCACCTTGATGCATTGCGCCACGAGCCGCGCTCCGCGCTGGTGGCGGCCGAGGATGGCCTGGCCGATCTCGCCCATCTCATCGTCACCGCGCCGCAGCACCTGGCGCCTGGCGGCTGGCTGCTGCTCGAACATGGCGCCACGCAGGGCGCGGCGGTGCGCCGCATGCTGGAAGCCGCGCACTACGCTGAGATCGCCACGCTCCTCGATCTGGAACAGCGCGAGCGCGTCAGCCTCGGCCGCACGCCTGCGATTGCAATGCCGCGCTGAACGCTACGCCAGGGTTCAGCCGGCGGGCGGCCGAATTCAGAAGGAATTCAGAGCGCCGACCTAGGCTTTGCAACGACGCCGGGAATTGCTCCCGGCCGGGTGGTCCGGATCGGATGCTTGGCCTTCGAGGAGGCATGCAATGAAGCGTTTCACGTTGTTGGTGGCAGGGCTTTTGGCGAGTGGTCTGGCACTGGCGCAACACGGACGGCCGATGGCCGAGCGCTATCCGGATGATCCGCGCTACGGCTACCAGGAAGAAGGCGTGATCTACGACTTCGCGCGGGTGATCGATGCCAAGCCGGTGTACGACGAAGTCGGCATCGCCGAGCCGCGTGAAGTGTGCTGGAACGAACCGGTCACCTACTACGAGCGCGACTACGCCTACTACCGCCCGCGCCGCGAGGCACCGGAAGTGCTGGGCGGCATCATCGGTGGCTTGATCGGCAACCAGTTCGGCAGTGGCGACGGCCGCGTCGCCGCCACCATCGCCGGTGTGGCGCTGGGCTCGGCCGTGGCGCGCGATGCCGAGCGCTACGACCGGCGCTACGGCGGCGCGAGCTATGCGCGCACCGTGCATGAGCGTCGCTGCGATGTGCGCGAGGACTACCGCACCGAACGGCAGCTGGTGGGTTACGAGGTCACCTACGACTACAACGGCAGCATCGGCCGTGCCTTCAGCGAGCGCCATCCCGGCACCGAGATGCGCGTGCGGGTGATGGTGGAGCCTGCCGAAGACTGAGGCGCGCGCTCGCGCCGAAGCGCGCTCGCCGCCACGGCACCCTGCTCAGCGCGGGTGCCGTCGCCGCGTCCCCCTTGCATTTTCAGCACCCTGCCGATCACTGCCGCGACGCGGCGGCAGCGGAAAGCGCCAGCGTTCCAGGGCGCGCAGAAACCAGGCCAGGGCGCGACCGCGCACCGGTTCGCGCCAGGCCAGATAGACCGGCGCACTGCCGCCCCCTTGTGCGGTTTCCTTGCTCAGCAGACGACCGGCCGCGATTTCGCGGTCGGCCAGATGCCGCGGCAGATAGCCCACGCCCACACCCGCGCACTGCGCAGCGATCTTGTAGTGAAAATCCGGCACGGTGAGCACCGGCTGGCCGGGCAGGATTCCGGCAGTGCGACGCGGCATGGCGCGTGCCGAATCAGCCACTGCAATGGCGCAGTGCGCGGCAATGACGTGCGGATCCAGCGGTTCGGCGGCGCGCGCCAGCGGATGGTGTGGCGCCACGCAGTACAGGAATTCGATCTGACCCAGGCTGCGCGTGCGGATCTCGCGATGCGCCGGCGCGTCGCCAGGGGCGCCAATCACGATGTCCGCACGACCGGAGAGCAAGGCCTCCCAGCTGCCGCTCATCACTTCCTGCCAGAAACGCAGCTGGGTGGGCGCACCCTCGCGCTGGAATTCGGCCACCAGCGGCCACAGCGCATCGTCGGGCACAATGGCGTCCACCGCGATGGTCAGCTCGGCCTCGTAGCCCAGCGCCGCGCGCCGCGCGCGTTGCAGCGCATCGTCCAGAGCCTGTTCGATCGCCCGCGCGTCAGCCACCAGCAGGCGTGCGGCATCGGTCAGCTGGGCGCGCCCGCCGCGACGATCGACCAGAAGCAAGTCCAGGCGCTCTTCCAGCTTGCGCAGCTGGTAGGTCAAGGCCGAGGGCACCTTGCCCAGCGCCTGCGCAGCGCGCGCCATCGAGCCCGCCTCGGCAATGGCGCCGAGCAGGCGCAAGGCATCCAGATCGAGCAGCCCGGCTTGCCCCGCGTGGCTGCCTGGCGTCTGTGGCGAGCGTGATTTGTCCACGTCAGTTGAAGATCTGGCCATTCAAAGAATTCGAATGCTGGCGACAATGGCGAAGCTTGGCCTGTGCCGACCGACTGCGCAACATGGCAGCACTGTGGGACGACCGCCGGTCGTCCTTTTCGACCATGGCAAGGAGCGGACATGAACAAGCAGATCCTGTGGGGCGTGGCGATGTGGGCGGTGGCGGGCGCGGCGATGGCGCAGGCGCAGACCTACGAGTTCGACAAGGTGCATTCGCAGCTGCACGCCAGCGTCAGCCATCTCGGCTTCTCCAACAGCACGGCGCGCTTCCACATCAAGGACGGCAGCCTGAGCTTCAATGCCGAAGACTGGACGCAGTCGAAGGTGGACGTGGAAATCGACGCGGCCTCGATCGATCTCGGCGATGCCACCTGGAAGGATCACCTCTCGGGTGCGAAGTGGTTCGATCTGGCCGGCTTCCCGACCATGCGCTTTGTCTCCACCAAGGTGGAAAAGGTGGGCGACAAGGGCCTCAAGATCAGCGGCGATCTGACCCTCAAGGGCGTGACCAAGCCGGTGGTGCTGAATGCCACCTTGAATGGCGCCGGCCCGCACCCTTTCAGCAAGAAGCCGGCGGTGGGCTTTTCCGCCACCACGAGCTTCAAGCGCTCCGATTTCGGCATGGCCGAGTACGTGCCGATGGTGGGCGATGAAGTGAGCGTGCGCATCGAGATCGAGGCCTCGGCGGCTGCCGCCAACTGATCGCCATGCACGCCGGGCGCTACGACACGCTGGCCATCGTCCTGCACTGGACGATGGCCCTGTTGATCCTGCTGACCATGGGCGTGGGCTTCTGGATGAGCGATCTGAAGCCCTCGCCCGACACCATCAAGATCTACAACTGGCACAAGTGGTTCGGGCTCAGCGTGCTCGCCCTGGCCGTGGTGCGCCTGATCTGGCGCGCCACGCATCGCCCGCCGCCGCTGCCGGCACACACGCCGCGTTGGCAACGACTGGCGGCGAGCGGCGGCCACTGGGGCTTGTATGGCCTGATGCTGGCCATGCCGCTGACCGGCTGGCTGCAGAACTCGGCCTCGGGTTTTCCGCTGAGCTGGTTCGGGCTGTTCAAGGTGCCGGCGCTGATTGCGCGCGATCGGCAGGCGTTCGAGTTCTGGCAGGACGTGCACGAGATGCTGGCGATCACGCTGGCCGCTTTGATTGCGCTGCATCTGGCGGCGGCGCTGAAACACCATTTCGTGGATCGCGACGGCTTGCTGTGGCGGATGTGGCCGCGGCGCAAGCCTGCGGTGGAGGAGGCTTGAGATGCGCGTTTGTGCCATGTGGATCGGTGTCTTGCTGGCGTCCCAGGCAGCCGCCGCCGAGTTCCGCTTTGACCAGTCGAGCAGTGAGCTGCGCTTCGATGGCGACTATCTGGGTGAAGCCGTGCCCGGGCGCTTCGAGCGCTTCAGCGGCGTGGCCAGTTTCGACCCCAGCCAGCCGCTCACGATCCGCTTCCGCACCGAGATCGAGGTGGACAGTCTCAACACCGACTACGCGGACCGCGACGACAGCTTGCGTGCGCCGGAGTTCTTTGACGTGGCGACGCATCCGCGCGCGCTGTGGGAATCGGATGGCGCCTGTCGCGCCCAGGGCGCGGGCTGGGAGTGCCCGGGTCGGCTGAGCCTGAAGGGCCAGACCCACCCTGTCCCGATCACCGTCACGGCGCTGGCCGACGGCAGCGGCGTCGAAGGTCGCGCCACGCTGGACCGCCTGCGCTTCGGCGTCGGCACCGACGACTGGGCCGACCCCGAGACCATCGGACCTGCGGTCGAGGTGCGCTTCCTGCTGCGCTGGATCAAGCCCTGAGCAGAGTTACGCCGAGCCGCGCTTAGCGCCCCCAGCGCACCGCGCCGCGGATCACGGTGTGGGTGCGGCCGCCCACCCAGACGGCGCCATCGTCGGCGTAGCGCAGGCGCAGCGTGGCATCGTGGCCGATCTCGCGGCCCTGGCTGACCACGTAGCCGCGCCGCAGCGGATCCGCGGCGCTCGCCACAAGGCTCAGGTAGGCGCCGATCAGGCCATTGGCGGCGCCCGAAGCCGGATCTTCGACGATGCCCACGCCAGCCGGAAATGCGCGCACCACCAGTGCCTGCGGATCGGCTGCACTGCGCGCGAACACGCACAGGCCCAGCGTGTCGCTGGCGCGCGCCAGGGCGCCGATGGCGGCGTGATCGGGATGCCAGGCGCGCACTTCCATCTCGTTGGCAAACTCCGCCATCCACCAGCGTCGCCCGCCTTCCACCAACGCCGGTGCCAGCGCACCCAGCGCGCGCTGCCGCAAGGTGGCGGCGAGCAAGGGATGTGCCTCGATGCCCTGCGCCAGGATGCGCGCCTGCGGTGCGCGGAAGAACAAGTCCTCGCCATCGCGACGGATCTCGACGATGCCCGCGCCACATTCCTGGCGCAGCAAGCCATCCGCTGCATGCAGCAGGCCTTCGTCCAGCAGCACATGCGCACTGCCCAGGCTGGGATGGCCGGCGAAACCGATTTCGCGATAGGGCGTGAAGATGCGCAGCCAGTAGTCGGCACCCGGCGCGCGCGGCGGCAGCACGAAGGTGGTCTCCACCAGATCGGTGTAGGCGGCGAAGCTCTGCATCTCGGCATCGCTCCAGTCCTTGGCATCCAGCACCACGCCCAACGGATTGCCGCCGCCCGGGGTTTGGGTGAACACATCAACCTGGAAGTAACGAGCGTTCATGCGGGGCGTGGTCCTGGGCGGCCGTCTTCGACGAGGTATTGGCGGGAGATGGTGATGCTCGGCTCGCGTTCGCGGATGTCGGACACCGCCACCAGACTGGCCTCGATGCGCTGCGGCGAGAGATCGAAACGCACGTAGCCGCGCTCGGCCCCATCCATGTGCAGGAGATGCGGATTGTCGGCGCGGCGCTGCACGAAGCGCTCCGGCGGAAAGCCCTCTGCGGCCAGGGCGGTGGCCAGGAACTCGCTGGCCACCGGTGCCGAATCGACCTCGTCCATCTGCCCCGGTATTTGCCCCACCACCGTGCAATGCAGATCGCCGCCGGCAAAGACGATGTTGCGACGGCGCGCGGCCTTGAGTGACTCAAGCATCCGCGCGCGGGCCGCCGGATAGCCGTCCCAGCCATCGGTCCACACCGAATGCCCGGGGCCGGGCGTTTCGTCCATCGGCGCCACCAAGGTTTGTTGCGCCACCAGATCCCAACGAGCGCGACTGTCGCGGCAACGCGCCGCGAACCATTGCTCCTGCGCCGCACCCAGCATGGTGCGCGCCGGATCGGCCAGCTCCGCACAATCGCTGGGGTAGCTGGAGCCGTGCCGATTCGGCGTGGGACAGCCCTGCGGCGAGCGGTACTGGCGGTTGTCGAGCAGATAGATGCGCAGCAGATCGCCGATGTCGAGATGGCGATACAGGCGCACTTCGCCGCGCTGCGGTGCCGCCGCGCGCGGCAGCGGCTGATGTTCGTAGTAGGCCTGATAGGCCGCCGCCCGACGCATCCAGAACTGCGGATCGAGGTTCTCCGAGACCTCGCCCGCGTAGTCGTTGTCCACCTCGTGGTCGTCCCAGGTCAGCACGAAAGGACAGGCCGCATGCATGGCCTGCAGATCGGGATCCAGCTTGTACTGCGCGTGCCGCGTGCGGTACTCGCCCAGCGTCTGGCACTCCGGGCCCAGATGGCGCCGCACCGGCGTGCTGCCCCACTGGTTCTCGTAGATGTAGTCACCCAGGAACATCACCAGATGCGGCGCATCCTTGAGCATCTGCCGATAGGCCGAGAAGTAGCCGTGCTCGTAGTTCTGACAGCTGGCAAAGGCGAGGCGGTAATGCGCCACCGCCTGCCCGGCCGCCGGCGCCGTGCGCGCGCGGCCCACACGGCTGACCGCATCGCCCGCGATGAATCGATAGTGGTACTCGCGATCGGGCTCCAGCCCGCTCACATCCAGATGCACGCTGTGGCCCAGTTCCGGATAGCAACGCACGCTGCTGCGCTGGGCGATGTCGGCGAAGCCCTCATCGCGCGCGATCTCGCATTGCAGCTCGTGCATCTCCGGCGGCATGCCGCCGTCCGGCAACAAGGGCGCCGGCGCCAGTCGCGTCCACAATGAAAAGCCATCGGGCCGCGGATAGCCGCTGGCCACGCCCAGCGCAAAGGGCTCGGCCACGAAACGCGGTCGCGCCGCGGTCTGTGTGCGCCCAGCCAGCGGCGCCAGCATGGCCGCACCGCTCAGCCACAGGCTGTGCTGCAAGAAGCGACGCCGCGCCACGCCGTCGCGCGGCGCTTCGCGCAAGCGCTTTTCCCACCATCGAATCATCGTCAGCATCCACGGCAAGGACTACGGCCGGATTGTGCCTGATCGGGGTGTCAGCGGATCGAGGCCGGCGCGCATGCCCGCAGCGTCGGAACTTGCGACACGCATTCGGCATTCCGCTGGCGCGATGCGTTGAGGTGCGACGCAGATCGTCTCAAGCCGCACAGCGCGAAGGCGAGGCGAGCAGACTCGACACGACCTCGCATCCAGAACTCATCCGAGCAGCAAGGCAAGAACGCGGGCCGTAGCAGCGGCGCCCTGCCAAGCACGAGCGCTGCCGCTTTGCCTTCCTTGCGTCTGCCGCCTCAGCCCTCGGCCGGGGTCACCCGCAGCAGCCAGCTGTTGTCGGTCAACAGGTACAGCGCGCCATCCGGGCCCTGGTCGACTTCGCGGATGCGCCAGCCCAGACCGCTGAACAGCTTCTCTTCGTGCTTAAAGCGCTGGCCGTCCAGTTCCACGCGGCTGAGGTAGGTCAGCGCCATGCCGCCCGAGAACAAATGGCCCTTCCAGGCGGGGAACAGATCGGCGGAGTAGAACTCCATGCCGGAGGGGCCGATCGAGGGCGTCCATTGCAGCACCGGTTGCTGCATGCCTTCCTTCTCGGTGCCCTCGCCGATGGACGGGCCGTGGTACTCGCGGCCGAAGGTGATCACCGGCCAACCGTAGTTGAGGCCCTTGCTGACCAGATTGATTTCGTCGCCGCCGCGCGGGCCGTGCTCATGCGACCACAGCTCGCTGGTGCCGGGGCGGAAGGCCAGACCCTGTGGGTTGCGGTGGCCGTAGCTCCAGATCTCGGGCTTGGCGCGTGGCGTGTCGACGAAGGGATTGTCCTTGGGGATGCGACCGTCGTCGTGGATGCGCAGGACCTTGCCGTTGTGGCTCTCCAGCGACTGCGCCAGATCACGTTCCAGGCGATCGCCCACGGTGAAATAGAGATAGCCCTGCGCATCGATCTGCATGCGGCAGCCGAAGTGATGCACGCGATTGAAGGCGGGCGCGGCATCGAACAGGGTCTCGGCGTCCTTGAGGTGACCGCCGCTGAGCGTGTAGCGCGCCACGCGCGTGGTGTAGCCGCCATCCACCTCGACGCTGAAGCAGAGGTAGATCTTGCGGCTTTCCGCGTACTTGGGATGCACCAGCACATCGAGCAGACCGCCCTGGTTGCGCGCGGCCACCGCCGGTACGTCGTGCACCTTGACGCGCTCACCGCTGCCGAGATCGACGATCGACAGCGTGCCAGGACGCTCGGTCACCAGCGCCTTGCCATCGGGCAGGAAGTCGATCGCCCAGGGAATCTGCAGACCCTCGGCCACCCGCTCCACCTTGAGCTTGCCGTGCTCGCTGTCCACCGTCAGCGGGAAGTCGGCGGCGCTGACCGCGCCACTGGCAAGAAGCAGCGAGAGACTGAGACTGTTGAATGAGCTCATGGATCCACCTGTTTGGCATCAGATTCTGGCGCGGCGCGCGGGTCGCCGGCGGCTGCCGCCGAGTCTGCCGCAGCGGCGGCTTGGGCCGCGTGAAAGACCGGGCGACGTCCGCCGTCCAGCTGAGGCGGACGCGGCGGCGGCGCGCGCCAGCCGCCGCCCTGCAGCAGCGCCGTCCAACTGACACGCAACCAGCGCAGCAGCGCACTGGCCAGCCACAGCGCGAAACCCAGCATCAGGGCGCGATACAACCAGATCGGCAAGGACCACAGGCCGGCTTGCGGCAGCGCGCCCTCGCTGCGATCGGCAAACCAGGTCAGCGGCTGGTAGTAGTCGATGCCGGCGATGCGCATGTCGGGCTGGCCAAGCAAGCCGTTCGGGATCGCCGCCAGCAAGGTGATGAAGCCGGCCACGCACAAGCCGCCGATGAGCAGCTGCATGAGGTCAAAGCGCCACCAGGACCAATCGCTGGCATCCACTTCGCGCCGCCAGCGCAAGGCCAGGAACATCAGCGCCAGCAGCACGAAGCCCCACCAGAAGACGAAAGAATAGGTCAGCGCCAGCAACCAGCAGTCGCTCGGACGCAGATCTACGCGGCCACTGCGCTGCAGCAGCCAGGCCAGCGCCAGCAGCACCACAAGACTCGGCCAATACAGCACGGCCGGGCCCATCGAAGGGCCGCTGAGGAACAGGATCCAGCGGCTGTCCGGCACCGACATGCCGAGCCGGATATTGGCCGCCGGCAGCCCCAGGTCGATGGCCGGCGTCTGCGCGCGCAGGCCCAGCTCCGCCGCTTCGCGCCAGATCAGCTGGAAGCTCTGCTCGCCCGGCGCGATGGGCAAATGCAGGGCGCCATCGATCAGCCGCAGCGGCAGATCACTGCCGTCCTTCTTCACGCTGAGCAGTTCGGCGCCAGCGGGCAGGACCAGCCGATGCTGGCCGCCCTGGGTGGCGCGCAAGCGCAGGTTGAGGCCCTGCGTGACCAGTCGCGTGCCCACCGTGCTGTGCAGCTCCACCCCGTCGATGGCAATGCTGGCGCCCTGCACCGAGGCCGGGCGGCTGACATCCAGCGTGAGCGTCTCGCCGGGCAGCGGCAGGAACTGATGCTCCCAGAAGGCCGGATCCAGGCTTTCCGGCGCACTGACCGGCAGGCCGGACAAGCGCAGGGACCACATCGGATTGGCGGCGATGCGCCACTCTTCCGACCACTGCTCCAGCCCCGCCGTGGTCAAGCTCAACTGTTCCACCGGCTCCAGCCGCGAGGCATAGCTCAGGCTCCATTCGCCCGGCTGCAGCGCCACCGCCACCTTGCCGTCGCGGATCTCGAACTGACGGTCGATCAGCTGCTCGCCGGGGATCAGCGGCAGCATCAGCTCGATGCCGCCCTCGGCGGGCGCCACGCGCGTCACCGTGGTGGTCAGCGTCCAATCGAGATCCAGGCTGAACTGGCGCAGCACCTGCACGAAGGGCTTGGCGCGCGGCTCTGGCGTGTCGGCACCCAGGCGGGTGTCGGCATCGCCAGCTTCGCGCTGCAACTCCAGGCGATCGGAGATCAGACGAGCATCGCGCCAGCCGCTCAGGCTCCAACCCGCGGCCGCCACGTCGATGCGCGCGGGGGCACTGGGGAAGCGGATGCTCAGGCGCTCGCCTTCGATGCGCGCCAGCAGCACCAGTCGATGCACGCCGGCCGGCACCGCGATGCGATGCTGCGCGTCATCGCCATCGCCTTGGCGGCTCAGGAACTCTGCGGGTGCACCATTCAAGGACAGGCCACTGAGGCGCAGATTGCCGTCCAGCGCCGGTATCGGCAGCAGCACCTGCGCGCCTGCCTCCAATCCCAGTTCCAGGCGCAGGCTGTCGGCCTCCACACGCAGACTGGCATCACTGATGCGGCCGCAATTCGGCGCACAGGCCGGCGC
>ERZ1066138.165-NODE-165-length-22673-cov-10.920064_pt1 | contig 22673 bp, 20 predicted proteins | sample MGYA00382785_ERZ1066138 | MGnify/ENA primary metagenome ERZ1066138 (study PRJEB33369, sample SAMEA5778368) | biofilm metagenome | biome: Industrial cooling water; feature: Water cooling tower basin; material: Biofilm | place: United Arab Emirates | collected... | reverse complement strand
ATGGGCCGAGCTGCTGCGCCGCAGCATGCACATCACCAGACGATTCGGTCAGTCGCCGGACGATCCGGACCTTCACCGGACGCCTGCGTTAACGCCGCGAACCCCGTGCTGTCGAGACTGCGCCACCCCGCACGACGACCGCATGGAGACCGTTCTTGCACAGCGACCCGGGCCTGCAACAGGCCCTGCCCGGCACCCACCTCGGCCAGTCCACGCCGCGCCATGAAGACGCGGCGCTGCTGACCGGCCGCGGCCGCTACGGCGACGACCTGGGCACCGCCCCCGGCACGCTGCACGCCGCGGTGCTGCGCAGCCCGCATGCGCATGCCCGGCTGCTGGCGCTGGACACGACCGCGGCGCTCGCCCTGCCCGGCGTGCATGCGGTGCTGACGGGGCAGGACGTGCAGCGCTGGCAGCAGCCCTTCGTCGTCGGCGTGAAAGCGCCGATGCAGCACTACGTGCTCGCCGTCGACAAGGTGCGTTATGCCGGCGAACCGGTGGCCGTGGTCGTCGCCGAAGACCGCTACATCGCCGAGGATGCGCTCGACCTGCTGCGCGCCGACTACGAGGCCTTGCCCGCGGTGGTGGACATCGAAGCGGCCTGCGACGCGAGCGCGGCCGTGCTGCACGAGGCGGTGGGCAGCAACGTCGTCAGCGACCGCAGCTTCCGCTACGGCGACCCCGACACCGCCTTCGCCGCCGCGCACCGCCGGGTCGGCCTGACGGTGCACTACCCGCGCAACAGCTGCACGCCGATCGAAGGCGGCGTCGTCATCGCCGAATACCTGCCCGGCGGCGAAGGCTATGAAGTCACCAGCAACTTCATGGGCCCGTTCAGCCTGCACGCGGTGATGGCGCTGGCGCTGGGCGTGCCGGCCAACAAGCTGCGCCACAAGCTGCCGCGCGACAGCGGCGGCAGCTTCGGCGTCAAGCAGGCGGTGCTGCCCTACATCGTGCTGATGTGCCTGGCCTCGCGGAAGGCCGGCGGCGCGCCGGTGAAGTGGGTCGAGGACCGGCTCGAACACCTGGCTGCCGCCACCTCGGCGACCGCGCGGCTGACGCACATCGAAGCCGCGGTGCAGGAAGACGGCCGCATCGCGGCGCTGTGCTGGGATCAGCGCGACGACGTCGGCGCCTACCTGCGCGCGCCCGAGCCGGCCACCTTCTACCGCATGCATGGCGCGCTCAGCGGGGCCTACGACATCGCCCACATCGCCGTGCGCAACCGCGTCGTGCTGACGAGCAAGACGCCCACCGGCCTGGTGCGCGGCTTCGGCGGGCCGCAGGTGTACTACGCGCTCGAACGGCTGATGGACCGCATCGCCGTCGAACTGGCCATCGACCCGATCGAACTGCGCCTGCGCAACTTCGTGCGGCCCGACCAGTTCCCCTACCACGCGGCGGCGGGCGCGGTGCTCGACTCGGGCGACTACCAGCGCCTGGCCGAACTGACCCAAGCCGCGGCGGCGCGTGAAGGCCTGCAGCAGCGGCAGGAACAAGCGCGCGCGGCCGGGCGGCTGTACGGCATCGGCGTGGCCGCCATCGTCGAGCCGTCGGTGTCGAACATGGGCTACATCAGCACCGTGCTGACGGCCGAGCAGCGCGCCAAGGCCGGACCGAAGAACGGCGCGATCGCCAGCGCCACGGTCGGCATCGACCTGCTCGGCGGCCTGAACGTCGTCGTCGCCTCGGCGCCGGCCGGCCAGGGCCACATGACGGTGTGTGCGCAGGTGGTGGCCGATGTCTTCGGTTTGCAGCCGGCGCAGGTGGCGGTGAGTGTCGACTTCGACACCGCCAAGGACGCCTGGAGCGTGGCCGCCGGCAACTACAGCAGCCGCTTCGCTGGCGCCGTGGCCGGCACCGTGCACCTGGCAGCAATGAGGCTGCGCGACAAGCTCGCGCGCATCGCCGCGGCGCAGTTCGGCTGCACCGCCGAGGCGGTGGGCTTCGAAGGCGGCAAGGTCTTCGACCGCGCCCGGCCGGCGCAGGGCCAGGCCTTCAGCCGGCTGGCCGCCGGACCGCACTGGGCGCCGGCGCTGCTGCCCGAAGGCGTGGAGCCCGGCCTGCGAGAGACTGCTTTCTGGACCCCGCCGACCCTGACCGCGCCCGACGCGCAGGACCGCGTCAACACCAGCGCCTGCTACGGCTTCGTCTTCGACCTCTGCGGCCTGGATGTCGACCCCGCCACCGGCCGTGTCACGGTCGACCGCTACATCACCGGACACGACGCCGGCCGCATCCTGCACCCGGGCATGGCCGACGGGCAGATCCGCGGCGCGTTCGCGCAGGGTCTGGGCGCGGCGCTGATGGAGGAGTTCTGCTACGGCGCCGACGGCGGCTTCCAGAGCGGCAGCTTCGCCGACTACCTGGTGCCCACCGCCTGCGAAGTGCCCGACCCGGTGATCGTGCACCTGCAGACGCCGAGCCCCTACACGCCGCTGGGCGCCAAGGGCCTCGGCGAGGGCAACAACATGAGCACGCCGGTGTGCATCGCGAATGCCTTCGCCGATGCCCTGCGGCCGCTGAAGGACGTGGCCAACGTCCGCCTGCCGCTGACGCCGTCGCGCGTGCTGGCGCTGATCGGCGCCGACGAGCCGCCACCGCCTGCGGCGATGGCTGCGGCGATCGCGGCGGCATCGGCACCCGACACGTCCGCCAAGACGGCCGGCGGCTTGGCCCTGCAGGCCCGCGGCCAGGTCGACATCGCCGCGCCGCCCGAGCGCGTGTTCGCGGTGCTGCTCGATCCGGTGGCGCTGGCGCGCGTGATCCCCGGCTGCCATGCGCTGGAGAGCACGGGCCCGAACCAGTACCGCGCCGACGTCACTGTCGGCGTCGGCCTCGTGAAGGCGCGCTACGCGGCGCGCATCGCACTCAGCGAGATCGACGCGCCGCGTTCGCTGCGGCTGGCGGGCGAGGGCCAGTCCAGCCTGGGCACGGGCGCCGGCAGCGGCCTCGTGCGGCTGGAGGCCACGGCCACCGGCACGCGGCTGCACTACGACTACGCCGCGCAGGTGGGCGGCAAGGTCGCCGCGGTGGGCAGCCGCATGCTCGAAGGTGCGGCGCGCATCGTGCTGGCGCAGTTGTTCGAATCGCTCGGCCGGCAGGCGCTGGGCGAGGACGCGGCAAGGCCCGCGCCGCATGGCCTCTGGCAACGCCTGCTGCACTGGCTGGGGGTGGCGAAGTGAAGCCGGCCGCCTTCGACTACCAGCGCATCGCCAGCGCCGACGAGGCCTGCGCCGTGCTCGCCCAGATGGGCGAGGACGCACGCATCCTGGCCGGCGGGCAGAGCCTGATGGCGGTGCTGAACATGCGGCTGGCGCAGCCGCAGCGGCTGCTGGACATCTCGCGCTGCGCACCGCTGCAGCAGTTGCGCGCCGACCAGGGCGCGTTGCAGGTCGGTGCCGCGGTGACCCAGGCCACGCTCGAATGGCGGCCGACGCTGGCGCAGGAACTGCCGCTGCTGCAGCGGGCCTTGCCGCACATCTCGCATTTCCAGGTGCGCAACCGCGGCACGGTGGCCGGCAGCATCGCCCATGCCGACCCGTCGGCCGAGCTGCCGCTGTGCCTGCTCGCGCTGCGGGGCGAGGTGCTGCTGAAGAGCGCGCGCGCCAGCCGCCGCGTGCGCGCCGAAGACTTCTTCACCGGCATGCTGCAGACCGCACGCCGCGCCGACGAACTGGTCGAGGCGGTGCGCTTTCCGCTGGCACGGCCTGGGCAGGGCTTCGGCTTCGAAGAGTTCTCGGTGCGCCACGGCGACTTCGCCGTCTGCGACGTGGCTGCGGTGGCCGATGGCGAGCGCCTGCGCATTGCCGTCGGCGGCGTGGCCGACCGGCCCGTGGCGCGCGACTTCCCGCTGCTGCAGGGCGATGCACTCGCCGACGCGCTGAACGACTTCGCATGGCAGCTCCAGGCCCGCGACGAGCCCCAGGCCAGCGCCGCGCTGCGCCGCCAGCTCGTGCGCCAGCTGGGTCGGCGCGCGGTCGAGCAGGCGCTGGCCGACCGCAGCGGACGCCTCCATCCCGCCTCCATTTCCGCAGGACTCCCGGCATGAACGTGCTCACCCGCGACCGCGCCCATACCTTGCAGCTGCGGCTGAACGGCCAGCCGCGCCGCGCCACCACCGAACCGCGCCAGCTGCTCAGCGACTTCCTGCGCCACGAACTCGGCCAGACCGGCACCCACGTGGGCTGCGAACACGGCGTCTGCGGCGCCTGCACGGTACGTGTCGACGGCGTCGCGCAGCGGTCCTGCCTGATGCTGGCGCTGCAGGTCGACGGTTGCGCGGTGCAGACCATCGAGGGCCTGGCGGCCGAGACCGGCGGCAGCAACGACAGCGACACCCTGGGCGACCTGCAGGCCGCCTTCAAGCGCCACCACGCGCTGCAATGCGGCTTCTGCAGCGCCGGCATCCTGATGAGCGCCGACGACTGGCTGCAGCGCGTGCCGCAGCCGAGCGAGGCGCAGGTGCGCGAGATGCTGTCGGGTCACCTGTGCCGCTGCACCGGCTACACGCCCATCGTCGCGGCCATCCTCGACGTCGCCCGAGCCCGTGCCGCGGCGCAGGCCGCGAAAGCCGAGCATGTTTGACCTCGGCCGCACCCTGCTGCAGAGCGTGGAGCGCTCGCCAGGCCGCACCGCCATCGTCGACGGTGCACGGCGCTTCAGCTACGCCCAATGGGCACGCACGGTCGGCGCCGTGCAGGCCGGGCTGGCCGCGGCCGGCCTGCGCCGCGGCGATCACCTGCTGGTGGTGCTGCAGAACCGCTGGGAGATGGCGGCCCTGCACTGGGCCTGTCAGTTCGCCGGCATCGTCGTGACGCCGCTGAACTGGCGCGCCAAGGGCGACGAGATCGACCACTGCCTGGCCGACAGCGGCGCCCGCGCGCTGGTCTGGGAAGCCGTCGTCGACGCCGCCGTGGCCCAGAGCGAACACGCGAGAAGCGTGTTGCGCATCGGCGTCGGTGCGGTCGACGGCGCACAGATGCAGTTCGAAGACTGGCTGGCGGCGCCTGCCGATCCTACGCCCCATGCCAGCGCCGAAGACCTGTCGCTGATGCTCTACACCAGCGGCACCACCGGCAAGCCCAAGGGCGTACCGCGCCGCCACCGCGCCGAGCGCGCTGCGGCCCTGGCCCATGTGGCGCAGAACCGCTACGGCGACGGCGAATGCACGCTGGGCGTGATGCCGCTGTACCACACCATGGGCGTGCGCAGCCTGCTGGCGCTGGCCCTGGTCGACGGCCGCTTCGTCTGCATCCCGCGCTTCGACGCCCCGCAGGCGCTGGCCGCCATCGTTGCCGAACGCGTCACCCACCTCTACCTGGTGCCCACGCTCTACCACGACCTGCTGGCCCACCCGCAGTTCGCGGCCACCGACGTCGGCAGCGTACGCAAGCTCGGCTTCGCCGGGGCGCCGATGCACGACGCGCTGCTGCAGCGCCTGGACCAGGCCTTCCGCCCCGAGCTCTTCGTCAACCACTACGGCAGCAGCGAGGTCTACACCTTCAGCATCAACCAGCGCGCCGTGGCCAAGCCCGGCAGCGCCGGCCGTGCCGGCTTGAACACCCGCCTGCGCGTGGTCAAGCTGGACCGCACCGACCCCGATTGCCTGGCCGCACCCGGCCAGGAAGGCCAGATCGTCGCCGACCTGATGGGCGACGAAGCCTTCGAGGGCTACCACCGCCGCCCCGACGCCAATGCCAAGAGCCTGCACGGCGGCTGGTACTTCACCGGCGACACGGGTTATGTCGACGCCGACGGCGACCTCTTCGTCACCGGCCGCGTCGACGACATGATCATCAGCGGCGGCGAGAACATCTCGCCGGTCGACATCGAGTCGGTGCTGTCGCTGCACCCGGCCGTCGACGAAGTGGCCGTCGCCGGCCTGCCCGACCCGCGCTGGGGCCAGAAGGTGGTGGCCTTCGTGAAGCTGCAAGGCAGCGCCGACGCCGCCACGCTCGACGCGCATTGCCGCAACAGCGAGCTCGTCAACTTCAAGCGCCCGCGCGACTACGTCTTCGTGAGCCAGATTCCCAAGAGCCCCGTCGGCAAGGTGCTGCGGCGAAAGCTGCAGGCCGGCGAGTACGAGGTCCTTCTCCCCAGCCAAGGAACCCCATGAACCTGCCCGAACTGAGTCACCCGGCGCACACGCTTCCCGCGTCGCTCGACGGCTTCCGCGTCGAGATCGATCCTGCGCGCGAACGCGCCGACATCGTGCTCGACCGCCCGCCCTTCAACGTCGTCAGCATGCTCGCGCGCGAGCAGCTGCGCATCGCTTTCGAGGCGCTGGACGCCGACGAGCGGGTGCGCGTGATCGTCGTCCGCGGCCAGGGCGAACACTTCAGCAGCGGCGGCGACATCAAGGGGTTTCTCAGCGCCACGCCCGAGAAGGTCAGCGCGCTCGCCTGGAACATCGCCGCACCGGCGCGCTGCAGCAAGCCGGTGATCGCGGCCGGCCGCGGCTACTGCTTCGGCGTCGGCTTCGAGCTCAGCCTGGCCTGCGATTTCCGCCTCGCCACCGACACCACGCTCTACGCCCTGCCCGAGCAGAAGCTGGGCCAGATTCCCGGCAGCGGCGGCAGCGCTCGGCTGCAGAAGATGGTGGGGATCACGCGCACCAAGGACATCGTGATGCGCAGCCGCCGCATCCCCGGCCGCCAGGCCTTCGACTGGGGTGTGGCCACCGACTGCGTGCCCGACGCCGAGCTCGAACAGGCCACCGATGCGCTGGTCGACGAGCTGCGCGCCTTCAGCCCGATCGCCCAGCGCACCGCGAAGAAGCTGCTCAACGACACCGAGGACTCGCCGCTGTCGATCGCGATCGAACTCGAAGGTCACTGCTATTCGCGCTTGCGCAGCAGCGAGGACTTCCGCGAAGGCGTCGAGGCCTTCCACGCCAAGCGCAAGCCGAATTTCGTCGGCCGCTGAGCCGACCCCGTTCCCGCCCGCCCATCCCACACCCCTGGAGACAGACATGAAGAACACCTTGGTTGCCACCGCGCTCACCCTCACCGCCGCAGCCGCATTCGCCCAGGCCGGCACACCGATCAAGATCGGCGTCGTCACCCCCCTGTCGGGCACCTACGCCGGCATCGGCCAGCAGGTGAAGTGGGGCCTCGACCTCGCGGCCAAGGAGATCAACACCGCCGGCGGCGTGCTCGGCCGTCCGCTCGAGCTGATCTACGAGGACGAGGAGGCCAACCCCGCCGTCGCCGTGCAGAAGGCCGAGAAGCTGTTCCAGGTCGCCAAGGTCGACTTCCTGACCGGGACCGTCAACTCCGGCTCGACGCTGGCGGTCGGCCAGGTCGCCGAGCGCAACGACCGGCTGATGGCGACCACGGTGTCCTTCGCCGATTCGATCACCGGCGACAAGTGCTCGCCCAACGTGTTCCGAGTCAACGCGCGCGCCGGCATGCAGTCGGCCGCGCTGGCCGACTGGATGGCCCAGACCACGCCGAACGCCAAGGTCTTCTACCTCGGACCGGACTACGAGATGGGTCGCAGCACCGTTGCGGCCTTCAAGTCGGCGGCCGAAGGCAAGGGCGCCCAGAGCACCGGCGAAGTGTTCGCGCCGCTGGACAACAAGGACTACTCGCCCTTCTTCGGCCAGATCCGCTCGGCCCGGCCGAGCGTCATCTACACCTCGGTGGCCGGCAACGACACGGTGCGTCTGTTCAACCAGATGGCCGAGTTCGGCGTCAACCGCAACGTGCAGGTGGTCGGCGCTTCGGGCACGGTGACCTCGCAGAACCTCGCGGCGATCGGCAAGAACGCCGACGGCTTCGTCACCGGCGTGGGCTATTCGCCGCTCATCGACACGCCGGCGAACAAGAAGTTCGTCGCCGCCTTCGAAGCCGCCGCGAAGGCGCTGCCCGATCTCTATGGCACCGACAGCTACGGCGTGCTCTACATGTACAAGGCCGCCGCCGAGAAGGCCGGCAGCACCGACACCGCCAAGCTGCGCGCTGCGATGCGCGGGCTGCAGTGGGCGACCCCGCAGGGCACCAAGACCCTGCGCGCCGAGGACCATCAGGCGATGCAGGACATGTATGCGGTGCGCCTGAAGGACGGCAAGTTCGAGATCGTCGGCAAGGTCGCCGCGGCCGCCGCGATCGGGCCGGACGCCTGCACCAAGTTCTGACGCCATCCCCGCCAGGCCCCCGGCGGACGGCATGCCGCCGTCGGGGGCCGACCCGGCCCTCAAGGAGAACCCCGATGCCCGCAGCGTTGGACTGGCTGCAGTTCGTGCTCGCGCCCCAGATGATCAACGGCCTGTCGATCGGCGTGGCCGTGGTGCTGATGGCCCTCGGCCTGACGATCATCTTCGGCCTGCTCGATGTCATCAACATGGCCCACGGCGAGTTCTACGCCGTCGGCGCCTACGTCGCGGTGGCGCTGCTCACCGCCGGACTGAACTTCTGGTGGGCGCTGGTGCTGACGCCCTTGCTGCTGGCGGTGCTCGGCTACGCGACCGAACGCGGCCTGATCCAGCGCGTCTTCCACAGCAAGGACCGTCACACCCTCACGCTGCTGCTGACCTTCGGCGTGGCCATCGTGATGGAGGACGTGCTGAAGATCGTCTTCGGCGCCAACCCGCTGCGCATCGAGGCACCGATCGCAGGCGCGACCGAGATGGTCGGCCTGTTCTTCCCGAACTACCGCCTGTTCGTCATGGTCGTCGGCAGCCTGCTGATCGCCGCGGTCTGGCTGCTGGTGTTCCGTACCTCGATCGGCGCCATGGTCCGCGCGGCCGCCTTCGACCGCCACATGAGCGCTTCGCTCGGCGTGCCGGTGAGCACGGTCTACGCCACCACCTTCGCGTTCGGCGTGGCGCTGGCGGGGCTGGCCGGCGTGATGCTGGCGCCGATTTACTCGGTCTTCCCGACGATGGGACGCGACTTCGTGCTGATCGCCTTCAGCGTGGTCATCATCGGCGGCATGGGGTCGATCAAGGGCGCCGTGCTGGCCGGCCTGCTGCTGACGCAGGTGCAGTCGATCTCGAGCCTGTTCATCTCGCCGGTCTGGAGCGATCCGCTGCTGTTCGGGATCATGGTGCTGGTGCTGATGTGGCGCCCGCAGGGCTTGTTCGGCAAGCTGGGGCAGGCCTGATGGGCGCGCTCGCATCCTCCACGACGACGGCCCCGGCGCACGGCCCCGGCGGCGCGCACGGCCGGACTCGCGACGCCGCACGGCTGCTCGCCCTGCTGTTCTTCGTGCTGGCGCTCGGCTTTGCCGGCACGGCCTTCGCGCTCGGCGACGTGTTCTTCCTGCGGCTGGCCACCGAGGCGCTGATCTTCGGCGGCCTCGCGCTGTCGGTCGACCTGCTGCTCGGCCGCACCGGGCTGCTGCCGCTCGGCCAGGCGCTGTTCTTCGGTCTCGGCGCCTACGTCGCGGCGCTGACGCTCAAGCATGGGGGCGGTTCGTTCTGGCTCGCGATGGCGGCGGCCACCGCGGTGTCGGCGCTGGCCGGCCTCGCCGGTGGGCTGATCGCGATCCGCTCGAAAGGCGTGTACTTCGCGCTGATCAGCTTCGGCCTGGCCCAGGTCGTCTCCAAGGTGGTCTACAACACCCGCGAACTCGGCGCCTCCGACGGCATCATCGGCGTACCGCAGCCGACCGTGCTGCCGGGCGTCGGCGCGGCCGATCCGCTCGGATTCTTCCTGGTCGTGCTGGTCTTCGTCGCGGCGGTCTACGCGACACTGGCCTACCTGGGCGGCACGCCGTTCGGCCGCCAGCTCGACGCGATCCGTACCAACGAACACCGCGTCGCCTTCCTCGGCTTCGACCCCTGGCGCTACAAGCTCACGGCCTTCGTCGCGGCGGCCTGCATCGCCGGCGCGAGCGGCGCGCTCTACCCGATGCTGCGCGGCTTCGTGTCGCCCGAGCTGATGTTCTTCCAGGTCTCCGGCAACGCGGTGATCAACGTCATCGTCGGCGGCACCGGCACGCTGATCGGCCCGCTGTACGGCTCGGCGCTGCTGACGGGACTGAAGTCGGTGGTCGGCTCCTACACCGCCCATCACCACATCGTCATCGGCACGCTGTTCGTCGTCGTGGTGATCCTGATGCCGCGCGGCCTGATCGGCTACGCCACGCCGGCACTGCAGCGCTGGCTCGACCGCCGTGGAGGTGCCCGATGAGCGCACAGGCCCTCGCCACGGCCTCGCGCGTACCCGCAGCCGACGCGGTGCTGGAGGTCGCCGGCCTGTCGGTGCGCTTCGGCAGCCTGCTGGCCGTGGACAACGTGAGCTTCGCCGCGCAGCGCGGTCGCATCACATCGGTCATCGGCCCGAACGGTGCCGGCAAGAGCAGCCTGTTCAACCTCATCAGCGGGGCGATCCGTCCGAGCGCGGGCCGAGTCGTCTTCGAGGGCCGCGATCTGACCGGCGCGCCGCCCGAGCGCATGCTGGCGGCCGGCCTGGCACGCTCGTTCCAGATCACCAACCTGTTCTTCGATCTGCCGGTGCGGGAGAACCTGCGCCTCGCGGCGCAGTTCATCGAGAACGGCCGGGGGCTGTTTCGCGGCGTCGGGGCCAGCCGTGCTGCGTTGATGCGGGTGGACGAGCTGATCGAGCGCTTTGCGCTGCAGGCGCAGGCCGACGAGCTGGCGGGCTTCCTGTCGCACGGTGAACAGCGCCGGCTCGAGATCGCCGTGGCCCTGGCCGCGCGCCCACGGCTGCTGCTGCTGGACGAACCCACGCAAGGCATGAGCCATGCCGACACCCAGGACACCGAGGCGCTGATCCGCAGCCTGGCCGCCGACGGCTTGAGTCTGCTGCTGGTGGAGCACGACGTCGAGCTGGTGATGAACCTGTCGGACCATGTGGTCGTGATGCACCAGGGCGCCAAGCTCGCCGAAGGCCCGCCGCTGCAGGTGCGCGCCGACCCGGCGGTGCAGGCCGCCTACTTCGGCGATGCGCGCGAGGCCAACCATGCTTGAACTGAACGATGTGCACACGCACTACGGCCTGAGCCATGTGCTGCAGGGCGTGAGCCTGAAGGTGGGGGCCGGCGAGGTGGTGGGCCTGTTCGGCCGCAACGGCGTGGGCAAGACGACGGTGATGAAGACCATCGCCGGCTGGGTGGCGCCGACGCAGGGTACGGTGCGGTTCGACGGCCAGCCGATCGGTGGTGTCGCGTCGGAGCGCATCTGCCGTCGGGGCATCGGCTTCGTGCCCGAAGACCGACGCATCTTCCCGGGCCTGACGGTCGAGGAGAACCTGACGCTGGGCTTCATGCAGAGCCCCGGCCGCGGCCGCGCCGAGGACCGGCGCCATCTCGACGCCATCTACACCCGCTTCCCGCGCCTGGGTGAACGCCGCCGGCAGATGGGTACCACGCTGTCCGGTGGCGAACAGCAGATGCTGGCGATCGCGCGTGTGCTGGTGGGCTCGCCGCGCCTGCTGCTGATCGACGAGCCGACCGAAGGCCTGGCGCCGAAGATCGCCGACGAGATCTTCACGCTGATGGAAGGCCTGCGCCGCGATGGCGTCCCGATCCTACTGGTCGAACAGAATGTGCACCGCGCCATCGGCCTGGTGCAGCGCTTCTACGTGCTGGAGCGCGGGGCGGTGGTGATGTCGGGCGATGGCACGAATCCCGACGATCGCGAGGCGCTGGTACGGCAGCTGGCGGTCTGATGCCGCTGGGGCGCTGCGTCCGTTTGCAGTCGCTGGTTGACCGTGACGACCCGAAGGGACGACGGGCCGCGTCCGACACCTGGCGCGAGAAACATGCATGAGACGAGCGGGCACGCTACATTCATGCCGCCGCGAGATCACCCATCGACCGGCCACATCACGTTGCTGCACGCCGCCATGTCGGGCGCACGGCAGCGTTTTCCGGGCAAGGCCCACGAGATATCAAGACACGACAAGCACTCGGCTTCGCACTCGAAGTTCAGGTGCGGCACATCGAGCAGCGCAGGCCGAACGCATGGACACCCCGGGCAACCTCTTCGTCGTCGCCGCGCCCAGCGGGGCCGGCAAGTCCAGCCTCGTCAAGGCGCTGCTGGCCGCCGACGCCTCGCTCGAGGTTTCGGTCTCGCACACCACGCGGGCGCCGCGCGGGCAGGAGGCCGACGGCCGCGAGTACCACTTCGTCAGCGAGGCGACCTTCCGCGACATGGTGATGGCCGGCGCCTTCTTCGAGTGGGCCGAGGTGCACGGCAACCTCTACGGCACCTCGCGGCCGGCGATCGAGCAGCGCCTGGCCGGCGGCCAGGACGTGGTGCTCGAGATCGACTGGCAGGGCGCGCTGCAGATCAAGCGGCTGTTCCCGGGCGCGGTGCTGGTGTTCGTGCTGCCGCCGAGCTGGGACGAGCTGCGGCGGCGGCTCGAGCACCGCGGCGAGGACCCGTCGGCGGTGATCGGCAAGCGCATGCACAACGCCCGCGAGGAGGTCGCCCAGGCGCGGCACTTCGATTTCATCGTCGTCAACGCGGTGTTCGACACGGCGGTCGACGACCTGCGTGCGGTGGTGCACGCGCAGCGGCTAAAATACGCAAGTCAGCGACGCAGCAAGGCGTCCGTCTTCCAGGCGCTCGGCCTGGATTGATCGCTCCCCCGGAGCCCCACCCTTCCTGCCCGGAGACCGCATGGCCCGCATCACCGTCGAAGACTGCCTCGAGAAGATCCCCAACCGCTTCCAGTTGGTGCTGGCCGCGACCTACCGCGCCCGCATGCTCAGCCAAGGGCACGCGCCGCGGGTCGAGAGCAAGAACAAGCCCGGCGTGACCGCGCTGCGCGAGATCGCCGACGGCCACGTCGGCCTGGAGATGCTGCGCAAGGTGCCGATCTAAGGGCGCCCGCCGATGCCGCGACGGCCCGCCTCGGCGGGCCGTTTTCATGGGCGGCGCCGGATCGGCCCTCGCCCCGTCAAGGCTGGGGCGTGGCGCTACCATGCGCCATGGCGTCGCGTACCGTCCAAGCCGTCCGCAAGAAGCTGAGCCAGGCCCTGCCGGCCTTCATGCTCGGCTCGGGCGCGGACGCCGCCGAGGCCACCTCCGAGGCCGACGCCGCCTCGTTCGCGACGCTGACCAAGAAGCTCGCCTACCTGAGCACCGCCGACATCAGGAAGGTCCGCGAGGCCTATAAGTTCGCCGACGAGGCCCACCTCGGCCAGTTCCGCGCCAGCGGCCTGCCCTACATCACCCACCCGATCGCGGTGGCCGGCCTGTGCGCCGACTGGAAACTCGACGCCCAGGCCATCATGGCCGCGCTGATGCACGACGCGATGGAGGACTGCGGCACCTCCAAGGCCGCGCTGATCGAGCGCTTCGGCGCGCCGACCGCCGACCTCGTCGACGGCCTCACCAAGCTCGACAAGCTGCAGTTCAGCACCCGCGAGGAGTCGCAGGCCGAGAGCTTCCGCAAGATGCTGCTGGCGATGGCGCGCGACGTGCGCGTCATCCTCATCAAGCTCGCCGACCGCCTGCACAACATGCGCACCTTGGACGCGGTGCCGCCCGCCAAGCGCGAGCGCATCGCGCGCGAGACGCTCGAGATCTACGCGCCGATCGCGCACCGGCTCGGGCTCAACCAGGTCTACCGCGAGCTGCAGGAACTGTCGTTCCAGCGCCTGCGGCCGTGGCGCCACGCCGCGCTGAGCAAGGCGCTGGCGCGCGCCCGCGGCCACCGCCGCGACCTCGTCGAGCGGGTGCAGAAGGACGTCGAGCGTGCCTTCAAGGGCGCCAAGCTGCCGGTCCAGGTCTCGGGTCGCGAGAAGACGCTGTATTCCATCTACGCCAAGATGGACGAGAAGCACCTGAGCTTCGCCCAGGTCAACGACATCTTCGGCTTCCGCATCGTCGTCGGCACGCTGCCCGAGTGCTACCTGGCACTCGGCGTGCTGCACCAGCTCTACAAGCCGATGCCGGGCCGCTTCAAGGACTACATCGCGATCCCCAAGGCCAACGGCTACCAGTCGCTGCACACCACGCTGGTCAGCCCGCTGGGCACCGCGGTCGAATTCCAGATCCGCACCGAGCCGATGCACCTGGTGGCCGAGACCGGCATCGCCGCGCATTGGCTCTACAAGGCCCACGGCAGCGGCGACGCCCAGCAGCTCGGCGCGATGTGGCTGCAGTCGCTGATCGACATCCAGGACGAGACGCGCGACTCGGCCGAGTTCCTCGAGCACGTCAAGATCGACCTCTTCCCCGACTCGGTCTACGTCTTCACGCCGAAGAGCCGCATCCTCGCGCTGCCGCGCGGCGCCACGCCGGTGGACTTCGCCTACGCGATCCACAGCGACGTCGGCGACCGCTGCGTCGCCGCCAAGGTCGGCGGCGAACCGGTGCCGCTGCGCACGCCGCTGAGGAGCGGCGACGTGGTCGAGATCATCACCGCACCGAGCGCGCGGCCCAACCCGGCGTGGCTGAACTTCGTGCGGACCGGGCGCGCCCGCTCGAGCATCCGCCACCACCTCAAGACCATGGAGGCCGAGGAGTCGCTGAGCCTGGGCGAGAAGCTGCTGACGCAGGCGATCCGCGCCGAGGGCCTGGCGCTGCCGGCCGGCGACGAGGCCTCGGGCGGCGACGACGGCGCGCTGTGGCAGGCGCTGCTGCGCTGGAGCGGGCTGCGCACCCGCGACGAGCTGCTGATCGACATCGGCCAGGGCCGCAAGATCCCGGCCATCGTCGCCAAGCGCCTGGCGGCCCTGCTGGCCGAGCGCGGCGCACGGCCCGATGCGGTCACGCTGACCCTCGGCCGCTACGGCGCGGCCGACGACGTGCCGGCCCAGGCCACCGTCGTGATCGACGGCAGCGAAGGCGCCACCGTGCAACTGGCCGACTGCTGCCGGCCGGTGCCGGGTGACGCCATCGTCGGCTACCTCGGCCGCGGCGAGGGCCTGGTCGTGCACACCGGCGACTGCGGCGTCGGCAAGCGCCGCTACGGCCGCGACAGCGCGCCGTGGATCACCGTCGAGTGGTCCGAAACACCGACGCGCAGCTTCGAGACCGCCGTGTCGGTGCTGCTCGAGAACGGCAAGGGCGTGCTGGCGCAGGTCGCCTCGGCCGTCAGCGGCGCCGAGGCCGACATCGTCCACATCGACATGGGCGAGGAGCGCGCCGCGCAGACCACCGAGCTGCGGCTGCTGATCGCCGTGCGCGACCGCCTGCACCTGGCCGACGTGCTGCGCGCGCTGAAGCGTTCGCCGGCGGTGCTGCGCGTCGCGCGGGTCAAGCCTTGAGCGCGCCGCAGGTCCTGCAGGGCCTCAAGGTCATCGAGCTCGGCCAGCTGATCGCCGGGCCCTTCGCCGCCAAGACGCTGGCCGACTTCGGCGCCCGCGTCGTCAAGATCGAGCCGCCCAAGGGCGGCGACCCGCTGCGCACCTGGCGCAAGCTGAAGGACGGCACCTCGGTGTGGTGGGACGCGCAGTCGCGCAACAAGGAGTCGGTCGCGCTCGACCTGCGCCGGCCCGAGGCCCAGGCGCTGGTGCGCGAGCTGGCGCGCGACGCCGACGTGCTGATCGAGAACTTCCGCCCCGGCACGCTCGAAGACTGGAACCTGGGCTGGGAAACGCTGCATGCGCTGAACCCGCGGCTGATCATGCTGCGCCTGTCGGGCTTCGGCCAGACCGGCCCGCGCGCCGGCGAGCCGGGCTTCGCCGCGGTCGCCGAGGCCTACGCCGGGCTGCGCCACCTGAACGCCGAGCCCGGCCGCCCGCCGGTGCGCGCCGGCGTCTCGCTCGGCGACACCGTGGCCGGCCTGACCGGCGCCCTCGGCGTGATGCTGGCGCTGTACCAGCGCGACGCGCGCGGCGCGAACGGTGCAGGTGGGGGCCAGATGATCGACCTGGCGCTCTACGAGGCGATGTTCAACCTGACCGAGAGCCTGCTGCCGGAGTACGACGCCTTCGGCGAGGTGCGCGAGCCGGCCGGCGGCGCGCTGCCGGGCATCGCGCCGTCGAACGCCTACCCCTGCGGCGACGGCCGCTTCGTGCTGATCTCGGGCAATGGCGACAGCATCTTCCGGCGCCTGATGCTGGCGATCGAGCGCGCCGACCTGGCCGAGGACCCGGGCCTGGCGCGCAACGACGGCCGCGCCGCCCGCGTGACCGAGCTCGACGCAGCAATCGGCGCCTGGACCGCCCGGCGCCCGCTCGACGAAGTGCTCGCCACGATGGCCGCCGCCGAGGTGCCGGCCAGCCGGCTCTACACCGTGGCCGACCTCGCCGCCGAGCCGCACTACGCGGCGCGCGGCAACCTCGAGCGCATCCCGGCGTTGGCCGGCGGCACGATCGCGGTGCCGGGCATCGTGCCCAAGCTGTCGGCCACGCCGGGCGCGGTGCATGCCCGCGCGCCGCGGCTCGGCGAGCAGACCGACGCGGTGCTGCGCGAGCTCGGTCTGGATGACGGGCAGATCACCGCGCTGCGCGAGCGCGGCGTGATCCGCTGAGGCCATGGACCCGCGCGCCCAGGCGCTGATCGCCGGCCTCGGCCTGCAGCCGCATCCCGAGGGCGGGCACTACCGTGAGATCCACCGTTCCACCGACGCGGTGCTGCGCGTCGCCGACGGCCAGCGGCGCGTTGGGCTGACGGTGATCCACTTCCTGCTGACGCACGGCGCGGCGAGCCGCTGGCATCAGGTCGCGTCCGACGAAGCCTGGCAGCACCTCGAGGGCGCGCCGCTGCGGCTGTTCGAGTTTCCCGCCGGCGGCGGCGCCGGCCGCTGCGTCACGCTCGGTCCGGTCGGGCCGGGCAGCGTGCCGGTGCATGTGGTGCCGGCCGGTTGCTGGCAGGCGGCGCAGACCGAGGGCGCGTACACGCTGGTCGCCTGCAGCGTCGGGCCGGGCTTCGACTTTGCCGATTTCCGGCTGCTCGCCGACCTGCCGGAGGCCGAAGCGCCCGTCCCGACCGGCCTGCCGCACTGGCGGGCGCTGCGCTGAGCGCGCCCCGCCGCCTGGCCCTCAGGCTGCGTCGGGCGGTGCCGGGTAGCGCACCTCCAGCACCTCGAGCGTCTGCGGCCCGGCCGGCGTCATCAGCGTGACCTCGTCGCCTTCGCGCGCCTTCAGCAGCGCGCGCGCGATCGGCGACACCCAGCTGACTTCGCCGGCCAGGTTGTCGGCCTCGTCGATGCCCTTGATCGTGATCGTGCGCTCGGCACCGTCGGGCGTGGCGTAGGTGACGGTGGCGCCGAAGAAGATCTGCCCGTTGCCCTGGTGCAGGCTCGGGTCGGCGACCTCGGCAACCTCCAGCCGCTTGGTGAGGAAGCGGATGCGCCGGTCGATCTCGCGCAGCCGCTTCTTGCCGTAGAGGTAGTCGCCGTTTTCAGAGCGGTCGCCGTTCTTCGCGGCCCACGACACCGTCTCGACGACCTTGGGCCGCTCGTCGTCGATCAGCGCCATCAGCTCGGCGCGCAGCCTGGCGTAACCCGTCGGGGTGATGTAGTTCTTGCCGCCGGCGGGCAGCGGCGGCAGCGCGAGCTCGTCGTCCTCGTCGTCGCCGTCGGCTTCCTTGGTGAAGGCCTTGCTCATGGCGGCGATTTTCGCGCGTCCACGGCAAGCCGGTCGCGCTTTGCCCAGGCGGCGCGCTCAGCAGCAGGTCGCAGCCGCCGGCGCGGGGCTCACCGTGCTCGATTGAAACGGCGAGCTCACGCCGCAGCCGGCGAACAGCCCGAAATGGCGCGAGAAGTCGCCGATGAAGTCGAAGTGCGGCGCGAAGCGCGACTCCTTCAGCATGCGCCAGGTGTTGCCGCAGACCGGGAACACGCGGCCGGTGTCGATCGCATGATGCTGGTCGAGCACGAAGCGATGCGGCTCGCCCGGCAGGCTGCCGCGGTAGACGACCGCCTGGCCGTGGTCCTCGCAAGCGTCTTCGAGCGCGTCGAGACGGAACAGCCGCCAGGTCGCCGAGTGGAAACGCGCCGCGCCCAGCTTGGCCGCGAGCAGCGGGTCGGTCACGGCCAGCGGCCGGTCCTCGACCAGCCGCGGGTCGACGAAGCCCTGGCGCCGCGCCAGGCGCAGGAAGTCGTTCCAGTACAGCGCGCCGCCCAGGCACTCGCCGATCAGCACCGGGTCGCTGCGCAGCTCGGCACTGAGGCGGCGGTCGGCGTAGACGTCGGAGAAATAGAACTCGCCGCCCGGCTTGAGCAGGCGCTGCACCTCGGCGAGCACCGCGTCCTTGTCGGGCGACAGGTTGACGACGCAGTTCGAGACGATCACGTCGAAGCTCGCCGCCTCCAGGCCGAGCGCATCGAGCTGCTCGATGTAGCCGTGCAGGAAGCGCACATTGCTGCGCGCCTGACCGAAGGCCGCGCGGTGGTGCTCGCGGTGGCGCTCGGCGACCGCGAGCTGCTCGGGCGTCATGTCGACGCCGACCACCTCGCCCTGCGGCCCGACCAGCTGCGACAGCAGGTAGACGTCGCGCCCGGCGCCGCAGCCAAGGTCGAGCACGCGGCAGCCGCCCAGCAGCGGCGGCGCGACGAGGCCGCAGCCGTAGTAGCGCGCCATCACCTCGGGGTGCAGCCGCGCGAGCAGCGGCTTCAGCGCCGCCGGCACCGCGCTGGCGTCGCAGCAGGCGCTGGTCTTGAGGTCGGCCGAGCTTTGCAGCTGGCGGCCGTAGTAGTCCTGGACGATCTCGTGCATCGGGGGTCCTCGGGGGCGTGGTTCAGGTCGGGAAGGCGCAGGCGGCGTCGCGCGCGACGAAGTGGAAGTCGGCGAAGCCGGCGCGTGCCGACTCGCCGGTGTTGTCGGTGTCGCTCGCGACCGCGAGCTGCGACGGCCGCGCGCCGGCGCCGAACGCGGCCTCGACATCGGCCGCCAGGTCGCGGCGCTCGGCGACCCAGGCGCCGGCGCGCTGCGCGCCGCTCTGCAGCACCAGCATCTGCGTGCGGTCGGTGTAGGCGTTGGGCCGCACCGTGCCGACCGGGTAGCGGTTGTCCCAGACGTAGTTCAGCGCGGCGTCGGGCACCACGTCACCCCAGATCTTGCGCGCCACGCTGAGCTGCAGGCGGGTCGCGAAGTCGATGCGATCGGGCGGCAGCACGAAGCTGACGTAGACGCGCGCGGCATAGTCGTCGCCCGCCTTGGTGGCGAGGTCGGCGCCGACCAGCGGGGCGTCGACGCGCCAGCGCCAGCACAGCATCGGCGTGGCGGCAAGGTCGAGCGCGAGCGGACGCGCGAACAGCGACATGCTGCGCTCGGCGGTCGCCTCGATCGCCGCCACGCCGTCCCAGTCGCGCAGCGCGTAGCGCGTCGGCGTCAGCGACTTCGACAGGCTCACGTCGCGCCAGCCGGCCGCGCCGCCTTCGAAGCGGCCGACCCAGACCGGCGCGGCGCACGCCGCGAACGCGCCCAGGCCGCACAGCGCGGCGCTCAGGGTGCGGCGCATGGCAGGCGCTCCTCGGCGGCGACCGCCAGGTGCGGCGGCAGGTGGACCAGGTCGTCGGGCGTGTCGATGTCGTGCAGCGTCTCGCCCTCGTGCAGCGGCCAGCCGAGCCGCCCGAAGCGCGCGCGCGTGCTGGCGGCCACGCTCGCGCTGCTCCAGGCGATGGCGTCGAACAGGCTCGCATCGTAGCGGCTCAGACCGAGCAGCACGTAGCCGCCGTCGGCCGCCGGGTGCAGCGTCGCGCCGTGGCGCGCCAGCGCCTGCGCGGCGCGGCGCAGGCGCGCCGCGTCGAGCATCGGGCAGTCGGTGCCGATCAGCAGCACGCTCGGGTGCTGCCGCAGCGCGCGCTGCGCGGCGCGCGCCATGCGGGCGCCGAGGTCGCCGTCGCCCTGGCTGCTGAACTGCAGGCCCTCGGGCAGCATCAGCGCGCGCCAGGACGCATCGCCCGGCGCCGGGCTCATGCACAGCTCAACGCCGCCCAGCTCGGCCGCCATCGCCTGCGCCAGCGTGTGCTGCAGCAGCTGGCGCGCCAGCCTGGCCGCGCCGCGCTCGCCGAGCGCCGGCACGAGCCGGGTCTTCGCGAGCCCGGGCTGCGGCGACTTCGCGAACACGATGATCAAGGGCAGCATGCAGGGGTCCTCAACGGTAGGCGCGCGCCAGCCGCTCGACCGGCGCGCCGAGCCAGTAGGCGAGCCGCAGCCGCCACATCAGCACGACGGTGCGCAGCACGCCGCGCTGCTCCCAGCGCCGGCCCGAGGTCCGCAGCGGGCCGCGCAGGCAGGCCGGGTGACCGGCGTGGCGCTTGAGCCGCGCGCTCAGCTCGATGTCTTCCATCAGCGGCTGGTCCGGGAAGCCGCCGAGCACGTCGAACAGCGTGCGGCGCATGAACATCGCCTGGTCGCCGGTGGCGATGCCGCTGAGGCGCGAGCGCAGGTTCATCAGGGCGGCGACGACGCGCAGCAGCACCGGGCGGCCGTCGATGGACACGTCGAAGCGGCCCCAGCCGTGCGTGCGCAGCGCGTCGGCGACGGCCTGCGCCGCGCCTTCGGGCAGGCTCGTGTCGGCATGCAGGAACAGCAGCGCCGTGCCGCGCGCGCGCGCCGCGCCGGCGTTCATCTGGCGCGCGCGGCCGCGTGGTGCATCGACCAGCGCATCGCACAGCGGCGCGGCAAGCGCCGCCGAGCCGTCGCTGCTGCCGCCGTCGGCGACGATCAGCTCGACGCCGAGCGCGCGCAGCGGCTGCAGGCGCGCGAGCGCGGCCGGCAACGCCTGCGCCTCGTCGAGCACCGGCATCACGATGCTCAGGCGCGGCGGCATCGACACGGCGTGGTCCCGGCTCATCCGCGCTCCCAGGCGTGGTAGCGCGCCACCCAGCCGAGCAGCTGCTCGGGCACGTGGGCGCGCTTCCACTCGCCGGCGGTGTACTTGGCGGCCTCGCTCCAGGTCGGGTAGGGGTGGATGGTGCCGAGGATCTTGTTCAGCCCCAGCCCATGGCGCATCGCGAGCGTGAACTCGGCCAGCAGCTCGCCCGCGTGCGCGCCGACCACGGTGGCACCGAGGATGCGATCCTTGCCCGGAACGACCAGCACCTTGACGTGGCCGTGCGCGGCCTCGTCGGCGATCGCACGGTCGAGGTCGTCGAGGCCGTAGCGCACCACTTCCACCGCGATGCCCTGCTCTTTCGCCTCGGTCTCCGACAGCCCGACGCGCGCGACCTCGGGCTCGGTGAAGGTGACGCGCGGGATCACGCGGTAGTCGGCCTTGTAGCGCTTGAAGCGGCCGAACAGCGCGTTGACCGCCGCGTACCAGGCCTGGTGCGCGGCGACGTGGGTGAACTGGTAGGGGCCGACCACGTCACCGCAGACGTAGATGTTCGGCAGGCGCGTCTGCAGGAAGGCGTCGGCGGCGATGGTGCGCTGCGGGGTCAGCCCGATGCCGAGCTTCTCCAGGCCGTAGCCCTCGGTGCGCGCGACGCGGCCGACCGCGACCAGCAGCGTGTCGAAGGCGATCGCGCGCTCGGCGCCACCGGCCTCGACGATCAGTCGCTGCTCGCCGGCCACGACCTCGCAGCGCAGCGCCTTGGTGGAGGTCAGCAGCGCCACGCCCTCGGCGCGCAGCGCGTCGCTGACGAGCCTGGACGCGTCTTCGTCCTCGCGCACCAGCACGCGCGGCGCCATCTCGACCTGCGTGACCTGGACGCCGAGCATCGCGAAGGCCTGGGCCAGCTCGCAGCCGATCGGCCCGCCGCCGAGCACGAGCAGGCGGCCGAGCTCGCCCTCGGCGTCCCACAGCGTGTCGGAGGTCAGCATGCGCACCTGCTCGATGCCCGGGATCGGCGGCACGAAAGGGCGCGCACCGGCGGCGATGACGATGGCACGGGTGCTGAGCGTCTTGCCGTCGATCTCGACCGTCCACGGCGACGTGATCGTGGCGTGACCCTGCCTCACCTCGACGCCCAGCCCGGTGTAGCGCGCGACCGAATCGTGAGGCTCGATCGCCGTGACGACGCGCTTCACGCGCGCCATCACGTCCTCCATCTTCACCGTCGCCTGCGCCGACCGCACGCCCAGCGACGGCGCGCTGCGCACGTCCTTCATGAAGCGCGCGGTGCGGATCAGCGCCTTGCTCGGCACGCAACCGAAGTTCAGGCAGTCGCCGCCCATCCTGTGGCCCTCGACCAGCGTGACTTTGGCCTTCACGACCGCGGCGATGTAGCTCGTCACCAGCCCGGCCGCGCCGCCGCCGATGACGACGAGGTTGCGGTCGAAGCGCTTGGGCCGGTCCCAGCCGGCGTAGACGAGCCCGGCCTGCACGCGCGCGACGATCCACTTGGCGATGAGCGGGAACACGCCGAGCAGCACGAAGGAACCGAGCACCGCCGGCGAGACGATGCCCGAGAGGCTGTCGATCTGCGCGAGCTGGGTGCCGGCGTTGACGAACACCAGCGTGCCCGCGAGCATGCCGAGCTGGCTGACGCCGTAGTAGACCGGCGTGCGGATCGGCGTCAGCCCCATCAGCAGGTTGACCGCGAAGAACGGGAACAGCGGCACCAACCGCAGCGTGAACAGGTAGAAGCCGCCGTCCTTGGCCACGCCGTCGTTGATCGCCGTGAGCTTGTCGCCGAAGCGACTCTGCACCATGTCGCGCAGCAGGTAGCGCGAGGCCAGGAAGGCCAGCGTCGCGCCGATCGACGACGCGAAGCTCACCACCAGCGTGCCGACCGCCAGGCCGAACAGCGCACCGCCGGCCAGCGTCATGACCGCCGCGCCGGGCAGCGACAACGCCGTCACCGCGACGTAGACCACGAAGTAGACCGCGATCACCTTCAGCGGCTCGCTCGCGT
>ERZ1066138.164-NODE-164-length-22766-cov-7.971335_pt1 | contig 22766 bp, 21 predicted proteins | sample MGYA00382785_ERZ1066138 | MGnify/ENA primary metagenome ERZ1066138 (study PRJEB33369, sample SAMEA5778368) | biofilm metagenome | biome: Industrial cooling water; feature: Water cooling tower basin; material: Biofilm | place: United Arab Emirates | collected... | reverse complement strand
GCGATGATCAACCTCGGCAGCCTGTATGAAGGTGGCCGCGGTGTCACCCAGGACATGACCCTGGCGATGAACTGGTATCGCAAGGCCTCTGGCCTGAGCGGCGGCAATCTGGAGTTCGTCACCGAGGAGGAAAAGGCGCAGCGTCGCGCGCAAGCCGAAGAAACCGAGCGCCTGCGCGCCGAAGTGGGCCGTCTGACTGATGAGCTCAACAGCACCCGTTCGCAATTGCGCGAGCGCCGTGCCGAGCTGGATCGTTCCAAGGGCGAGCTCGACCAGTTGCGCGGGCAGGTTCAAGCCATGCAGCGTGACACCGAGCAGGCCCGCGAGGCCATGCGCAAGCTGGCCGAGATGGAACAGCAGGTCGCGGCCAAGGAACAGGAAGTGGTGGCGGCGCAAGCGGCAAGCGACAAGATCCTCGGCGCAATGGGCGTGGAGCAAATCCAGCGCGGTCCCGCACCGCCGGGCACGCAGCCGCAGATCCAGGTGATTGCACCCAAGCTGGCCACCACGCGCAGCGGCGTGCTGGCGGCACCCTTGCTCGCGGCGGTGCCGAGCTACCAGGTGGTGGGCCGGGTGTATCCAGCGAACTCGCTGGCCGCACTCAAGGTCAACGATCGCGACTTCAAGGACAAGGTGGACGAAGACGGCATCTTCCAGGTCGATGTCGAAGTCGGAGCGGGCGATACACCGGTTGAGATCCAGGCGGTGACCGCGGATGGCCTGAGCAGCGTCGAGTCCTTCCTGATCATGCGCGAGACCGCCGGCCCGGCCGCCAAGCGCATCACCAGCAAGCTGTTCCAGCGGCGCATGCGCAATGATCTTGGCGAGTTCAAGGCCCTCGTGATCGGCAATGACAGCTACTCGGGCGGCTTCCAGGCGCTGAAGACTGCCGCCGCCGATGCCACCGAGATCGCCTCGGTGCTGCGCTCGCGCTACGGCTACGAAGTCGAATTGCTGACCAATGCCAGCCGCCAGGCCATCATCGCCAAGCTGGCCGAAGTGACGATGAGCATGAAGAAGTCAGACAACCTGCTGATCTACTTTGCCGGCCACGGACAACTCGATGCCAACAGCAAGGGTTACTGGGTGCCGGTCGACGGCGTGGCCGATGCACCGCAGTCCTGGATCAGCAACGACCAGATCAACGACTACCTTGGCGCCACCGAAGCCAAGCATGTGATGGTCATCGCCGACTCCTGCTACTCCGGCACCATGTCCGGCAACGCGATACGACCCATTCCGTTGGAAGCCAAGGAAGAGGACCTGTTGTTCATCTCGCGCGTCAAGGCCAGGACGGTGATGACCTCCGGCGGTTTGGCGCCGGTGCTCGATGATGGCGGTGGCGGCCATTCGATCTTCGCCCAAGCTTTCATCACCGCACTGAAGCAGAACGAAGGCCTGACCGAGGGCTATCGCATCTTCGAAGAAGTGGCGACCCTGGTCAGTCAGCGTTCGGCAGTGGCGCGGCTGCCGCAGCGCCCGCAGTACTCGGCGCTGAAGCACTCCGGCCACGAAGGCAGTGAGTTCTTCTTCCTACCGCGCGAAACCAGCTGACCCAGGCCAGCGATCCTGGCGGCGGCAGGCCGCCAGGATGCAGGCACCGCCCGGGCGCGGGCATCAGATGCCGCGCCTGGCACCTTCTCCCCTCGTGCAGGCCGGGCTTGCCCTCAAGCCAAGTGACTGATTGAAAAGGACAAGCGCCTGATTTCGGTGGCTCGTTCACAGACTGGACAGGGGAAAGGCTGGACGCACCAACGCATGGTGCTAGCATCCAGAAGATGGTCATCACGATTCAAAGACACCTGAGGGATCGGCGCTGCACCGCGTTCCTGCGCGCCGTCCCGGGGTTGCTCGAAGGAGGCGAAAGCGGTGCACGCACGGGTCATGCCTAATCCCTTCGAGTGGCTGCTGGCGCTCTACTCGGAAAACTTCGAACGGATGGGGCGCTTGTTCGCTGTCCGTGAGCTGGCAGTCGGTCGATATGTTTCTGCGCCGCCGGCGCATCCGGTGCTGGTGCTGGACGTGGTGGAGCAGCAGCCGTACACCAGCTTTCTCAAGCTCAGCCATCGTTTCGAGTCAGCGCCCGATGCTGACGATCCGGCCGCCTACTTCCGCGTCTACCACGACGCCCGGATGGTCGAAGTCACCCACTGCCGTCAGCCCGAGCACCTGGAGAAGCTGTTCTCGCCGCTCACCCCAGCGCGTTGGCTGGGGGACTACCGGCGGCGCATGAATGCTTTTGGAAACAAATGGTTGGCCTACCTTGCCGAGAACGGCTACGGGAGCGCCGGATTGGTCTGGCAGGGGCAGATCAGTGAAGTTGAGTTGCGTCGCGAACGCCAGGAAGGCTTCGCCGACGAAGAAGAATGGCCTGATTCGTCGCGAAATCCCGTTATGGGGAAGAGACGGCGGTCTGCATCGGCCAACTGAGGTCAGCGCTGCCGCGTTCGCTTGTAGTCCCGTCCGGCATTCGTTGTCATGAACCTGCTCAAGGAGCCTAGCCCAAATGCGTAAGTCTGCTCTGTCCCTCGCCTTCATCGCTTGCGGTCTGGTGGCCGCGCCGGCCTTTGCCGAAAAGCCGGTGGTGGCTGTCGTCGAGTTCGAGAACCAGTCCGGTGCCGGTTGGTGGCGCGGTGGGGTCGGCTGGGAGCTGGCCGGCATGCTCAGCAATGAACTGCAGGCCACCAATGCCTTCCGCGTGGTCGAGCGTGATCAGCTCGAATCGGTGCTGGAAGAGCAGAACCTTGCCGCTTCCGGCCGCGTCCAGGGTGGCACCGGCGCCAAGATCGGCAAGCTGGTCGGCGCCCAGTACCTGATCGCCGGCACGGTGACGGCCTACGAGGAAGAGACCGCGAGCACCGGTGGCGGTGTCAGCTTTGGCGGTGTTTCGCTGGGCGGTTCCAGTGAGAAGGCCTACCTCGCGGTGGATCTGCGCGTGATCAACTCCACCACTGGTGAAGTCGAGTTTTCGCGCTCGATCGAAGGCACCAGCAAGGGCGGCGGCATGAGCATCGGCGTCTACCGTGGCGGTTTCGGCGGCACGCTGGCCAGCCAGAACAAGACGCCGGCCGGCAAGGCGATCCGCGCCGCGCTGGTCGAAATCACCGACTACCTGGAATGCGTGATGGTCAAGCAGACCGACCGCTGCCTGTCGGAGTTCGAGGCCAAGGAAGAGCGCCGTCGCGAGAAGACCCGCGGCTCGCTGGATCTGGACGAGTAAGCCTCAGGCGAAGTCCGAAAGGTGAGGAAGGCGGGCGCTGGCCCGCCTTCTTTTTTGTGTCGATCCTGGCTCCGCGCGGTGTTGCCCTGGCCGCTGCGATGGCCGTGGTCAGCCGGCAGGGCCGAAGCGGCCGGCCTGGAAGTCGTGGATGGCCTGCATGATCTCGGCCTTGGTGTTCATCACGAAGGGACCGTAGCGGGCCAAGGGTTCGCGCAAGGGACGGCCAGCAAGGATGATCATGCGGCTGTGCCCAGCACGTCCACGCAGGCTCAAGCCTTCGCCTTCGCTCAGCACGCCCAGCGTGGATCCTGTCAGCAGGTCCTGCGCAGCAGCGGAGACGACTTCCACTTCGCCCTCGTACACATACACGCAGGCTTGGTGCGTATCGGGCAGGTCCAGCGTGGCCATGGCGTCCTGATCCAGGGCGAGATCGATGAAGTAGGGATCGGTGGCCGGCTGCTCGATGGGGCCACTGGCATCGCCAAGGCGACCGGCAATCAGCTTGCACTGCGCGCCTGGGCCCAGCGAATGCCAGGGCAGGGCTTGCGGCGGGTACTCCTGGTAGCGCGGCGCACACAGCTTGTCGCGCGCGGGTAGGTTGATCCACAGCTGGAAACCGCGCATGCGGCCGTGTTCCTGCTCGGGCATTTCCGAATGGATCAGGCCACGTCCGGCAGTCATCCATTGCACCGAGCCCGGCACCAGCAAGCCTTCATTGCCGTGGTTGTCGCGATGCCGCATGCGACCGTCGAGCATGTAGGTGACGGTCTCGAAGCCGCGATGCGGATGGTCCGGGAAGCCGGCGATGTAGTCCTGCGGCCGATCGGTGCCGAACTCATCCAGCATCAGGAAGGGGTCCAAGGCATCCAGGCTGGGCGTGCCGATGACGCGGGTCAGGCGCACGCCTGCACCGTCCGAAGTCGGCATTCCGCGCACTCGCTGGCGCAGGCTGCGGAGTCGCTTGCTCATGTCAGCTCCGGTCGCTCAGATGGTGAACTCAGGCACCTCGCCGCGGACCACGACTCGCGCCTTTCGCCGGGCCGGCGCTGCGCGTGCGCGGTCGATCACTGCCGCCACGGCTCTCGCCGCGCGGTCCGCCCTTGTATCCGGCACCGGCGCCAGCGGCGCGCTCGCCGCGTGGTCCGGCACCGGCGCCTGCAGTGCGATCGCCGCGACCGGCACCGCGAGGCCCTGCCGGACGCGCGGCATCGCCGCGGCTGTCGCGACGGGCTGTGGATCCGGCCGGGCGCTCGGCCCTGGCGCCTTCGCTCTTCGACCAGGCCGCGCGTGGCGGGCGCGCGTCTCGGCTGCCGCCCGGGCTGGCGCCACGACTGCTGCGCTCGGCGTAGCCGCCGCGTGACTCTGCGGCACCACGCGGGCCGCGGGCTGCGGGGCTGCGGGCTTCGGATTTGCTCCAGGCAGTACGTAGCGAACGCTCATCTGCGCCACGAGGCGGTGCATCGCTGCGCTGACGACGCTCGCCCGAGGCTGCGCGCGCATCGCCGCCGCGGCTGCCGGGTCGCGAGCCTGGGCGTGGCGCCTGCTCGGATTTCGACCATGCCGGGCGCGCCGGACGCTCGCCGGTCCCGCTGCCTTCACTGCGCGGATCGCGGCGCGGACGATCTTCGTAGCTGCGTCGTGCCGTCGGCCCGCGCTCGCTGCGCTCGCCTGCAGGACGTCGCGCTTGGCCTTCGAAGGAACGGCGCTCTTCGCTACGCGGTTCCGCGCGCTCGAACTTGGGATGGGCGCCCGGACCGAAGCCATCGCGGCCGCGACCACGACGCTCGCCGCGCTCTGCATCGCCATCGTCATGCACGACGCGACGCCAATCCTCGCGCGGTGGCGGGCGTCGACCGCCGCGGCGTACGCGGTCGAACTTGTGCAGCGCCTGCTCCGGCACCAGGCGCAACTCGCTGAAGCCGGTCACGGTGAGGCCCACGGCGCCGCACAGCTTTTCGACTTCTTCAGGCGTCAGATCGCGGTACCAGCCGCGCTTCAGATCCTTTCCCAGTTCCACCGGCCCATAGCGCACGCGCTTCAGGCGGCTGACCTCCAGGCCCACCGCATCCCACAACCGGCGCACCTCGCGTTGGCGGCCTTCACGCAACAGACAGCGGAACCAGCTGTTGCTGCCGGTGGCTTCGGCGACCGGCTCCAATTCCTCGAAGCGGGCAGGGCCGTCATCGAGCTCCACACCGTCGAGCAAGCGTTCCACCATGTTGCCGTCCACATCGCCGTGGACGCGGCACAGGTACTCGCGATCGATCTCGCGCGAGGGATGCATCAGCAGATTGGCCAACTCGCCGTCGGTGGTTAGCAGCAACAGGCCAGCCGTGTTCAGATCCAGGCGGCCGACGGCGATCCAGCGCGAGCCCTTGAGCTTGGGCAGCCGGTCGAAGACGGTGGGGCGTCCATCCGGATCCTGTCGCGTGGTGACCTCGCCCTCGGGCTTGTTGTAGACCAGCACTCGCGGACCCATGCGTTCGACCTGGCGCACCAGGAAGGCCTTGCCATCGACCTCGATGCGCGCGCCGGGGCCCACGCTCTGGCCCAGTGTGGCGGGCTGGCCATCGACCTTGATGTCGCCCTGCAGGATGCGGTCTTCCAGATGCCGGCGCGAGCCGATCCCGGACTTGGCGAGGATCTTCTGCAAGCGTTCGGGCGCCGCGCTGTGCGCGCCCTTGAGTTTCAGGACGGGGCGGGCTTTCACTGGCGGGTCTCCGTGGATGGGGCTGCAATCAACAAATCAGGGGTCGCGCTGGCTGCGGACTCGTGTTCCGGCGCCGGCGCTGGCGGCTCCGCACTGGACGGGGCGACAATGTCATCTACTGCCGCAGGCGCGCTGTCGCTGCTGGGCGCGAGCTCGCTGTCGTCCGCTGCCACCGCCGCCACGACGGCGCCTTCGGCAGGGAAGTCGAGCTGTGGTTCCAGCGCGTCCAGATCGCGAATCTCGGCCAGTGTCGGCAACTCATCCAGGCTGCGCAGGTTGAAATAGTCGAGGAACTGTCGGGTGGTGCCATACAGCGCGGGGCGGCCGGGCACGTCGCGGTGACCGACCACGCGCACCCACTCGCGTTCTTCCAAGGTCTTGACGGTCTGCGTGGACACCGCCACGCCGCGCACGGCCTCAATCTCACCACGCGTGATCGGCTGGCGATAGGCGATCAAGGCCAGCGTTTCCATCAAGGCGCGCGAGTAGCGCGTCTGCCTTTCGGTCCACAGCTGGCTGACGTAGGCATGCACATCGGCCTTGACCTGGAAGCGAAAGCCGCTGGCCACTTCCTTGAGTTCGATGCCGCGATCGGCGCACTCCCGCGCCAATGCTTCCAGCGCCTGCGCCAGTTCAGTGTGGTTGGGGCGCTGCGCTTCGGGAAACAGCTCGCCGAGTTGCGCCACGCTCAAGGGTTGCCCTGCGGCAAGCAAGGCGGCCTCGACCGCCGCCTTCAACAGTTTGGGATCAAGGGCTTCCATCCTCGCCCTCCAAAGTGGCCAGTGACTTCACGTAAATGGGGGCCAACGGGCGTTCCTGCACGATCTCGATCAAGCCGCCCTTGGACAACTCCAGGATGGCCAGAAAGTTGACGACCACGCCCAGGCGTCCTTCCTGCTCGCGAAACAGGCTGGTGAACTCGTGGAACTCGCCATCGCCCAGCGCGTCCAGCAGTTCGGTCATCCGCTGGCGCACCGACAAGGGCTCGCGCCGGATCTGGTGGCTGATGTAGAGCTCGGCGCGGTTCAGCACGTCGCGGAAGGCGAGCAGCAGCTCGCGCAGCTCCACCTCGGGCGGCACGATCTTCTGCTTGCGATCGGGCACGAAGGCGCTGACCGGCACGGTATCGCGATCCACGCGCGGCAGGGCTTCCAGATCCTCGGCTGCCTTCTTGAAGCGTTCGTACTCCTGCAGACGCCGCACCAGTTCGGCGCGCGGGTCGTCTTCCTCGGCATCCGCGCTGGGCGGACGCGGCAGCAGCAGGCGCGACTTGATCTCAGCCAGGATTGCGGCCATCACCAGGTACTCGGCGGCCAGCTCGAACTTAAGGTCCTGCATCAGCTCGATGTAGGCGATGTATTGCCGGGTGATCTCGGCGATGGGGATGTCGAGGATGTCGAGGTTCTGGCGCCGGATCAGGTACAGCAGTAGATCCAGCGGGCCTTCGAAGGCATCCAGGATCACTTCCAGCGCATCGGGCGGGATGTACAGATCCTTGGGCAGTTCGAAGAACGGCTGCCCGCGCACCACTGCGAAAGGGATTTCGGCCTGTCGCGCCTGAGTCGGATCCTCTTGCATCGTCATTCCCAGTCCACCACGCCCGCGCCACGGCGCAGGACAGTCAGCGCATTGTCCAACAAGGAAACCACGGTGGTGGGGTCGCCAGGGCAGGGACCGCAATCGAGAAAGCCGTCGATGTGCGCCTCGATCTGCTCGTACAGCTCCTCGCTCTCCAGCCCGTGGATGTCGAGGTCAGGGATCAGCAGGCTGGCGCTGAGAATGGGTTCGGCATTGGCTTCGATGAGGGCCGCGGCCACGCGATGGTCGGGAATGCGCACGCCGATCGAACGCTTGCGCTCGGTGGCCACGCGCTTGGGCACGGCGGCGGTGGCCGGCAGGATGAAGGTGTAGGGCCCTGGCAGGTGTGACTTCAGCAGGCGGAAGGCGCGGTCGTCGACGCGCGCGTACTGCGCGACCTGGCGCAGATCGCGGCAGGCCAGCGTGAAGTTGTGGCGCGCATCCAGCTGGCGCAGCCGGATCACCCGTTCCAGTGCCGACTTGGCACCCAGCGCACAGGCAAAGGCGTAGCCCGAGTCGGTGGGATAGACCCACAGCTCACCCGCGCGCAAAGCCTCGACCGCCTGATTCAGCAGGCGGGCTTGCGGGTTGTCCGGGTGTATCGCCAGGCGGCGAGCCATCGCGCGAGGGGTCCGTGCGGAAAAAGAGCGGAAGTGTAGCCGATGGGCCTGGGCGTCGCGCTCCAGCCGCGTGCGGTGGATCAGGCGCCCGCCAGGAAGGCAGGCCGCTGGCGCGCGTCGATGACCGCCGATTCAAGACTGTGCGTAACGATCGGTGGCCTCGACCAGGGCATCGACGATGCCGGCTTCGAAGGCGGAATGCCCGGCATCGGCGATCACGCGCAGCGCCGCCTCCGGCCAGGCCCGGTGAAGATCCCAGGCCGAGCGCATCGGGCAAACCACGTCGTAGCGGCCTTGCACAATCACGCTCGGGATATGGCGGATGCGGCCCACATTGGCCAGCAACTGATCGTCGCGCTCGAAGAAGCCGCCGTGCACGAAGTAGTGGCACTCGATGCGGGCGAAGGCGAGGGCAAAGAGATCCTGCCCGGTGGCTTCGATGTGGCGGGGATCCTGCAACAGAAAGCTGGTGCTGCCCTCCCAGATCGACCAGGCGCGCGCCGCTTCCAGATGTACGGCAGGGTCAGCATGGGTCAGGCGGCGGTGATAGGCGCTCATCAGATCGCCACGCTCAGCCGGCGGAATGGGGGCGAGAAAGCCCTCCCAGGCATCCGGAAACAGGGCATCGCAGCCTTGCTGATAGAACCAGGTAAGCTCGGAGCGACGCAGCATGAAGATGCCGCGCAGCACCAGTTCACTGACCCGGTCGGGATGCGTCTCGGCATAGGCCAGCGCCAGGGTCGAGCCCCAGGAGCCGCCGAACACCATCCAGCGCTCGATGCTCAGGTGCTCGCGCAGCGTCTCGATGTCGGCCACCAGATGCCAGGTGGTGTTGGCGACCAGGCTGGCGTGCGGCGTGGAGCGGCCGCTGCCGCGTTGATCGAAGAGCACGATGCGATAGCGCGCCGGATCGAAGAAGCGCCTCGACTTGGCGCTGCAGCCGGCGCCCGGGCCGCCGTGCAGGAACACCACCGGCTTGCCAGCCGGATTGCCGCACTCCTCGAAGTACAGATCGTGGCCATGGTCCACGGCCAGACGGCCGCTGCGATAGGGCTCGATTTCCGGATACAGCGTGCGCATTGCGGTCATGGCGGGGAGTCGATGGGAATGAGTGCGATGCTCTACGGACGCGTGTCGAGTTCGTGCGAGGGATCTGAATCGCAGAGCTCGATCTCCTCCACACCGAGGTAGGCGTTCAGCGCCTGCACTGCGAGTTCGAGGCTGGGCGTCAGTGCAGCGGCGTACAGCCGGGCGCGATCCAGATCTTCCATCCAGCCATAGAAGCAGATGCGCAGCTGGTCGATGGTGCGCACGCGCCGCAGCACATCGTCGAGGATGTGGCGGTACTCGCTTGGCGTGGGCGCCTGACCCAGGCCACGAAAGCACTCGCCCAGCGCCGCGAATAGCGGCTGCGCATCGCTGCCCAGGCCAAAGTCCTGCGGCTGATAGTCCAGAAATCCCTGCGCCGCATCAGTCCAGATCTTGAAGCTCTGCTTCTGCAGCGAGTGGTACAGCGGCTGCTCGGAAATCAGCACCACCAGCAGGCGCTGCGGATTGGCGCGCACATTGCCGCCGGCCTGTGGCCATTCGCGACTGCGCAGGAACTCGGCGAGGCGCACCTGGATCGCGAACTCGCTCTGCTGCAGCTGGTCCAGGATCAGGATGCTGCGCGCGGCTTCCGAATACGCGCAGGCTTCGATCAGTGCGCGCTCGAAGGCGGACACCGGTGCCTCGACTTCCTGCGCCTGGCCGCTTTCGGGATCGATCACGACTTGTGCCGCGGGCGCGTCCGGCTGCGCGAAATCGTGGTACAGCACATGCGGATACTCGAGGGCCTGGGCAAGCGCATGCGCGAAGGCGGTCTTGCGCCGACCGGACTCACCGGTCAGCGCCAGACTGCGCAAGCCTGCGGGCTCGGCCTCGAACAACAGACGCAGCGGGTATTCGTAGTCGTCGTTGGACTCGAAGCCGAAACTGGCGAGCTGTTGCTTGAGACTCATGCCGCCTGGGCGGCCGGCTTCGACAGACGCGGGCCGTGCACCAGCGCCTGGCGGACGCCGGCAATCACCAGGTCCACTTCCTCGCCGCTGATTGCAAAGTGCGGCGTGAAGCGCAGACTGTTGACGCCACCGTGGATCACACCAAAGCCGTGTTGGCGCATGTACTCCTCGATGCTGTCGGTGCCGTAGCACTTGTAGTGCGGCGCCAGTTCGCAAGAGAACAGCAGGCCGGTGCCCTGGACATTGCTGATTGCGCCGGTCTGCTCACGCGCCAGTGCTTCCAGCTTGCGCACGAACTCTCGGCCACGCTCGCGGATGTTCTGGCGCAGCGCCGGCGTCAAGCCGGCCAGCACGGCGCAGGCCACGTCCATGGCGCGCGGATTGGTGGTCATGGTGTTGCCGTAGATGCCCTTGCGATAGAGCTTCGCGGCGCGCTCGTTCACCGCCAGCACCGACAGCGGGTACTGCCCGGCGTTGAGCGCCTTGGAGTAGGTCTCCATGTCCGGCGCTTCCAGGCCTTCAAAGCCCGGGTAGTCGACGATCGACAGCACACCATGCGCACGCAGGCCGGCCTGGATCGAATCGACCAGCAGCAGGCTGCCGTGCTGGCGCGTCAGTTCGCGCGCGGCGGCGTAGAACTCCGGCGTCAGCGCCCGGCCCGGGTTGCCTTCGCCCATCACCGGTTCCAGGAACATCGCCTCGATGTGCCACTGCTCGCGCTCGGCTTGCTCGAAGACGGCGCGCAGCTGGCCGATGTCGTAGGGATCGACAGTGATCGTGTGCTGATGGTGGGCGAAGCTGGCCAGATGTTCGAGGTAGGCCTTGCGCGAGGAATCGGAATACAGCGCCGGCAGTTCAGTGCGGCCGTGGAAGGCGCCCTTGACGGCGATGCGGCGCACCTTGCGGCCTTCGTGCGGCGCACCCGGCGCGGTCATCAGCTTGGTGTGCACATCGGCCAGACGACCGGCCAGCGTGACCGATTCCGAGCCGGAATTGAGGCACAGGAAACGGCTGTAGGGGCAGCCACCACGGCTGTGCCCGATCTCCGCGCGCAGCGCGCGGTCCAGACGCAGCTGGCTTAGCGAAGGCGTCATGATGTTGGCCATCACCTGCGCCTGCGCCATCGCATCGATGATGGCCTGCGGACCGTGGCCGGCGCCGAGCATGCCGTAGCCGCCGCTGTCGTGGACGATGGCGCCCTTCAGCGTGACCACCCAGGGTCCGCGTGCGGCGATCGCCACGTAGGGATTGACCGCATCCTCGGCATAGAAATTGACGAAGCCCGCCTGCACGCGTTGCATCTGCTCGGCTTCATCCAGATCCAGGATCTCCGGGAACTCGGCCGCAATCGCGCGGTACTGCAGCAGCGCTTCGTCGATGGCCAGGGCCAGTAGCGGATCGCGGCTCAGGAAGCGCTCGATGGTCTCGTCGCCGAGGCCGAGAGTGAGCTTGACACCAGGGTGCGCGCGCAGTGCGGCCAGTTGTTCGAGCTTCGACATGACACCTCCCGAGGCGGCCCGTCCACGTGGATGTGGATGCGCCATTTGCTTGCTTGCGGAAAGCGCAAAATGGTATCAGGCGCAACTTTTCGCCGTAACCCCCAACCCCATGGATGCCTGAATCCTGGATTCAGGCTGAGCTGCCGTGCGCAAGAGCGACTTCGACTACACACTGCCAACTGAACTCATCGCCCAGTGCCCGCTCGCCGAGCGTGGTGCTTCGCGCCTGCTCGTGCTGGACCCGGCGCAGCCGGCGCCCATCGACAGCGAGTTCAAGGCGCTGCCGCAGTGGCTGCGCGCAGGCGATCTGCTGGTGCTCAACGACACCCGCGTGCTGCCGGCGCGCCTGTTTGGTCGCAAGTCCAGCGGCGGTGCGGTGGAGCTCCTGCTGGAGCGCCTCATCGACGCGCACAACGGCTGGTTTCACCTGCGCGTGAGCAAGAAGCCCGCGCCGGGCGCCAGCATCGAGGTCGAGGGCGGCCTGCGCCTGCGCGTGATCACCCGCGAGGGTGCGCTGTTCCACTTGCGCTGGCAGGATCCGGTCGGCGATCTCGCCGACGCGCTGGAGCGGATCGGCCATATCCCGCTGCCGCCCTACATCGAACGGGCCGATGACGGCGCCGATCGCGAGCGCTACCAGACGGTGTACGCCCGCGAGCGTGGCTCGGTGGCGGCACCGACAGCCGGCCTGCACTTCGACCAGGCGATGCTTGAGCGCCTGCGCGAGCAGGGCATCGAGCACTGCTTCGTGACCTTGCATGTGGGCGCGGGCACCTTCCAGAGCCTGCGCGAGGAATCCCTGGACAAGGTGGTCCTGCATCGCGAGTGGTGTCGCGTGCCGCCTGCGGTGGTGGCTGCCATCGAGGCCACCCGCGCGCGCGGCGGGCGCGTCATCGCGGTGGGCACGACCAGCACGCGCACGCTGGAATCGGCGGCCCAGGATGGCGTGCTGCGCCACTACGAGGGCGAGACGCAACTGTTCATCGCGCCGGGTTATCGCTTCCGCGTGATCGATGGCCTGATCACCAACTTCCACTTGCCGCAATCCAGCCTGCTGATGCTGGTCGCCGCATTGGCGGGCCGCGAGCGAGTGCTTGCTGCCTATCGTCACGCGGTGGCGCAGCGCTACCGCTTCTTTTCCTATGGCGATGCCTGTCTGGTGTGGCCGGCCGTCGAGGACGCAGCATGAGCTTGCAGGCATTCGAGATCTTCGCGCGTGATGGCGCGGCGCGGCGCGGCCGGCTGCGCTTTGCGCGCGGCAGCGTGGAGACACCCGCTTTCATGCCGGTCGGCACCTACGGCACGGTCAAGGCGATGCGCCCGGAGCAGATCCGCGAGATCGGCGCGGAGATGATCCTGGGCAACACCTTCCATCTGTGGTTGCGGCCGGGCACCGAGGTGATCGAGGCGCATGGTGGCCTGCATGGCTTCATGGGCTGGGATGGCCCGATCCTGACCGACTCGGGCGGCTTCCAGGTGTTCAGCCTGGCCGAGATGCGCAAGCTGAGCGAGGCCGGGGTAGAGTTTCGCTCGCCCATCGATGGCAGCCGCGTGTTCCTCAGCCCGGAGGAATCGATGCGCATCCAGCGCGCGCTGAACTCCGATGTGGTGATGATCTTCGACGAGTGCACGCCGTATCCGGCCACCGCAACCCAGGCCGCCGACTCGATGGCCTTGTCCTTGCGCTGGGCCGAGCGCAGCAAGCGCGCGCACGAGGGCAATCCCAACGCGCTGTTCGGCATCGTGCAGGGCGGAGTCTACCCGGCGCTGCGCGAGCGTTCGGCGCAAGCGCTGGTGGAGCTGGGCTTCGATGGCTATGCGATCGGCGGTCTGGCGGTGGGCGAGCCGCAGCATGAGCGTGAGGCCATGCTGGACTTCACCGTGCCGCTGCTGCCTGCGGCCAGTCCGCGCTATCTGATGGGCGTGGGGCGGCCGGAGGACCTGGTCGAAGCAGTACGGCGCGGCATCGACATGTTCGATTGCGTGATGCCGACCCGCAATGCGCGCAACGGCCATCTCTTCACCCGCCACGGCGTGGTGCGCATCCGCAATGCCAAGCATCGGCATGACACCGCGCCGATCGACCCGCAGTGCAGCTGCTACACCTGCCAGCACTATAGCCGGGCCTATCTGCATCATCTGGATCGCTGCGACGAGATTCTCGGCGCGCACCTGATGACGGTGCACAACCTGCGCTACTACCAGGAGCTGATGGCGGGTCTACGCGCGGCGATCGCCGCGTCGCGGCTGGACGACTTCGTCGCCGAGTTCTATGCGCTGCGGCAGCAGGATGTGCCCTAGGCCATCCCGCCGGTGCTCAACACAGTGCCCCTCAGCATCTATCCGCCGAGGGCACGGACATGGGCCACGGCAGACTCACGCAGCGCGGTGAGGCTGTAGCCGCCTTCCAGCGTGGACACCAGGCGCCCGCGCGCGTGCTTGTCGGCGAGGTGACACAGCTCGGCGCTCAACCAGGCGTAGTCGGCGGCGTCCAGATTGAGGCCGGCCAGCGGGTCCAGGCGGTGTGCATCGAAGCCGGCCGAAACCAGCAGCATCTGCGGCTGAAAGGCAGCGATCGCGGGCAGCAGCTGCTCGCGCCACAGCGCCCTGAACTCGCGCGAACCACTGCCGGGTGCCAGACCGCCGTTGACGATGTTGCCCACACCGCGCTCGCTGGGATGGCCAGTACCGGGATAGAGCGGCCATTGGTGGCTGGAGACGAAGAGCACACGGGGATCCTGGGCGAAGGCATCCTGCGTGCCATTGCCGTGATGCACGTCGAAGTCGACGATGGCCAGGCGCTCGATGCCGTGCTGGTGCAGCGCATGCCGCGCGCCCACCGCCACGTTATTGAACAGGCAGAAACCCATCGCCCGCTCCGGTGTGGCGTGGTGCCCGGGTGGGCGCACCGCGCAGAAGGCCCGGCGCAGCGGACCGGCGTGCACCGCATCCACCGCTGCCACCACCGCGCCGGCCGCGCGCAGCGCCGCTTCCAGCGAACCGGGCGACATCGCGGTATCGGCGTCAAGCCGTGCGTGACCTTCTTCAGGTTCGGCCGCATGCACGGCGTCGACCAGTGCCGACTCGTGCACGCGTTCCAGTTGATGCCGTGAGGCGCGCGGCGCCTCATGCCAATGCAACTCGCCATTGGGGAAAGCCGCCCGCAAGGCGTCGAGCACGTGGCTCAGCCGGCCTGGGTGTTCGGGATGGCCGGCGCCCGGATCGTGGCGCAGACAGGCTGCGTGCGTGTAGACCGCAACCGGCTTCATGGATTGGAGGCAGGCAGCTTGCGCCGTTCGTGCTTCCACAGCACCTCACCGGCGCCGGCATGACGAGCCAGGACGCGGGCGAGGACGAACAGCAAGTCGGACAGGCGATTCAGGAAGTGGATCGCTTCGGCGCGCACGGCCTCGACGCGGCTGAGGGCTATGGTTTCGCGCTCGGCACGGCGGGCGATGGTGCGCGCCAGATGGCAAGCCGCGGCAGCGCGTCCGCCACCGGGCAGGATGAAGTCCTTGAGCGGCGGCAGCGCGTCGTTGAAATGGTCGAGATCCTGCTCCAGCTGCGCCACATCCGCGGCCTGCACCAAGGCCATGCCGGGGATGCACAACTCGCCGCCCAGATCGAAGAGCTGGTGCTGGACCCGGGTCAGGACCTCGCGCACGGGATCCGGGACATCCTCGGCCAGCACCATGCCGATCGCGCTGTTGGCCTCGTCGACCGTGCCATAGGCGGCGACGCGCAGCGAGTCCTTGCCGACGCGGCTGCCATCGCCCAGGCCAGTGCTGCCGTCATCGCCGGTGCGTGTGTAGATCTTGGAAAGTCGATTGCCCATGGCGATTCCATGCGCCCGGCGCCGCGCATGCACGCGCGGCGCCAGCGCTTCGGTCAGGAGGCAGCAGCGGTGCGGCGGAGCGCCGGAACCATGCGTGCCGCGCCGAACAGGACCGTGCCATACACGGCCATGCCCAGCAGCGAGTAGCCGAAGAAGGGAATGGCGGCGACGTAGCAGGCGATCAGACCGCTGAGGTTCATCGGATAGCCGAGACCACCACCGGTGGCCCACACCGCGAAGTTGCTGACCAGGAAGAACACGCTGGCTGCCAACAGGCCGTATCCGGCGATCCGGCCGACGCCGGCCGACGGACCCAGACGCAGGCCCAGCCAGACATTGAATGCGATCAGCAGGTAGATCACCGGCATCCCGCTGTGCAGACCAAGAATGAGGTCGGACAGGAACATGGCGGCCAGGGGCACCACATAGGCCAGATGGCGAGCACTGAGATAAGCACCCGCAAACAGGCCCATGGCCTCAATCGGCGTGACGTTGGGCGGGTGCGGCAAGAGGCGCGACAGCGCGGCCAGGCCAATGAGTCCGATGACCCAAAGCAAGCCAGGCGACCAGCGCGTCTCGGGGACGTTCTGCATCGTCAATCTCCGTGTATGGATTCGAAGCGGGGGGCGTTCGCGTAGCATACTTCAAAGCGTCCCGACCGCCATTGCAGGGCGAAGCTGGCGGCGTAATCGACGCGCCAGGTGAAGGCTTGGTCCAGGCTCATGCCGGTGGCTTCGCAGAGCAGCGCGCGCAAAGTGCCCGCATGCGCGTAGGCCAGCACCACGCCGGCATCGGGCATGTCCCGCACTTCGCGCAGCCAGCTCAGATTGCGCGCGTGCAGCGCCTGGAAGCATTCGCCGCCGGGTGGGGCGCGGCGCACCCAGTCCTCGGCCCAGTGATCGAACACGGCGGGATCACGCTCGCGCAACTCGTCCCAAGGCTGACCGTCCCAGTCGCCCAGTGCCATCTCGCGCAGGCGCGGGTCCAGCTTGAGGTCCAGCGCGAAACGTCGTGCCAGCGGCGTGGCCGTTTGCTTTGCGCGCTGCAGATCGCTGCTGTAGATCCGATCCGGGGCGCGGCCCTGCCAGCTGGCGGCCAGCGCCTCGGCTTGCGCGAGACCCGTGGCGGACAGCGGCAGATCCAGATGGCCCAGGCCGCGACCGCGCGCGCCCTCAGGCTCGCCGTGGCGGATCAGATACAACCACACGCACTACCTCCGTCGATTCAGCCCGGCCTGGGCGGCCAATTCTGGCACTGCCGACGCTGCCACCGGCTTGGCCAGCCAGAATCCTTGCGCCTGGTCGCAGCCACGCTCGCGCAGCAGGCGCCATTGCGCTTCCACTTCCACGCCTTCGGCAATCACCTGCATGCCCAGCGAATGCGCCATCGCGATGATCGCGCTGGCCAGCGCCAGATCTTCAGGGTCGCTGAGGATGTCGGCGATGAAGCTGCGGTCGATCTTGACGCCGTCCACCCTGGCCCGGCGCAGATGGCTGAGCCCGGAAAAGCCCGTGCCGAAGTCGTCCAGCCAGACGCGAACACCGGTATCGCGCAGCCGCGCCAATGCGTCGAAGGCGCGCTGCTCGTCATGCAGCAGGCTGGATTCGGTCAACTCCAGATGCAGCAGCTCTGCAGCCAGACCATGGCGCTGCAGGGCGGCGGCGACGCGCAGGCCCAGATCGTCATGCTGCAACTGGCGCGCCGACACATTGACCGCCACGGACACGCCCGGCGCGCTGGCTTGCCAGGACTGCGCATCACGGCAGGCGCGATCCAGCACGAAGTCGCCCAGCGCGGTGATCAGCCCGGTGGTTTCGGCGATGGGCACGAAAACCGCCGGCGGAATCCAGCCGCGCTCGGGGTGCTGCCAGCGCAACAGCGCCTCGCAGCCGACAATCCGTCCATCCAGCACATCGTGGATCGGCTGATACGCCAATTCCAGGCCACCGCGGTCGAGGGCGGCGCGCAACTCGTGCTCCAGCAGCAGGCGCTGTTCGGCAGCCTCGGTGAGATGGCCAACGAAGAAGCGGTAGCAGTTCTTGCCCTGGCGCTTGGCCTGGTACATGGCGAGATCACCATGCTTCAGCAAGAGCTTGGCGCTCTGCGCATCGTCCGGATACACCGTGATGCCGATGCTGGCGCCCACCAGCAGGCTCTTGCCGCCGATGGCGAAAGGCTGATGCAAGGCGGCCAGAATCGAGCGCGCAGCGGCTTCACCGGCGAGGCGCGGGTCCTGCGCGGTGATCAGGGCCACGAATTCGTCGCCACCCAGGCGCGCCAGGATCGGCGCCGCAGGTGCGGACTCAGGCAGCGCCTGGCGCACCCGGCGCGCGAATTCGTCGATCACCTCGTCGCCGACGTCATGCCCCAGGGTGTCGTTGATGCGCTTGAAGTCGTCCAGATCGATGAACAGCAAGGCGAGGCCGAGCTTGCGTTCCTGGTAGTCGGCGACCAGCTCATCGAGCAGCTCGCGCAACATGCGCCGATTGGGCAAGCCGGTCAGGTGATCCTGGTAGGCCAGCTGCCGCACGTCTTCCTGATGCTGACGCACGGCGCTGCTCATGCGTGCGAAGGCGCGAATCAGGTCGCCCAGTTCATCGCCACGCCGACTGGACTGCAGCACCTCGTAGCGGCCTTCTTCGATGGCGCGGGCGCTGTTGGCCAGCGTGCGGATCGGCCGCACCAGGCCGCGCGCGACCAGCCAGCCGGCCGCCGCCACCCACACCACCATGATCAGAGCGGTGAGCGCCAGGATGTGGGCTGGTCCGGCCAGGGTGCGGATCACCTGGCGACGCAGGTCCTCGCCGCGTGCGCTGGCATCCTGCTCGGCGCGCATGGCGGACAAGCCGATGCGCACGCCACCAATGCGTTCGCCTGCCAGTTGGATCGGCACGCTGGCTTCCACGAGTTCGGCATTCCACTGCACCAGCGGACCGGCCGCGGCGATCACGCCGGGCGCCAGCGGATCACTCATCACTTGGCCAAAGCTGGGAATGCTGGGCGAACCGTCGTGCATGACCCGGCCCTGGGCATCGAAGACGATCACGTACTCGACATCTGGCTGACGCAGCGTGGAGCGCGCCAGTTCGCGGATGGTGAGCAGATCGAAGTAGTACACGGGATTGGTCAGTGCATCGGCGAGAAAGCCGGCGAGTTCAGTGCCGCGCTCCGCCAGCGCCGCCTTGGCCTGATCCTGCAGTCCCTTGCTGCCTTGCTCGACCAGGTTGAAGGTGACTTGACTGGTGGAATGCGAAACCAGGCCCAGCATCAGACCGAACACCGCCATGGTGGCGACCAGGGTCCAGACGAACTTGGCGCGCAAGCCCACGCGCATCACTCGATCTCCTGCCGCACCCGCGCAAAGCCGGCGCGAAGTTGCTCCAGACCCTCCGCCGTCTCCGCATCCATGGCCACGAAGCGATGCGTGCCGAAGTAGCGTGCCAGTGCATTGCGCGCGGCGGGATCCTGATGCGCGTTGAGCAGCACCTCGCGCAGCCGTGCCTCGATGTTGGCAGGCATCTGCGCACGGACCAGTTCCACCGCGCGCGGGTAGGGATCGCTCCAGTGGATCGCCTTCAGATCAGCGCTGAGCTCGGGCGAGGACAGCACCAACTCGTCCCAGTCCTGGCTGCTGAAGGCGGCGGCATCGACCAGACCCTTGTGCACCCAGGTGACCAGATTGGCCTCGGAACGAGCGAACACGTAACCGACGAAGCGTGGCGGTGGACGTTCCAGCGGCGAGGCCTGGATCACCATCGGCAAGTCCCGGGCGAGCAAGAGCGAGGCCGGCACCAGATAGGCGCTGGTCGACATGACGTGCTGCAAACCCAGCGCACGGCCGGACAGATCTTCCAGTGCCTCGATGCCACTGTCCTTGCGCGTGAAGAACACGGTGCGATAGGTCAGCCGGCCACCACGACTGGTGCGCACCAGGATGCGCGCGCCCGCCTCATCGGCAAATCCGAGCGCGGCGCCGCTGGTCTCGGTGATCCAGTCGACCTTGCCCTGACGCAGGTAGCTGACCATCTGCTGGGCGTCGCGGGCCATCAGCACCCGACCCTCGCGTATGCCCACGTCGGCCATCTGCGACACCACGTAGTCGAGTAGTGGCCGCAGCGCCGACATATGTGCCTTGGGATCGTCGCTGACCCGGCCCAGCACCAGGACATGCGGGCTGCCTTCGGCGGCCCACAGCATCAATCCGGGCTGCCACAGGGCCAGAAAGCAAAGCGCGAATCGCCAGCGGCGCAATCGGCTGCCGCCGCACGAGGGAGTGTGAGCTGGGCGATCCATGCAAAAACCGTGAGTTCGAGGCTCCGAGTATAGGCGTGCGCCGCGGTCGCTCGGTTCACTGCACGAGTGCCAGCGCGATCGGCGGGTAGAAAGTGACCACCAGCAGACCCAGCAGCATCAACAGCACGAAGGGCACCACAGCCTTGCAGATCTCGGCAAAGCTCTCGCGAAACGCGCCCATGGCAACAATGAGATTGAGCCCCAGCGGCGGCGTCAGATAGCCGATCTCCAGGTTCATCACCATGATGATGCCGAAGTGCACCGAGTTGATGCCCTGGGCATTGGCCAGCGGTTCCAGCAGCGGCGCCATGATCAATATGGCCGAGCCGATATCCATCACACAGCCCAGCAGGAGCAGGAAGGCGTTGGTCAGCAGCAAGAACACGGTGGGACTGTCGATCCATTGCTGCATGCTGCTGACGAAGACCTCCGGCAAGCGCTCGTAGGTCAGGTACATGTTGAGGGCGAAAGCCATCATCAGCACCGGAAACAAGGCACCGAGGTTTTGCGCGGTATCGACGCTGACGGCATACAACTGGCGCCACTTGAGCTGCCGGTAGATGAGCATCTCGACCAGCAGGGCGTAGGCCAGCGCCACCGCCGCCGATTCGGTGGCGGTGAAGTGGCCGCTGTAGATACCGCCCAGAATGATCACCGGCATCAGCAGCGCGAAGAATCCGTCGCGCAGGGCAGCCCACAGCTCGCGTGCATCGAAAGGATCGCCGCGCAGATGGCGATTGTGAATGCCGCTGTAGACGGCGAAGATCGCGGTGAGCAGCAGGCCGGGCAGGATGCCGGCCAGGAACAGATCGGTGATCGAGGTCTGAGTCATGACCCCGTACAGGATCAGGGGAATGCTGGGCGGGATCAGAATGCCCAGCGTTCCCGCCGCGCACAGGGCACCGATCGCATAGCGCCTGCTGTAGCCCGCTTGCAGCAGGGCCGGATACATCACGCTGCCCACGGCCAGCAAGGTGACCGTCCCCGACCCCGAAACCGCCGCGAACAGGGCGCAGCTGAGCACCGTGGCAATCCCCAGGCCGCCAGGGATGGAGCCGCTCAGCGCGCGCATGACGCGGACCAGACGCGCGGCCATCGCACCACGGGACATCAGATTGCCGGCCAGGATGTACAAGGGGATGGACAGCAGCACGTCCTTGTTCAGGGTGTCCCAGCTGTCCAGCACGATTCCGCGCAGATCGCCATCGCCGAAGACCGCGTAGCAATAGGCGACCGCGGCGGCCAGGATGATGATGAGGTTCTGACGCAGCGCGAGCAGCAGCAGGCACAACAGGAGCAGGAGCAAGCCAGCCATGGATCAATGCTCCAGCGGGGGTGCGCGCAAGCTCGGATCGTAGGCGCGCAATGCGTGCATCAAGGCAGCCAGGGCGAAGGACAGCGGCAGGATCAGTTGGATCGGCCAGATCGGATTGCCCAGCACCGCCCCGCGTTCGTCCAGGGCTCGCGTCTCCAGCGTGACCCACAGGCCCAGGCCTGCGAGCAGCCCGAAGCCAAGGGCACTGCCGGCATCGCCCAGCCGGCGCAGCAGGGGATCGAAGCGATCGGGCAGCCAGCGGTCGGCAAAGCGGGGTCGCAAGTGCGCATCGCCACTGCTGGTCAGCGCCATGCTGAGCAGGGCCAGCGCGGCATTGGCGTAGACACCGATCTGCATCGCCCAGTTCAATCCGCTGCCGCGCCACTCGCGGAACAGCACATCCAGCACCACCACCAGCACCATCAGGGCGAAAGCCAGGACGACGGCGCCGCGCAGTACATGGGTGATGGCGTCGTACAGGCGCTGCCAGGGGCGAGTATGGGTGCTGTGCATGCGGATCCGCCGGTCGAGCCAGACCCGATCGAGCATACGGATTTCGCAGCGCAGTGATCGGCCCCGTGCTGGGTGCGAGCGGGCCTGCACTCGGCTCGGCCGAGCGCGCATCTGCAACACCTCCGGGCCGCAGCACCATCATCCGCCCGCGCTCACGAAAATGTGCGGCCCGGCTGGGGCATCATTCGCCGCCTTTCCCAACCCAAGGACACAGAGCACATGGCCATTCAAGTGGGCGACCGCATTCCCGACGCCACCCTCAACTACCTCAAGGATGGCGTGCAGAGCATCAGCACGCAGGATCTCTTTGCCGGCAAGACTGTGGTCTTGTTCGCCGTCCCGGGTGCTTTCACGCCGACCTGCTCGGCTCGGCACCTGCCGGGCTATGTCGATCAGTTCGAGGCGCTCAAGGCCAAGGGCGTGGAGCGCATCGTGTGCATGGCGGTGAACGATGCCTTCGTGATGGACGCCTGGCGCAAGAGCCAGAACGTTCCGGAAGACATCTGGATGGTGGCCGATGGCAATGGCAATTTCGCCAAGGCCCTGGGCCTGGAACTCGATGCCAGCAAGTTCGGTATGGGCGTGCGCAGTCAGCGCTTTGCGCTGGTGGCGAAGGATGGCGTGGTCAGCCAGCTGCTGATCGAAGCCCCGGGCGAGTTCAAGGTGTCGAGCGCCGAGTCGGTGCTGGCGGCGCTGTGATCGAGCGCACCGGCGCGGTTCTGCTGCGTCGGCACCCGGCGGGCGTGCCCACGCCCGCCGACTTCGAGTGGGCCGATTGCCCGCTCGGCGAGTTGGCCGAGGGCGAAGTCCTGGTGGCAGTCGACTATCTGTCGCTGGATCCCTACCTGCGCGGCGTGATTTCGGGGCGTCACCTGGGCCACAAGGTGGAACTGGGTGCGGTGTTGCCGGGGACGGCGGTGGGGACCGTGATCGCCAGTCGCAGCGCCGCTGTGCCGGTGGGTCGCTGCGTCATCGGCGAGCTGGGCTGGCGCGAGCACGCGCGAGTCGCCGCCAGCGCGCTGCAGCCGGTGCTGGTGCCGAGCGGGGTGTCGCCATCCACCGCGCTTGGCGTGTTGGGCATGCCTGGCCTGACTGCCTACATCGGTGTTCGCGATCTGGCGCGGCCTGCCGCTGGCCAGTGTTTCGTGGTTTCTGCGGCCAGCGGACCGGTCGGTGCCACCGC
>ERZ1066138.163-NODE-163-length-22859-cov-9.847001_pt1 | contig 22859 bp, 27 predicted proteins | sample MGYA00382785_ERZ1066138 | MGnify/ENA primary metagenome ERZ1066138 (study PRJEB33369, sample SAMEA5778368) | biofilm metagenome | biome: Industrial cooling water; feature: Water cooling tower basin; material: Biofilm | place: United Arab Emirates | collected... | reverse complement strand
ATGGCGCACACCCGAAAGCGACGCCCGCAGATAGGGAGCAAGTCCAAGAAAGTCGGCCACCGGTGCGCTCCAGACGGACGAGCGCCCGAACGACCGATCCGCAACGCTGACCCGACCGGAGGCGATTTCAACGACGCGGCTGCGGGTTAGCGTGTCGAGCAGTCGATATATCGGAAATCCGAGCAGAAGGAGCCAGACCGCCAATCCCATGCAGATTTGAACGATGGCTAGCGGGCGCGTGGCAGCGGCGTCACGCAGTTCCTGATCCGCCAATGCCGCAGTCGCCACGAGGTAGAACGGGGACAGCAGCACAGCGGCTAAAGCGAGGAGAACTGCAAGCAACACTCCTGTGGCCCGCCGGGCCGGGAACTGATCGATGCGCACACGTGCAACAGTGAAATCGGGCATTGACGGCGTCATGCTGTCGATCGCGGCAATGCGCATGAAGGCGTCTCCGGAGGAAATGCAGGCGGGTAAAATCAGGCTCTGCAACTTAACTTGACAATCTTGACGGCGGGTTAAGCTGCGACCGATGCGTTCCCTTTGGACAACGGCAGCCGACGTGAATATTTGGGCTTGACGGACATAAACATATCTTTATGTCTAATATGGAAACCCGGAGATCGCGGTGACCGAAGCCCTGCCCATGCCTGACCTCGTCGCGGCGCTCAAAGCCGCCGCGGAGCCGACGCGCTTACGCATCCTGCTTCTGCTGTCTCGCGGCGAACTCTCTGTGAAGGATTTGACGCAAGTCCTGGGGCAGAGCCAGCCCCGGCTGTCGCGTCATCTGAAACTGCTGGCCGAAGCGGGGCTCATTGAACGGTTCCGGGACGGCAGTTGGGTCTATTTCCATATCTCAGACCGCACGGCCGGTGGGCACTTGGCACGCCGTCTGATCGCGGCGGTGGAAGGCCACGATGCCGTTGCTCGCCGCGATCGCGAACGTCTCGAAGCTCTGAAGCGCGATCGCGAGCAAGTGGCCCAAGCCTATTTCAGAACGCACGCCGCCGATTGGGATCGCATCCGCAGCCTCTACGTGTCCGAAGACGCGGTTGAAAACGCCATGCTCGAGGCCCTGGGTTCGGGTCCCTTCCGCTTGCTCGTCGATCTCGGCACCGGCACCGGTCGCATCCTGGAACTCTTCACCGGACGCTTTCAGCGCGGTCTCGGCTTCGACCTCAACCAATCCATGCTAGCATATGCAGAGAGCAAGCTCTCGGCCGCGGGTCACCACAACACGGAGGTCCGGCACGGTGATCTTTATGACTTGACCCTCCAAGACGGTGTCGCGGACGCCGTTGTGATGCATCAGGTCCTGCACTTTCTCGCCGAACCGGGCGCGGCCATCGCTGAGGCCGCACGCATTCTCGCGCCGGGTGGCAAGCTCCTCATCGTCGACTTCGCACCTCACGATCTCGAGTTCCTGCGCGAAGAGCATGCCCATAAGCGGCTGGGCATCGGCGCGGATTCGATCGAACAATGGACGGCGGCCGCCGGTCTCGACCTCAAGCGCTCCGAACTTCTGGCGCGCGAAGGCGGGTCTGACCAGCCGCAGCTCACGGTGTCTCTCTGGGTCGCGGAACAGCCCGGCACCACCCATTCGAATGCAACCAAAAGAGCGGGCGCGACGGCCCGCCAGATCGAGGAGGCCCGCTGATGGTCGAGGGCAAGGAACGCAAGAGCCGGCTGCTTGGCGCCGGCGAAATCGCCGTCTCGTTCGAATTCTTCCCGCCCAAGACGGAGAAGATGGAAGAACAGCTTTGGTCGTCGATCACCCGATTGGCGCCGCTCGCCCCCGAGTTCGTGTCGGTGACGTATGGGGCCGGCGGCACGACGCGCGAGCGCACGCACGCCACCGTCGAACGCATCGTCAAGGAAACCGACCTGCGCCCGGCCGCGCATCTGACCTGCGTCGACGCCACCCGCGAGGAAGTCGACGCTGTCGCACAAGCCTACTGGAACGCAGGCGTGCGCCACATCGTGGCGCTGCGCGGCGATCCTGCGTCGGGTGCCGGCCAGCGCTACGAACCCCATGCCGGTGGTTATGTGAATGCGGCTGAACTTGTTGCGGGCCTGAAGAAGATCGCGAACTTTGAGATCTCCGTCGCCGGCTATCCGGAAAAGCATCCCGAAAGCCCCACGCTCCAGGCCGATATGGACAACCTGAAGGCCAAGGTCGATGCCGGCGCCGACCGCATCATTACGCAGTTCGGCTTCGATAACGCGCACTACCTGCGCTTCCTCGAAAGGGCCCGCGCCGCCGGCATCTGGATTCCGATCACGCCCGGCATCGTGCCCATCCACAATTTCCGTCAGGTCGCAGGCTTCGCGATCCGAGCCGGTGCCACTGTTCCCGCATGGCTCGCTCGCCGTTTTGAAGGTCTCGACAACGATCCAGAGACGACGAAGATGGTCGCCTCAGCGATCGCCACCGAACAAGTGATGCAGCTGGTCGATGAAGGCATCAAAACCTTCCACTTTTATACGCTGAACCGCGCCGATCTCGTCTATGCAATCTGCCATCTCTTGGGATTACGCCCCCTGAAGGCAGCCCCACTCGAAGACCGCCGCATCATGATCGCGTGACGAGTTTCCCTGCTCGTCGTCGACCCGATGAAGAATGTAAGACTTGAGTTTAACGGAAAGAAAAGACCATGAAGCGCCTCCCCAGTTATGCAGCTCTCGAGAAGGCCGCCGCCGAACGGATTCTCATCATCGACGGCGCCATGGGCACGATGATCCAGCGACACAAGCCGACTGAGGAAATGTACCGCGGTGAGCGCTTTGCGAATTGGCCTCAGGACGTCAAAGGCAACAACGAACTGTTGTCGCTGACGCAACCAAAGATCATCCAGGACATCCACGAGCAGTATTTCGCCGCCGGTGCCGACATCGCTGAAACAAATACGTTCGGTGCGCAGGCGATCTCGCAAGCCGACTACGGCATGCAGGAGCTGTCGTATGAGATGAACCTTGCAAGTGCCCGGTTGGCGCGCAAGGCCGCCGATGCCTGGACGAAGAAGACGCCCGAACAGCCCCGCTTCGTCGCCGGTGCGATCGGCCCGACCAACATGACGGCGTCGATTTCGCCCAAGGTCGACGATCCGAGCTTTCGCCGAATCACGTTCGACGAACTGCGCGAAGCCTACAAGGAGCAGGTGCGCGGCCTGATCGACGGCGGCTGTGATATCATCCTCATCGAAACGATCTTCGACACCCTTAACGCCAAGGCCGCGGGTTACGCCACGCTCGAAGTCTTCGACGAGAAGGACATCGAGCTGCCGATTATGATTTCCGGCACGATCACCGATGAAGCCGGCCGCACACTGACCGGCCAGACACCGACCGCCTTCTGGTATTCGATGCGCCATCTGCGGCCGTTCTCGATCGGCCTCAACTGCGCGCTGGGCGCGGAGAAGATGCGCCCGCACATCGCCGAACTGGCCATGGTGGCTGAGACGCGCATCTCAGCTTATCCGAATGCCGGCTTGCCGAACGCCATGGGCGAATACGACGAGACCCCGCACGACATGGCCTGCATGATAGAGCCGTGGGCGCACGACGGCCTTGTCAACATCGTCGGCGGCTGCTGCGGCTCAACGCCTGAGCATATCGCCCACATCGTCGACCACGTGAAGGCCTCGCAGCCACGCAAGATCCCCCAGGCCGAACCCAAGATGCGCCTCTCCGGCCTCGAACCTTTCGTGGCTGGGTGACATGCTGCAATGTGTATGATACACCACTTTAATACACCAGAGAGCAGGAAACCTAATGGGGCGCACCAACATTGATCTTGACGACGAGCTGGTCGATGAGGCCATGAAAATCGCCGGCGTGACGACCAAGCGAGAGGCGGTCAATAAGGCCCTCGAAAAGTATGTCCGTTCAGAGAAATCACGCGCATCGTCCCTGTCACGCTACGCAGGTCAATTTGAATTTGCTGAAGGGTTCGATCCGTTGAAACAAAGGCGGGGCCGTGACTTTTCTCGTTGATACGTCGGCTCTCATCCACCTCTTGCGCGACAAAACAGGTCGAGTTGCGGAACGCTACGATCAACTTGTCAAGGGTGCGCCTGTCGCCTTGTCCCGCATGACGGAGTTCGAACTGTTGAATGGCGCTCGTGACGAGAAGGAATTGTCGCGGTTGCGCAAACTGCTGGCTGGCGAGACCTTGATTGATATCCCAGCTACGGCGTGGAACGAGAGCGCGCAGATCGTATTCGATCTGCGCCGCCGCGGAACCACGCTGATGAATGTCTTTGACTGTTTGATTGCGTACACGGCCATTCAGCATGATCTGGAACTAATCCACGACGATACAGACTTCGAACGCATCGCCGAGGTGCGGCCTCTCCAACTCCACCGTTTTCGGTCAAAGAAGTAGGAACTTACGCGTGACTTCCGCCTCCGCAGCACAGTCTTTCATCAACGTCGGCGAGCGCACGAACGTCACGGGCTCGGCGAAATTTCGCAAGCTTATCGAGGCGGGCGACTATCAGGCGGCACTTTCGGTGGCGCGCCAGCAGGTCGAGAGCGGCGCGCAGATCATCGACGTGAACATGGACGAAGGGCTTCTCGATTCCGAGAAGGCGATGACGACGTTCCTGAACATGATCGCATCCGAGCCCGATATTTCGCGCGTACCGATCATGATCGATAGCTCCAAGTGGACGGTCATCGAAGCAGGCCTCAAGTGCGTTCAGGGCAAGGCGATCGTCAACTCGATCTCGATGAAGGAAGGCGAAGGCCAGTTTCTCGAGCAAGCGCGCAAGGTCCTGCGCTACGGCGCGGCCGTCGTTGTCATGGCGTTCGACGAGCAGGGTCAGGCCGACACTGTCGAGCGCAAGGTTTCGATCTGCGAACGCGCCTATAAGCTGCTCACGGAGACCGTGGGTTTCCCGCCTGAGGACATCATCTTCGATCCCAACATCTTCGCTGTCGCGACCGGCATCGAAGAACATAATGGCTACGGCATCGCCTTCATCGAAGCGACGCGGCAAATTAAAGAGAAGATGCCGCTCGTGCACATTTCGGGCGGCGTCTCGAACCTCTCATTCGCTTTCCGCGGCAATGAACCCGTGCGCGAAGCGATGCACTCAGTGTTCCTCTACCACGCCATCCAGGCCGGTATGGACATGGGCATCGTCAACGCAGGTCAGCTCGCGGTCTATGACGACATTCCCGCCGAACTGCGCGAACTCTGTGAAGATGTGGTGCTCAACCGCCGCGATGACGCTACCGATCGGCTGCTCGATGCAGCCCCACGCTTCAAGGGCGACGGTGCCAAGCGGGTCGAGAAGGATTTGAAATGGCGCGAGGCGCCGGTCGAGGAGCGCCTCACGCATTCGCTCGTCCACGGTATCACCGACTTCATCGAAGCCGATACGGAAGAAGCCCGGCAGAATGCCGACAAGCCGCTGCACGTAATCGAAGGGCCGCTGATGGCCGGAATGAACGTGGTTGGCGATCTCTTCGGCTCCGGCAAAATGTTCCTGCCGCAGGTCGTGAAGTCCGCACGCGTGATGAAGCAGGCGGTCGCCTATCTGCAACCCTACCTCGAAGAAGAAAAGAAGTTGTCCGGCCTCGACGCCCGGCCAGCCGCCGGCAAGGTGCTGATGGCGACCGTGAAGGGCGACGTGCACGACATCGGCAAGAACATCGTCGGCGTCGTGCTCCAATGCAATAACTACGAAGTGATCGACATGGGCGTCATGGTGCCCGCATCGAAAATCCTCGAGACGGCCAAGCGCGAAAAAGTCGACATCATCGGCCTTTCCGGTCTCATCACGCCGTCGCTCGACGAGATGTGCTTCGTTGCCGCTGAAATGGAACGCGAAGGCTTCGACATTCCGCTGCTGATCGGCGGCGCCACCACGAGCCGTGTCCATACGGCGGTGAAGATTTCTCCCAACTACAGGCGCGGGCAAGCCGTCTATGTTCTCGATGCCAGCCGCGCCGTCGGCGTGGTCTCGAGCCTTTTGTCGGGAACCGAGAAGGACGGCTTCATCGCGAACACGCGCACTGAATACACCAAAGTGCGCGAAGCGCATCTTGCCAACGAGGCAAAAAAGAGCCGCATCACCCTCGCCGCTGCAAGGTCCAATCCCTTCCAGATCGATTGGACGGCCTACGCGCCGCCGAAGCCCACGTTCATGGGCCCGCGCGCGTTTCCGTCCTACAACCTCGCCGAACTCGTTCCCTATATCGATTGGACGCCGTTCTTCCAGACGTGGGAACTGGCCGGCCGCTATCCGCAGATCCTGTCGGATAACAAGGTCGGCGCTGAAGCCAAGAAGCTGTTCGACGATGCGCAGGAGATGCTGAAGCGCCTCGTCGCCGAGAAATGGCTGACGGCGAACGGCGTGGTCGGGTTCTGGCCAGCCAACAGCGTCGGCGACGACATCGAACTCTTCACCGGCGAACCGCGCCACACCAAGCTGGCGACGCTGCACACCCTGCGCCAGCAGATCGCCCGCGATCCCACGCGCGATCGCGCCCACACCGCGCTCGCCGACTTCATCGCACCAAAGGAAACGGGCCTGCCGGATTACATCGGTGGCTTTGCCGTGACGACGGGCATCGGTGAAGAAGAGGCGTTGAAAAAGTACATCAAGGAAACCGACGACTACGGCCGCATTCTCTTGAAGGCGCTGGCCGATCGTCTGGCCGAAGCCTTCGCCGAGCGCATGCACGAGCGAGTGCGCAAGGAACTGTGGGGCTACGCCAAGTCGGAAAAGCTCACGCCCGACGACCTGATCCTGGAAAAGTACCACGGCATTCGTCCCGCGCCCGGCTATCCCGCGCAACCCGATCACACCGAGAAGGCGACGCTCTGGAGGCTTATGGACGTGCCGCGTAACACCTCCATGAAACTCACGGAGAGTTATGCCATGTGGCCCGGCGCAGCCGTGTCCGGGCTCTACTTCGCCCATCCGCAAAGCCACTACTTCGGCGTCGGTAAGGTGGAGCGCGATCAGGTGGAAGACTACGCCCGCCGCAAGGGCTGGACGGTGAAAGAGTGCGAACGCTGGCTGGCGCCGGTGCTCAACTATGACGTCAGCGCGGCCCGCGCCAAGGTGGCCTGACGCGCCTGCCGCCAAGATCGCACAAACAGTTTTCTGAGCGCGGTGCCCGAGGCCGCTGTTTTCCCGTCATATCGGTCATGCTAGCGTCCCCACGGGGCGGGACCGGTCAGCGGTCGCGTGACGAAAACGGGGGGACGACATGCTGGGACGACTGGTGCTGCTGCTGTTGCAGATCGCGGGGGGCTATATCCTCGGCAAGATTGCGATGGGCTACATACCCATTCGCGGTGACCTTTCGATTTTCGTTTATGCTGTCGTCGTGTCGGTGATCATCTTCCTCATCGGCATTGTGGCTTCTCAAATTATCAAAGACGTTGGCATGCCACACAGCGGCACGCTCTCATCGTCGCTCGTGCTCGCACTCATCTTTGCGCTGATCTGGACATTCCTGCCGCCGATTGTTCCGGACCTGCCTTGGAACAAGGTGCCGGCTCAGTGGGCGGTCCTCATCGGAGCCGTGCTGGGTTATTTCGCCAAGCGTTAGCGGTGGCAGAAAAGGCAGCGGCAGCGACCGGCTCAAAAAGGCGAAAAGCGCGGGGAGAGGGCTCCCGCGCTTTTCTATGGGCGTTGCATCTCAAGGGTCACGCGACGTGTGCGCGTTTCACACATACCCGAAGCAGATGGCCGCGATGAAGCCGAACGACAAACAGGCGGCCAGCACGTTGAGCGGGGTTGCGATGCCCATGTTACCTCCCTAGACGTTTGCGTCGCCGGGTCAGAACGCTCTGTGATAGAGCTTGTTCCGTGCCCTTTGCTTCTTTTATTTTGCAGGCGAGGCCGCCTGACTAACGCAAACGTAATGAGCGAAGTCACCCGGCTGCAACGAAAAACGATTCCGCAATGCAGCAGGTGAAGCTCGATCGAGAACCGCAGCTTGAGGAGGATCAAGCGGCACGGTGGAAGTGGAGGTGCGAAGGCGGCTCGCGTCGCTTTGGCGGGCCAGGGACCGAAATGCTGCAATGAGAGCGGCTTGAGCGTTGCCGGCTCTCAGACACGGGGCCGGTCCGTCGACCTCGACCTCAAGTGGATATCGGGCCCAAGCAGGCTTTCGCACCGCGACATCGATTCTTCGTGAGCGCGCCCCTCGACCAGCTCAGAGCCGCCGCCGCAACAGGACTTCCGCCGTGCCGGGTGCCACGAGATCGACGATCTCGCCGGTCCGCGCGAAGCCGTTCACCTCGTAGAATCGCAAGGCGTCCGCGTTGAACGCGGAGGCAAGCACCCATACGTTCTGCTCTCCGTGGCGCTTGGCTTCATGCGCCAGCCACGCCAGGAACGTGCTCCCGAGCCGGCGCTTTTGATAGTCGGGCAGAATGCCGAGGAATTGCACGTAGGGTCCGCGCAACCAGTTGAGCCGGATGCCCGCGGCACCCGCAACCTCGGTGCCTGCCATGATGGCGTAGCGCGGCGCACTTTTTTCCAGTGTGCCAAGATACCCCGAGAGTGCGTCCGCTTTGTACCCGAGCCGAGCCCAGGGATCGATGGCTGCAAAAGCCGGCCCGAGCCGTTGCGGCTCGCCGGGCGGCAACGGGCGCAATGAGATATTTCCCGGTCCGCTTCCGAACAGATCCGTCTCGTAACGTTCAACGGGAGGGGGCGGTTGGCTCATGCTTTGTCTCCGCGGACTTGTTCTCTGGTCTGGGCGGCCGCGGGTTGAAGAACAAGTCGTACTTATCTGTATCTCCGGGCCGAGTGTTGTAGCACGTGGCGGAGATTTCAGGCGTTCCTTGGGCGAGAAGCTCGGAGACGGTGACAAATTCGTAGCCCCGAGCTTTCATCTGCGGGATGGCGATTGCGAGCCCCTCGGCCGTATGAAAGCCGCGGCCGTTGCCATGGGCGATGATGATGGCGCCGGGCTTCGCGCGCAGGACAGCGTGCGCGATCGCTTGCGCTGACTGCGCCGGAACCGGATCGCCCGTCGATAGATCCCACTGGATGGCCAGCAAACCCGCATCATTTACGGCATCGAGCGAGGCCTGATTGCAGGCGCCGAATGGAAAACGAAACAGCCCGACGCGTGGCGGGATCGTCTCAAAGCCGTCGTCTCCGCGCACACATTGCAGCCCTGCCAGTGCTGCGCGCTGCATTTCATAGGCGCGCTGCGGACCTTCGATTTCCTCTTTCAGAGCATTGCCGCTAAGCAGGCGCAGGTTGCGATGCGCTTCCGCATGATTGCCGATCTCGAACAGCGGATCGGCCATCAGCTGTCGGGTGCGCTCGGAATGCGACCGCATCCATTTGCCGCCGGAAAAGAACGTCGCCTTGATCCCGTTAGCCCGCAGGTAGTCGACAAGCGCCGCGTCGAAGCCCGCGACTTCTCCGGGCAGTTCGCACATGTCGAACGTGAGCGCGACCAATTTTTTGCCTGGCGGAAGCTTCACGCGCCGGATCGCGCCACGCCATTCCGTCGGCACCTGCGCATGGGGCGCTAGAGTCATTGCAGGCGGAGGTTGATCGAACGCGTGCAGTCCCTTGACGCTCTTCTTCTCCTCCACCGATCCCGATAACGCTGCCGGCGACCAGCAACGCTCACGCAACGCTGTCCGGTCCGCAGCGACCGCCGGAGCGGCCAGCCAAGCTGCGACGACCATGACGGCGAAGCATCGAGAGATCACGTCACTGTCCTTTGAACATGGGCTTGCGCTTTTCGCCGAAAGCCTTGCGGCCCTCCGCATAGTCCGCGCTCTCGAAGCATGCCTTTACCAAGGCCTCCAGCCGCGCGATGTCGGCTGACTCCGGCTTGAGTGTCAGGTCATCGATGGCAGCCTTGGCGGCTCGGATCGTCATCGGAGCGTTGCCAGCGATCGTATCCGCGAGCATCCGTGTTTCGGCATCGAGAGTCGCCGCTGGATACACCCGGTTGACGAGCCCCATCTGCAGTGCCTCGGAGGCGCTGAACCTGCGGCCGGTGAATAGAAGCTCCTTCACCGCCGACGGGGGAGCGAGTGTGAGCAGCGTGCGCACCCAGCGGGGATGATACCCCAGCCCGAGCTTGGCGGCAGGGATGGCGAACGTCGCCGCATCGTTGGCCAGTCGAAGATCGCAGCATGCGGCGATCCCCAGTCCGCCGCCAAGACAGAATCCCTCGATCATGGCCAGCGTCGGCTTTTTGGCCCCGAGCAAAGCCTCGAACGCGGCATGGTTCAGCGCGTCATAGACCGACGCTGCATCGCCAGTTCGAGCGCTGTCGAACTCGGAGATGTCGGCCCCGGCTGAAAACGCTTTGCCTCCGGCGCCCTTCAGCACGATGACGCGGACCGCCGGATCAGCTTCAGCTTCGGCCATGAGTTGCGGAATGGCTCCCCACATCGCCGACGTCAGCGCATTGAGCCGGGCCGGATTGTCGAGAACCAGAAAGGCGATGCCGCCCTCCCGCTCGAGCCGCAATTCCGGTGCTTTTTCGTCGGCCATGACGGTCCCTCTGGTACGGTGCATACTTGGCTTCTACGAGGGGGGACCGGAGGTGACAATCAGCCCTCTGGTCGCTAGGTCTCCGGTACTCCGGGTATGCGCTGCAACGTGAACCTACGAGCAATTCCATTCGTTCGTCCGGAGGTTTAGATTGACGCCCGGGGCGTCGCCGGATACCCGGTTGCCCCATCGCCGAAGCCCTGACGCCCGGCCAACGACCTCAAGGACTTAACCGCCCCATGCCCGCTTCTCGCCCACAGAAAGCCAATGGCGCACCGCCCCGCGGTGCCGCAAAGGCGAAGTCGAAGGCGGCAGGGCAGATTGCTTCCGCCGATCTCGTATGGGAGCAGGTCCAGCGTGAAGCCGCAGCCGCCATGGCAGGTGAGCCGGCGCTGACGGGCTTTGTCTTTGCAACAATTGTCAACCACTCTCGTCTGGAAGATGCGATCGCCCACCGTGTCGCCCAGCGGCTCAACCATTCCGATGTCGACGCAGGCTTGATCCTGCAGACGTTCCAGGACGTGCTCGACAGCCAGCCTGATTTGTCTCCGTCAATCCGCGCTGATTTGGCCGCCGTCTATGATCGTGACCCGGCCTGCACCCGCTATCTGGAGCCGCTGCTGTTTTTCAAAGGTTTCCACGCGCTCGTCACCCACCGCTTCGCGCACGAGCTTTGGCGTCAGGGGCGCAAGGATTTTGCGCTTTATCTCCAGAGCCAGTCATCGAAGATTTTCTCAACCGACATCCATCCCGCCGCCCGCTTCGGACGCGGCATCATGCTCGATCACGCCACCGGCTTCGTTGTTGGTGAAACCGCGGTCGTGGGCGACAACTGCTCTTTCCTGCATGCGGTCACGCTCGGCGGCAGCGGCAAGGTGACGGGCGATCGGCACCCCAAGATCGGCGCGGGCGTCCTGATTGGCGCGGGTGCGAAGGTGCTCGGCAACATCCATGTCGGCAACTGCGCCCTGGTCGCGGCCGGCAGCGTCGTGTTGCAGGACGTGCCCCCGCACATGACTGTGGCGGGCGTACCCGCCCGCGTCGTCGGCCCCGCGGGTTGCGCCGAGCCTGCCCGGTCCATGGATCAGATGCTGCGAACGGCGCCGAACTACCTGGGTCCGGACGACTATAGCATGCTCTAAGGCGCGCGACGTCCGCGCAGTCTAGCTCACAGATACAACCGGAGAAGCTACGTGAAGAAAGAAGAAATCGCGAAGGTCGAGGCCTTCCTCCGCAAGACGTTCGGCACCAAGAACCTGTCAGTGCGCGCCCGCCCCAAGAAGGATGACAGCGCGGAGGTCTACATTGGGGATGACTTCATCGCCGTGCTGTTCCGCGAAGACGAGGACGGCGAGGTGTCCTACCAATTCCAGATGGCCATTCTGGATGTCGATCTCGAAGAAGCTTGAGCGCGCGCCGGGGGCAACATGACGATGTACCGGCTCGCGGATGCGCATGTCCTCATGCCGAAGAGTGGTCGCGCGTGGGTGGCACCGAATGCGGTTGCCTTGGGTAAAGTGGAGTTGTGCGAAGACGCGAGCGTCTGGTTCGGAGCCGTACTGCGCGGTGACAACGAGTTGATCCGGGTCGGAGCCCGCTCGAACGTGCAGGACGGATGCGTGCTGCACACGGACCCAGGCTTTCCACTCGACATCGGCGAGGATTGCACGATCGGCCACATAGTCATGCTGCACGGATGCACCGTAGGTAGCGGGAGCTTGATCGGCATCGGCTCGATCGTGCTGAATGGCGCCAAGATAGGTGAGGGGTCTCTCGTTGGCGCCAATACACTGATCACCGAGGGTAAAGAATTCCCGCCGCGCTCGATGATTTTGGGTTCGCCCGGCAAGGTCGTGCGCGCATTGTCGGCCGAAGAGAGTGAGCGCTTGAAGGCGAGCGCCGGCCGCTATGTCGCCAACTGGAAGCGCTACGCACAGAGCCTGGCACCACAGGACTGAACGAACGAGCCGGACGCGATGCGCATCCGGCTCTTTCGTTTCAAACTCTTTGCAACTTCAGCGGTCGTTCTGCACGCCAGCAAGCGACGATGGAGCGCCGGCATCCTGCGGATCGAGCGACACCCACACTTTCGGATCGAGATACGACTGGCGCATGACGAATTGATAACTGGAGCGCGACCACAGCCGGACATCGTCGCTCTTGTTGTCGAGCACGAAATCGCCCTGGCTCGTGCGCGCGGTGAGAATAGCATGGCCCTCGCCCTTCTCATCGCGCACGACCGTCAGCAACAGCGAACTCGACGGCCAGCCGCGGCCGATCAGAATTTTCTGCTTGAGCAGAGCATAATCTTCGCAGTCGCCCTTGTCGCCGGGAAGCGTCCAATATTCGCTGATGCCGTAGATCTCACTGTCCGTCGCCGGCTCGACAGACCGGTTGACGAGGCGGTTCACCTCGTCGAGGTCGCTGAGGCTTTCCGGAGTGGCTTCGAAGCGGCCCCCGTTCCCGCGCTGGACACAGTATTGCGGGTTCTGGTCGCAAAAGCGCACGAATCCGTAAGGTGCCTGTGAGGATCCGAACACCCGCATGTAAGGGGTTCGTTCATACACCGCGGGCAATGCAACCGGATCGGCCGCAGCCTGGGTGGCCAGAGTAGCGCCTAACGCAGCGCCAGCGACAATGACTGATACGCACTTCATGCGAAAACCCCGTACTAACAACGCTACACTAGCGTAAAATCCTCGTTGTCCCCTGAATGCAAAGCCCGGCATTTGATCAAACTTTTATCTTTCTGCCGCGCCCGCTCTTCCTGCCCGTACCCGCATGTTCCGTCTGTTCTCGCCGTCACGTGAAATGCCGGCGAAGAGCCTCCGGTTCCTGAATGTCGACGAACTGAACACCGATCCCCTGTTCGTGATGGCGCACAACGCGCCCGCGCATCCGCCCGAGCATCAAGCCGCTTCCAATCGGCGGCCGCATGTCCATCCGCAGCGATGCCCCGGAGATCGACACGTCGACGACTTCGCAATCGACGGTTTCGCCCGTATCGAGCAAAACAGTTTTGTTCTGATCTGCGACGGAACCGCGTTCGTGCCGGCGCTCCGTGATGCCGGTCAGCACGTCGCGATTGAGGAGCCAGGTCAGTTGCGCAGCGAGCTTTTCTCGCTTGCGCGCCGTCGTCCTGAACTGCATCGCGAACCCGCCTTCGAAGACCCGCACGACGCTGCCTTCCAGCCCACCGATATGATCGAAATAGGCGACGATGCGTTCGCCCTCTTCAACGGTTACGGGCGAATTGATTGCGGCGCCGCCAACAGATATGTCATTCAATCTACAGGGATATTCGTGCCGGTTTGCACGCATGAAGCGGCCGAGCAACGTAATCGCGACGCGCTTGTGGCGGCGCTTGTCCGTCGCGGGTTCTGCTCCCAGGACAGCCGTCTCCTTGAGCGATTGGAAGGCGGTGGTCATGCGTCGCGGACCCGATAGCAACCTGCGTCAGACCAGTCCTGGACCCGATCAAACACAACGATCGTGCGCAGATCCGGGCAGTCTCACGGTGACTATGGGGCGGAGCTTCTTAATGAAGGCCTAAAGGGTCCCCGAAAGTGGGACAGGGCGTGCTAGAAAAAACGACGTGAGGCCTTAAGGTCTGATCAAGATTCGGAAGCAACGGTCCTGTTGCCGTTGAGACCACCATCGAAGACGCGAAACTGGCGACGGTCCGACCGCACGATGCGGGACTGGCGAATGCGCTCCACAAAAGGGCTCTGGCGGTCATCGATGTCGTCGGTCCCCGCGACAGACGCTTGTGCATGCCCGTCCGGCCAAATAATCTCGTCGGTCACCAGATGCATGGCTTCGAGCGGCTCGAGACCAAGCCACGATGGCACCGTCAGCGGACTCACGACGCCGAGGAACCGATCGGCACACACGTGTCCGTGGACCAAGGGCAGGATGAGGATTTCCACCTGCAGAGATTTTCCCGAAGCGGTCTCTGTGTTTGCCAGGAGCAGGATCACCCCGCCGTGCGTGGCGATGGCATTCAGCCGTGACCGCAGCGTACTGATGTCTTGCGCATTCCAGGATGCGAGAAAGTCGTGTCCCCGAAATTCTTTTTTGAAGCGCTCGCACAAGCGGGTTCCCGCCAGGCGATACGGGAAGGTGCCCGCATCGCGGCGCTCCAAGATGAATGTGTCAGGCAGCGCGTCCCCGATACTGGCCGGCTCGATCTCGAAGCGGCGGGGGGCGAGGCGGGGTCCGCGGAGGCGGTTCCAGTAGTCGTAGAGGTGCTGGCTGGCCTTATGTCTCATTCTGACCATCGATCGTACACGACCCGCCGGGGCCGAGGATTATTGGGACGGCGGCAAGGCCAAAGCCGTCCGCGTTAACGCCTCGATCGCAGCTTTTGTGCCAGTGGCGGTGCCGGTGCTGACCGCCTCGTCAACCGGACATCCGTTTAGAGTTGCCGCCCGAGGCCGCGCCCGCCATCGTGCCGCCTGTCGCAGCGCGGTAACGGCCGCTCCGGAGCCGCATGAGGAGGACGATCTTGGCGAACCTGCATGATGATGGCCGGCATGACCCGGGAGAGCCCCGGCTGCATGCCACCCCGCCCTCCGCTGGCCTGCCGCCGCGTGAGCCGATTTTCAACATCCCGCCCATGGTCCTCAGCCTGCTGGCGATCATGCTCGCGGTGATGGTCTATCGCATGACGCTGGACGAGAATGCCGACACCTTCTTCGTCCTACTGATGGCTCTGATCCCCGCGCGATTGAGCGGCTATGCCGCCGATCTACCCGGGGGCGTGGCGGCAATCTACACGCAATTCGTGACCCACATGTTTGTCCACGGCGACGCCATGCATTTGGCAATCAACGGCGCGTCGATGCTGGCATTTGCCGGTGCACTGGAAAAACGCATAGGCGCAATCCGTCTTTTATTCTTTTTCTTTGTTTGCGGTTTCGCGGGTGCAATAACTTTCATCGTCATCAATCCCGGATTACTCGCCCCCATGATCGGAGCCTCGGGTGCGATAGCGGGAATGATGGGCGGTGTGATGCGCTTCTTTTTCAGTGCCCTGGATGGTGGTGGAGGGCTTCGCCGTCTCAATGAGAACCCGCGTTCAATCCCTTTGAGATCTCTGTCTGCTGCGCTGCGGGATCGCCGTCTGCAGGTCGTGACGGCAGCGTTCGTCGTGATGAACTTCGCTGCGATGATCGGCTTCGGAGACGTGAATGCGAGCAACGCTATTGCGTGGGAAGCGCACGTGGGTGGCTATATCGCGGGACTTCTTCTATTCGGACTCTTCGATATTGCACCGCGTCATGAAGATGTTCCGGAATTCCCGGCGGAATGAGCTTGAATCGTGCGACAATTTGGACCACCATTCAAAAGACTTTAAGAAAGTGTCGCGTTGTCCGGAGAGAATTGGACGGCACGGCCCGAGCCGCTTCAGCCTTCCAGTCGAAGCAAAGTTCGCCGCCGCGCAGTTCCAGAACCCCTCTTGGTCTACGAACGGCACCAGACGGGAGAAGACACCATGAACGTCGCAACGATTCTCAAAGCCAAAGGTCGCTCTGTTACAACGGCACGGCCCGATCACACGCTTCAGGAAGTTGCAGCGAAACTTGCCGCGCGCAAGATCGGCGCCGTGGTGGTCGTGGGCGAAAACGGCGCGGTGGACGGCATCATTTCGGAGCGCGATGTGATCCGCGCCATTGCCGAACGCGGTGTCGCTGCTCTGGACATGCCGGCGTCGCGCTTTATGACGCGCGATGTCGTTACGTGCAGCGAGACGAGCTTGGTCGACGAGACCATGGAAATGATGACGTCTGGCCGTTTCCGCCATCTCCCCGTCGTCGAGGACGGCTCCCTCGTGGGCATCATTTCGATCGGTGACGTGGTCAAGAACCACGTGGCTACGGTGGAAATGGAAGTCTCCGCAATGCGCAGCTATTTGGCGACGGGCTGAGTTGCCAAGTCGTGACGGCGCGCAAACCGCGTCGCTAATCTGCGAGCAAATGGTGAGGCTGGCCGCATCGCGCGCGCCAGCCTTTTTGTATGGTGTCTTGCGAAATCAGGCGTGCTGAACGCCGAACCGCGCATCGACGTCACGGCGGAGCTTCAGTTCGCGAGCGATGTCCTCGGCCTCGCGCTTGCCTGCACTGTCCCCGCGTTGGATGAGTTCGTCCGCGCGATGAAAATCAAACAGGCCGATGCCTTGCAGGCGCGGACTGATGAGCGCGTCCGGCGGGTCGCCGGCCAGCCGCGATCGCGCAATCCGATCCTGCACGATGTTGAGCGCATCGACCATCACGGTGGAGATGCCGGGAACATCCTCGCCGCGGCCGAACAACTGCCTCGTCAGCAGCCAGCGTGCGCCCACGCCCGACTTGTCCTTGGCAACCATCTCCTCGCGTGCTTCCGCTTCCTCTTCCTCCGCGTGATCGACGATGGCATTGGCTGCGGCCGACCGGCTGGAAATATCGTAATTGAGATTCACCGCGATCACATAGCGGGCGCCCAGTGCGCGGCAAACCGAGACGGGAATGGGATTGACAAGTGCGCCGTCGAACAGCCATCGACCATCGATCTTCACCGGCTTGAAGATACCGGGCAGCGCATAGGACGCGCGGATCGCATCGACGAGCCGTCCGCGAGACAGCCACACTTCATGTCCCGAACCGATTTCGGTGGCCACCGCTGTGAAGCGCCGGTCGAGATCCTCGATCCGCCGATCGCTCAGATGCCGCTCCAGCCGATCGCAAAGCTTCTGCCCTGAGATGAGACCGGTGCCGGCCAGGTTGAAATCGAGATAACCGAACACACGCCGCTTCGTCAGACTGCGGGCGAAATCTTCCAGATCGTCGAGCCGACCGGCGAGGTGACATCCACCGACCACCGCGCCCATCGACGTGCCGACGATGATGTCCGGCTTGATGCCGGCTGCGAGGAGGGCGCGAAGAACGCCGATGTGAGCCCAGCCCCGCGCCGCTCCGCCGCCCAATGCCAAACCGATCTTTGGGACTGCCATCTGCGTGCTCCGACCGCTTGCGTCTCGAAGAGGAAAGCAACCCCCATGCCGCGTACGCCCAAGACTGCCCGATCAGCGTGCCAGGAGGATGTTAAAGTCGCCCTAGGACATTGGTAAAATCATAACTCCCGCGTGTTACGAAAACGTACGAAACCTCTGAATTGAGTGAATGCTGCGATGCATTTCGATGATGTGCTGCGTAATTGTAAAATCCTACTCGCGCTTGAGGCGCGTTGAACCCGGCTCTCCCACGGGCACACTGCGATAGAAGCAGGAACGCTCGCCGGTGTGACACGCCACGCCCGCGCCTTTGATACGCACCTTCAGCCACAGCGCATCTTGATCGCAATCGACTCGCATTTCGACGATCTCGAGTAGATTGCCGCTTTCCTCGCCTTTCTTCCAGATTTTCCCGCGAGAGCGGCTCCAGAAATGCGCGATCCCCGTATCGATCGTTAAGCGCAGAGCTTGCGAATTCATCCAGGCGAACATCAAAACGTCGCCCGTCACCGCATCGGTCACGATTGCCGCCACCAGCCCTTGAGCATCAAAGCGCGGGGATAACGTCAGCCCCTGCTCGAGATCGGTGTCGGTCGTAGTCGTTGGAGTTGTCGCGGGCATGGTGCCGTCCGGGTTGAATGGTCCTATATGTATAACCCGGTTCGACGACCCCGGGGACCGCATTGGAGCGTGCATGGCCGACTTGGATGACATCTACAACACGAGGATCCTCGAACTTGCGGCAGCGATCCCGCATACGGGGCGCCTGCCCGCGCCGGGGGGCCATGGGGAAGCGCATTCGAAGCTGTGCGGCTCAACCATCTCCGTCGATGTCGCGCTCGATCCCGACGGGGAGGTCGTGACCGGGTTTGCCCAGAACGTCAAAGCCTGCCTGCTCGGCCAAGCCGCGGCCGCGATCGTCGGTCGCGAGATCATCGGCACGCCGGTCGGTGAAATGAAAGCGGTCGCCGAAACCATGCGCCGGATGCTGAAGGACAACGGCCCCGCACCGTCCGGGCGCTGGGCTGATCTCGCCCTACTCGAACCCGTACGCGACTATCGCCACCGGCACGCTTCGACGCTCCTGATCTTCGACGCACTCGAGCGCGCTGTGGCCAATGCCCAAGGCCGCGACGCGTCCCATCGCCAAGCGATTTAGGATACGTGGCCCAGCCGCACAGCATAGGGGGAAGATCATGCCCGTAGTCCGGGATCCTCGGAGCCTTCCAGCCCGGCGAACGACGATTTACCCGGCCCCTTTCGATCAAGGGTTCGATAAGCGCGCCAAGCGGGCGCTGACCGAAGTGCTGGGTCTGACGCAGTTCGGGATCAACCTCACCACGCTGGAGCCGGGTGGCCAGTCGGCTCACCGCCATTGGCATGCGGCAGAAGACGAAGCGATCTATGTCGTGGACGGCACGCTGACGCTCGTGACCGACGAGGGCGAGCACATCTTGACCGCTGGCATGATGGCGGGATTTCCGGCCGGCTCAGCGAACGGACACCATGTTGTCAACCGCGGCTCTGAGCCCGGCACCTATCTGGAGATCGGCACCCGCGCGCGCGATGATGATGTGGTCTATTCGGATATCGACTTGCAGCTCACGAAGCGCGATGGCCTGTCCCGCTTCTCCCGCAAAACAGGAGAGCCGCTGCCGTGAGCCTCTCCCGGTCGGTCATGAAAGCCCCCGTGCATCTCTACCGGGCGACGCTGAAGCCATGGATGGGCATGGAATGCCGCCACATGCCGAGCTGCTCCGAGTACGCGTTGGAGGCCATCGACCGCAACGGCGCCTGGAAAGGCTTTTGGCTCATGATCTCGCGCATCGCCCGCTGCCACCCATGGGGCACACACGGCTACGATCCCGTGCCCGACCTCACGCGGGAAAGCCACCCCTTCGCACCGTGGCGCTACGGCCGCTGGAAGAAGGCCTAGCCCGTGCGGCGAGCGGGGCTCGGCGGCCTCTCTCGTCTGATCAAGCCGCGGCAGCGGAAGGTGCTGCAGCAGCAAGCGCCAGCGCGGCGGCGGCTGATGCGGCGGCGGCATCCTGAGCCACACCGATCGCAGCTCCGAGGCGCTGGGCTTCGGCGGGGGCATAGGTAGTCTCGGTGCCCAATTCCACGACCGTATGCGTGAAATCGACGAACGCATCGAACGCGCGGCACGCGATGTATTCGAACGCCTTCATCTCCCAAACCGAGTTTGCCTGGAAGAGCTGCGCTGCCAGCATCGTCTTGACGGTAATTTCCGGGCAGGCATCGTTCTTGATGAGGGCTGCGACGTGGGGCGCGAGCGTCGGCGACGGCAGAGGTGTGCCGGCCGGAAATCCCGTCGAATAGGCCGATCGCTTGAACAGGTTTTCGGTGCCGAAACTCTCCTCGAGCTTCGCCTTCAGGGCCGGTTCGACGACGGCAAGGATCTGAATGCACGGCCGGTTGCGACCTTGCACCATGACCATGCCCTTGCGAATGAGTAGTTTCGGCGGCTGCATGCGCTGTTTCCCAATTTCCGGAAGCACGAAATCCGGTGAATGGGATATTAAGCGGGGAGAGGTGAAGAAAGCCGTTCGCGATTGGATACAATTTTATCCATTGGCATTGGCGTGAGCAGCCCCGAAAATCTCGTCACACGGCAGGCTGCACTCTATGGGGTGGGGCCTGGGTCCGCGTCGGCAACTCAAGTTCACTGAGGGGCACCGAGATCGAACATTTCAGCCCGTCATGATGGGCGCCGCGCGTGATGGTGCCGCCCAGCGATTTGACCATGGCGTCGATGAGTTTGGTCCCGAAGCCGCTGGAAGAGGGGATTTGGGGAGCATCCGATCCACCTGTCTCGGCCCACACGAAATCGAGGTTCTCGCCCACCCTCGACCAGGTAATCAGAACACGACCCTCCGGATAGCTCAGGGCACCGTATTTGACGGCGTTCGTCGCCAGCTCGTGCACGATGAGCGCCCAGGCGCGCGCGTGCCGTGCGGGGAGAACGATATCCGAGCCGGTGGCGATGATGTTATCGGTGCCGTAAGCGCCAAGCTCATTATTGAGAACAGTCTGCAGGCGTTCGCCAGCGCCACTCTCTTCCATCAGCAAGGACTCGGCTGAGAGCAGCGTCGCCAACCGCCCGTTGATCGTAGCGGCGGTTTGAGGATCGGACTTCAGCGTGTTGTCGACAATCGTTTTGGCGACCGCGACGCTATTGCGGCTGCGATGGCGCACCTCATCGAGCAGGAGATCGCGAAAAGACTTCTCCTCACGCAGATCTTGAACCGATTTGCGGTAGCCCTCGGAAACCCAGATCAACAACGCCGAACATGCTATGAAAAGCAGAACGTTCAGGTGCGCAGCCGCGTCCTTCAGTGCAAACGAAAAAGGCGGTGGCAAGAACACAAACCAGGTCACGAGTACGGAAAGCACGAGCGCGACACTGCCCGCCCTGTAGCCGGACAGAAGCGTTGCAATAACGACGGCTGGAAAGAATAAAGCGAAGGGCACGACGCCGTCTTCGAAAAGGCCGAGGAGGAAGCGCAACGCCGTCGCCAAGCCAACGAGCCCGATGGCGACAGCGTAACCGCGCCAGCCGGAAATGGAGTAAGCGAACATTCTCCTCCTCCCAGTGCGGCTATAGCTTAAAGCGAAAACTCATAAATTAAAAGAGACAGTTAGCGCAGAGGGCTCAACCCCATCCAGGCAGACCTTTTTAATCATGTCGATGTGCCGCGCCGATCAGGGGGCCGGCATTTACCGTGAAGATGTCGGTGCGGGACCAACGCTGGCGGACGCCGCCTGATGATTACGTCAAGGACTTTGCAAGCTCTTCAAGCTGGTCGGCTGTCTTGCCCCAACCTTCGTGGAAGCCCATCTGCTCGTGCTCGCGCATCGCCTCTTCGCTCCAGTGCATGGCCCGGGCGACGTAGTGGGTCTTGCCATCTCCCGCGTCCTCCATCAGGACGTCCGCGACCATGAACGCGCGCTCGCTCGGAATCCAACCGGGCAGGAAAGCGTCCGTCGTGACGATGCGCCTTTGCGGTTCGACCGCCAGAAAGACGCCGGGGTTCTCGAAGCGCTCGCCATTCGGCCCGTGCATGACGAAGAAGCACTCGCCGCCCGGCCGCATATCGAGTCGCACGTCAGAAATGGACCATGGCTTCGGGCAGAACCACTGCTCCATCAGCGCGCTTTCCGTCCAGCAACGCCACACGTTCGCCAGTGGCGCATCAAGCACGCGATCCAACGTCAGGACGTATTTGGGAAGGCTCGTGCTGCTCATCGTTCACTCCTGCACACTGACTGCCCTGACAACGGCGCAGCCCCATGGAAGTTCATCCCGCTTTTGAGACCTGCGGAAACGCAATGCTAGACTGCTGGCCGGGAGGCGCCGGCCCGGACCCGGCCCGTTCGGGAGGTTTATATGGAATTCGATTACCTGATTGCGGCCGGTGTCTTGCTGGCCACCGCGGCGACCGACGCGGCCTACGTGATGTTCACCTCAGCCGTTGTCGCCAAACGCGCACTCGCGGCCGCCAACTGGAGCAGCGCCTGGTACATGCTCTCCTCGTTCGCCGTCATCAGCTACACCCATAATTATGTCTATGTCGCATTTGCGATCGTAGGCTCCTGGATCGGCGCCTATCTGACGCTCAAGTTCTACCATCGCGAACCGGCCAATCCCCCCGGCCCCTTGAAGCCGACGGTGTGATCGTCACGGCCCATCTTGACATTTGGGGACCGCCGGCGGCATGACACGGCCGATAAATGTCTTACGCCGCGCCCGTGGGCGGCGAGTGAGCAACAGGAGAGAAAGATGACCGACGTCACCTTGACGTTTCCGGACGGCGCGCAACGCAAAATCGCCAAAGGCACATCCGGCACCGAGGTCGCCAAGTCCATCTCTCCGTCGCTGGCCAAGCGCACCGTCGCCATGCAGCTTGACGGCGTGCTGACCGACCTCGCCGATCCCATTCAATCGGACGCCAAAATCAACTTCGTCTCGCGCACCGATCCGGCCGCGCTGGAACTCATCCGGCACGACGCCGCACACGTGATGGCCGAAGCCGTGCAGGCGCTCTGGCCCGGCACGCAGGTGACGATCGGCCCGGTGATCGACAACGGTTTCTATTACGACTTCGCGAAAGCCGAACCGTTCCTGCCGGAAGACATCGGCAAGATCGAAAAGAAGATGGCCGAGATCATCGCCAAGAACGCGCCCTTCACCAAGGAGGTGTGGTCGCGCGACCGGGCGAAGGATACGTTTGCCCAGATGGGCGAGGGCTTCAAGGTCGAACTTGTTGACGCGATCCCCGAAGGCCAGGACCTCAAAATCTATCGTCAGGGCGACTGGTTCGACCTCTGCCGCGGCCCGCACATGACCTCGA
>ERZ1066138.162-NODE-162-length-22872-cov-10.713372_pt1 | contig 22872 bp, 26 predicted proteins | sample MGYA00382785_ERZ1066138 | MGnify/ENA primary metagenome ERZ1066138 (study PRJEB33369, sample SAMEA5778368) | biofilm metagenome | biome: Industrial cooling water; feature: Water cooling tower basin; material: Biofilm | place: United Arab Emirates | collected... | reverse complement strand
GGACATGAAGGGGAGGCGAGGGGGTTCAGCGCTTGACCGAGCCGAGCACTTCCTGGGCGTTGGCGATCAGCTTGTCGGCGATCGCCTCGGGGTTGACCTGGAAACTGCCGTCGGCGATGGCCTGGCGCATGCGCTCGACCTTCGCGGTGTCGAACTCCGGGCTGGCATCGGCGGCCAGCAGGCTGGTCGCGGCATTCGAGATCTGCACCGAGCTGGCGGCGGCGGCGTCCTGCGCCCCCTTGGCCTTGGCGGCCACGGCACCGAGCTCGGCGTTCGAGCGCGCCAGCGCGGCAGCGTCCGCCGCGGGGGAGGAGGTGGCACCGATCTTCATGACGGACTCCTGCGGTCCGGGGCGGCAGGCCCTGGACGGTTCAACATGCAAGCGGTATCGACGCGGTCGCGGCGAACTTGAGCGCCCGATTTGTAACAGCTGCCTGGCCGGGGCGCCAGCGCGGCGCGGCGCGGCGCGTTCACAGGTTCACCTCGACGCGGCGGTCGCCGACCGCCAGGCCGGTGACGATGCGGCCGGCCTCGGTGCGCACGCGCACCGTCCGGCCCTCGAGGCCGGGCGACAGCGCCTGACCCTCGGCGTGGACCTCGAAGCCGGCGCCGACGGCGACCAGCCTCACCATGCTGCCGGCGGCGAACCACTGGCGCGGCTTCACATGCGGCTGGCGCAGCGTCTCGCCGGGGGCGAGATGACGCGCCAGCGCACGGCCGACCACCAGGCCGGCATCGGTCAGCGCGGCGGCCGGGTCGGCGGCGAGGTCGACCTCGGCGGTTTCGATGTCGGCCTCGTTCAGCACGGTGCCGGCCGGCAGCGCCGCCGTCGTGACCAGGGCCTGGCCGTAGACGCGCACCGTCAGCGGCAGCGTGATGTTCCAGCGCACCGGGCCCTGCAGGCAGCGCAGGCCGATGCGGGTCTTACCCCAGGGCTTGAAGCCGGTGGGCAGGTAGGGTTCGGTCTGGGCGCAGGCGGCGAGCTTCAGGCGCGGGTCGGGTTGGCCGACCTCGATCTCGACGCGCAGGCCGTCGGTCTGGCGGGTGCTGCTCAGGGCGAGCGCCTCGGCCTGCGCCTGCAGCGCCTCGGCCGCCGCCGTGTCCTGGGCGTGCAGGGTGGGCGCGGCGCTGACCAGCGCCACCAGCAGCGCCGGCGCCGCGAAGGCGCGGCACCGCGTGCGCGTAAGGGCCGACAGAAGGCGGGCTCGGTTCATGACGGCGTCACTTTAGGACGTGCCGCAGGTCGCCGTGGCGGGAATTGAGCGCCGATTGGCCCTCTATTCGGGCTAATGTTTTCGGCTCCGGCGTCCAAGATGCGGCCCATCGTCGCCCAAGTGCGACCCCGTGCCCTCGGCTCGAACCATGCTGGACCGCCTTACCGACTCGCTGAACTTCCAGACCCAGGCCCTCGTGCTGCGGTCCGAGCGCCAGCGCGTGATCGCCAGCAACATCGCCAACGCCGACACCCCGGGCTACCAGGCCCGCGAGATGGATTTCGCCGCCGCGCTGCGTGCGGCCAGCGGCAGCGGCCGCAGCGCCTCCGCCTTGTCGGCCACGCAGGCCGGGCACTTGAGCGCCGGCGGCACCGCCGGCGGGACGGCCCTGACGTACGCCGCGCCGGCCCAGACCAACCTCGACAGCAACACCGTCGACATGGACCGCGAACGCGCGGCCTTCGCCGACAACGCGGTGCACTACGAGGCCACGCTGCGCTTCATCAACGGCAGCGTGCGCACGATGCTCAGCGCGATCACCGGCCAGTGAGGGCAGCCATGACTGAACGACTCACCTTCCAGCGGGCCGAGCGCCGGGCCGCTCCCAAGCCGGCCGTTCGCTGGCACGGTCCGTCCACTGGACGGCCCATGTCCGCGCTCACCCCCTCGGGGGATCGGCCGACGTACCCGTCGGACGAGGGGCTGTCATGAGCATGCTCAACATCTTCAACGTCAGCGGCAGCGCGGTCAGCGCGCAGAGCCAGCGGCTCAACGTCGTGGCGTCCAACCTCGCCAACGCCGACACCGTGGCCGGCCCCGACGGCCAGAGCTACAAGGCGCGCCAGGTGGTGTTCCAGACCGTGCCGTTCGCCGCGCCCGGTGCACCCGGCGCCTCGGCCGGCGTGCAGGTGGCCGGCGTGACCGAGAGCGCGACGCCGGGCCGCCGCGTCCACGAGCCGCAGCACCCTCAGGCCGACGCCGAGGGCTACGTGACCTACAGCAACGTCAACGCGGTCGAGGAGATGGTCAACATGATCTCGGCCTCGCGTTCCTACCAGAACAACATCGAGGTGATGAACACGGCCAAGTCGCTGCTGCTGAAGACGCTGCAGCTCGGCCAGTGAACCCTCCGAGGACCACAACGCCATGGCCACCACCTCCGTCATCGACACCTCGGCGAGCGCGCTCGGCGCGCTGTCGGGCAGCTCCGCGACCCAGAAGGACGACGGCTCCGAGCGCTTCCTGAAGCTGCTGGTCACCCAGATGCAGAACCAGGACCCGCTCAACCCGATGGACAACGCGCAGGTCACCAGCCAGATCGCGCAGATCAACACCGTCACCGGCATCGAGAAGCTGAACCAGACGGTGCAGGCGCTGTCGGGCCGGATGCTGCAGAACCAGGCGCTGCAGGGCGCCGGCCTGGTCGGCCGCAACGTGCTGCTCGAAGGCAACCAGCTCGCCTTCGCCGACGGCGTCGGCACGGCGGGCTTCGAGCTTTCGAGCGCGGCCGACAGCGTCAAGGTCGAGATCCTCTCGCCCGGCGGCCGCGTGATCGACACGCTGGACCTCGGCGCGCAGAACGTCGGCCGCAGCGGCTTCGAATGGGCGCCGCCGGCCGGCAGCAGCACCGACGGCCTGAGCTTCCGCGTCACCGCCACCTCCGGCGCGACGGTGCTGAGCGCCACGCCGCTGACCACCGACCGTGTCAACGCCGTCTCGACGACCGGCGACACCCTGACCCTCGAGCTCGCCCGCGGCGGCTCGACCGCCTACAGCCGCGTCAAGGCGATCTCCTGACGCGCCGACCGCTTCCCGCACCCCCCCGACGAGGAACCCCCCATGAGCTTCCAGCAAGGTCTGTCCGGTCTCAACGCCTCGAGCAAGAGCCTCGAGGTCATCGGCAACAACATCGCCAACTCGCAGACCTACGGCGCCAAGTCGGCGCGGGCCGAGTTCGCCGACGTCTACGCGACCGCGATGAACGGCGCCGGCAGCAACACCATCGGCATCGGCGTCAACCTCGCCTCGGTGTCCCAGCAGTTCACGCAGGGCAACATCAGCACGACCGAGAACCCGATGGACCTGTCGATCAACGGCGCCGGCTTCTTCCAGGTCAGCGACGGCCGCAACCCGACGATGTACACCCGCAACGGCCAGTTCAAGATCGACCGCGAGGGCTACATCGTCAACAACCAGCGCCAGCAGCTGATGGGCTACCAGGCCGACGACCAGGGCGTCATCGTCCCGGGCCAGGCCGGCCCGATCCAGCTGCCCACCGCCGGCATCAACCCGCGCGCCACCGACGAGATCGGCATCGAGATGAACCTCGACGCGCGCGCCGCCGTCACCGGCGCCACGCCCTTCGACGCCGACGACCCGTCGACCTACAACAACGCCACCTCGGTGACCGTCTACGACGAGAAGGGCCAGGACGTCGCGCTGACCTACTACTTCCAGAAGACCGCCACCGACACCTGGAACGTCTACGTCACCGCCAACGGCGATGCGCTGCCGAACATGCCGCACCAGATCGACTTCCCGAGCAACGGCGGCAACCCGATCAACGGCACCGGCACGGTCACGATCGACGTGCCGGCCACGCCGGCCGTCAACCCGCAGACGCTGCCGATCGCCGGCATCACGCTCGACCTCACCGGCGCGACGCAGTACGGTGCCGGCTTCGGCGTGACCGACCTGAACCAGAACGGCTACGCCCCGGGCCAGCTGAGCGGCATCTCGATCGAAGGCAACGGCATCATCATGGCGCGCTACAGCAACGGCCAGTCCAAGCCGGCCGGCCAGGTCGAGCTCGCCAACTTCCGCAACCCGCAGGGCCTGCAGCCGCTCGGCGGCAACGCCTGGGCCAGCACCTACACCTCGGGCGACCCGATCGTCGGCGCCGCCGGCGACGGCAACTTCGGCGTGCTGCAGTCCGGTGCGCTGGAGGAAAGCAACGTCGACCTGACCGCCGAGCTCGTCAACATGATCACCGCCCAGCGCGCCTACCAGGCCAACGCCCAGACCATCAAGACGCAGGACTCGGTGCTGCAGACCCTGGTCAACCTGCGCTGAGCCCGGCTTACGCCGAAGCCGAGGAGCCGTCATGGACCGCATGATCTACCTGTCGATGTCGGGCGCAACCGCGACGATGCAGCGCCAGGAGGTGCTGGCGGCCAACCTCTCCAACGTCTCGACCACCGGTTTTCGCGCCGAGCTGCAGGCCTTCCGCGCCGTGCCGGTGCTCGGCGACGGCGCCTCCACGCGCGTCTACGCGCTCGAGACCACCACCGGCTACGACCCCACCCCCGGCCCGATCCAGCAGACCGGCCGCGCGCTCGACGTCGCGATGCAGGGCAACGCCTGGCTCGCCGTGCAGGGCCTCGACGGCACCGAGGCCTACACCCGCATGGGCTCCCTGCAGGTCGACGCCGAAGGCCAGCTCGTCACCAGCGGCGGGCGCACCGTGCTCGGCGACGGCGGCCCGGTCACGCTGCCGCCGAACACCACGCCGCAGATCGCGCCCGACGGCACGGTCAGTGTCAAGCAGCCGAACGGCAGCATCACCACGGTGGGGCGGCTCAAGCTCGTCAGCCCCGAGGCGCCGCTGGCGCGCGGTGACGACGGCCTGTTCCGCGCCGCCGACGGCGAGCTGCCGGCCGACCCGAACGCGCGCCTGCACGAAGGCGCGCTGGAGGGCAGCAACGTCGACGCCATCGGCACGATGGTCGCGATGATCGCCGCCGCCCGCCAGTTCGAGGCGCAGATGAAGATGGTGCAGACCGCCGAACGCGACGAACAGGCGGCCGCCCAGCTGCTGTCGATGAACCCCTGACGGGGTCGCGACCGGCGGCTACTTCGCCGCTTCGTTCAGGCGCCGCCCGAGCGAGATCGCATAGGGCGCCGGACGCGCCAGCAGCACCGGATCGGCCGAGGGCTTGATGCCGGCCGGCAGCACCAGCGGGTTGAAGGTGATGCGGTCGCAGGCGCCGCCGGCGCCCGGCTCCACCTTGTCGATCACCAGCCGGCCGGCCGGCACGACGCGACGGCTGTCGGGCCAGGCCTGGGTCGGGTTGGTCAGGTGGTCGCCGGCCTCGGCGAGCTGCAGCTTGAAGTCGAAGGCCACCGGCGCGGCCGCCACGCGCTTGCGCAGATCGTCGGCGAGGAACTCGTCGGGCATGGTCTTGAGCTGCTCGTCGCTCAGGCCCAGCACGCCGGCCTCCGGCACGAACTGCCAGCGCACGAACCGGCTCTGGTTCTGCGGCCCCACCAGCTCGAAGGCGTTGGTGCTCCAGAAGTTCGCGGTCGCGTAGCTCGCCGGGATCGGCGTCTTGGCGAGGTAGGCGCCTTGCAGCAGGGTCTCGGGGTTGGCGTCGTTGAAGGCCTTGAGCTTGGCCGGGTCGGGCTTGCCGGTGGCCGGATCGGCGGTGCGGGCCTGCACGAAGGGCGCGAACTGCTCCGGCTTGGCGACGAAGAACACCGGCGCCGAGATGTTGGCGGTCTGCCACTGCTCGCCGTTCGGCAGGTCGAACTGCAGCGCCAGGCCGCGCACCGAGCGGCTCTTGTCGCTGGCCTTGGGGCTGCCGCCGCCGACCGAGAAGCGCGCGATCACCGGGACCTTGTCGCCGCTGAACACCGCCGCGCTCGACAGGCTGCGGCCCACCGTGTTGCCGACGAAGTAGCCGCTGGCGCAGACACCCTTGGCGCCGGAGCGCCGTGCGCCGGGATGCTTGCCGGCCAGCCCCTCGAGGGCGTTGACCTGGGCTTCGGCCTGCGACTGCGCCTGCGCGGGCGCGACCAGCAGCATGCTGCCGAAACCGGCCGCGGCCAGGGCGAGGAGGGACTTCTTCATGGGTTGCCTTTCGATGACGGTGGGATGACGACGCTGTCCGGCCGTGCCGGACCCAACGCTGAGTCGCCGTGCGATCGGCTTCCTTACGCGCGCGCCGCGCGCCACCGCGGTCCGCGGGGCCCCTAGAACTGCAGCGCGACGCGGTTGCGGCCGGCCCGCTTGGCGCGGTAGAGCGCCTGGTCGGCCAGCGCCATCAGCCCGCCGGGGCGGTCGCCGACGCACGGGTGGACGGTGGCGACGCCGATGCTGACCGTCAGCCCGCCGATGCGCCGGCAGGCGAACTCGACCGACCGGCAGATGCGCTCGGCCACCGCGGCGGCGCCCTCGTGGTCGGCCGCCGGCAGCAGCACCGCGAACTCCTCGCCGCCCCAGCGCGCCAGCAGGTCGCTGCGGCGCAGCTCGCCGCGCACCGCCGAGGCGATGCGGCGCAGCGCGGCGTCGCCGGCCGGGTGGCCGTGCCGGTCGTTGTAGGCCTTGAAGCGGTCGGCGTCGAGCATCAGCAGCGACAGCGGCCGCGCGGCGCGCGCCAGGCGATCCCATTCCTGCGTCAGTCGCGTCTCGAAGCCGCGCCGGTTGCCGGCGCCGGTCAGCGGGTCGGTCAGGCTCTGCACCTTCGCCAGCGCCAGCGCGCTGCGCAGTTCGAGCTGGGCGACGGCCTGGCGTGCCAGCGCGGCCAGCGCCTCGCGCTGCGGCTCGCTCAGGGTGCGCGACGTGCGATCGATCACGCACAGCGTGCCGACCGCCGCGCCCTCGTCGTTGACCAGCGGCGCGCCGGCGTAGAAGCGGATCCGCGGCCCGCCCAGCACCAGCGGGTTGGCGGCGAAGCGCGGGTCGCGGGTGGCGTCGGGCACGACCATCACGGTGTCCGGGGCCAGGATCGCGTGGGCGCAGAAGGCCACGTCGCGCGGGGTCTCGGTCGCGTCGAGGCCGATGCGCGACTTGAACCACTGCCGCTCGTCGTCGATCAGCGAGATCGCCGCGATCGGCACCTCGCAGACCATCGCGGCCAGCCGCGTCAGGTCGTCGAAGCGCAGCTCGGGCGCGGTGTCGAGCACCCGGTAGGCGCGCAGCGCGTAGAGTCGCTCCTCCTCGTCCAGCGGGAGCGGCACCGACGACGGCAGCGCGGCCGGGACGGAGTCCGGGGCGTCCAGGTTGGCGAGCGAACAGTGCATCGGCAGCGGCAGGCGGGGCAGGGGCAGGTGGTGTCGATGGTGGGCCGGCGCGCCGCCGCCGTCTGTAGGGAACCCTCGACCGTTGCTGTCGGAAGCCGGCGGTGCCGCGGGGCGGACGAACCCGGGCACGGGGGCTGCGCGGGCCGCGGCGGCGCCGAACTGGGCCCGGATCGCCCGCTTATTCCACCGCTGGCCGGGCCTGCAGCCGCCGCATCATCGGCCGACAAGGAGTGCCCTGCCATGATGCGTTCGCTGCACATACTCAAGACCGGCATGGAGGCCCAGCAGACCCAGCTGGACCACATCGCCCACAACCTCGCCAACAGCGGGACCAACGGCTACAAGCGCTCGCACGCGGTGTTCGAGGACCTGATGTACCAGACGCTGCGGCAGTCGGGCGCCAACAGCTCCGAGCAGACCCAGCTGCCCACCGGCCTGCAGGTCGGCCTGGGCACCGCCGCGGTCGCCACCTCGCGCCAGTTCAGCCAGGGCAACCTGCAGCAGACCGGCAACAACCTCGACGTCGCCGTCAAGGGCAGCGGCTTCTTCCAGATCCAGCTGCCCGACGGCACCACCGGCTACACCCGCGACGGCGCCTTCCAGGTCGACTCGCAGGGCCAGCTCGTCACCAACAACGGCTACCTGGTGCAGCCCGGCATCGTGATCCCGGCCAACGCGCAGAGCATCTCGATCGCCCCCGACGGCACCGTCACGGTCGGCATCCCCGGCTCGGCGACGCCGCAGAACGTCGGCCAGCTCCAGCTCGCCAGCTTCGTCAACCCGGGCGGCCTGGAGCCGCGCGGCCAGAACCTCTACGCCGAGACCGCCGCGTCGGGCACGCCGAACGCCGGCGCACCGGGCGGCAACGGCCTGGGCCAGCTCGCGCAGGGCTTCGTCGAGAGCAGCAACGTCAACGTCGTCGAGGAACTCGTCGCGATGATCCAGACCCAGCGCGCCTACGAGCTCAATTCCAAGGGCATCCAGACCTCGGACCAGATGCTGCAGCGTCTGTCGCAGCTGTGAGCCGCATCGGCGGCCCGGGCCGCACCCTCGCCCCGCTCGTCGCCGCCGTGCTGCTGGCCGGCTGCGTCACGCGGCCGGTCGATGTCGGCGACACGACGCCGGTGCGGCCGGCGGCCACCGCGGTGCCGGCCGTCAACAACGGCGCGATCTTCCAGCCCGCCGCCTACCGGCCGCTGTTCGAGGACCACCGCGCGCGGCTGGTCGGCGACACGATCACCGTCGTGATCGTCGAGAAGGTCGCGGCGAGCCAGAAGTCCACCAGCACGGTCGACAAGTCCGGCAGCGTCAGCGCCGCCGTCTCGGCGCTGCCGTTCTTTCCGGCCAGCGCGCTCAACCGCGCCAGCGCCAACGGCACGTCGAGCAACACCTTCGAAGGCAAGGGCACGACCGAGAGCGCCAACACCTTCAGCGGCACCATCACCGCCAGCGTCGTCGACGTCCTGCCCAACGGCCACCTGCTGATCGCCGGCGAGAAGCAGATCGGCGTCAACGACAACGTCGACATGCTGAAGTTCTCGGGCCAGGTCGATCCGCGCTCGATCCAGCCGGGCAACTCGGTCGCCTCGGCGCAGATCGCCAACGTGCGCATCGAGCAGCGCGGCCGCGGCGCCCAGGCCGATGCGCAGGTAATAGGCTGGCTTGCACGCTTCTTTTTGAGCGTTCTGCCGATCTAAAGATCTCCAGAATCGGTGGCACTCCCCAGGGAAGCGCCACCGACATGCACCGCCGTCACGACCCCGCCGACCTCCTGCTGCGCCTCGTCATCGGCGCCGGCCTGCTGATCGCCAGCACCGCGCTGTGGTGGCCCCAGCCGGCCCAGGCCGCGCGCCTGAAGGACCTCGCCGCCGTGCAGGGCGTGCGCAGCAACCAGCTGGTCGGCTACGGCCTCGTCGTCGGCCTCGACGGCACCGGCGACCAGACCACCCAGACCCCGTTCACCACCCAGAGCCTCAACGCCATGCTGCAGCAGCTCGGCGTGACGGTGCCGCCGGGCACCAGCATGCAGCTGCGCAACGTCGCCGCGGTGCTGGTCACCGCCTCGCTGCCGCCGTTCGCGCAGCCGGGCCAGCAGATCGACGTCAACGTCTCCTCGCTCGGCAACGCCAAGAGCCTGCGCGGCGGCACGCTGATCGCCACGCCGCTCAAGGGCGCCGACGGCCAGATCTACGGCCTCGCCCAGGGCAACCTGATCGTCGGCGGCGCCGGCGCCTCGGCCGGCGGCTCGAAGGTGCAGGTCAATTCGCTCAACGCCGGCCGCGTGCCGGGCGGCGCCACGGTCGAGCGCGCGGTCGCCACGCCGCTGGCCCAGGGCGACGCGATCCAGCTCGGCCTCGAGGCCGACGACTACTCCACCGCCCGCGAGGTCGCGCGCACCATCAACGCCAAGATGGGCGACGGCACCGCCCAGGCCCTCGACGGCCGCCGCGTGCAGGTGCGGATGCCGGCCGACACGCATGCGCGCGTCGGCTTCCTGGCCGACATCGAGAACCTCGAGATCAAGCTCGCCGCGCCGTCGGCCAAGGTGGTCGTCAACGCGCGCACCGGCTCGGTGGTGGTCAACCAGGCCGTCACGCTCGGCGCCTGCGCGGTCGCCCACGGCAGCCTGTCGGTGACGATCAACTCGCAGCCGGTGATCAGCCAGCCTGGGCCGCTGTCGGGCGGCCGGACGGTGGTGACGGAGAGCGCCGACATCGCCATCAAGCAGCAGGCCGGCTCGCTGATCCAGCTGCCCGGCGGCACCCAGCTGACCGACGTGGTCAAGGCGCTCAACGCGCTCGGCGCGACGCCGCAGGAGCTGCTCGCGATCCTTCAGGCCATCAAGGCCGCCGGCGCGCTGAACGCCGAGCTGGAAGTCATCTGATGATGCGCCCCCACGCTCGCGGCGCTGCCGCTTCACGGCCCCCCGAGGGGGCGCATGCCGCCCTTGGGGCGGCCCGGCGGGTGGCATGAAGACCCCCGGCGGCCTTGCGCTCGACGGCCACGCGCTGCGCGCGCTGCAGTCGACCGCCGGGCGCGACCCGCGCGCGGCGATCCAGGAGACCGCGCGGCAGTTCGAGTCGCTGTTCATGCAGCAGCTGATGAAGAGCATGCGCCAGGCCACCATGAGCAGCGGCCTGATGGACAACGGCGGCACGCAGATGGGCACCGAGCTGCTCGACACCCAGTTCGCGCAGAAGCTCGCCGGCCAGCCCGGCGGCCTGGGCGCGATGATCGCGCGCCAGCTCGAGCGCCAGCTCGGCACCGCCGCCGCCCAGTCCGCCATGCCGACGCCCTCCACGTCCGCCACGCCGCCCGCGCCGGCCAGGCCGCCCGCCGCCGAGCCGCAGGTCTGGAACCGCCTGCCCGGCGCCTCGCGCGCCGAGGACTTCGTGGCCCGCCACCACGACGCCGCCGAGCAGGTCTCGGCCGAGACCGGCATCCCCGCCGCCTTCATCCTCAGCCAGGCCGCGCACGAGTCGGGCTGGGGTCGGCGCGACATCAAGAACGCCGACGGCAGCCCCAGCCACAACCTCTTCGGCATCAAGGCCGGCGCGGGCTGGAAGGGTGCGACCACCGAGGTGACGACCACCGAGTACGTCGACGGCGAGCCGCGCAAGGTCAAGGCCAAGTTCCGCGCCTACGCCAGCGCCGAGGCGTCCTTCCGCGACTGGGCCGCGCTGATGAAGAACAGCCCGCGCTACGCCCAGGTGCTGGAGCAGGGCGGCAGCGCGCACGGCTTCGCCGCCAGCCTGCAGCGCGCCGGCTACGCCACCGACCCGGCCTACGCCGCCAAGCTCGGCCGCGTCATCAACACCACGCTGCGGCTGCAGCGCTCCCTCCAGATCTGAGGTCCGCCATGTCCGGTCTGATGTCCCTCGGCACGCGCGCGATGTTCGCCAACTACGCGGCGCTGCAGACCACCGGCAACAACATCGCCAACGCCAACGTGGCCGGCTACTCGCGCCAGCAGGTCGAGCTCGCCACCGCGACCGGCCAGTACACCGGCGCCGGCTTCTTCGGCAAGGGCGTCAACGTCGAGACCGTCACCCGCGCGGCCGACGCTTTCCTGACCCGTGCCGCGGCGGTGTCCAAGTCGCAGGCCGCCTTCGACGCGACGCGGCTCGAGCAGCTCGAGCGCCTGGAGGCCGTGTTCGCCCCCGGCGAGCAGGGCATCGGCTACGCCGCCGGCCAGCTGCTCAACGCCTTCGTCGACGTCGCCAACCGCCCGCAGGACGCGGCCGCGCGCCAGGTCGTGCTGGCACGCACCGAGGAGCTGGCCTCGCGCTTCCGCGCCGCCGGCGAGCAGATCGACACGCTGCAGGCCGGCGTCGTCGCCGACCTGCGCACCTCGGTCGCCACCGTCAACTCGCTCGCCCAGCGCGTCGCCACGCTCAACCAGCAGATCGCCGATGCCCAGGGCAGCGGCCACACGCCCAACGACCTGCTCGACCAGCGCGACCTGCTCGTCGGCGAGATCAGCCGGTTCATCCAGGTCTCGACGATCCCGGCCAGCGACGGCACGCTGGGCCTGTTCGTCGGCGGCGGCCAGCGCCTCGTCCTCGGCAACGAGGCCTTGTCGCTGCAGGTGCTGCCCGACCTCTACGACCCCGCCAAGGTGCGGCTCGGCGTGGTCGAGTCCGGCGCGGCGCGCGTGCTGTCGGCCGACGCGCTCGGCGGCGGCAGCCTGGCCGGACTGATCGACTTCCAGAACGGCGCGCTGACCGACGCCCGCGCGCTGCTCGGCCAGATGGCCAGCGCGCTGGCCGGCCGGCTCAACGAGCAGCAGGCGCTCGGCCTCGACCAGCGCCAGCCGCCGGGCGCCGGCGCGCCGCTGCTGAGCGTGGGTGCGCCGCGCGTGCTCGCGGCCAGCAGCAACACCGGCGGCTCGACCGTCGGCGTGGCCGTCGCCGACGTGCGCCAGCTCCAGGCCAGCGACTACGAGCTGCGCCCCGACGCCGCCAACCCCGGCGAGTACACCCTCACGCGCCTGAGCGACGGCCTGGTCCGCAACGTGCTGCCGGGCGACACCGTCGACGGCTTCACCCTCACCATCGGCGCGCCGGCCCCGGCCGCGGGCGACCGCTTCCTGCTGCAGCCGGTGAGCCGCGCCGCCGCCGGCGTCAGCCGCGTGCTCGACGACCCGCGCGGCATCGCCGCCGCCTCGCAGGTGCTCGCCACCACCGGCGCCGACAACGCCGGCACCGCCAGCGTCGCGACGCTGCGCACGGTGAGCAGCACGCTCGACCCCGATCTCACCGCCGACATCGCCTTCACCGACGACAGCGGCAACTACGCCTGGACCCTCACCGACGCCGGCAACACCGTGGTCGCCAGCGGCACCGGCAGCTGGTCGGCCGGCACACCGATCGCGCTGAACGGCTTCGAGCTGCAGTTGAACGGCGTGCCGCGCGGCGGCGACACGCTGCAGGTCGCGCGCACCCAGTACCCGGGCACCAACAACGGCAACGCGCTGTCGCTGCTCGACCTGCGCGACGAAGGCATGGTCGGCCGCGAGCTGCGGTCCGACGGCAGCCTGTCGCCCGGCGACACCATCACCGCCGCCTACGCCCGCGCGATGGCCGACATCGGCGTGCGCGTGCAGAGCGCGCGCGCCTCCGAGGGCATCTCGCGCGCGGTCGCGGCCAATGCCGAGGCGGTGCGCAGCGCCAAGTCGGGCGTCAACCTCGACGAGGAGGCCGCCCGCCTGATCCAGTACCAGCAGGGCTACCAGGCCGCCGCCAAGGTGCTGCAGATCGCGCAGAGCGTCTTCGACACGCTGCTCGCGACCGCCGCCCGCTGACCCGCCCGAGGACGACCCGCATGCGCCTGAGCACCGCCAACACCTACGACGCCGCGATCGAGCAGCTGCAGCGCCGCCAGCGCGACCTGAGCGAGACGCAGATGCAGCTCACCAGCGGCAAGCGCGTCAACCGCGCCAGCGACGACCCGACCGCCGCCGCGCGCGCCGAGCGCGCGCTCGCGCTCGAGCTGCGCAGCGTCGCCAGCCAGCGCGCGGTCGACGCCAGCCGCAACGCCATGATCCTGGGCGAGGGCGCGATCGCCGACGCCTCCGAGCTGCTGCAGCAGGCCCGCGAGGCCATCGTCGCCGCCGGCAACGGCAGCTACAGCGACGCCGAGCGCCGCAGCCAGGCGCTGGCGCTGCGCGAGATCCGCAAGCAGCTCTTCGACATCGCCAACCGCGCCGACGGCTCGGGCGGCTACCTCTTCGGCGGCCAGGGCGCCGGCCAGCCGCCCTTCGTCGACACCCCCGCCGGCGTGCAGTTCCGCGGCACCGGCGGCCAGACCGACGTGGCCTCGGGCGAGTCGCTGCCGGTCACGCTCGACGGCCAGGCGACCTGGCTGCAGGCGCGCACCGGCAACGGCGTGTTCGAGACCCGCGCCGTCACGCAGAACGGCAACGCCTGGATCGACGCCGGCAGCGTCGGCGACCCGTCCACGCTGACCGGCGACCCGTACACGCTGAGCTTCAGCGTCTCGGGCGGCGTCACCACCTACACCGTGCTGCGCAACGGCAACCCGACCGCGCTGACCAACGTGGCCTACCAGAGCGGCCAGGCGATCGAGATCGACGGCCTGTCGTTCGCGATCACCGGCGCGCCGGCCGACGGCGACGCCTTCGAGGTCGTGCCGTCGACCTCGACGCTCGACGTCTTCGCCGTGCTCGACCGCACCGCCACCGCGCTCGAGGCCGTCCAGCCCAACGGCGGCCAGGTGACCCAGACCGTCACCCATGCGCTGCGCGACATCGACGGCTCGCTCGGCCGCATGCTGCAGCAGCGCGCGCTGACCGGCGAGACGCTCAACCGCATCGACGGCGTCGAGAACCGCCTCGCCCAGCTCGAGCTCGGCGCGCGCATCGAGCGCTCGGCCGCCGAGGACCTCGACATGGTCGAGGCCATCGCCACCTTCCAGTCGCAGCAGACCGGCTACGACGCCGCCCTCAAGTCCTACGCCATGGTGCAGAAGCTGTCTCTGTTCCAATACGTCTAGCGTGATGGGCGCCGCAGGGCGCGGGGAGGGGTTTCGTGAGTGACAGCATCCTGGGCCAGGTGGCGCTCAGCTATTCGCCGATGGTCGACCGCCAGCGCGCGGTCGGCGCGACCCGGCTGACGGTGTTTCCGCTGGTGCCCGGGGCGCCGCTCGATGCGGCGGGGCTGCTCGCCGAGGTGGCCACGGTCTGGCCCGAAGGCGGCGGGCGCGTCTCGCTCAACGTGCTCAGCGAAGGCCTGCTGCACGACCTGCTCGGCGCCCAGCCGAGCGAGAACCTGATGCTCGAGCTGCCGGCCTTCATGGCCAGCGACCCGGCGCACGTCGACGCGATCCGCATGCTGCATGCGCGCGGCAACACCCTGCTGATCAAGGGCCGGCCGCTGCGCGAGCTGCCGCGCGAGGTGCTGCCCTGCTTCAAGCAGTCGATCATCGACCTGGCCGACGACCGCCGCGTCAACGACCCCGTCCCGCCCAGCGGCGTGACGCGCAGCATCGGCTACGTGCAGTCGGGCGTGCACACCGTCGCCGACATGGAGGGCGCCTTCGCGCGCGGCGCCACCGCCGTGCTCGGCTGGCCGATGGACGACGCCATCGCCCAGTCGGCCGCCAAGCCCGGCGGTGCCGGGGCCAAGAACGCCGGCGCGACCGACATGCAGGTCATCGTCGAACTCATCCACCGCGTCGACCAGGCCGAGCCGATCGACCGGCTCGAGGCCACGCTGCGCCGCGACCCGACGCTGGCCTTCAAGCTGATGCGCTACATCAACTCGCCGGCCTTCGGCCTGAGCGTGGAGATCAGCTCCTTCGGGCACGCCATCATGCTGCTGGGCTACAACCGCCTGAAGCGCTGGCTCGCGCTGCTGCTGGCCACCGCCAGCAAGGACCCCAACCTCAAGCCCGTCATGTTCGCCGCGGTGCGGCGCGGCATGCTGATGGAGGAGCTGGTGCGCCACCTCGGCGACGACGAGATGCGCAACGAGCTCTTCATCTGCGGCGTGTTCTCGCTGCTCGACCGCATGTTCAAGCAGCCCTTCTCGGAGCTGCTGCAGAGCATCCCGGTGCCCGAGCGCGTGTTCCAGGCGCTCGCCGAGGGCCGCGGGCCCTACGAGCCCTACTGCAAGCTGGTCGAGGCGATTGAGGGCGACGCGCTCGAGCCGATCCGCGAAGCCTGCGAGCGCCTCATCACCGGCCACGCCGACATCAACCGCGCGCTGCTCAAGGCGCTCGCCAACGCGGCGCAGATCGACTGACGCGCCGCGCGCCTACGGGTGCGCGGTGTCGGGCGGCGGCTCGAAGCGGTCGTGCAGGCCGTCGACGCCGACGCGGGTCGGCCCGGCGGGCTGGCCCAGGGGCGCCATCAAGGGCTCGCGAGGTGGCGGCGCGCATGCTCCAGCTCGGGGCGTTGCGCGCCGGGGTCCGCCATGTCGCGCAACCTCTCGAAGTGATGCCGTGCCCGGTCGCGCCGGCCGGCCTGCGCCGCGGCTTGCCCCGCTCCGTGAAGGCTTCGGAAGCGGTTCGGATCGCGCACCTGGGCGCGCTCGTACTGCGCGAGCGCCTCGGCCGGCTGGCCGCTTTCGAGCAGCATGTCGCCGAGCAGCTCGCGCGCCGGCACGAGGCGGCCCGGGCTGACGCCATGCTTCTCGCTCGTGTCCTCGAGGTCGGCGGCGGCGCGCATGAGGTCGATGGCGGCTTCGCGGTGACCGCGCGCGAACGCGATCCACGCGGAGGCGCCGAGGCGCTGCACCTCCACCTCGGTGGCCCAGTAGGCGTTCCTGGCGGCCCTCAAGGCATCGACGATGCGCGCGAGTGCATCGGCGTCGCGCTGCGCCGCGGCCGCGTCGGCGCTGCGCGCGGCGCCGATCGCCCGCGCGGCGTGCGTGAAGGCATCGACGAAGGCGAAGCGCGTCGGCTGCACTTGAAGCTGCGCCGCCTCCTTCCATGCGCCGCGCTCGATGGCGTGGCGCGCCGGCATGGCGGCGCGGGCGTACGCTTCGCCGAGCCCCGGGCTGGCGCTCCGCGGCACATGGCGCGCGCCCTCGACGACGCGTTGCGCCGCGGCGTCCTGGGCGAGCTGCAGGTAGGCGTACGCCAGGTAGTCCATGGCGTGCAACTGGTCTTCGAGATCCCCTTCGGCCTCGGCGACGCGGGCCGAGCGCAGGTTGGACGCCACCGAGTCCTGCCACGCGCCCACCCGCGTGAAGATGTGGGAGGGCATGTGCAGGGCGTGCGGCGCCGACGGCGCGATCTCGGCGTAGCGCCGGGCCGCCTCCAGGCCCCTGGCCGCGATCGGCGGGTAGTCGTAGCTGTGGATCAGGTAGTGGGCCGCGCCGGGGTGGTCCGGATGCTTGCGGGACTGCGCTTCGAGGACGGCGGCGGCCCGCAGCGCCGAGGCGAAGCTCTGCTCGGTCGGATCCTGCGTCACCGTGCGGTACAGCGCCGCAAAAATCTGCGCCTCGTCGTCGTCCGGAAAGCGACGCGCCACGCCCTCGACGGCGTCGGCCAGCGACTGCATGCGCGCAGCGTGCGCCCGCTCGGGGGCGCCGCCGAAGTACTGCGCCACCGCCTCGATGAACATGCGTTCACGCTCCGTCTTCGCCCCGATGGCGCGCCCGCGCTCGATCGCCTGCTGCGCCTGCACGATCTGCGCCGCGCTCGGGCCGCCGGCGAACGGGTTGCCGATCAGGATCGCCGCGAGGCCCCAGGTGGCGACGGCGCAGTCGGGGTCGTGCTCGAGCACCTGGCGGAACGCCTGTTCGCACTCCCGCCACCAGAAGGAATGCAGCAGGGCCATCGCGCGTTCGAAGCGCGGCTGCACCGCGGCGGCGCAGGAATTCTCGAACGACACCCGGCCGAGCTGCTCGGGCGCCTTGCCCGACGCGCCGTGGGCATGGCTGGATTCGGCGGGCGAATGGGCCCAGGCCGCCGTCGCGGCTGCCAGCCAGAGGGCGAGCAGGGAGGCTGCCGGATCGACCCGCGTTCTCACCGGCAAACCTCCGGCCCGTGGGCGGCCGTGTGGCGGCCGGTGGAGGGCGGCAGGTCGGCCATGGCGGGTCAGGCGCTTCGGGGTCGGACGATGTTGACGCCGGTGCGCGTGCGGGGTCAAGCCTCGGGTCGCGGGCGGCCCGCGGGGGCGGCCGGCTGCCCGGACCGGGCCTTGCGGTGGAACCACGCCGCCAGGCCGAAGCCGACGAGCGCACCGCAGCCCAGCAGCGCCCAGATGTACGGCGAGGCCGGGCTCGGCAGGTGCCGGTGGGCGACCGCGGTCTCGAACAGGAAGAGCAGGCACACGACCGCGAAACCGAGGAAGAGCTTGGACTTGGTGGCGGGGTCGGTGGTCATCGGGGCTCCCTGAGCGGCGAGGGCGTGGCCGCCGCGGCGCGCCGGCTCGCGTGGACGGCCGGGGCGCTCATCATCGTGCGCTCCACAGACGAAACTTGACGTGCTTGACAGCGGATCGGAACTCGTTGTCGGCGCTGAGCAAGACCAGATCGTGTCGCAGGCAGAGCTGGATGAGCACCGCGTCGATGGTGCCGATCTGCACGCCGTGACGCCGGCAGGCGTTGCGGACTTCGGCGGCTTCGATGTGGTCTTCGCGGTCCGGCTGAAGCAACCCGAGCGCGGCAAACCGCTCGATCAGTTGGCCGCGCGCTCTGGGCCCGGCAAAGCCTTGCAGCAGTTCTTGCAGCACCAAGCCCGTGGTGAAGACCTGGTCGGACCCATCGAGAGCGTGCCGGAGCGCTTGGACTTCCGGTGCCGCTGCATCGGCGTCGCGGCGGAAGGCGAGTGACCAGACGCTGGTATCGACGAGCAGGCTCACGGCTTGCGCGCCCGCTCGGCCTTGTAGTCGTAGGCGGAGTCCCAATCGAGCTTCCCGAACAGCTCGGCGACCTTCCGCTGCTCGCGCCGGGCGATGAACTCTTGCAGCGCACGCGTGACCGCCGCCTTTTTGGTCGGCTCGCCGCTCACGCGAAAGGCGCGGTCGAGCAGCTCTTGGTCAAGCGCGAGGTTCGTGGCCATCTGTGTAGCTCCAGCAATTTAAGTCTACACAGGTGGCGATCGCAGGGCAACGGCAGCTTGCCGCGGCTGGCCATGTGATGGCCGTCAAATAGCTTGGGAGCACAGCATGGCGGCTGTGAGCAGCGACGGTGGTGGTATGCGGTTCATGGAAGCTAACGTTCGAGCTGAGCGGGCCGCCACCGACAGAGCCGCTTGGCCCTGGAGGGGACAATTTACCTGCTGGCCCCGGAAGGGCCAAGTGGCTCTGCCGGTGGAGGTCCGCTCGAGCGAGGGGTTAGGCCTCAGCGCGCGGCCCTGCGGGCACGGACGCGTACGGGTGCAACTGCCTACCAATCACCCATCGACCCTGCGATGAGGCACCTTGTGAACGACACCCTGGCCTTCTCCTGCGCGTCGTTATAGAAGGCCATTGCATCTCGGTGTCGAGCGCCTCGATACGCCCAAGTTTGGGCTGCTGGTTCGCTCTGCCACGTCGTGACCGTAAAGAGGTCAGTCGCCACTGGCGGGAACGGAATGATCAGCAGCTCGCGGGTCAGTCCGGCCGCCTCGGTCAGCGACTGGCGAGCGAAGCTTGCCCTTTGCCCGGCTGCGACCGCGTCAGACTCGGACGCGTAGGGGCCGATGCTGGTGATGATCGCGACCGGCCGATCGGGCGGTGGGCGGACGCGATCGAAGGCGACTGGAAGGACGTCGGCCCCGCGCTGCATGTACGGAAGCAGCTTCAGGGCTGCAATCTGCTGCGCTCCTGCCAGTTCGGGAAGAAGCGCAGTTGGCGAGGACATGAAGCGGTCTGCATCCTCCTCCGCCCGCCATACTGCAAGCCAGTGCCGCTGTGCCTTGCGTCTCTGAGGAAGACCACTCTCCGGGTAGTCAGCGTCTGTTCCGCGTATGAGCGCTGTGCATCCGATTGGAAGATGCTCGGTCACCGGCGAACGGGCCGCTGCTTGTCCGTAGCGAGCGGAGCAAAGAGTTAGAAAGCTGCTCATGGGTCTCCCGTTCCAGTATCCGCAGTAGCGTCGGCGCTTGCTTCTGAGGCCTAACGTTGGCGCTGAGCGGCGGGACTAAGGCGGCGAAGCCGCCTTAGGTACGTCCGCTCCAGCAACGGGTTATGCGGCACGGTTGTTCAACGCCAGGATGCCTGCTGCGAGCATGAGCACGCCGCTCGGCGCGAAGAACATGCCGTAGCCTGACATGCCGATGACTGCTTGGCCGCCGAGCAATAGCGCGCAGAGGCCTTGCACCGCTGCACGGGCGCCGCGCCGTGCGGCAGCGAAAGGAACGAGAGCGATGAGGACCGGCAATGCGAGGAATGGGATGACTTTGGGGCCGTTGACGGCGTAGAAGGAGCGCGTACCGGCGACGGCTGACAGCGACGCGGTGCCCCCGAGCGAGATAGAACCGCTACCCGAGAAGCCGGAGTAGAACGGCCCGAGAAGAAGCCAAAGCACCGCGAGAACAGCCGCTGCGACGGATGCGGCGAGTGCGGAGAGTTCGATGCGGCTGGCATACAACGGCGCTGACCGAAACTGCCAGATGAAGCTGCGCGCCATGGCGACGAGTGCAAGCAATGCGCCGCCGACAACCGCGACCACAGCAAGAAGCGCGAGGACGTTCAGCGTGTGCATGGCGTCAGTGACGCATAACGTTTGGAGTTGAGCGGAATCTCGCGAAGCGGGATTACCGCTCGAACGACGCGTTCGGCTTGCATCGGCGCGGGACCGTGCTCCAAGGTTCCCGATCGCGACGGCCTTGCCGAGGCACGGACCACCTTGCGGCTTGGTTCACGCTGCGCTGAGGGCATGTCCGCTCAAGCCAGCTTGTGCGGCGTGCTCGCAGCGCAGCGCAAGCTAGCAGGATTTTCGAGTTTCATGAACAGCTCCTCTGCGCGCTACGCTTCAAAGTTGCCTTCGGCATAGCGCCGATGTGAGCTGAACGATAAATAGGCCAACTGGAACGGAGCCCGCAAGTTGGCCTAAGAAGTTGCATGCCGCGAATCATCGCCGCGGCCTTTCCTCTTGACCAGTCCCTAAGTCGCTGCTGGCACGCGGGCGATGGGCGGCCTAAATTGCGGCGGATGGATCGGTCCGCGCCGCGTGCGCTTTCTGCCGTCTCGCCGCCCGCCGCGCAGGCTGCGGCGCCACGCCTGCTCGATCAGGTCCGCGCCGCCATCCGGCTGCGGCACTACGCGCTGCGCACCGAGCAGGCCTACGTGGACTGGGTACGCCGCTACGTGCTCTTCCACGGCAAGCGCCACCCGCGCGAGATGGGTGCGGCCGAGGTCGAGGCCTTCCTGAGCCACCTCGCGTCGGCGCGCGGCGTCGCGGCGGCCACGCAGGGGCAGGCGCGCGCCGCGCTGCTGTTCCTCTACAAGGAGGTGCTGCACGTCGATCTGCCCTGGCTCGGCGAGGTGGTGGCGGCGCGCGCGTCACGGCGGTTGCCGGTGGTGCTCACGCCGCGCGAGGCGGCGGCGCTGCTGCAGCAGCTGTCGGGGCCGGTCGGCCTGCTGGCCGCGCTGCTCTACGGCACCGGCCTGCGGCTGCTCGAGGGGCTGCGCCTGCGCGTCAAGGACGTCGAGTTCACCCGCCGCGAGATCGTGGTCCGCCAGGGCAAGGGCGGCAAGGACCGCGTCACGGTGCTGCCCGAGAACCTGGTGCTGCCGCTGCAGGCCCAACTGGCGCATGCGCGCGCGCTGCACCAGGCCGACCTCGCCGCCGGCCGCGGCGCCGTCTGGCTGCCCGACGCGCTGGCCGTCAAGGCGCCGGCCTGGGCGCGCGCCTGGGGCTGGCAGTGGGTGTTCCCGTCGCCGCGTCTGGCGGTCGACCCGCGCGGCGGCGTGGTGCGCCGCCACCACCTGAACGAGGCCTCGGTGCAGAAGGCGGTGCTGCTCGCGGCGCGCCGCGCCGGCATCGCCAAGCCCTGCTCGCCCCATGTGCTGCGGCATTCCTTCGCCACCCACCTGCTGCAGGCCGGCTACGACATCCGCACCGTGCAGGAGCTGCTCGGCCACGCCGACGTGAAGACGACGCAGATCTACACCCACGTGCTGCAGCGCGGCGCCCGCGCCGTGCGCAGCCCGCTCGATGCCTTGTGAGTGTCGTGGCGTGACGCATGTCACGCCGGCCTGCCGCCGAGCCCGCGCCCGCGGCCTCAGACCTGCATGTTCATGATGTCGGTGTAGGCCTGCACCAGCTTGTTGCGGACCTGCAGCGTGGCCTGGAAGCCGATCTGGGCCTTCTGCATCGCCACCATCGTCTCCTCGAGGCTGACCGAGGGGTTGCCGAGCTGCACCTGCTGCTGCATCTGCGTGGCCTGCAGCTGGGTGGCGCTCACCGACTTGAGCGCCTGGCTGAAGCTGGTGTGGAAGCTCGGCGCCGCGGCGTCGGCCGCCGCGGTGCTCTGGCGCACGCGTTCGGCCACCTGCGCCATGCCGGCACGGGTGGCCGCCTGCGCGAAGTCGAAGGGCTTGAGCTTCATGTCCATGGCCGGAATGCTAAGCGTCGGCCGGCGCCGCGATGGAGCGAACTGGGCGCGATTGGCCGGCTTGTTCACCGCTTTTCCCGCTCAAGGGCGACGGAACAATGCCGAGGCATCCCCGGGCCTTCGACCGCCCGGCCCGACCCTGACCCCTGATTGAGCCGCGACGCCCGACGACACCCGATGGACACCGCCCTCGCTCCGATGAATCCCCAAGCCCTCGCCGCCGCCGGCCCCGCCTCCGACGGCTTCGGCGGGCGCCTCGCGGCCTTGCCCGCCGGCCGCAAGGCCATGCTCGCGCTCGGCCTGGCCGCGCTGGTGGGCATCGCGGTGGCGATGTCGGGCTGGTCGGCCTCGGCCCACTACAAGGTGCTCTACGCCAACCTGTCCGACAAGGACGGCGGCGCGATCCTCGCGCAGCTCTCGCAGATGAACGTGCCGTACAAGCACGCCGACGGCGGCGCGGCCATCCTCGTGCCGGCCGACAAGGTGCACGACGTGCGCCTCAAGCTCGCGTCGGCCGGGCTGCCCAAGGGCGGCGTGGTCGGCTACGAGCTGATGGACAACGCGAGGTTCGGCCAGACGCAGTTCCAGGAGCGGCTGACCTTCCAGCGCGGCCTCGAGGGCGAGCTCACGCGCTCGATCGGCGCGCTGGCCGCGGTGCAGGCCGCGCGCGTGCACCTCGCGCTGCCGAACCAGAACGGCTTCTTCCGCGAGCAGCAGAAGGCCAGCGCCTCGGTGCTGCTGACGCTGCATCCCGGCCGCACGCTCGACCGCGCGCAGATCGCCGGCATCGTGCACCTCGTCTCCAGCAGCGTGCCCGAGATGAACCCCAAGGCGGTGAGCGTGCTCGACGCCACCGGCGCGCTGCTGTCGGGCCCCGAGGCCGGTGCGACCGCGGGTGGGCTCGACGCGCAGCAGCTGCAGTACGTCAACCAGATCGAGAGCAACTACACCAAGCGCGTGTTCGACATCCTCGAGCCGGTGCTGGGCCGCGACAACCTGCGCGCCCAGGTCACTGCGGAGATCGACTTCTCGCAGACCGAGTCGACCTCCGAGGAGTACGTGCCCAACCAGGGCTTCGGGGCCGACGGCAAGCCGGTGCCGGCCACCGTCCGCAGCGAGCAGACCA
>ERZ1066138.161-NODE-161-length-22883-cov-10.945900_pt1 | contig 22883 bp, 19 predicted proteins | sample MGYA00382785_ERZ1066138 | MGnify/ENA primary metagenome ERZ1066138 (study PRJEB33369, sample SAMEA5778368) | biofilm metagenome | biome: Industrial cooling water; feature: Water cooling tower basin; material: Biofilm | place: United Arab Emirates | collected... | reverse complement strand
GGGACGAAGCGCGAGGGACCGGCGACCTCCTGGCCGTTGATGAGGACGCGGCCGGCGGTGGGGCGTTCGATGCCGGCCGCGAGGCGGAGAAGCGTGGTCTTGCCGCAGCCGGACGGCCCCAGAAGGCAAACGACTTCGCCCGGCGCGATGGAGAGCGAGACATCGTGCAAGGCAAAGGTGTCGCCGAAGCGGCGCTCGACGTGTTCGAACGACAGACTGGCAGCGAATGTCGCCGCCGCACGCCGAGGTGTGCCCGTGGCGGCGAGCTGCGTCGTGTCATGGCTGTTGATATCGGGAGAACTCGCGCTCACGGTTTGTCTTTCGCAACGGCGCGCGAGAGTTGCCTCGCGCTCCGGATCAGGCGCCTTCGGGGGTGCCCTGCTCCGGCTTATCGGGCTCGTCCTCTTCAGGCAAGTCGAGCTCCATTTCAGCCTGAACGGTCTCGTCTTCCTCGTCCTCGTCAGCCGCATCGAGAGGGAGTTCGTCTGGCATCAGGGCTGCGACGTCGGTGGGGCTCGGGACGGAGAACCCCGGCGGCAGATTGCTGTCGAGAAGGCCTTGCGCCTTGAGATCGGCCAGGCCCGGCAGGTCCTTGACGGTGTCGAGGCCGAAGTGGGCGAGAAATGCGTCCGTGGTGCCATAGGTGATCGGCTTGCCCGGGGCGCGGCGGCGACCGCGGGGGCGGACCCAGCCGGACTCCAGCAGGATGTCGAGCGTGCCGCCCGATGTGGAGACGCCGCGGATCTCCTCGATCTCGGCCCGGGTCACCGGCTGATGATAGGCGATGATGGCGAGCGTCTCGAGGGCTGCCTTCGACAGTCTGCGCTCCTCATGGGCGTGCTTTTCCAACAGCCAAGACAGGTCTTCGGCCGTCCGCATGGCCCATTTGCCGGCCGTCTTGACGAGGTGCACGCCGCGGCCGGAGTACTGCTCCTTCAGCTCAGCGAGGATTGCGGCGACGTCCGTGCCCTTGGGCAGGCTTTCGGCGATCGTTGCCTCGTCCAGCGGTTCGGAGGCGGCGAAGAGCAGCGCTTCGGCAATGCGAATGCTTTCCATCTGCTGACGCAGATCGCCTTCGCCAAAATCGGGGGCGGGACCAATGCCGAGCTGCACGTCACCCAGCGCGGCAGCGAGTTCGCGCGCTTCGGCCGCGAGCGGATCCTCGAAGTCGGCGTCGCGCTCCACGCTCTCGTTGTTGGATACGAGCTTGAGCCGGGGCGGTGTCATTTTTTTCTTCCCGTCCTTCATTGATCTCCAGAACGCCTACCTCTTCAGCCGATCCGCTGCCATGCGGAGCCGTCGCCGCGCTTGCGCACGAAGAGCGGGGCGAACGGCGCTTCCTGCTGCAATTCGAGAACCCCTTCGCGCGCCATCTCGAGTGTGGCGCCGAACGAGCTGGCGATGACGGTCTTCGTCTCTTCGGCCGGAGCGGTTTCAGGAAGGTAGTGGTGCATGAAGAGATCGAGCTGCGTCCACGAGCCCGCCGCGCTTTCGCCGACAAGCTTTTCCAATCGCGTGCGCGCGTCCTTGATGGACCAGACCTTGCGCGCCTTGACCACATGGGAGGCTTTGACAGTGCGGCGACGCTGGTCGGCGTAGGCTTTCAAGAGATCGTAGATCTGCGCGGTCCATTCAGTGTCGCGTACGGTCTTGATGCCTTCGGGCATGCCGCGAGGGAACACGTCGCGGCCAAGACGCTTGCGCGTCATCAGCTGCGCCATCGCATTGCGCATGGCTTCGAGACGCACGAGGCGGAAGGCGAGCTTCTGCGCCATTTCTTCCGCAGTCTCTTGCCCGTCCTCGGTCTTTTCCTTCGGCAGCAGAAGGCGCGATTTGAGGAACGCGAGCCAGGCCGCCATGACGAGATAGTCGCCAGCGATCTCGAGCTTCAGGCGCTGCGCTTCATTGATGAAGGTGAGGTACTGTTCGACGAGGCCCAGGATGGAGATGTGCGCAAGGTCGACCTTCTGCGTGCGGGCGAGCGCCAGCAACAGGTCGAGCGGCCCTTCAAAGCCTTCGACATCGACGATGAAGGCTTCGGCAGCCGACGGCGCGTTCTCCGCGTCGGGGAGTTCCCAACCGGCCATTTCGCGCGACTCTGACGGCTCGTCGCCCATATGGGTCCTTCAACTGGCCGCAACCGTGAGCGGCCCTTTCAGCCTATACTGATTCAGATCGGCGGGTGTGGCTGGTAATCATCTCAGACAGCTGGCGTTCCGCCAATGCGACGTCGAAAACTTCCCGGTTTTTCAAGACGGCAAGCGCAGCATTGGCCCGGCGCAGCGCGCTGCCCGCAAGATCGGGGACGGCGCTCGCCGCCTCCTCCATCTCCGACAGGACGCCCGAGCAATGCAAGGCGACATCTGAGCCCGCCCGAACCACGGCTTCGGCGCGCTCGCGCATGGTGCCCCGGAGGGCGTGCATGCCGAGATCGTCGCTCATGAGAAGGCCGTCGTAGCCGATTTCGCCGCGTATGATTTCGGACGTGACCTTGGCCGATGTGCTGGCGGGGGCCGCCGGGTCGATGTCGCTGAAGACGACATGGGCGCTCATGGCGGCAGGGACGTCGGCCAGTTGCTTGAAGGGGGCGAAGTCGCTCGCGGACAGCTCCGCTCGCGGAGTTTCGACGACGGGCAGATCGAGATGGCTGTCCTTGGTGGCGCGGCCGTGGCCGGGGATGTGCTTGATAACGGGCAGGACGCCGCCGCCGATAAACCCCTTTGCGACCGCCCGACCGAGGCGAACGATCTGCTCGACGGATGTGCCGAAGGCGCGGTCACCGATAATGGCGTGAGCGCCAGGAACGGGCAGATCAAGGACGGGGGTGCAGTTGGTGTTGATGCCGAGGTCGCGCAGATCCCGGGCAACGAGGTGGGCGGCGGCTTCGGCGGCAATGCACGCGCCGTCAGCGTCGCCGGATTCATAGCGTGCCGCATAGGCGGCGGCGGGCGGTAGAGCGCGACCGAGCGGGGGGCGCAGGCGTTGCACGCGGCCGCCTTCCTGATCGATGAGGACGAGCGTGTCATCCGAGCCGATGGCGGCAAGCGCGTCGGCGACGAGGCGGCGGATCTGGTCGTGGGACTCGCAGTTGCGCCCGAACAGAATGATCCCGAGCGGGCGCACGTCGCGCAAGAAGCGGGCTTCCCCGTCAGTCAGGGTCGTGCCTTCGAGACCGGTGATGAGCGCTCGGCGTTGCATCGCGTTGCTCGATACCATTCGGGGTGCTTCATAGCAAAAGGCCGCGGATGGCTGCCGCGGCCTTTCATATCATCTCTGGACTTCTTCAGTAGGCCATGACCCAGCAGCTTGAATAGCCGGCCGTCTTCAACTGCGAGCAGACCGAGTTGGCACCGTCCTTGGAACCAGGCGGTCCGACGACGAGGCGGTGATAGCGGCCCTTTTCACCGAGGTTGGCTTCCGTAACGTCAGGCGTCTTGTTCTGCAGAATGCCGCCGTAGCGCTGCTGCAAATCGGCGAACTGCTGGAGCGCATCGATGCGGCTCGTACCAGAGGCGGGCACCGACGCGAGCACTGCGACGTAGCCGAGCCCAGTTACTTTCGGTGCGGCAGGAGCGGGTGCCGAATCGCTTTCGGGGATGGCTGCGGTCTTCGTGATCGGCTTGGGTGCGGGCTTGGGTTTTTCAGCGACCGGCGCGGGCGGAGTTTCATCGGTCGCCGTGTTGATCGCCTTCGGGATCACCGGTGCGGAGCGTGGATCGTTCGAGGCGACCTGCACCGACTGCGCGGGCGGCGCTGGAGGCTGCACGACGATAGGCTGCGGCTTGGGAGCAGGGGCCGCGCCTGGCGTTGGCACATCGACGAGAGTCATGCCAGGAACGGGAACGGATAGGCCCGGAACTGTTGCAGGCTCGGGCGGCTGTGACGCTGCGGAGGGAGCCTGGATCGCACCATCGCGTCCGACAACGAGCGTCTGGACTTTTCGCGCACCAGCGCTGTCAGCTTCAGACGACGATGCGGATGCCGAGCTATCGCCACTCTCCCCGAGACGGCCGAGCAGCTTGCTATCAGTGTTGGCGAACTGCTTGCCGCCGGGCGTGGACGGCTTCACCTTCGAGGGTCCTTCGGCGCTCTTCACGACGGGCGTGGGACCGCCGGAGCTGTCGCCAAGCAACGTCTGGTAGGCATAGGTGAGACCGCCTCCAACCACGACCGCGCCGACGAGGGCGCCGGCGACCGTTAACCACTTGCGGGAGCGGACGGGCTGTTCGGGTTCGTAGTCGTTGTCGTCGTCGTAGCCTTGAGCGCTCGGATCGGCGTAGCCCTGCTGATCATAACCCGGCTGGGCATACCCGTGGGTATCAAAGCCTTGCTGGCCGGCATACCCCTGGGGCTGCTGAAAACCTGCCTGATGCCCCCAATCGGAATAGCCGGGCTGGGGATGCGTCGCCAGATCGGCCGTCAGGTGCCCATAGTCGGGGGCGGCGGGCTGCGGCGGCTGCGCGCGGCCTTGCGGCGGCATGTAGCTCGCCAGATCGTAGCCTCGCGGGTCGGCCGCGGGTGCCGGAGCCGGTGCGGCGGCCCACTGATCATATTGCGCGCCGCGCAGAGCCGGCGCAGGAGACGGTTCCGGCGCGTAGCCGTAGCCGTTGTCATAGCCAGCGGGCTGCTGCGGCACATAGGGGCTGGCGGCCGGGCTGGCGTGCTGCGCACTCGGAAAAGGTTCGGGAGCGGTTGGGCGGCGCGTCGGCTGAGTTGCAGGGATGTATGGATCGAACTGCGGCGCCTGAGCCCCGCGGGGATCGGCACCCCACTGGTAGCCTGGGTCCTGGTGTCCATAGCCGGCCGGCGGTTGAGCCGTGTAGCCGTGTTGCGCGGCAGGCTGCTGGGGCTTGGGATTTGGCAGTGGCGCGCCACCGAGGCCCTGTGTCCATCCCGCTAGATCGTATTCGCCCTGCTGTGGACGAGGTTGGGTGCCTTGCGCGCCTTGCGGGCGCTGCGCCGGCCATCCTCCCGGAGGTGCCTGTGGACTGTCGGAGCGCGACATTGCGATCATTCCTTCAGCTTGAGGCCGTCAGACCCACACCTGTGGACCTGATGACCCTGCTCGAATCGGCGTTACGGCCAATCTAGCGCATGGTTTCCGGGGCCTCGACCCCGAGAACTCCAAGACCTGAGGATATCACCGCACGCGTCGCCTCCACGAGCGCACACCGCGCGATCGTCAGGCCCCCCTCTCTCACCTGGATAAAACGCAAATGTGGCAAATCATTGCCGCGCGTCCATAAACCATGGAAAGCAGAAGCCAGATCATAGAGATAGAAGGCTAGGCGGTGGGGTTCGCGCGCGTCCGCGGCGGTGGCGATCAAGCGGGGGTAGTGGGCGAGCTTGCGGACAAGATCGAACTCGGCGGGATCGGTCAGCTGCGACAAGTCAGCTTTGGCGAGCGACGCCTTCGAGATGTCCAGCGACGGCATCTGTTCAGCGACGTTGCGAAATACGCTCGATGCACGGGCATGGGCGTACTGCACATAAAAAACGGGATTATCTTTCGACTGCTCCGTGACCTTGGCGAAGTCGAAGTCGAGCGGTTCGAGCTCTTTGCGATAAAGCATCATGAAGCGGACGGGATCGCGGCCAACTTCATCGACGACATCGCGCAGAGTGACGAAGGTGCCGGCGCGCTTCGACATCTTGAACGGCTCGCCGCCCTTATAGAGCTTGACGAGTTGCACGACTTTGATTTCGAGATCGGTTGTACCGCCGCGCGTGCGCCAGGATTTCAGCTTGCCCTTCTGATCGCGTTCGAGCGCGCCGCCTGCAAGAGCGGCAACCGCGGCCAGCATGCGCGGAATGTAGCCGATGTGATCGGCGCCGAAGACATTGATCAGGTGCGGGAAGCCGCGGCTTATCTTGTCGAAGTGGTAGGCGATATCGCCGGCGAAGTAGGTGTATGTGCCGTCCGACTTTTGCAGCGCGCGATCCATGTCGTCGCCGAATTCGGTCGATTTGAAGAGCGTCTGCTCGCGGTCTTCCCATTCCTCATCGTCGTGCCCGAGAGGCTTGGCGAGGCGGCCCTCATAGATGAGGTCCTTCTTGCGCAAGGCTTCGATCGCAGCTCGCACCTGATCAACGCCGCCGCGCGACAGCGATGCTTCCGAGACGAACACGTCGTGCCGGATGTTCAGGGCCGCAAGATCGTCCTTGATCATGACGAGCATGGCGGCGATGGCTTCGTCACGGAACAGCGCCAGCCACTCGGCTTCAGGCTTGCCGACGAAGGCGTTGCCGTACTTTTCCGCAAGCAAGGCGCCAATCGGCTTCAGGTAATCGCCCGGATAGAGGCCTTCGGGAATATCGCCGATCTGTTCGCCCAGCGCTTCGCGATAGCGCAGGTGAGCCGAGCGGGCGAGCACATCGACCTGACCGCCGGCATCGTTGATGTAATACTCGCGCGTGACTTTATAGCCGGAGAAGGCGAGCAGATTGGCAAGCGCGTCCCCGAACACCGCACCACGACAATGGCCGACATGCATGGGGCCGGTGGGATTGGCGGAGACGTATTCGACGTTGACGCCATCTGGTTTAGGCGCGCCGCGGCCGTAGGCAGCGCCATCGGTCACGATCGACGTGATGAGCTGCTGCCAGAACGCGGGCGTCATCGTCAGGTTGAGGAAGCCTGGACCGGCGACGGCCACGGATGCGATTTCAGGATCGGTTTCGAGTTTCGCCTTGAGCGCTTCGGCGAGGTCGCGGGGCTTCATGCCAGCCGGCTTCGACAGTGCCATCGCGACGTTCGAGGCGAGATCGCCGTGTGTCGGGTCGCGTGGCGTTTCGACTTCGACGTGGGGCAGCGCCACGTCGCGCGGGATCAGACCTTCCACCTTGAGATCGGCGAGTACGGCCGCAATCTTGGCCTCGACGTGAGTGAAGACGTTCATTACCGCTTTGTCCTGTGGGAATTTTTGGTCGTGATAGTTTGGCCGCGTCTATCGCAATTCCGGAGTTTCGGCAAACAGGCGGCGATGTTCCGCGATGGCATAACGATCGGTCTGGCCGGCGAGATAGTCCGCGGCGAGGCGTGCGCGTTGGCGGGGTTCCAGACTTTCGCTGATGGCTTGCCAGGTTTCGGGCAGGGCCGTGCGGTGGTTTGAATCGGCATAGCACGCGAACAGATCCCGGACGATGCCTTCGGCGGCGGTCATGACGCGCAGCACGCGAGGATGGCGGTACACGCGATCGAAGAGAACGGCGCGCAGAGCCGCCAGATCGTTCCACACGGGGGCGGAGAAGCGGATCACCCGGCGGCCGGCGGAGCGAATGTCGTCCGGTGACCGGGGCGCGAGGGCTGCAAGTTCGTTGCGGCTTTCGAGCACGACGTCGCGGATCAGGGCTGTGATCATACGGCGGGTGACTTCGAACACGGCGCGGCTGTTGTCGGCTCCCTGCCCTTCCGCGATCACAGCGGAGGCGAAGGCGCCGACGAACGGCACGTCGGTGAGGCTTGCAAGCGAGAGCAGTCCGGCGCGCAGACCATCGTCCACGTCGTGGGTGAGGTAGGCGATGTCGTCGGAAAGGGCCGCGACCTGCGCTTCACTGCTGGGCCAGCTTCTGGGTTCGAGTGACCGCCACGTTTCAATCGGCCGAATAACCTTCAGAACGGCCGCAGCCTTCTCATTAGTCAGCGGACCGTTGTGCTTGGCGAGTCCTTCGAGCGTTTCCCACGTCAGATTGAGGCCGTCGAAGGAGCGATACTTGCGTTCGAGCGCGGTGACGACGCGCAGGCTTTGTGCATTGTGGTCGAAGCCGCCGTGGTCCGCGATCGCCTCGTCGAGTGCGCGCTCGCCGGCGTGGCCGAACGGCGGATGGCCGAGATCATGGGCCAGCGCGAGGGCCTCGGCGAGGTCTTCATCGAGACGAAGCTGGCGGGCTATGGTGCGCGCGATCTGCGCGACTTCGAGGCTATGGGTGAGGCGCGTCCGGTAGTGGTCGCCCTCATGGTAGAGGAAGACCTGCGTCTTATGCGTGAGGCGGCGGAAAGCGGTGGCGTGCAGAATGCGGTCCCGGTCACGCTGGAAGGAGCTGCGGGTCGGGCAGTCCGGCTCGGAGAAGCGCCGGCCGCGGGACGGGGTGGCGCTCGCCGCATAGGTGCCGGGCGACCGCTCGCCGGGTTGCAGATCCGCGCCGTAGTCCCGGCTTTCTGTTTTGGCTGTTCGCGCGGTCATCCGTGTCCGGTCGTCTGTGCTAAGGGGTTTGACAGGTGCTCGTTGGTCCCTATCTTCCCTGAGAGCGAAACGCCAGCGCCAAGGCAATCCAACCCCGGCGCTTTGGTGCCCAACCCACGGAAAACACATGAGCGAACCGTCCGTTATCGTGACTGCCCCTGCCGCCAGGCGAATTGCCGAGATCGTGGCGACCGAGCCCGCTGGCACCATGCTTCGCGTCGCGGTGGAAGGCGGCGGCTGTTCAGGCTTCCAATATCGATACGACCTGACGCGGGAGGCCGCGCCGGAAGACATCGTGATCGAGCGGGATGGTGCGAAAGTGCTGATCGATCCGGTGTCGCTAGAATATCTCTCCGGATCCGAGATTGATTTCGTGGACGATCTGATCGGGGCCTCGTTCCAGATCCGCAATCCGCAGGCGACATCCTCATGTGGATGTGGCACGAGCTTTTCGCTCTAGAGACCGCTCAGAGATCGAAGTTCGCGCCGTTCATGAAAGTCGTGACCTGGAACATCAACGGCGTGAAGGCGCGGCTCGAGCTTGCGCTGACGTACCTGCGCGAGACCAAACCGGATGTGATTGGGCTTCAGGAGATCAAATCGGTCGATGAGGGCTTTCCGCGCGAGGCATTCGAAGACCTCGGGTACAAGGTCGCCACGCATGGGCAAAAGGGGTTCAACGGCGTCGCGATCCTGTCGCGGCTGCCGATGGAGGACGTGACGCGGGGCCTACCGGGCGGGGATGGCGACGAGCAAGCGCGCTATATCGAGGCTACGATCATCGATGGGAATTTCGCGATCCGCTTCGCATCGCTCTATCTGCCGAACGGCAATCCGATCGGGTCCGAGAAGTTTTCCTACAAACTCGCCTGGATGGATCGTCTGGCGATGCAGGCGCGCAAACTTCTGAAGAGTGAGATGCCGGTGGTGCTGGCGGGGGATTACAACGTGATCCCGGAGCCGGTGGATGCGAAGCGTCCCGCCGCGTGGACGAGCGATGCCCTGTTTCAGCCGGAGAGCCGTGCCATGCTGCGCCGGATCGAGACACTCGGGCTGACGGATGCGGTGCGGGCGTGCCATCCGGGCCCTGGCATCTATACCTTTTGGGACTATCAGGCGGGTGCCTGGCAGAAGGACGACGGCATTCGTATCGATCACATTCTGCTGTCGCCGCAGGCAGCCGACCGGCTGCAAAGTGCGGGTGTCGATCGCTTCACCCGCGGCTGGGAAAAGCCCTCGGACCATGTGCCGGTTTGGGTGGAACTGGGATGACGGGCGACGCTGTCTCGTCTTCTTCGCGTCAGTCGTAGATCCGCTTCGGCGACTTGACGTCCGGTGTCAGTGCAGGCCCCTTCGCTTCAGTTTCAAAGCTGCTGCCGTTGGCGATGTCGAGGACGCCAAAATCCTTCGATCGCGAGTTCGGGCTTGCGACTCCGCTTTCAATTGCACGCAATCCGCGGTTTAATAGCTCTCGGACTGCGGCGGCGCGGCTTGGCATGCGCGTTTTGTATCTGAAGTCGTCAACGGCACGCAGTTCATCCATCGTCAGCATGATTTGCAGCCGTTCTTCGCGCTCCCTGTTCATTTGTCACCTCCCAAACTGCCCTCCTAGCGCTAACAAACAGTCGATACCGGAAGAAACGCACTGCCCCTAACTGGGTTCCACGGCGCACATTCGCAACACGCAGCGAACAGTGCACTTTGCAAACTGATCTAATTGAAATTGAACGAAAAAGTGCGATCTATAGATGACCCGCGGAGGTCGTGTATGCGTGTGTTGCTCGTCGAAGACGAATTGCTGATCGCAATGATGCTGGAAGATGAACTCACCGGGTTGGGACATTGCGTGGCGGGCGTGGCTAGCACTGTCGCGGGCGGATTGGCGCTGCTGCAGACCACGTCACCGGATTGTGCGCTTGTCGATTTTCAACTCGCGGATGGCGCGTGTCACGACCTTATCGCGGATTTGAAGATGCGCCGGATTCCATTCGCACTCGTGACGGGCGCGCATATCGATACGGCCGACGCCCGGCTTGGGAACATCGACGTGCTGACAAAACCGCTGGACCTGGCTCGGCTGACCGGTGTTCTGGAGCGGCTCACGAGTCGGTTAGAGAGTGCTGGGGCACCCGCTGAGGATCATCCCTTGTTCCAGCTTTCGCTGAAGGCAGAAGCCTAGGCGGCAACGCCATCGCAAACGTCGGTCGGGCGTCCGACGACCTCCTCAACGGTTATCCGGGTCGCGAGCTTCTGTGCCGACGTCGCGAAGGGTCGGCGCGGTGTTCCCGTATGTGAATCCTTGCGCAGGGGTGCCCACCGGCGGCGTCCGCACGACCGGAGTCGCGACGGCGGGTTCGCTGGCGCCTGATTTGATCGGGCTCACGATCTCACCGTTTTGACAGGAGCGCTGCGGCTCCGCGGCGAGCAGGCCTATTCCGGCAGCCTCGCGAGCTTCGGGCTTGCGGCCGAAACGATTGCCCCAGGCGGCGACGATGCCGGTCGCCTGCTTGCGGATGCCTTCGCCGGAGCCGCAGTAGATGTTCTGATAGATGTCCTCGATCCATAGCCGGTCGTAGACGGGGGCGTTCTCGACCGCGATGGCGATGAGGGCCAAAGCCGCCGGTTTGTCCGATTTCATGTATTTGCCGCGCCAGAGAAGGTCGGCAAGAAACGCCTGCGCGCCGGCGTGGCCGCGCTCGGAGAGATCGGCGAGCCAGTGGCGGGCGGTCGCCTCGTCTTCGTCGATGCCTTCGCCGGAGAGCTTCAGCTTGGCGAGTTCGAACTGGGCATCTTCGTCGGCGAAGGTGGTGGAGGCATTCTGCAGATAGATGACGGCCTGGGCGGGATCGGGCTTCAACCCGATCTCCTTGATGCCGCGGCGGACGTAGCCCGCGAGCGCGGTCAGCGATTTGCCGACGTAGGGCGCACGCGGGTCGTCGTCGGGATCGGCGTCGGCGTACTCGTTGGCGAGGCGATAGAAAAGTTTATACGCCTTGGCGTGATCGGTGTGAGCGCCGGAGTTATCGCTGTAGATGCGGGCCAGATAGTACTCGGCCATGAACTCCTGCTTGGCGGCCGCGAATTCCAGCGCGGGAATCGCGATCTCGTAGTAGCCGCCCTGATAGGCACTCATGCCCTGCTTCAGCGCTTCGCGCGGAGTCGCAAAGGTCACCGCTTGCGCGAATGCACCAGCAGAGACGACGGGGAGCAGCGTTGCAAACAACGCTGCCCGGAGGTGTGATCTAGATATCCGCATAGCAGATGACTTCAGCCTTTCCTCCGCGATGGGTCACGGCGCCGTAGCGCGCAGGGCCCACCTGATCCGCGAATTTAGCGATCGCGCCTGTCTGGTAAGGGTTATCGGGTGCCTTCCACGCCTTGCGGCGCTTTTCGAGGACCGCCGGATCGACGTCGAGGTCGAGGGTGCCCTTCTCAGCGTCGATGGTAATGATGTCGCCGTTCTCGATGAGGCCGATGGGGCCGCCGACGGCAGCCTCAGGGCCGACATGGCCGATGCAGAAGCCTCGCGTGGCGCCGGAGAAACGGCCATCGGTGATGAGGGCGACCTTGTCTCCCATGCCCTGGCCGTAAAGCGCGGACGTGGTGGAGAGCATTTCGCGCATGCCGGGGCCGCCCTTGGGGCCTTCGTAGCGGATGACGAGAACTTCGCCTTCGTTGAAGTTGCCGGCGCTGACAGCGGCGAAGGCATCTTCTTCGCATTCGAAAACACGGGCGGGGCCGGAGAACTGCAACTTCTTCAAGCCAGCAACCTTGACGATCGCGCCATCGGGGGCGAGCGACCCCTTGAGACCGACCACGCCGCCGGTCGGCGAAAGCGGATTGGAAACCGGATACACGACCTTCTGATTGGTGTTGAAGGTCACCTTCTCCAGGTTCTCGGCCATCGTCTTGCCAGTCACGGTGATGCAGTCACCGTGCAGGAAACCGCCGTCGAGAAGGGCTTTGAGAACTTGCGGAACGCCGCCGATCTCGAACACGTCCTTCGCCACATACTGTCCGCCGGGCTTCAGGTCGGCGATGTAGGGGGTGCGTTTGAAGATTTCGGCCACGTCAAACAGGTCGAAATCGATGCCAACTTCATTCGCCATTGCGGGCAAGTGGAGCGCGGCATTGGTAGAACCGCCGGTGGCGGCAACGACGGTGGCGGCGTTCTCGAACGCTTTGCGGGTGGCGATGTCGCGCGGGCGCAGTTGATCGGCGACGAGACGCATGACCGCCTTACCGGATGCGGTCGCGTAGCTGTCGCGCTCTTCATAGGGGGCGGGCGAGCCCGCTGATCCCGGCAAAGCGAGGCCGATGGCTTCGGACACCATCGCCATGGTGTTTGCGGTAAACTGCCCACCGCAGGCGCCGGCCGACGGACAGGCGACACATTCGAGTTCGTGCAGGTCTTCGCTCGACATCTTGCCGGCGGAGTGCATGCCGACGCCTTCGAACACGTCGAGCACGGTGACGTCCTTGCCACGGAACCGGCCTGGCAGGATCGAGCCGCCGTACATGAAGACGGACGGCACGTTGAGGCGGAGCATCGCCATCATCGTACCGGGCAGAGACTTGTCGCAGCCGGCGATCCCGACCAGGGCGTCGTAGCAGTGGCCGCGCATGGTGAGTTCGATAGAATCGGCAATCACTTCGCGCGATACGAGCGACGACTTCATGCCCTGGTGTCCCATGGCGATGCCGTCAGTCACTGTGATCGTACAGAATTCGCGCGGCGTGCCGCCGGCTTCGTGAACACCGGCCTTGGCGGACTGCGCCTGACGCATCAACGAAATGTTGCAGGGAGCGGCTTCATTCCAGCACGAGACGACGCCGACGAAGGGACGGTTGATCTGCTCTTCGGTCAGGCCCATCGCGTAATAGTACGAACGATGCGGCGCGCGCGACGGACCCACGGTGACGTGGCGGCTCGGCAGCTTCGACTTATCGAACGTCTTCGCGTCCATTCTTCTCATTCCTTTGAAAGCTCGACCAAGGGGAACAGTCGTTTACTCGCTCGCGCAGAGCAAACAACCTCGACACACTTGGGAGCTTCGAACGCGTTTCGCTGGTAGTCGGCGGACCCGCATGCACCCGCGGCGCTGGAACCCCGGAGGATTTCCTGGCCACTTTCTGTGTCGCGCCGTTTTGTGGCTCAAAAGAGGCATGTTTCCAAGCGTTTCGTGGCGCTTCAGCCACATTAACCAGGAACTTTTTGCGCGCGCTTGTCAGGTCACTTCGACCGCCTAGCCCGTGCGAGCTTCGTCTTAGAGGCTGACCTTGGCTCGACAGAGGCTCAATGGCGGCAGTACGGAGCCATCCCGAAGCGATCGTGTGGCAGCGCGGCTCATGTGCGGAGCTGAGTGGCCACGGGATCGGAAGCCGGCGCCTGGGGGCACTTTCACAGATGTCCCGTGGGAGGGCGACCGTGAGGCGGGAGCCGTTGACATGATCCCCAACCCCGAACAGATGATCGGTGCTGGAACTCTTTCCATCCCAGAGCGTCGTTACAGGTCCGCATCCGACCGCATATTTGCCCGACGTCAGGCGCATTTTTGCGGTTCCGTCGCAGGCACTTCACCCGAACCGGAGGGACCGGGACCCAATGGCCTTCATGCTCCGCGCCGTTGTATGGCTGCTTCCGTTCGCGCTCTACGCGGCGTCGCCGTTCGCGACCGCCTGGACGCTGAAGGAGGCGATCAGATCCGGCAATGTTGTGGTGATCGATGCGCTCGTCGAGTGGAACAGCGTGCGCGAAAGTTTGCGGCGCTCGATGACGGCCCTTGCCCTGGACCGTCCGATGGATTTTCAGGCGCCACCGGAGACCTCGCTGACGCAATCCTCCAACGCGCCGAAAGCGGGGCTATGGAGCCGCGTGAAGGGCTACTTTGGTACGGCGGCGGTGGAGCGGCTGATCAACCGATATGCCAATGCCGAGGGGCTGCCGACCCTGTTCACGTACGGCCAGACCTATAAGCGCTACGTCGTCGGCGTGGAGGAACCGCCGAAGACGCTTCGGAACCTTACGCAGCGAATGGGTGAATTCTGGTCGCGGCTGAGGCATGTGGAATTTGTGACGCCCGCCGCGTTCGAAGTGGAGATGGCGGACCAGTTCGATCCCACGCGGCGGTTCACCGGGCTGTTCCAGTTTCGTGACATGCGCTGGAAATTGACCGAGCTCTACGTGCACACTGACGCAAATCCTATGCCGCGGCTGGCGGACGTGATAGGTGCGCGCGCGATCCGCTAGAGCCATTTCAGGTGCTGGTCCGGTCAGGCCTCAATGCGCTTCAGCGCCGCCTTCAGCCGGGTGATTTTGGCGGTGCCTTCAGCGACGCGCTCGCGGTTCAGCTCGACAACGTGTTCCGGGCTCTTGGCGACGTTGCTTTCGTTCGCGAGCCAGTTTTCCGCCTTGCTCTTGTCGCTCTCGGCTTTGGCGATTTCTTTTTCGAGGCGCTTGCGCTCAGCGTCCATGTCGATCACGCCCTCAAGGGGCAGCGCGTAGGTCGCTTCCTCGACGACGATGAGGGCAGAACCTTTGGGCGTCGCCTTGGCGAAGGTGATGTCATCCAGCCGAGCGAGACGCATGATGGTTTCGTCGTGAGCCTTCGTGCGCGCGCGCGTCGCATCCGACGCGCCCGTGACGATCAGCGGAATCTTGGCGCCGGCGGGCACGTTCATTTCCGTGCGCACGGAGCGGATGGCCGAGATCAGTTCGATGACCCAGCCAATTTCTTCGTCAATGATCGGATCGGCGAGATTTCTGGGCTGCGGCCAACTGCTCAAAGCGAGAAGAGACTGGCGCGCGATGCCGTGCTCGACAAGATGCGCCCAAAGCTCTTCGGTGATGAAGGGCATGAACGGGTGGAGCAGTTTAAGAATCTGGTCGATGACCCACGCCACCATAGCGCGGGTTTCGATCATCGCTTCCTCATCGTCGCCGGCAAGGATGGGCTTGATGAGTTCGAGGTACCAATCGCAGAAAACGCCCCAGACGAATTCATAGATTGCGCCGGAGGCTTCGTTGAACTTGTAGGCTTCAAGGCCGGCGGTCACGCTGGCGGCGGCGCGTTCGGTTTCGCCCGCGATCCAGCGATTTAGAGGGTTCTTGACGCTGCGGGGATCGAAGTCGTGCTGGCGCACGCACTCGTTCATTTCGGCGAAGCGGGCGGCGTTCCAGAGCTTGGTTGCGAAGTTGCGGTTGCCTTCGACGGTCTGCTTGGCGAGCTTGATGTCGCGACCCTGGGCGGCCATGCGCGCGAGCGTGAAGCGCAGCGCGTCGGCGCCATAAGCGTCGATGATGTCGAGCGGGTCGATGACATTGCCCTTCGACTTCGACATCTTCTGCCCCTTCTCGTCGCGAACGAGGGCGTGGATGTAGATGTGCTTGAAGGGAACTTCCTTTTTGAAATAGAGCGACAGCATCATCATGCGTGCCACCCAGAAAAAGATGATGTCGAAGCCGGTGACGAGGACGCTTGTCGGATAGTAGCGCTTCAGTTCGGGTGTCTCGTCGGGCCAGCCGAGCGTGGAGAACGCCCACAGGCCGGACGAAAACCACGTGTCGAGAACGTCTTCGTCGCGAGTCAGCGGTTCGCCATGGCCATAGTGCGCGGTGGCGAGAGCCTTTGCTTCGGCTTCATCGGAGGCGACGAAGACTTTGCCGTCGGGACCGTACCACGCGGGGATCTGATGGCCCCACCAGAGCTGACGCGAGATGCACCAGGGCTGGATGTTGTGCATCCACTCGAAGTAGGTTTTCTCCCAGTTCTTCGGCACGAACTCGGTGCGGCCGTCCTCGATCGCCTTGATCGCGTCCTTGGCGAGTTCGGCGGCGTTCACGTACCACTGGTCGGTCAGCCACGGCTCGATGACGACGTTGGAGCGGTCGCCGTGGGGAACAGTGTGCGTCGTCGGCTCGATCTTGGCGAGCAGGCCGAGGCCTGCCATTTCGGACACGACCTTCTTGCGCGCTTCGAAGCGGTCGACACCTTGCAGTTTTTCGGGGATGCCGTCGAGCTTTGCTGCGGGCCCTGCAATGATCCGGCCGAATGCATCGAGCACGTTGATCTGCGCAAGGTTGTGGCGTCGGCCCACTTCGAAGTCGTTGAAGTCGTGCGCGGGCGTGATCTTGACGGCGCCGGTGCCCTTTTCGGGATCGGAGTATTCATCCGCAACGATGGGAATTTCGCGGCCGACGAGCGGCAGCCGCACTTTCTTGCCGACGATATCCTTGTAACGCTCATCGTCAGGATGAACGGCGACGCCGCTGTCGCCGAGCATGGTTTCGGGGCGCGTGGTGGCGACAATGACGAAGCGGGAAGGATCGTCCGCCAGAGGATAGCGGAAGTGATACATGTGGCCGCTCGGGTTCTTTGACAGAACCTTGGCAAGCGCGTCGGCATCGAAGGGCTTCTCGGGATCGCCATCGGCCCACGTGAAAGTGCCCTTGGCTTCAACTTGCACCACTTCGAGATCGGAGATCGCAGTCTGGAACTTCGGGTCCCAGTTGACGAGGCGCTTGTCCTTATAGATGAGGCCCGCCTTATGGAGTTCGACGAAGACTTTGACGACGGCCTTGGAGAGACCCTCGTCCATGGTGAAGCGTTCGCGGCTCCAGTCACACGAGGCACCGAGGCGCTTCAGCTGATTGACAATGGTGCCGCCGCTTTCGGCTTTCCAAGTCCAGACTTTTTCCAGGAAGGCTTCGCGGCCGATCTCGCGGCGGCCGGGTTCCTGACGCTCCATCATCTGGCGTTCGACGACCATCTGGGTCGCGATACCGGCGTGATCCATGCCTGGCTGCCAGAGCACGTCCTTGCCGCGCATGCGCTCGAAGCGGCAGAGGATATCCTGCAGCGTGTTGTTGAGCGCGTGCCCCATGTGGAGCGAGCCCGTCACGTTCGGCGGCGGGATGACGATCGAGTAGGGTTCGGCGGTCGCGCGATCCGGACGTCCGGCTTTGAAGGCGTCCGCTTTTTCCCAATCATCGCGGACGCGCGGCTCGATGGCGGCCGGCTGGTAGGTCTTCTCAAGCATTGTTATGGGGTTCTTTGCATGGGGCTGGGGAGAGGTCGTACGACCCCGCTTCCATGCCTGTCAACGTCCCGCGCTGGAAGCCCGGCCGAGCTTCAGCTGCTCTGGCTCACCTTTTCTTGAATTACTGACCCGGTTTGCGGCCCAGAGCCGCGTCGCGCTGGAGCGCGCGTTCGACGATGCGCGGCATGTTTTCGTCGATCCACTTTTCCAAGAGTGGGCGCAGCATGTCGGCGACGACATCTTCGAACGAGCGGCTGCCGGACGCGGTTGACGCGGCATCGGTTCCGCTTTCCGTCGCGGATACGGCGGCTGCGGCTTGTGTCAGTGGAGCCTGTTCCGGCTGGGCAGTGGGCGCGGAGACTGGGGACAGCGGCTCCGATGGCACGACAGGCGCGGGTACCGCCGACTCCGCCGGGGCATGGGTGACACTGTTCAGCTCGGCGACCAAATCGTCGAGGGCGCGGGCCGAGGCAGCCGGCACATCGGCCACCGAAGCAGAAGCCGGGGAGACAGCAGGAGCCGCTGTTGCAGATGCGCTCATTGCCATTGTCGCGCCAGACACCGTGGCCGGGGCTGGTCCCGATGCAAGTTCGGGCGCGGTCGTCACGGGGGACTTGGTTTGCGGAAAGGGGATGAAGCCGGGGCGAGGTGCGGCCGGCGCGGGAGGCGACTCCCTCGATGCGCCAGACGCACCGAACGGCGGCGTTGCAGCTGATGCGGTGTCAGTGGGTGCCGGCGCGGGAGGAGGAGCCGCTGTAGGCATCGGCAGAATGGGTTCGGGGCGCGAGTCCTGGGGTGGGTAGAAGCCGCCTTTGCGCGGCGCAAACAGGCCCGAAGACGGGGCGGTGGAAGGTGGGGAAGCGGCCGAAGGGGGCTGGGGAGCAACTTCGGATTTGACTTCGGCTGGTTTGGCGGCCGAGCCGTTGGACGGGCTGTGGGGGTTGAGCAAATTGGCCCATTTCTCGCGCGCAGCTTCGACAGGAGACACCGTCGCAGCCGCCGCAGGAACGATTGGCTGCGGAACGGGCGGATCTGACAGCGTGGATGCTGATTTGATGTGTGACGACTTGTCGATCAGGTCATCGAGATCGTCATCGATCGCGGCGGCGCGCGATCGGGGCGGCGTCGGCAGCGGCGCGCTGCCGGAAGAGGAAGCCGTTTCAGTCGCTGAGCGGAACGGCGGCATGCCGAAGGGGCGGGCCTCCGAATAGCTTCCGGCGGGCTTTGAACTTTGCGCCTCGGGCTCGTCGGTAAAAGTCTTGCGGATCGAAGCCAGGATCTCCTCGATCGACGCTTCCGGCGAACTCATCCTCAGTGTCCTGTTTTCAAAGTTGCGCCATTACGGCTACATCGCTGACCTAGTTTGTTTACAGCCATCTTCCTCAACATGGAAATGCGGCGATCGGACGACTGTGGACAGAAAGGTGAGCTGGGCGCAACTAGCACCCTGCTCAAGCAGCAGCGGCTGCTCATTTCTTTGGCGTTTTGACACTTTCAGCGACTTCAATGTGCAGAGCCTTTTCGACCATGCGCGGCATGTTTTCGGCCAACCACTGGCGCAGCATGGGCCTCAGCAGATCGGCAGTGGAATCTTCGATCGGAGCTGAGGGTTGGGCTTGGGCTTGAGCCGGGCTTGGCGCGGGTGGCGCTGGAACCGGCGGGGGAACTTTGGGCGAAGGCTCGGCGCTGATGGGCTCGGTCGGGACAGACGGGTAGGACGCAACGATCGCAGCGGTCAGGCTCGCCGGCGCTTCCATGGCGACGAGGTCCTCAGTCGCTGCCAGCACCGGGGCGGGGGCGTCGGTTGCCGGTACCGGAGACTGATGCGTCGGTGACGGAGACTGGGCCAAGGTTTCGGCAGCAGAAACAAGTGCGGCGGTGGCGGTAGCTTCGAACGGTGACACAAAAGGCTGCACCGGCTGGGCCGCTACCGGCGCACACCCCATGCTGCGGAACCGTGTGTCCTTGAACGCCGCCATCTGACGCGGGACCTGAGGGGGCGGTGTCGGTGCCGCGGCCTGCTGAGTTTCCGAGCGGTCGTAGGAAGGAAACGTTTCGGAGGAAGAATGGCTTGCATCCGGGGCGGACATGGTGGGACCGGGTGCAAAGTTCGATGGAGCGGGAGTGCTGGCGGGAGCAGCATCGACCATGACGGCAGCTGCGATCTCGTCAGCGCGGGGGGTGGTCGCGTCGTGGAATGTTGACAGGAGAAAGTGCGGAGCGGCGCCTGCTTCGCCTGCGTCGACCCGATGCAGCTTCAGCGCGCTCAACGACTGCTCAGAACGGGGCGCTTCCGCCGCATGGCCGTTGCCATTGGAAGCGGCCCGTATGGCTTCGCTCAACCGACCGAACAATGGAGCGGGCTTGTCCGCAGCTGCAGGGTTGGGGGATTTGAACATCGAGGGTAGGTCGAAGTCGCTGGGATCATCGAGCAGACCGTCGCCGCGCGGATGATGTGCTGCTGCGTTCAGATCAATCAGCGGCGCACTGCCGCCCGGTTCCTCGGCGATGATCCGGCGAACCGACGCCAGGATTTCCTCGATACTCGCATGACCGTTCTTTTCCGTCAGTTCCATGGTCGACCTCGCTGACGCACGCTTACAAGGCCCCGCCTAAGGCAGGGCTGCACAAGAGAAACGGTTCCCGAGACCGGATATTCGCGAGAATTCACTCGCTGACCCGTCCCCCCTTGGATCGTCTCAGAAGTGCTATGGACCGGAGGAATTTAGTCCGCCCTCCCCCGATCCCGGCGCTTCGTTGATTTTTCTAGGGTGGACGCGGGGCGAAGGTGTGGCGAAACCGCCGCGTCGCAACAAAAAACTGGCGACTGCAGCGCTGCCATGCCGACATGGATTGTCGCAGCCGGAATCCCAAGCAGTTCAAGCTTCCGCAAATTCAGGTGCTAATGCGATGTAAGCTCGACGGAGCGAGGATTAATTCCCCACAGCAAAGCGCCCGCGGCAATCACGGCGGAATTGTGGTTATTCCTGACGACTGAAAAAGTAAGTTACTTCATCACGCCCGGTTCAACGTCGAGGCGCTCGTGACGGCCGTCCTCGTGCGTGATCGAGAGGCCGAACCACTTGCGGTTGACCTCTTCATAATGAGCTTCGGGGTCATACACCGTGCCCGTGACACCGAGGCTCAGGGCGTCAAGGCGGCCGAGGGCGGCCTGGAGGCCGTACGCGGCCACGATTACGTTGCGGCGCGTGGTGACAAGGTTCACTTGTGAATTCAGCAGTTCCTGCTGCGCGTTCAAGACTTCAATGAGGGTACGCTGTCCGACGCGCTCTTCTTCGCGGACGCCAGTCAGCGCGATGGTGTTGGCATCGACGGCAGCCTTGGCGCTCTCAAGCTGCGCTCGGGCGCCAACCAACTGCGACCAGGCCGCTATGACATTTGCCTTCACAACGACGCGGGCCTGCTCGATATCCTGCAGGCGTGCGAGATGCTCGTGCTTGGCCTGCCGGACCTGAGCATAGATGATCCCACCCTGCTGGTAGATCGGAACCGTCACACGGCCAAGCACTTGCGCCGTTTCCGTTGAGGAGATGCCCTCCTGCTCGTCAAAACGATTGATGTAATCAGCCTCGACCTGAATCTGCGGTAACAGCGCACCACGGATACGATCGACGTTGAAACGTGCAGCCTGCTCATTGTAGAGCGCGGCGACCACGTTCGGGTTTTCCTGGGTGCCGATGTTCACCGCCTCCTGCTGCGACTGGGGCAGCATCGACAGCTTCAGGCTCGGCTCAACGAGCCCGGTCGCCGGCTGGCCGACGGTCCGCTCGAACGCAGCTCGGCTCGTCTGGAGGTTGGCCCGCGCCTGATCGAGGAGGGCAACAGCGTCGGCCCGGCGAGCTTCGGACTGGGCGACATCCGTGCGCGTGACTTCGCCAACGGCGAATCGGTCCCGTGTCGCCTTCAGCTCTTCGTCGAGGACCTTCAAGTTGTTTTCGTTGAGCCGCACGATAGCTTGGTCGCGCACGACGTCCATGAACGAGACGACGGCCTCTGCCAGAATCTCCTGTTCGACAATGCGCAGGGTTTCGCGTCCGGCGCGAACAATAGATTCTGCCTGGCTGACTGCGTTGGTGACCTGGAAACCGCGGAACACGGGTTGCGTAAGACTGACACCATAACCACGCGGCTTGCGATCGTCATCGCCGCCCGGGCGGATGTCGGTGTTGCGGTACCCGGCGTCGGCGGATGCGCCAATGTCCGGTCTATAGCCTGACTTGGCAATCGGCACTTCTTCATCGGTGGCGCGCAAGCGGGCTCGTTCAGCATCGATGCGCGGGTTGTATTCGTAAGCCGCAGCCAGTGCCTCATCGAGGGTCAATGCGAGTGCAGGCGCGGGTGAGAAAGCGGCAGCCATTACAGCCGCCGCTGAGGCGGCGAACAACGGAAGCACCCACGTCCTTCGACGCGCGGCAGCCCGATGTAATGGCTTAATCAAAATATGTCCCCCCGATCCGAGAACCGGCCCACCGGCAAAGTCCCCTCCGGACCAAGTGTCCGGATTTGCCGCAATATCGTCGACACTCGACACCAGTGCTACCTCGATTCGGTCGAGTGTCTCACCGGGTTTACCCGAAAGGTGAGCCTAGTTTGCGTCATCCGCGCGGAATCCAGCACGGCGTGGCTTGGATCACACAGCAACACTGAAGTTCAAAAATGCGAGGAATATCAGAAGACAAACCGCCGAACCGGAGCGAAGCCGGGAAGAAAAGGTGCGGCGGCATCAAAGCCGTCTCGTTCCGACACCGCGCTACCGCTGCGCTGCCATACTGCGGCCCGGCCGGTCCGACCATCCGAGACGATGGCGACAAGTCGGCCCCCGTCTTTGAGTTGTCCCAGCAGGGCGTCGGGAACTGCGGCGACCGCTCCTTCGATCACAATGGCATCGAACGGGCCCTCGGCGGGATAACCAGCCGGTAGATTTCCATGGACGACGGCGACGTTGTCGGCGCCGAGTGACTGAAGCACGCGCGTCGCCTCCTGCGCCAGGGCGGCCTCGCTCTCGAGGGCGACAACCGTCTGCGCCAGGCGACCCAGAATGGCTGAGGAGTACCCGGTGCCGCAGCCGATATCGAGAACGACATCCGTCGGTTCGATCGAGGCCAGTTGCAGCAGCTTTGCAAACGTGCGCGGCGCGAGCAGCACCCGGGAGGAGGATGCGGAACCCGGTACGTCAAGGGGCAGGTCAATGTCGAGGTAGGCCAGGCTGCGGCGAGGCGCGGAGACGAACACCTCGCGCGGGACGGCGTTCATGGCGCGCGGAATGCGGCGGTCTGTGACGTCGCTGGGACGAACCTGCGATTCCACCATGTTCTGGCGTTGTAGCGAGAGATCGGACATGTGCGGTACCCATTGCCTTGGACGCGGGCGCACCCTAGTGCGGTCCATGGCTTCGCCCCATACCGCAATTTGCCCTAGATCACCATGTCCACGGGCATCATGAGCAACTCTTTTCCCGCCAGCGCATGCCTTCCCTTGTGCCGCCTTCACGTCCCGTGCTAGATGCCCGCTCTCCGGATCAGGACCCGCCGGCACACTTGCCAAAGTCGAATTTCAGCGGCTAGGGCGAGGCGGCGCTCCCCGGATCAGAGGCCACGTGGCGGAGTGGTGACGCAGCGGACTGCAAATCCGCGTACCCCG
>ERZ1066138.160-NODE-160-length-23034-cov-11.441142_pt1 | contig 23034 bp, 23 predicted proteins | sample MGYA00382785_ERZ1066138 | MGnify/ENA primary metagenome ERZ1066138 (study PRJEB33369, sample SAMEA5778368) | biofilm metagenome | biome: Industrial cooling water; feature: Water cooling tower basin; material: Biofilm | place: United Arab Emirates | collected... | reverse complement strand
GCCCCGCGGGCGCCTGCTGAGCGTGCCGGACGTCGCCCACTTCCCCCACCTGGAGGCCCCCGGCCGCGTGGTCCCCGCGGTGGTCGCGCACGCCGCCTCCGGCATCATGCGCGCGTGAGCCGCGACCCGCTCCTCGACGTGGCCGTGCGGGCGGCCCGGGCCGCGGGCGACCTCCTGCTCGCCCGGGCGGGGGCGGAGGCCACCGGGCTCGCGGCGAAGAGCAGCCGGACCGACCTCGTGAGCGACGCCGACCGGGCGGCGGAGGAGGCCATCCTGGACGTGCTGCGCGCCGAGCGGCCGGGCGACGCGGTGGAGGCCGAGGAGGGCGGCGCCGCGGCGGGCACGACCGGCGTGCGGTGGGTGGTCGACCCGCTCGACGGGACCATCAACTACCTCTGGGGCATCCCCCACTGGTGCGTCAGCGTCGCCGCGCTGGACGCGGGCGGCGCGCGCGCCGGCGTCGTGCACGACCCGTGCCGCGACGAGACGTTCTCGGCCGCGCGCGGAGCGGGCGCGGCGCTCGGCGACCGGCCGCTGCGGCTGGGCCCGGGTCCGCCCCTTCCAGAGGCCCTGGTGGCGACCGGCTTCAACTACCGCGCCGAGGAGCGGGCGCGCCAGGCGGAGCGCCTGCGCCGGGTGCTGCCGGCCGTGCGCGACGTGCGGCGGATGGGCGCGGCGGCCCTCGACCTCGCCTGGCTCGCCGCCGGCCGCTACGACGCCTACTTCGAGACCGGTCTCAACCCCTGGGACTGGGCCGCCGGGGCGCTGATCGTGCGCGAGGCCGGCGGCGACGTCGCCGAGCGCGCCTCCGCCCCCGGCCGCCCGCCGCTGGTGGCGGCCGCGCGCCCGGGCCTGCTGGCGGCCGTGCTGGACCTCGTGTCGGACGCGTGACCGGCCCGCCGCCGTCCGCCTGTGGGAGGTCGACCTGGCGCGGACGGTCGCGATCGCGATGATGGTCGGCTACCACGCCGGCTACGACGTCAACATGCTGGCGCCGCAGGTGGGCCTCGACCCGTTCTCGGGCGGGTGGCGGGCGCTGCAGGTCGCGACGGGGCTCGTCGTTCCTGGCCGTCATGGGGGCGAGCCTGGCGATCTCGAACGGGCGCCGCCGGGTGCGGGGCGAGCGGGGCGCCGCCCTCGTGCGCCACCACGCGCGCCGGGCGACGACCGCGTCCGCTTCGGGATCCTCCACTGCATCGCCGTGGCGATGGTGGCCTGCGCGGCCCTCGCGCCGCTCGGGCGCTGGAACCTGCTGCTGGCCGCCGCCGCCGTGGCCGGGGGGCTGGCCCTGCAGGACGCCCCCGAGACCGCCGCCCCCGGCTGCTGCCGTGGCTCGGCCCCGCGCTCGCGGGCCTCGCCGTCGGGCGGATGCTCTCTCCCGGCGGCCGCCGCGGCGGCTGGGGCCGCCTGCTGCCGGCGACGCCCCCGTGGGCCGCCGCGGCCGGCTGGCCGGGGCGCCACGCGCTGCCGATCTACCTGGCGCACCAGCCGGTGCTGATCCCGCTGGTGGCGGCCGCCCTCGCGATCGCCGGCGTGGAGGTCTCGCTCGGCTCCGCTGACGCCCGGGCTCAGCGCGCCGCCGCGGCGAGCGCCTGGTCGAGGTCCCAGAGGATGTCGTCGAGCGTCTCCAGGCCGACGGACACGCGCACCATGTCCTCGGTCACGCCGGCCCGCGCCAGGCCCTCGGCGTCGAGCCGGCGGTGGGTGGTGGAGGCGGGGTGGATGACGAGCGTCTTCGCGTCGCCGACGTTGGCCAGGTGCGAGCACAGCTCGCAGGCCTCGATCAGCCGCTGGCCGGCCTCGCGGCCGCCGCGCACGCCGAACGTCAGCACCGAGCCGGGCCCGCGCGGCAGGTAGCGCTCGGCCAGCTCCCGGTGGGGGCTCCCGGGCAGCCCGGGGTAGGCCACCCACTCGACCGCCGGGTGCGCGGCGAGGAACTCCGCCACCGCCCGGGCGCTGTCGACGTGGCGGTCCATCCGCAGCGACAGCGTCTCCAGCCCCTGCAGGAGGAGGAAGGCGTTGAAGGGCGAGAGCACCGGGCCCAGGTCGCGCATGGTCTCGACGCGCGCCTTCATGATGAACGCGAAGTTCCCGAAGGTCTCGGCGTAGCGCAGGCCCCGGTAGCCCGGGCTCGGCTCCACCAGGGCGGGGAAGCGCCCGTCCTGCCAGGGGTAGGTGCCCCCGTCCACGAGCACGCCCCCGATCGTGGTGCCGTGGCCGCCGATCCACTTGGTGGCCGAGTGGCACACCAGGTGGGCGCCGTGCTCGATCGGCCGGCAGAGGTAGGGGGTGGCGAAGGTGTTGTCGACGAGGAGGGGCACGCCCGCCGCGTCGGCCACCTCGGCGACGGCCGCGATGTCGAGCACGTCGAGGCGCGGGTTGCCGATGGTCTCGCCGTAGAGGAGCCGCGTGCGCGGGGTGATCGCCTCGCGCCACGCGCCCAGGTCCCCCGGGTCGACGAAGGTGCTCTCGACGCCGAAGCGCGCGAGCGTGATGGACAGCTGGTTGAGGCTGCCGCCGTAGAGGTGGGCCGAGGCGACGACGTGGTCCCCGGCCTCCAGCAGGGTCATGATCGCCACCGACTGCGCCGCGAGCCCGCTTGCGGTGGCGAGCGCCCCGACCCCGCCCTCCAGGCTGGCGACGCGCTCCTCGAACACCGCGGTGGTCGGGTTCATGATGCGCGTGTAGATGTTCCCGAAGCGGTTGAGGTCGAAGAGGTCGGCCGCGTGGGCGGCGTCCTCGAAGACGTAGGCGACGGTCTGGTGGATCGGCACCGCGCGGGAGCCGGTGACCGGGTCGACCCGCTGCCCCGCATGGAGCGCCCGCGTGTCGAAGCCGAACTCGCGGCCCCTGGCCGCCGGCTCGCCCTCCCCGCTCACGCCGGGAACGGCGCCATGCGGCGCGAGCCGATGACGCCGGTGGAGAGCCCGACGACGTTGAGGCCGCCGAAGTAGCGGCAGTGCTCCATCTTGATGCAGCGGTCCTGCACCACCTCCAGGCCCGCCTCCTCGGCCCGCCGCGCCGACTCCGGCTCCGCGATGCCCAGCTGCATCCAGATCACCTTCGCGCCCAGCTCGATCGCCTGGTCGACGAAGGGGGGCACGTTCTCGGGCCGCTGGAACAGGTCGACGATCTCGAGCGGGCCCAGCTCGGCCGCCGCCTCGAGGGAGGGGACGCAGCGGAACCCGAGCACCTCGTCGCAGGTCGGGTTCACCGGGGTGATCTCGTAGCCGTTGGCGGCCATGTGGACCATGGCCCGGTGGCTGGGGCGCTCCGGCCGCGGCGAGAGGCCGACGACGGCCAGGCGCCGGTAGCGCAGCAGGATGCGGCGGATGCGGTCCGAGGGGGCGCCCTGAGACATCCCGGCGTAGACGGCCATCAGGGGATTATCGCCGCTGCGCCCCGCCGGGGCCGCCCCGGGGGCGTTCACACCATCTTCACCGCCCCGGACGGTGGCTTCACAGCAAGTTCACGGGGCCCGCGGTTAGCTTGGCCCGGTGCCCGCCAGAGGCACGTCCGTCCGTGTGACCGGCCCGCAAGGAGCGCCCGTGCTGAAGAACCGCTACACGATGAAGAACCGAGCCCTCATGTCCCTGGCCGTGGTCGCCGTCGGCCTCGGAGGCCTCGCCGCCGGCTGCGGCGGCGACGACGAGGGCAGCGGCGGCGGGGGCGGCGAGGAGCTCTCCGGGACGATCACCCTCGACGGCTCCAGCACCGTCGCACCGCTCTCCGAGTCGGCGGCGGAGCTCTTCCAGCAGGAGAACCCCGGCGTGCGCGTGACCGTCGGCACCTCGGGCACCGGCGGCGGGTTCGAGAAGTTCTGCCGCGGCGAGACGGACATCTCCAACGCATCGCGCCCGATCGACGACGAGGAGGCGGCCGCCTGCGAGGGCAACGGGATCGCCTTCGAGCAGGTCTCCGTCGCCAACGACGCGCTCTCGGTGATCGTGAACCCCGAGAACGACTGGGCCCAGTGCCTCACCGTGGAGCAGCTGAACACGATCTGGGACCGTGGCTCGAACGTCGACAACTGGAACCAGGTCGACCCGAGCTTCCCGGATGAGCCGCTCGAGCTGTTCGGCCCCGGCACCGACTCGGGGACGTTCGACTACTTCACCGACGCGATCAACGGTGAGGAGGGCGTCCAGCGCACCGACTACAACAACATCGGCGAGGACGACAACGCGGCCGTGACCGGCGTCGCCGGCAACCGGGGCGCGATGGGCTACCTCGGCTACTCCTTCTTCGCCGAGAACACCGACAAGGTGAAGGCCGTCGAGATCGACGGCGGCCAGGGCTGCGTGGCCCCGAGCCCCGAGGCCGCCCAGGACGGCAGCTACACGCCGCTGGGCCGCCAGCTCTTCATCTATCCGAGCGACAAGGCCCTGGCGAAGCCCGAGGTGCAGGCCTTCGTCGAGTTCTACATCAACGAGAACGACGCGATCGCCGAGCGCGCCGGCATCATCCCGCTCAACGACGAGCAGAAGCAGGAGGCGCTCGACAAGGTGGCCTCGCTCGTCGGCGGGGGCGGCGGCACGGAGACCGCCGAGTAGGGCGATAGGCTGCCCCGCGTGACGCCGGTGCACGCCGGATGACGATGCGCCAGGACGCGGCCCGTGAGGCGGGGGCGGTTGAGCCGCCCCGCCTCACGGCCGCCCGGCCGCGCTACGGGGAGTGGGTCGTCAGGGCCCTCCTCACGGCGTGTGCGCTGGTCTCGGTGCTGACCACCGTGGGAATCGTCGTCGCCCTGTTCGAGCCGACGGTCGAGTTCTTCCGGCGGGTCTCGCTGGCGGACTTCTTCTCGCTGGCGGAGTGGGCGCCGACGTTCAACCCGCCGAGCTTCGGCGTCTGGCCGGTGGTGGTCGGCACGCTCAACGTCACGTTCTGGGCGCTGGTCATCGCCATACCGTGCGGCCTCGGGGCCGCGATCTTCCTCAGCGAGTACGCGAGCCCGCGCCTGCGGCGGACCCTGAAGCCCATCCTGGAGGTGCTCGAGGGCATCCCGACCGTCGCGTACGGCTTCTTCGCGCTCACGTTCGTCACGCCGCTCATCCGCGACAACTGGCCCGGCGCCTTTGGCGACCCGCCGGGGATCTTCAGCGCCGGCGCGGCCGGGCTGGTGCTGGGCATCATGATCATCCCGACCGTGGCCTCGATCGCGGAGGACGCGCTGCACGCCGTGCCGCGCGAGCTGCGCGAGGGGGCCTACGCCCTCGGCAGCACCAAGCGCAAGGTGGCCACCCGCGTCGTGGTGCCGGCGGCGCTCTCGGGGATCATCGCCGCCTTCGTGCTCGGGATCTCCCGCGCGGTCGGCGAGACGATGGTCGTGCTGATCGCCGCCGGCAACACGCCGCAGCTCACCTTCAGCCCGGTCGAGAGCATCCAGACGATGACCGCGTTCATCGCGACGACCGCGACCGGCGACATCGGGGTGGGGACGCTGAAGTACAACACGATCTTCGCGGTCGGCTCCCTGCTGTTCCTCATCACGTTCACGATGAACCTGCTGAGCGCCCGCCTGGTGCGGAAGTACCGCGAGGTCTACGAGTAATGGCCACGGGGCCCGCCGGCCGCGGCGGATTCCGGCTGCGCCCCTCGGTGCGGCGCGTCGCCGACGAGGCGGGGGCGGCGACCGAGGCGTCGATCGCCCTCGGGACGACCCAGCGGGGCGAGATGGTGAAGGGATACGCCTTCCTCGGCCTGCTGCTGCTCAGCATCCTGATCGCGCTGGCGATGCTGGTCACCCTCATCCTCGACGCGATCATCGAGGGCGCTCCCCGCCTCGATCTCGCCCTGATCACGAACTTCGCGTCCAGCCTGCCCGGTGAGGCGGGCCTGCAGGCCGCCATCTTCGGGACCCTCTGGGTGATGCTGGGGCTCGTGATCACCGTCGTGCCCCTCGGCGTGGGCGCGGCGATCTACCTCGAGGAGTACGCGAGCAGGGACCGCTGGTACAACCGGTTCATCGAGCTCAACATCCAGAACCTGGCCGCGGTGCCGTCGATCGTCTTCGGCATCCTCGGCCTGGGCCTCATCGTGCGCGGCGGGCTCAGCCTCGGACCGGTGGCCTACGCGGGCGCGCTCACGCTGTCGCTGCTGGTGCTGCCGACGGTGATCCTCGCCGCCCGCGAGGCGATCCGGGCCGTGCCGGACTCGCATCGCCAGGCCTCCCTGGCCGTCGGCGCGACGAAGTGGCAGACGATCCGCCACCACGTCCTGCCCTCGGCCATCCCCGGCATCATGACCGGGACGATCCTGGCCGTGGCCCGGGCGATCGGCGAGACCGCTCCGCTGCTGCTGGTGGGCGCGACGGTGTTCGTCACGTTCAACCCCGACGGCCTGTTCGCGGAGGGGTACACCACCCTGCCCGTCCAGATCTTCAACTGGGTCACCCGCCCCCAGGACGAGTTCCGCGTGCTCTCCGCCGCCGGTATCGTGGTGCTGCTGGCGGTGCTGCTGCTGGTCAACGCGGCCGCGATCTACATCCGGAACCGCTGGTACAAGAAACGCGTCTGAGGGAGACTCGCCCAGTGTCCGACGAGACGACCACGCGCCAGGCCGCCCCCGAGACGACCGCCGCCGGGGCGACCCCCCGCCCCGAGGGCGCGGCGGTCCCGCGCCCCGCGGCCGAGCGGCCGGCGGGCGGGCTCGCGGAGCAGGCGGTGCTGCGCACCGAGCACCTCCGCGTGCTCTACGGCGGCGTGCCGGCCGTGCGCGACGTCTCCATGGAGATCCAGCGGAACCGGATCACGGCCCTGATCGGTCCGTCCGGGTGCGGCAAGAGCACGCTGCTGCGCTGCTTCAACCGCATGAACGACCTCATCCCGTCGGCGGCGGTGGAGGGCCGGGTCCTCTACCACGGCGCCGACCTCTACGGGCCGAAGGTCGACCCCGTCGAGGTGCGCAAGCGGATCGGGATGGTGTTCCAGAAGCCCAACCCGTTCCCCAAGTCGATCTACGACAACGTCGCCTTCGGCCCCCGCGTGCTCGGCATGAAGGTGAGCATGGACGAGGTGGTCGAGCGGTCGCTGCGCCAGGCGGCCCTGTGGGACGAGGTCAAGGACCGCCTCAAGGAGAACGCCTACGGCATGTCCGGCGGCCAGCAGCAGCGCCTGTGCATCGCCCGCGCGCTCGCCACCAACCCGGACGTGATCCTGATGGACGAGCCCTGCTCGGCGCTCGACCCGATCTCGACCAACCGGATCGAGGACCTGATGTTCGAGCTGCGCGACGAGTACTCCATCGTGATCGTCACGCACAACATGCAGCAGGCGGCCCGCGTCTCGGACATGACCGCGTTCCTCACGGTCGAGGTCGACGAGCACGACCACCGCACGGGCAGGGTGGTCGAGTACGACGAGACGCAGAAGATCTTCAGCACGCCCAAGGACGAGCGCACCGAGGCGTACGTCACCGGCCGCTTCGGATAGGTCCGGGCGGCCGGGCCGCCCACCGGGATAGCCTCCCGCCGTGGACGTGGTGATCGTCGGCGGCGGGATGGCGGGGCTGGTGCTCGCGCGGGCGCTGGGGCGGCGGGGTGAGGAGCCGGTCGTGCTGGAGCGCATGCCTCCGGACGTGACGGTCCCTGGGCCGATCATGCTGCCCTACCAGGCCTACGACGCCCTCGAGGACGTCGGCCTGCTGGACGGGGTGCGGGCGGCGGGGCGCCCGATCGCCCCCCGGGCCGACGGCGTGCCGGTGGCCATCGCGGTCGCGCGCCAGGCGCTCATCGACATGCTCCGCCGCGGCGTGGGGGTGCGCCATGAGCACGAGGTGGTCGAGCTGCTGCGCGACGGCGAGCGGGTGGTGGGCGTCCGGGTGCGTGGCCCGGACGGCGAGGAGGAGCTGCGCAGCGACCTCGTGGTCGGGGCCGACGGGACCATGTCGCCGGTGCGACGGATGGCCGGGATCCCCGCCGACGTCCGCCCGGCCCCCGGCGCCGGCATCTCCTTCCGCAGCCCGGTGGTGCTCGACGAGCCGTTCGCGATGGCCTACCAGTCGGACGGCCGACAGGTGGGCGTGCTGAGCTGGCCGGGGGGATCCGCGGGGTGGTGGCAGATCGACCGCGTCGGCGAGGCGGCCGCACGCGCGCCGGGGGTCGAGGCCTTCCGGGAGGCGTTCGCGCGGCTGCTGCCCGCCGCCGCCCCGGCGCTGGAGGCCGTGACCTCCCAGGAGCAGCTGGTCTACCGCGAGGTGACCGAGGTGCGCTGCGAGACGTGGTGGGTGCCCGGGGTGGTGCTGATCGGCGAGGCCGCCCACGCGATCGACCCCGAGGCGGGCGTCGGCGCGGGCCTGGGGTTCGGCGACGCGCTCGCCCTGGCGATCGCCATCGCGGGCTCGGGCGGCGACCCCGACGCGGCCTGCCGCGACTACGAGTTCTGGCGCCGGCCCGCGGTGGCGCCGTACGAGGCGCTGGGCGGCGCGGGCGCCCGGATCGTGCGCGGCGGCGAGAAGCCGGCGCACGAGCGCTGGCCGCCGCCCGGCTGACCGCCGGCGGCGTCAGGCGGTGGCTCACCGTGGGCTGCGACAGCCCCAGGGCGCCGACGGAGTCGCACACGCAGATCGCGTCGCCGTGGCCCGCCAGCAGGTCGATGATCCGGAGCCGGTGCCGGTCGGCGACGACGCGGAGCAGCCGAGCGGGACGCAGCACCAGCCGCGATCGGGTCGAGTCTCCTCCATGCACGGGAGTGCGAAGGCCATGACCACGCTGCGGAGGTGACGCGATGGGGACGGAGCGGACGGCGGTCGGGATCCGGGTGGCGGTGCGCGAGCGATACGCCGCGGCGGCCCGCGGGGCCGGGGGCTGCGGCTGCGGGGACGGCGGCTGCGGGCCGGCCGTGGCGGCGTCGCTCGGCTGCGGGGTGCCGACCGCGGTGGCGGAGCTGGCGGAGGGCGAGACCGTCCTCGACCTGGGCTCGGGGGCGGGCGCCGACGTGCGGATCTCCGCCCGCCGCGTGGGGCCGTCGGGGCGGGCCATCGGCCTCGACATGACCGACGAGATGCCGGCGCTCGCGCGCCGCGACGCCGAGGCGGCCGGGGTGGCGAACGCCGAGTTCCTGCGCGGCCACATCGAGGCCGTCCCCCTGCCCGGCGACAGCGTCGACGTCGTGATCTCGAACTGCGTCATCAACCTCCCGGCCGCGGGGGCCTGGCGGTGACCGACGTCGTCGCCGACCCGGACATGGACGCCGCCACCCGCGCCCACCTGGAGGCCTGGACCGGCTGCGTGGCGGGGGCGCCGACCCGCGGGGAGATTGAGCGCGGCCGTGCCGCCGCCGGCTTCGTCGACGTGGCCGTCGAGGAGACCCACCGGGTCCACGAGCGGGCGGGCTCGGCGGTCATCCGCGCCCGCGCGCCCGCGGGCTGACTACCCCTCCCGGTCCCCGCCCTCGCCGGGCTGCGCGTACTCGGCCCCGCACCACTCGCAGTGCGTGAGCGGCTCGCCGCCGGCGGGGGCGGCCGGGGCCGGGGGCGGCCCGGGGGGGCGGGCCCTCGCCCGCCGCGTACTCCGCGCCGCACCACTCGCAGCGGGTGGGCCCGGCGTCCCCGGCCCCGCCCGCGCCGGCGCTCAGGCGGCCACGCTCTCGCGGTAGAGCCGCCGCAGGACCGTCGGCAGGATGCCGCCGTTGCGCAGGTAGGTCAGCTCCGTGGGCCCGTCGATGCGCGCGAGCGCGCGGAAGGCGCCGGAGCGCCCGTCCTCGCACGTGTAGCTCACCCTGACCTCCTGGCGCGGCTGCAGGTCCGTCAGCCCCGCGATGGTGAAGGTCTCGCGGCCGGTCAGGCCGAGCTCCTCGACGCCCTTGCCGGGGAGGAACTGGAGCGGCAGCACGCCCATGCCCACCAGGTTGCCGCGGTGGATGCGCTCGAAGGAGCGGGCGATGACCGCCCGGACGCCCAGCAGCAGCGTGCCCTTGGCCGCCCAGTCGCGCGAGGAGCCGGTGCCGTACTCGCTGCCGGCCAGCACGACGAGCGGGATGCCCTCGGCCTGGTAGCGCATCGACGCCTCGTACACGCTCGTCAGCTCGCCGCTCGGCAGGTGGGTCGTCCAGTTGCCCTCGCGCCCGTCGGCCAGGGCGTTGCGCAGGCGGATGTTGCCGAAGGTGCCGCGCATCATCACCTCGTGGTTGCCGCGGCGCGAGCCGAAGCTGTTGAAGTCGCGGGGCTCCACGCCGTGCTCGATGAGGTAGCGGCCGGCCGGCGAGCCGGCGGGGATGCTCCCCGCCGGCGAGATGTGGTCGGTGGTGACCGAGTCGCCCAGCACGCAGAGCGCCCGGGCCCCGACGACGTCGCGAAGCGGCTCCGGCTCGGCCGAGACGTCGGTGAAGAAGGGCGGCAGCTGGACGTAGGTGGACGCCGGGTCCCAGGCGTAGGTCTGCCCCTCGGGCACCGGCAGCGCCCGCCAGCGCTCGTCGCCCTCGAACACCGTCCGGTAGCTCTCCTCGAAGAGCGCGCTGTCGACCGACCCGCCGATGGCCTCCGCGATCTCCTCGGAGGTGGGCCAGATGTCGCGCAGGTAGACCGGCTCGCCGTCGGCGCCGGTGCCGAGCGGCTCCGAGGTGAGGTCGATGTCGACCCGGCCGGCCAGGGCGTAGGCGACCACCAGCGGCGGGGAGGCCAGGTAGCTGGCGCGGATCTGCGGGTGGATGCGCCCCTCGAAGTTGCGGTTGCCCGAGAGCACCGCGGCGGCCACCAGGCCGTTCTCCTCGATCGCGTTCGCGATCGGCTCGGCCAGCGGGCCCGAGTTCCCGATGCAGGTCGTGCAGCCGTAGCCCACAAGGTCGAAGCGCAGCTCGTCGAGGTACGGGGTGAGCCCGGCCTTGTCGAGGTACCCGGTCACCGCGCGGCTGCCCGGGGCGAGGCTCGTCTTCACCCACGGCGGGGTGCGCAGGCCGCGCTCGACGGCCTTCTTGGCGAGCAGGCCCGCGCCCACCATCACCGACGGGTTGGACGTGTTGGTGCAGCTGGTGATGGCGGCGATCGCGACCGACCCGGTGGAGAGCGGGAAGCGGTCGCCGTTCACCTGCACCTCGACCGGCTCGTAGCGCGGGCCCGAGCCGTTGGCGCGCAGCCCCTCGGCGAAGGAGGCGCGGAACTCCTGCGCGACCTCCCCAAGGGCCACCCGGTCCTGGGGCCGGCGGGGCCCCGCCAGGCTGGGCTCCACCGACGCCAGGTCGAGCTCCAGGGTCTCGTCGAACTCGGGGTCGGGGTCGGCGTCGGTGCGGAAGAGGCCCTGCGCCTTGGCGTACGCCTCGACCAGCTCGATCAGGTCGCGCGGGCGGCCGGTCATGTCCATGTACCGCAGCGTCTCGTCGTCGATCGGGAACATGGTGGCGGTGGCCCCGAACTCCGGCGACATGTTCGAGATCGTCGCCCGGTCGGCCAGGCTCAGCGAGGAGAGCCCCGCGCCGTAGAGCTCCACGAACTTGCCCACCACGCCGTGCGCCCGCAGCATCTCGGTGACCGTGAGCACGAGGTCGGTGGCGGTCGCGCCGGCCGGCATGGCGCCCGTCAGCTTGAGCCCGATCACGGTGGGCGTCGGCTGCGAGAGCGGCTGGCCCAGCAGCACCGCCTCGGCCTCGATGCCGCCCACGCCGAAGCCCAGCACCCCGATGCCGTTGATCATCGTGGTGTGCGAGTCGGTGCCGACCAGCGTGTCGGGGAAGGCGACCAGCTCGCCGTCGACCTCGCGGGCCTCGACCACGCGCGCCAGGTACTCGAGGTTGACCTGGTGCACGATGCCGGTGCCCGGCGGCACGACGCGGAAGTCGTCGAACGCCTGCTGGGCCCAGCGCAGCAGCATGTAGCGCTCGCGGTTGCGCTCGTACTCGCGCTCGACGTTGGCGGCGAAGGCGTCCGGCGAGCCGAAGCGGTCGACCTGGACCGAGTGGTCGATCACGAGGTCGGCCGGCACCAGCGGGTTGATCCGGGCCGGGTCCCCGCCAAGCGCGGTCATGGCGTCGCGCATGGCCGCGAGGTCGACGACGCAGGGCACGCCGGTGAAGTCCTGCAGCACGACCCGGCCGGGCAGGAAGGGCACCTCGCCCGCCACCCCGGAGCGCGGGCGCCAGCCGGCCAGCGCGCGCACGTCGTCCTCGGTGACGAAGCCGCGGCCGCAGTTGCGCAGCACGTTCTCGAGCAGCACCTTCACCGTGTAGGGCACGCGCGGGAGGTCGTCGCGGACCGCGTCCAGGCGGTGGATCACAGGCGTCCGTCCCCCCGCCTGGAGGGTGTCGCGGGCGGAGAAGGGGTCGGGGCTCGTGGTCACGGCGGTCTCCTGGTGGGGCGTCTGCGTCCGACCCCCAAGGCTACCGGAGCGGCGCCCGGCGGGGCGGCCCGCGACCCCTACCCCGGGGTCGCCAGGCGCCGGTAGGTGATGCGCCGCGGCCGGGCCGCCTCCTCGCCGAGGGTGCGCCGGCGGTGCTCCTCGTACTCGGCGTAGTTGCCCTCGAACCAGCGCACCCGGCTGTCGCCCTCGAAGGCCAGGATGTGAGTCGCCATCCGGTCGAGGAACCAGCGGTCGTGCGAGGTGATCATCGCGCAGCCCGACCACGCCATGAGCGCCTCCTCGAGCGCCCGCAGCGTGTCGACGTCGAGGTCGTTGGTGGGCTCGTCGAGCAGGATCAGGTTGCCGCCGCCGGCCAGCAGCTTGGCCAGGTGCACGCGGTTGCGCTCCCCGCCCGAGAGCTGGCCCACCGGCTTCTGCTGGTCGGCGCCGCGGAAGTTGAACGAGGCGACGTAGGCGCGCGAGGCGATCTCCTCGCGGCCGCCCAGCCGGATGACGTCCTCGCCGTCCGAGATCTCCTCCCACACCGTCCGCGACGGGTCGAGGTCGGCCCGCGACTGGTCGACGTAGGCCAGCTGCACCGTGTCGCCCAGGCGCAGCGTGCCCGCGTCGGGCTCCTCCTCCCCGGCGATCATCCGGAACAGGGTGGTCTTGCCGGCGCCGTTCGGGCCGATCACCCCGACGATGCCGCCCGGCGGCAGGCTGAAGGCGACGTCGTCCATCAGCAGGCGGTCGCCGTAGCCCTTGCGGAGGCCCTCGGCCTCGAGCACCACGTCCCCCAGGCGCGGCGCGGCGGGGATCCGGATCTCCACGGCGCCGGCCCGCTGCCGCCCCTCCTCCTCCAGCAGCCGCTGGTAGTTGGCCAGGCGCGCCTTGCTCTTGGCCTGGCGGGCGCGGGGCGAGCTGCGCACCCACTCCAGCTCGCGCGCGAGGGTGCGCTGGCGGGCCGACTCGGCCTTCTCCTCGTTCGCCAGCCGCTGCCGCTTCTGCTCGAGCCACGACGAGTAGTTGCCGCGCCACGGGATCCCCTGGCCCCGGTCGAGCTCCAGGATCCACCCGGCGACGTTGTCGAGGAAGTAGCGGTCGTGGGTGACGGCCACGACCGTCCCCGCGTACTCCTCCAGGTGGCGCTCGAGCCAGGCGACCGACTCGGCGTCGAGGTGGTTGGTGGGCTCGTCGAGCAGCAGCAGGTCGGGCGCCGAGAGCAGCAGCCGGCACAGGGCGACGCGGCGACGCTCGCCGCCCGAGAGCGTGGCGACGTCCTGGTCGCCGGGCGGCACGCGCAGGGCCTCCATCGCCACCTCGATCGACCGGTCGAGGTCCCAGGCGTTCCGGCGCTCGATCTCGTCCTGCACCTCCTGGTACTCGGCGAGGAGCGCCTCCATCTCGTCGGCCCCCATCTCCTCGCCCAGGCGCATGCCGATCTCCTCGAAGCGCGCCAGCAGCGCCTTCGTGTCCGCCACGCCGTCCTCGACGTTGCCGCGCACGTCCTTGGCGTCGTCGAGCTCCGGCTCCTGCGGCAGCAGGCCGACCGTCGCCCCCGGGGCCAGCTCCGCCCGCCCCGTCGAGGGCTGCTCGCGCCCGGCCATGATGCGCAGCAGCGTGGACTTCCCGGCCCCGTTCGCGCCCAGCACGCCGATCTTGGCGCCCGGGAGGAAGGAGAGGGAGATGTCCTTCAGAACCACCCGGTCCGGGGGATGGACCTTGCTCAGGCGGTACATGGTGAAGACGTACTGCTCGGACACGGTCGCCCAGCGTAACGGAGGTTGTGGGATCCCGGCCGCTCAAGCCGGTGCGCGCTACAGTCGAGGGGAAGCTGACGAGAGGACCGCGCGGCGGGGCGCCGCGCCACCCCCGGGGAGGGGATATGACGACGACGAGCCGCCCGCCGCGGCACGACACGGCCGAGGCCGGGGTGGTCGCCCACCTGAGCGCCGGCGGCTGGGGCCACTACCACCGCCAGGACTGCCCGCGCGCGCCGCGCCGTGGCGACCCCGGCGTGCGCGACGTGATCCACGGGCCGTGGCGCTACCTGGGCGCCCACTGGAAGCCCTGCCCGGCCTGCAGGCCGCCCGCCGCCGCCGCCGAGCGCTCCGCCGCGTAGGCGCGCTCCGCGTCCCCTCAGCTACCGTGACCCCCGACAGTCGACGGGGGAGGGGTTCAGCGTGGACGTGACGGAGGCGACCTTCCAGGCCGAGGTGATCGAGCGCTCGCGCGAGGTCCCGGTGGTCGTGGACTTCTGGGCGGCGTGGTGCGCGCCCTGCCGGCAGCTCGCCCCGGCGCTCGAGGCCGCGGTGGCCCGGCGCGAGGGCGAGGTGGTGCTGGCGAAGGTCGACATCGACGCGAACCCGATCCTGGCCCGCGAGTACCGCGTGATGAGCATCCCGTACGTCAAGGGCTTCCGCGGCGGCGAGCCCGTGGCCGAGTTCGTGGGCGCGCAGCCCCCGCCCGCGATCGAGGCGTTCCTCGACCGGCTGGTGCCCTCCGAGGTCGACCGGCTGGTGGCCGAGGGCGACGAGGACTCGCTGCGCCGGGCGGCCGAGCTGGAGCCCGGGCACGTCGGGGCGCGGGTGGCGCTCGGGCGGCTGCTCGTCGCCTCAGGCCGCGCCGGCGAGCTGGAGGAGCTGCTGGAGCCCGTGGCGTTCGACCAGGGCGCCGCGGCGCTGCTGGCCCGCGCCCGCCTCGCGGGCGTCGACCAGCCGGACGTGGCCGCCGGCATCGCCGCGCTCGACCGTGGGCAGGTCGAGCAGGGGCTCGCGCACCTCCTCGACGCCGTCAGGGTCGCGCCGGAGCTCCGCGACGAGGTGCGGGCGGCGATGCTGGGCGTCTTCGCCGAGCTGGGCGAGCACCACCCGCTGTCGGTGCGCTTCCGCCGCCGCCTGGCCCAGGCGCTCTACTGAGCCTCCCCGCGGGGGAGGGCGCGCGGGCCGCGCCCGCGCTCTTCGCCGGGCTGGCCGGCGACGGCTACTCCCGCCGGGCGGCGATCCTGAGCCTGGGGCAGGAGCCGCGCTGGCACCGGGCGCTCGCGGCCGCGGTGCCCGCGGGGCGGGGCGACCTCGTCGTGGACGTGGCCACGGGCACCGGCGCGGTCGCCGTGCTGCTCGCCCGGCGGGGCGCTCGCGTGGTCGGGATCGACCGGAGCCCGGAGATGCTCGCCGCGGGCCGCCGCCGGGTCGCCGCCGCCGGCCTCGGCGACCGGATCGACCTGCGCCTCGGCGAGGCGGAGCGGCTGCCGCTGCCGGACGCGGGGGCCGACGGGCTGACCGTGAGCTACCTGCTGCGCTACGTCGACGAGCCGGGCGCGGTGCTGCGCGAGCTGGCGCGCGTGGTGCGCCCCGGGGGCGTGCTGGCGAGCCTGGAGTTCGGGGTGCCGCCCCGGGCGCCGGCCCGGGCCGCGTGGCGGGCCTACACCGGCGCCGTGCTCCCCCTCGCGGGGGCCGTCGTCGGCGGGCGCCCCTGGTGGGAGGCGGGCCGCTTCCTGCACCGGAGCATCCCCGGCTTCTACGCCCGCCACCCCGAGGGGCGGCTGCTGGGGCTCTACCGCGCGGCCGGGCTGCGGTCGCTGCGCCTGCGGCGCCTGAGCCTGGGCGGCGCGGTGCTGATCTCGGGCGTGCGCGAGGGCTGATCCCCCGGCGCCGGCTCCGGGCCGAACGGGTGCCGGAAGCACCAGCGGATGATCGCGTCGCCCGCCGCGGTGTCGAGGGCGCCGAACCGGACGCCCACCCGGGCGGCCGCCCCGTCGCGGCGGACGGTGGCGACCTCGCCGGTCACGGTGACCGGGCCGTCGTCGAGCAGCAGGGTGAGGGTGGCCGGCTCGCCGCGGGCGGGAGCCGGGCCGTCGACCACGGCGGCGCAGCCGAACGGCGACAGGTCGCGCACCTCGGCGGCGCGCATGCGCCCGCCGTCCGGGGCGAAGTCGGCGGTGGCGGCGAGGCGGGTGGGGAAGCGGTGGGCGCGCCGGCGGTGCCGGACGCCCCCGGCCCACAGGCTCATCCAGCCCAGGAGCCCCGCGCCGATCAGCGCCCACGCGACCGTGACCGCGTAGGCGAAGGGCGACAGGCGCCCGGGCAGGTCGAGCACCTGGGCGACGGTCTGGTAGGCGGCGCCGCCGAGGGCGAGGCCGGCGATCGCCAGCTGGGGCAGCAGGGCGCGCACCGCCGAGCCGCCGCGGCTGTCGGCCCCCTTCGGGGTCACCGCGAAGCGCACCGGGCGCCGCAGCAGCAGCGCCGAGGCCGCGCGGGTGTAGGCGATGACGCGCACCAGCGCGAACCGCTCGCCCTCGAAGAAGCGGTAGCGGCCCTCGGCCATGGCCCAGGTGGCCATCGGGACCAGCACGAGCTGGGGGATGAAGAGGGCGAGGTAGGTGTACTGGCTCGCGGCGAGCGGCAGCACGCCGGTGGCCAGGGTGATCGGCGGGATCAGCAGGCCCACGAGCCGCTGCGGCCCCTCGAGGTAGTGCGAGACCGACGCGAAGTAGTGCAGCCGCTGCCGCCACGAGAGCCCCCGGGCGCGGAGCGGGTTGTCGCGGCGCAGCATCTGGAAGCAGCCGCGGGCCCAGCGGCCGCGCTGCGTGAGGAACGCGCCGACCTCCTCGGGCGCCAGCCCCACCGCCAGCACCTCGTGGTGGTAGACGCTGCGCCAGCCCGCCGCGTGGAGGCGCATCGCGGTGTGGGTGTCCTCGACGACGGTCTCCGTGGCCACGCCCCCGACCTCCAGCAGCGCCTCGCGCCGCACGACGGCGGACGACCCGCACCAGAACGCGGCGGCGTCGCGGTCCTTGCCGCGGCAGATCACGTCGTAGAAGAGGCTCTGCTCGTTGCGCACCGGGTCGTCGGCTCGGCGGGGGTGCTGGAAGCTGCGGTTGAAGAAGGCCTGGGGGCTCTGGACGAAGGCCACGCGCGGGTCGGCGAAGTAGGGGACCGTGCGCTCGAGGATGCCCGGCAGCGGGACGTGGTCGGCGTCGAGCACGAGCAGCAGGTCGGCCGTCACGACGCCGAGCGCGTGGTTGAGGTTCCCCGCCTTGGCGTGGGTGCGCGGGCGCGGCCGCACGAGGTGGCGGACCCCCAGCTCCCTGCACATGCGCGCCACCCAGGCGCGGGCGCCGTCGTCGAGCACCCAGACCTCGGGCGACCGCGGGTGCCGGACCCCCAGCGCGCCGAGCACGGTGGCGCGCAGCACGTCGGGCGGCTCGTTGTAGGTGGGGATGAGCACCGCCACCGACGGCGCCGGACCGGCCTCCGGGTCCGGGGGCGTCCGCACGGTGAGCCGCCAGGAGGAGAAGACGAAGAGCGCCACCGCGAGGAGCGCCCAGGTCTCCGCGACGAGCAGCGGCAGTCCCAGCCAGAGCGTGTCGGGGCTGAGGGTGAAGCCGATGCGCCAGGCGAGGTAGACGGCGCCTGCGGCCAGGGCGACCAGGGCGAGGGCCTGGTGTCCGCGTCGTGCGGGGGCGAGGGGCGGCGATCCGTGCACGGAGGGGGTATCGGCGGCCGGCGCCGCGGCCTGAGGGGTGCGGCGCGCCGGCGGGCGTCGTCGCTCGCGGGTAAGGCGCGGCCGCCGCCGGGCCGATACAGGCCACGTCGGTCAGGTCGGCGGGCGGGGTGGACGCGATGGCGCAGCGGGCCGGAGGTGGCGGGGGCGCGACGGCGCCGCCGCGGACGGGCATCGGCGAGGTGCTGGTGGAGATGGGCGCGATCTCGCGCGCCGACCTCGGGGCCGCGCTCGCGCGGCAGCGGACCGACGGGCGGCGGCTCGGGGAGATCCTCGTCGCCGAGGGGCGCATCACCCCCGCGCGCCTCGCCGACGGGCTGGCCCGCCGCCTGGGCGTGCGCCGGGCCGACATGCGCTCCGCCCGCGATCCGGAGATCGCGCGGCTGCTCGACGCCCGGGCCCAGCGGCGCTACCTGGCCGTGCCGCTCGGCGTCGAGCCCGACGGCGCCGTCGTGCTGGCCATGGCCGACCCCGCCGACGTCCTCGCCCTCGATGACCTGCGGATGATGGTTGGGCGCGAGGTGCGGCCGGCGCTGGCGACCCGCGAGGAGATCGAGGCCCACCTCGACGGTGGCGCCGGGCGCGACTTCCTCTCCGGCGTGGTCGCCGAGGCGGCGCCGGCGGGCGTGCCCGAGCTCTCCCTGGAGCGCGACCTGGCGGGCGACGCCGGCGGCGCCCCCGTGGTCCGGCTGGTGGGCTCGGTGATCAGCCGGGCGGTGGAGGAGGGCGCCTCCGACGTCCACCTCGAGGCCCAGCCGGGCGAGATGCTGGTGCGGATGCGGGTGGACGGCGTGCTGCGCACCGTCGCGACCGTCCCGCAGGGGCTGGCGCGCGAGGTCGTGAGCCGCGTCAAGGTGATGGCCGAGATGGACATCGCCGAGCGCCGGCTGCCCCAGGACGGCCGCGTGAGCCTGACCGCGGCCGGTCACAAGCTCGACCTCCGGGTGAGCAGCGTCCCGACGGTCCACGGCGAGAGCGTGGTGCTGCGCCTGCTCGACACCTCGAACGTGATGCTGCACCTGTCGGAGCTGGGGCTCGCGCCCGAGACGCTCGCGCGCTTCACGAGCTGCTACCGGCGTCCCTACGGCGCGATCCTGGTGAGCGGCCCCACGGGGTCGGGGAAGTCGACCACCCTCTACGGCGCGCTCCACCAGCTCAACACCGGCGACCGAAAGATCATCACGATCGAGGACCCGGTGGAGTACCGCCTCGACGGGATCCAGCAGGTGCCCGTGAACCCGCGGGCGGGCCTCGACTTCGCCTCGGGCCTGCGCGCGCTGCTGCGCTCCGATCCCGACGTCCTGATGATCGGCGAGATCCGCGACCGCGACACCGCCCGCATCGCGATGGAGGCGGCGCTCACCGGGCACCTGGTGCTGGCCACCATCCACACGAACGACGCCGCCAGCGCCCTGACGCGGCTGACCGAGATGGGGGTGGAGCCCTTCCTGTCGGCCAGCAGCGTGCTGGGGGTCCTGGCGCAGCGCCTCGCGCGGCGCCTGTGCCGCGCCTGCCGCCGTCCCGAGGCGGTCCCCGCGGCCGCCCTGTGCGAGCTGGCCGGCACGTCGGCGCTGCCGCCCGGGGTGGGCGATCCGGTCACGGTCCACCGCCCGGTGGGCTGCCCGGAGTGCCGCCACACCGGCTACCGCGGCCGGGTCGGCGTGTTCGAGATGCTGACGATGAGCGAGGAGGTCGAGCGGCTCACGGTCGCCAGCCGCCCGGCCGCCGAGATCCGCCGCCAGGCGCGCCGCGAGGGCATGAGGACGCTGCGCGAGGACGGGGTCCTGAAGGTTCTGGCGGGTGAGACCACGATGGAGGAGCTCGTCCGCACTGTCGCCTAGACCCCGGGTGGGGGATGATCCCCTCCGGTCGGGGGATCGCCGTCCGCGGCGGCCCGCCTACCGTCCCACTCGATGGCGGCGACGCCGCCCGGACCGGGGGGTCGAGGTGGACACCAGCGCGATGATCGACCGGTGGGCCGACGAGGTGGCCGACGCGGCGGCCGACGGCGTCCGGCACGCGGTGCGCGCCGACCTGGACGCCGGATGCGGCCTGCGCGTCGCGCTCGCCGCCGTGCGCGCGCGCATGGCGCGGCTCACGCCGGCGCAGCGCGAGCGGCTGGTCGCGGCGATCTCGGCGCCCGCCGGCTCCTGACCCGCCGCGGCCACCGCTCGGGCGGCAGGTCGCCCCGGAGCGCGTCCCGGTAGCACGGCAGGTCGGTGAGGTGGCGGCCGACCAGCGTGAGGTAGCGGTCGGCGGTGTGCACGTCCATCACCGCGCCCGGCCCGCGCGCCGCCCGCAGGCGCCGCTCGGCCGACTCCGGGTCGACGCCGAACCGGTGCCCGGCCCGGCGCGCGAGCTCTCCGAGCGACAGCCCGCCACGGGCCATCTCGCGCTCCACCACCCGCATCACCTCGGCGCCCCACACCCAGCGCGGCGCCACCGCCTCCGCCCGTCGCGGCATCGTCCCTCCCGGTCGTCTCGCCGGGGAGTCGCCCTCCGGAGGGGCGGGTCTTACGGCGGCCGGGCCCGCGCGTAAGATCGGACCCCGGGCGCCACGACTCTCCACCGCCATGACCGTCGAGGAATCCGATGCCCGCGACGCGCGATTGCTGGCCGAGGGGGATCTCGGCACCCTTTTCGCGCTGCACCTGCCCGCGCTCAGAGACCGGGCCCGCATGCGGATGGGCTGGCCCGACGGCGACGAGGCGGTGCAGCGCACCCTCGCGCGCCTGGTCGCCGAGCTCGCCCGCGCGCGCCGCTACCGGGCGCCGTTCCGCGTCGTCGCGCACCAGGTGCTGGGGTGGACCATGCGCGCGATGTGGACCGAGCGGCGCCCGGAGGAGCCGCTTCCGCCGGGTCTCCCGGCTCCCGAGACGGACGGCTCGATCGACGCCCTCGAGACGAGGCTGACCGTGGAGGCCGCCATCGCCCGGCTGGCGCCGCGCGACGCGGAGGTGATGCGGCTGCGGGTCATGGAGGGCCTGGAGATCGTCGAGATCGCCGAGCGGCTCGGGGTGAAGCGCAATGCCGTCGACCAGGCGCTCTACCGCGGGCGCGCGGTCCTGCGGCGGGAGCTGGAGCCATGAGCGATGCCGTGATGACGCTCTTCGAGGAGTTCGCGTCCCGCAGGGCCCGCGGGGAGCGGCCCGACCCGGTCGACTACCTGGCGCGGGCCGGCGCGCGCGCGGCCGACCTCGCGACGCTGATCGACCGCTACCTGCAGGAGGCGCCCGCCCCCGAGGCCCCGGCGCCGGAGGACGTCGCGGTGGTCGGCGCCCTGCTGGAGGGCGAGCCCGCCCTGCTCGGGCTGCGCCGCGGGCGGGGGGTGCGCGTGGACGCGGTGGCGGCGCGAATCGTCGAGGCCCTCGGCCTCGACGAGGGACGGGCCACCCGCGTCAAGCGGCTCTACCAGCGCCTGGAGGCCGGGCTCCTCGATCCGCGGCGGGTCGACCGCCGGGTGCTCTCCGCCGTGGCGGCGGCGCTCGGCGTGGCCGAGCGCGACGTTCCCCTGGGCGGCCCGCGCGGTGCGCGGGAGGTGGTGGTCGCCTTCGCGAGGGATCCGGCCTCCGCTCCGTCCGCTCGGGACGTGGAGCTCCCGCCCGAGCCGCCCCCGGAGGAGGCCGACGCCGAGGTCGACCGGCTCTTCGGCCTGGGGGCGCCCTGAGCGCCGGGCGCCGCCCGGGCGATCCCAGGGCCGACGCCCTGCGGGCGCGCCACGCCGCGGCGTTCGGGGCGGCGGGGCCGCCGGTGCCGGTCGAGGCGATCGCCGAGGACCTGCTGGGGCTCGCCCTCGGCGAGGCGCCGCTGCCGGTGTCGGGGATGCTCGTGCCGGCCCGGCGGGAGATCTGGGTGGACGCCCGCGAGGCCGCCGAGAGCCCCGCGCGGCGGCGGTTCACGATCGCGCACGAGATCGGCCACTGGGTGTGCCAGGTGCGCGAGGGCCGCGTCGCCGAGATCCTCTGCCGGCCGGACCCCTCGCTCGCCCGCCAGGCCGACCCGCGCGAGCGCGAGGCCAACGTCTTCGCCGCGGAGCTGCTGATGCCGGCCGCGGAGGTGCGCCGCCTCGTCGCGGACGGGCTCCCGGAGGCGGAGCTGCTCGAGCGGTTCGGCGTCTCGGGGCCCGCGATGGCGTGGCGGCTCTTCAACCTCGGCCTGGGGCCGCGGCCCGCGTGATCGCGCACCTCGACATCGACGCGTTCTTCGCCGCGGTGGAGATGCACCGCCGACCGGAGCTGCGCGGCCGGCCGGTGGTCGTGGGCGGGGATCCCCGCGGCCGGGGCGTGGTGGCCACCGCCAGCTACGCCGCCCGCCGCTTCGGCATCCGGTCGGCCATGAGCTGCGCCGAGGCCCTGCGGCGCTGCCCCGCGGCGGTCTTCGTGCCGCCCGACATGGCGCGCTACCGCGAGTGGTCGGCCCGCGTGTGGGACGTGGTGCGCGCGATGGCGCCCGCGGTGGAGGTGGTCGGCCTGGACGAGGGCTACCTGGAGCTGCCGCCCGGCGATCCGGCGGCGGCCGCGCGGGCGGTGCGCGATGCGGTGGCGTGCGAGGTGCGGCTGTCGTGCTCGCTCGGGGTCGCGACGTGCAAGGTGGCCGCGAAGATCGCCTCCGACGCCGACAAGCCCGGCGGGGTCACGGTGGTGCCCCCGGGCGGCGAGGCCGCCTTCCTCGCGCCGCTGCCGCTCCGCGCGCTCCCCGGGGTGGGCCCGCGCACCGATGCGCGCCTCGCCGCGGCCGGCATCGCGACGATCGGCGACCTGGCGGGCCTCGCCGACGGCGACCTGGGGCGCCTGCTCCCCGGCCGGGTGGGGGAGGAGCTGCGCCGGCGCGCGCGGGGGCTCGACGACCGGCCGGTGCGCAGCGAGCCGGCCGAGCGCGTCTCGATCTCGACCGAGCGCACCTTCGACCGGGACGTCTCGGACCCGGCCCGCCTGCGGGCGCTGGGCGGCGAGATGGCCGCGCGGGTGGCCGAGGCGCTGCGCCGGCGCGGGCGCTTCGCCCGCACGGTCACCGTGAAGCTGCGGTACGCCGACTTCCGCACCGTCACCAGGGCGGAGACGATCCGGGTTCCGACCGACGACGCCGCCGCGATCGCCCGGACGGCGGCGCGGCTGCTCTGCCGGGCCCTCGCCGAGCGCCCCGGGGCGCTGCGGCTGCTGGGCGTGAGCGTCTCCGGGCTCGTCCCGGAGCGCCAGCTCGCCCTCTTCTGAGCCTGGATCCGTCGCATGAGGGCCCGCGTGTCGTCCGAAGGCGACCGTAGAATA
>ERZ1066138.159-NODE-159-length-23040-cov-10.162410_pt1 | contig 23040 bp, 9 predicted proteins | sample MGYA00382785_ERZ1066138 | MGnify/ENA primary metagenome ERZ1066138 (study PRJEB33369, sample SAMEA5778368) | biofilm metagenome | biome: Industrial cooling water; feature: Water cooling tower basin; material: Biofilm | place: United Arab Emirates | collected... | reverse complement strand
GTGGCTCGATGCGCTACCGACGCCTGATCACCGTGGCGGCACTCGACACCTTCTACAGCGGCCCGGCCAACGGCACCTGGACCTTGTCGATCTGCGATGACGAGGCCACCGATACCGGCACCCTCAACAGTGCGCGACTGACCCTGCGCAATGCCGCTGCCACGGCGCCCGCCGTGTGTGCCTCCACCAGCAGCTATGACTGGGCCGCCAACGGCGAAGAAGTCCCCTTTGCCTCGACGGCGGTGGGCAGCGAAGGGCTGACGCTGACCCAAATCAGCACCAGCGGCGAAGCGCCCAACGACGCCGGTACTGCAGCCGAACGCAGCTTTGTCACCCGTACCACCACCACCGGTGCGGACACTGGCTACTACACCTTGCGCATGGACACCACCGGCGACACTGAAACCACGGTGGAATCGGTGCTCTTCGGATTGTCGGTCCCGGTCAGTGGTCTGCAATTCAGTCTGCTCGACGTGGATCGGTCAGCCGGCTCGGGTTGGGAAGATTACGTGCAGGTCGAGGCCAGCGGTCCGACCGGCCGTGTGCCCTATCAGGCCGTCCTGGTGAACACCGCCAACACCGCCTATGCAGGCGATCTGGTCGAGACCGATCTCTCGGCCGCGTCCGCTTCGACCGACGGCAATGTCACCTATCGCTTCCTGGCGCCGGTCAGTTCGGTACGCATCAACTACGCCCAGGGCAACGAGCCGAACACCGACTCGGTGTTCCAGTTCATCGGCGTGGGTGATTTCTCGCTGTGCCAGAACGATTACGCCGATGGCCCGGCCAGCTACGGCACCCTGCTGGCCAACAATGGGCCGCGCCACAACCTGGTTCTGCGCGACCGCCTGTTCATCGGTGCCGCCGGTCCTGATGGTGAGACCAATGCCACTGCCAGCGCGGGCGCCACCGGCGACAACACCAGCCTCAACAACGACGAGAGCGGCAGCATCACCTTCCCGGCGCCACGCCTGCCCAATCAGGGCTGGGTGTGCGGCGCCTTCGTCACCAATCCGGCGCGCGACGACTATTGCGTCACCGTCAACGTGACCAACAACAGCGGCACTGCCGCACAGCTGGTCGGCTGGATCGACTTCAACAACGACGGTGACTTCACCGATCCCGGCGAGCGTTCGCTGCCGGAGCTGGCCTCGATCGCCACCACCGGTTTCAACACCGGCAATATCCCCAATGGCACCACTGGCGCCTCGGTGGTGCTGGTCTTCGCGCGCTCGGCGCCGATCCCGAACAACGCCGCCGCGAGCGTGGCGCGGCTGCGTCTGACCACCGATCCCTTGTTCTTCAGCGATGTCACGCCACCCAGCCATCTCGGCGCGGTCAGCAATGGCGAGGTCGAGGACCACGCGATTCCGATCAACACGCTGCCGGTGACCTTGGCCGGTTTCAGCGCCACGCGCCTCGACAGCGAACGCGTCAGCGTGCGCTGGAGCGTGGCCACCGAGGCCGGCACCGTCGGCTACCGCTTGTATCAGGGCAGTGATGCACGCGCGCTGCGCCAGGTGTCGCCGCTGATCGCGGCACGCGGCGTGGACAGTCTGATGGAGCAGAGCTACACCGCCACCATCAGCGCAGCAGACAGCTCGCCGCTGTACCTCGAAGAAATTGCCGCGCACGGCAAGACCGAACGCTTCGGGCCCTTCGCGATTGGCAGCACGCATGGCGAGAGCCTGGTCTACAGCGAGCCACCCGTGGCGAGCGCGAATGCCGAGCGGCAGCAAGCGCAGGTCAGCGAGGATCAGGCGCGGCGCACGCTGCAGACCGTCAGCCCCACGCCCGCCGTGGATGTGCTGGTGCGTCGCAGCGGCCTGCAGCGCGTCGATCTGGGCGCCATCGAAAGTGCCGGCCTGAGCCTGCAAGGCCGCGATGCCAGCCGTCTGCAGCTCAGCGTGGGTGGCCGCGCCGTGCCCTTCGCCATCAGTGGTGATGGCCAGCTGCGCGCCGGCAACCACCTGGAGTTCTACGGCGAGGCGGTGGACAGCCTGTACACCGACACGCGGCCTTATCGACTGAGCTACGGCCTGGGTCAGGGCACGCGCTGGGACAATGTCTCGGCAGCGCCGACGGGACCGCTGGCCGCCGAGCAAGGTCTCAAGCGCTTTGCCCTGGATGCCGATCGCCATTACAGCTTCTCCGCGCCGGGCGCAGATCCCTGGTACTACGACACCGTGCAGCGCAATGGCGCCGCTGGCGCCAAGACCTACAGCCTGGCCACGCCCGGTGTCGCTGCGGCCGAGGCCAGTCTGCGCATCGCGCTGTGGGGCGGCATCGACATGCCCGGCGAAGCGCCCGACCATCACTACCGCGTCAGCCTCAACGGGCAGACGCTGGGCGAACGCCGTTTCGACGGCGTGCGTGAGGACGAGGCGCGCTTCGCACTGCCGGCGGGCCTGCTGCGCGACGGCAACAACGAGATCCGCATCGAGCTGCTCGACACCGGTTACGCGATCGACATCCTGCGCGTGGAGGCCATCGAGATCGCCGCCACGGCGCGCCTGGATGCCCAGGACACGGCGCTGGGCTATCCGCTGGCGCAACTGCAGGGCCAGTTCGACACCATTGCCACGCGTTCCTTCGAGGCCGTCGAGCCCAGCCCGCGCTGCGGACTGGGTTGCGAGCAGGTCAAGATCAGTGGTCTGCCGGATGCCGATGTGCTGGCCTTGCTGGTGCAGGGCAATGCGCTGACTCGCCTGAGCGATGTGGCGCTCAGCGCCGAGGGCGGTGGCTACAGCGCGCGCCTGCGCCTGCCCGGTTGGAACGAGTCGCGCGGCGACGATGAAGGCCAGGGGCCGCGCCTCTTGCTGCTCAGCCGCAGCCAGGCCCACAGCCCGGCCTTGCGCCCGGCGCTGGCCAGCGTCGATCTGCTGAGCGGCGGTGCCGCGCAATTGCTGATCGTGGCGCCGACCCGCTACCACGAGGCGCTGGCGCCGCTGGTGCAGGCGCGACGTGCCGAAGGCTTGAGCGTGCGCGTGGTCGATGTGGCGCAGATCTACGAGCACTACGGCCAGGGCATGGTCGATCCGCAGGCGATCCAGCGCTTCATCCGCATCGCCCATCAGCGGCTGGGCACGCGCTATGTGCTGCTCGCCGGCGGCGACACCTACGACCCGCTCAATCGCCTGGGTCTCAACAGCGTCAGCGATATCCCGACCTTCTACGGCCGCACGCACGCCGTGGTGAACCATGCGCCGATGGACAGCCGTTATGCCGACATCGATGACGACGGCGCACCCGATCTGGCCCTGGGCCGGCTGCCGGTGCGCACCGCCGCCGAGCTGAGCCAGGCGGTGCAGCGCATCCTGCAGCGTGCCACCAGCAACCTCGGCGCCAGTGCGGTGTATGTGGCCGAGCGCAGCAATCCGGCCGAAGGCAGCAACTACGCCGCCGAGATGGACGCCATCCTGGGCAGCATGCCGGCGGCCTGGCAGAGCGCCGCGCAACGCGTGTACCTGGATCAGTACCCGAGCGGCGCCAGCGGCGTGGCGCAGGCGCGCAGCGCGGTGCTGTCCTCGCTGCAAGCCGGCCGCAGCCTGCTGGCTTACTTCGGCCACGGTTCGCCCACCGTGTGGTCGCGTGAACAGCTGCTGCAGGCGGCCCAGCTGCCCGGTCTGCTCAACCTCAGCTCCGCACCGGTGGTGGCCGAGTTCGGCTGCTGGGGCGGCTACTTCGTGGCGCCGCAGTACAACACCATGGCGCATGCCTGGATGAGCAGCAGCGCTAATGGCGCGGCGGCGATGTTCGCCTCCGGCGGGCTCACCGAGCACCACAGCGACCGGCGCATGGCGGAAAACCTGCTGCCGCGCCTCAGCCGGCCCGGCGTGCGGCTCGGCGATGCGCTGCTGGAAAGCAAGCGCAGCCTGCATGCCAGCGAGCCCGAGCTGAAGGACATCGTCGAAGGCCTGATGCTGTTCGGCGACCCCAGCATGCGCATGTAAGCCGGCGCTGCCAGCCGCCTCGAACACTCCCCTCGCGTGGGCCGCACGCGAGGGACAGTCGGGGCGGCGGCATGGCTCCGCGCCTTGCGCTGGCGAGGCTGTCTGGCAGCCCATGTGCCTGCAGTATGCTGAGCCGCCGGTGCCATCCGGCGCCCCCGCGCCAGCCGGCGCGGGATCGACCAATCAGGGGGCTCTCATGCACATGAAGCACGCGTTGATCGCTGTACTGCTGTTTGCGGCCGCGTTGGTAAATCCGGTGGCCGAGGCCGAGACCATGGCCTATCCCACCCGAGACGCGCCGAGTTTCCTGATCGACTACCCCGCCTCCTGGGAAATGACGCCCGGCGAAGAGCTGGGTGACTACACCTCGCTGCTCGGCACCTCCGGCACTGGTCTGATGTTCCGCACCGTCACCGCCGACGACGTCCAGCAAGCCATCAAGGACACCATCGAGTATGTCTACGAGAACTACACCGATGTGCAGCTCTCGGAGCCGACCAAGCAAGAGCATCGCGGCTTGCAGGGCTTCTTCATCAGGGGCACCGCCACCGATTCCGAGTCCGGCCCCATGCGCCTGGGCATGGCCTGGTATCGCCTGAATGACGGCAGCATCGGCGAGATCTGGTTCTCCGCGCCGCAAGACGATGCAGAAGGCATCGAGGAAGCCGGCAAGATCCTGGAATCCTTCCGCGCGCCGGAGTAAGCCCGCGCCTCAGGCGCAAGACGGCTGACTTCGGCCAGCGGTGCAGGAGCGGTGTGGCGAGCACCCAATGTTCGCCAGACGGGCAGCGGCGCTGCGCAACCAGCGCCCTACCCGGGCCAACGCGAAACTGATGGCGGGCGCCGCTCCTGCGGCGCCATCGACGGCGACAGAAACGCGATGCCCACTTCGTGTGCCGGAATCACACGGGGCCGGCATCGCGCGACCGGCGCAATGACGTCAGTCGCTCTCGGCAGGCCCAAAGGACTCCCGCGCACACTCGTCCTTGCGATAGGCCTCCAGGCGCATTTGGCCATCCTAGTGTGGTGTTCCGTAATTAGGTTGAACTAAATTTCCGATGGATTTTGGCCCGAGGCAAGGCGCGAGGAGGGTGAGAGCCGGCGGCTTGCGCGGCATGCCGCGCGCCGGGTTGAACGCCCGCAACTGGTTGCGGGCCGGAACCGAAGGTCATAGCCAGCACTATGGCGACGACGAGCAACACAGCATCGGGGCAAAAGACGCGGAAATTGTTCAAGTTAATTACGGAACACCACACTAGTAGGCCGGCGATTGCGGATCAAAACGCTCTGACAACAGCTGCATGACCGCTTCTTGCGTGGCGATGGCCAGCTCGAACTGGCCGGCGGCGGCCTCGCAGGCGGCGACGGTGTCGAGGCGCCCGGAGTCCTTCGGGTCGATCAGCCGCCGCAACTCCTTGGCGAGCCACTCCGCCTCCTCGGCGGATTGATGCCCTTCAAGCTGTAACTGACGCGCACCACATCCCCACCTGCACGTCTCGACGATCGATCTGCTGGTCGACCAGCCAATGCCGCCAAACCGCTTCGTCGCGATCCGGCCAGCGCGTGGGAATCGATTGCCGTTCCACCCAGTCGGGAATGGGCTCGCATGTCGCCATGTCCGCTTGCGCCTCGCGCACTCGTTACCTGCCTTGAGGGACGCGCTCCTCCCACTCGTCATGCGCGTCCTGCAATGTCTTTGCACACTGAGGTCGGAGCGCGGCATGAATTCGCGACAACGCGATATGTTCCTGTGGCAATGGTCGCGGCGGCGCCGCGTGGGCCTGGCAACCGTGGCCTTGCGTGGCGCTTTGATCGGCGCGGCTGGCGGATTGCTCTTCGCGCTGATCCTGGGCGCTGGTTTCGACAGCGGCGGTGCTCGCGATAGCGCCTGGTTCCTCCAGCGCCTGCGCGACTTCGGCGTGTTGCTGGGCCTGTCGATCCCAAGCTTTGCCTGGATCGGCTACAGCGGCGCCACCCGCGTTTTCGAGGGCCATGAGCAAATCTTCCAGGCGCTGCTGCGCCAAGGCGCGGTGGTGCCGGAACAACCGCCGGTGCTGCGCCTGGCTGACCGTGGTCCCGCCATTGCCGTGGCCCTGACCGCCATCGGCATCGCCGTGTTCATCGTGGTGCTCTTCGTGATGTACGGCTGATCCAGACCGGCGGCAGGATCGAAGCTTGATCCTGCCGCGCGCTGGCGCGTTCCGAGGCTCAGCAGCTGGTCGAGCCGCAGATGTTCAGACCGATCACCGGGTTGCCACTGAGCGGCGCCGAGGCGTTGATCACGTTGTCGCGGGCGCCTGCGCCCTGCCCGACGACGATGCCGCGCTGTGTGGCGAGCACGCTGTTGCCGATTGCATTGCCGCCCGGCTGCAGCTCAAGGCCAGTGGTGGCGCGTTGGATCGTCGAATGCAACGCGGTGACCGCGATGGCGCCGATTCCGGCGGTGTCCTGCACCACCACGCGATCGATCATGGTGGCGTTCACGCCAGTGGCGCGGATGCCATTGCGGCGATAGGTGTTGTCCACCACCGAATCGACGATCTGGGTGCCACGCATGCCGGTCTGAGCATTGGCCGAGGCCCGGCTCTGGCGAATCGCGGTGGCAAAGATGCCGCCCAGACCGTTGCCCGAGGCGGTGCTCGCGACCACGCTATCGGCGCCGATCACGCCCCATCCCACGTTGCGCCGCAGGCTCAGGTTTTCCACTCGGCAGGCGCTCTCGCAATTCACGCCATGGCCGCGGAAGCCAGCGATGCTGCCATTGCGAATCACCACCTCGCCCCGGGTCAAGCCGACAAAGGCCGGCGCGGGTCGCACGGGCGCCACGCTGATCCCGTTTTCCGCGTCGATCTCGGGGCACTGCAGATTGGGGCCGTCCGCGCTGTTCTCGAAGGTACAGGCACTCGGGCTCGAACCGGTCAGGGCAAAGCCATTCAGATCGAGCAGGACGCTCTCATCGCCGCCGACCAGGATTTCGATCAGGCTCTGGTTGCCGCTGCCGGGAACGGTGTAGCCGATGTTCCCACTCAGCCGGTAACTGCCTGGACGGGTGATGGTGATCGGGGCGCCGGGCGTATCACCGATGGCAGGATTGCCGCGCTGCAGGCTGTCCTGGTTGAGTTCGACGACCGCGCCCTGCGCCCACACGGGCGCGCCGGCGAGGGCAAGCAATGCAAGCACTGGAAATTTCATGACGGACTCCTTGGTTTGGTTCTGAGCGAAAACGCCGCTTGATGGCGGCTTCGTGTTCCGCAATCTCTTTGGACTGCGTGTAACTCCGTTCCGGAGCCCCTGAATCAGACAGCGGTTCCGTTGGCCAGTGGGCTCGTCAGATCAAGCACTCAAGTGATTGACTTGTCAAAGCCTCATCGGGTTCCCGCGTTGGATCTGGCGTGGGCCAGCCGCTGAAGTCGGACTGCTTGCGGCCTGTGCCGGTTCTTGGACATCCATTGACTCGTCATGGCAGGCCGGCATCGATCAGGGCGCCGGCTGCGCATGGGCACCGAGCGCGGAAGCGCTCGGCGCCATCGTCTTCACTGCAGCGCTGGCCGGGCTTCGCAGCACATCCTTGTCGCGAGGAAAGGGGTTCCCGAGCGCGGCTAGGCAGGTGTGATCACCAAGTCGCGAACCGCCTCCTGCTCGCCGCCAAAGTTGATGTAGTAGGTCTGGCCGCGCTGCAGCCTGCAGCGGCCGGTGAGGCTGGTTTCGACCTCGAAGGGCAAGGATGGCAGCGATTGCAAAGCACTGACGCATGCCGGGCCCACGACGGCAGGATTGAAGCAGCCGGGGACCGTCGAAATGGACAGCTGCACTGGGCCAGTCCCTTGGCGGTCATAGGCTTCGACGCTTCCGACCTGGATCGTGGACTCTGGAACCGTGAAGCGCAGCGAGATGTAAGTGCGCGGACCGACCGTCAAAGCCCGCCAATTTCCGAAGTTTGGCCAACTTCCATAGATGGCAGTCCAGTCTCCGACCACCCCCACGGGCCAGCGCGGCGAGCAGTCGCCGGTTTCGAAGCCGGCTTGGGCGATGGGTGCCTCCGGTTCTGCGGCGGCTGTGGTGGCGATCAGCAGCGCGGACAGCAACAGCGCAGCGCGCGGCCCGATGCGGCGGGTCAGCGTTGAACGAGCCATGGGTGATCCTCCTTGGGTTTGCTTCGCAGGCAGATGCGCGGCTTCTGGGAGCCCGTCATCGATGAAGCTCACGCGTACTGGCGGGGTCGGATCGATCAGCAGCCTCATTTCTGGTGAGCTTTTGGGGTCGCCTGTTACACTGCCTGGGCCGCCGCGGTCTCCTCCGCTGCGGCAACCAGGGGCGGCGAACTTATGTCCGAGAGTTCAATCACGTCCTTGCTGGGTCCTTGCTGGAGGCTTGGCGTCGTGGTGATCGCGAGGCGGAAGACGCGTTGATGGCGCGCGTCTACCCCATGTTGCGCGAGATTGCCTCGGTGCAGCTTCGGCGGGCGGAAGGCAGGGTCACTCTGCGCACCACCGATCTGGCGCACGAAGCCTATGAGCGCCTGCGCAAGCAGGAGCGCGTCGATTGGCAGAATCGCAGTCACTTCTACGCGATCGCGGCCACCGTGATGCGCCGCTTCATCGTCGACTATCTGCGCCAGCGCGGCGCCGACAAGCGCGGCGGCGAGCTGGAGATCGTCAGCCTGGATGCCGATCTGCATGGCGAAGTGCCGCAGCCCGAGCAGGTGATCGACTGGCTGTCGCTGGATCAGGCCATGACCCGGCTGGCCGAGAAGGACGCGGCGATGGCCAAGGTCATCGAGTTGCGCGTGTTCTCTGGCCTGGGCATCGATGAGATCGCCGATCTGATGGCCTCCTCGACCGCCACCGTCGGTCGCCAGTTGCGCTTCGCGCGGGTCTGGCTGGCCGAGCAAATGGGCAACCCGGGCCAGCTGGACGCGCATGACTGAGTCGCACTTCGAGCGCCTGCAGCGGATTTTCGACGAAGTCCTGGAGCAGCCGCGCGAGGCGCAAGAAGCTTACCTGGCCGCGCTGTTGCCCGAGGAGCCTGCGCTGCGTGCCGAGATCTGGGCCCTGGTCGAACGCGAGCATCGCGATGGCGGCTGGCTGACCGGGCAGGTCAGCGCAGCCTTGCCGGCGCTCGCCGCCGCCGCGCTGCCGCAGCATGAGACGCTGACCCAGGTCGGCCCTTACACCTTGCATGAGGTGATCGGGGTGGGCGGCATGGGCCGCGTGTTCCGCGCCACGCGCTCGCACGAGGGCATCGAACAGGAGGTGGCGCTCAAGCTGGTGCGCGGCGAGATGATCAACCTCGCCTTGATCAAGCGCTTCTCCACCGAGCGCCGCCTGTTGGCCGCGCTCTCGCATCCGGGCATCTGTCGCTTCCTCGATGCCGGCACGCATCGCGACGGCAGCCCTTATGTGGTGATGGAGCTGGTGCGCGGCGTGCCCTTGCTGCGCCACGTCGAAGAAGCCCGCCTTGATCTGCCGGCGCGCCTGCGCCTGCTGCGCCGCATCGCTGCCGCAGTGGCGCACGCCCACGCGCATCTGGTGGTGCATCGCGACATCAAGGTCGAGAACGTTCTGGTGGACGACCACGGCCAGCCCAAGCTGCTCGATTTCGGCATTGCCAAGTCGCTGCAGGAATCCGGGCAGACCGCCACCGCCGAGCGCTACCTCACCCCCAGCAGCGCCGCGCCCGAGCAACTGCGCGGCGAGGAAGTCTCGGTGGGCTGCGACATCTACGCCCTCGGCGCACTCGCCTATCAGCTGCTCTGCGGCCATCCGCCCTTCGAGTTCCAGGGCCTGCGCGCGGCCGAGGTGGAGCGCCTGGTGCTGCTGGTTCCGCCGCCGCTGATGAGCCAGCGCCTGCGCAGCACCAGCGGACGCAACTCGATGTCCAGCGTGCTGATCGACGGTCTGCGCGGCGATCTCGATACCGTGATCGCCAAGTGCCTGCGCAAAGACCCGGCCGAACGCTACGAATCGGTGCGCCAGTTCGACGAAGACCTGGCCCGCATCGAAGCGCATCAAGCCATCAGCGTCCGCGCCGACGATCGCTGGTACCGCATGCGCAAGTTCGTGCGCCGCCACCGCGCCGCCACGGCCTTCAGCGTCACCCTGCTTGGCACCATCCTGGGCGCGCTGGTCACCGTGCTGCTGCAGTCCCGCGAAGTGGAGCGCCAACGCATCGAAGCGTTGAAAGAGCGCGACACCGCCCGCGCCGCCCTGTCGATCATGAAAGACGCCTTCGCCGCCGCCGACCCCGCCGGAGAACTTGGCGCCGATGTGAGGGCGCGGGACATCCTCGCCGCCGCGCGACCCAGCGTCGAGGCATTGCGGGACGAAGAGCCGCGGATCCATGCCGAGCTGGCAGCAACACTGGCGGAGGTGCATCTGAGCTTGCAGCAAGATGGCGAAGCCAGCGACTTGGCTGCAGCCGCCGCCAGGACAGCCAGCGACATCAACGACCGGCGCCTGCTACGGGCAGCGCTGTTGACCCAGGCGCGTGCCGATACCTCGCTGGATCGCGACACGATCGTGCAGGGCTTGCTTGATCGCGTGGCCGCCATGGAGGGCAGTACAACTGAGTACCAGGTCGTGCTGGGACGGTTCTATGCCAGCTCCAAGAGATTCGAGGAAGCGATAGATGTGCTGCGCAGAGCCTTGGTTGACCTGAAGCAGCGTGATGCGCGCGACCCACTCGCCAACGAAGCCCGTCAGGCGCTGATCCACGCCTATCGCAGCAAGGGCGAATTCGCAGCCGGACTTGCCGCAAACTGGGAGAAAGTCGAGTGGCAAAGGCAGGTGTACGCGGAAGACCACCCCGCAGTGCTTCTGACCTTGGTGCAGAGAGTGCACCTTCTCCGCCAGTCTGGAGAGCACGGCAGTGCGGTTGAGCTCGCGCGCAAAGTTCGCTCGGCACTGCTTCGAGCGCAAGCTACGGACGGCAGCCTCATGGCAGCCTCCAGCTCAGCCCTCGGACTGGCCTTGTACTTCGACGGACAGGTTGAGGCAGCACTCGATCCTTACCGCGACGCAATCAAGATCTGGACTCAGGTTCGAGGCGAGAACCACCCAGAAACGGCACGCGCGGAGTTCAATCTGGCGCTCTTCATGAGCGCGATCGAGGGCCAGGAAGATGCAACCGATCTCCAATTTCGGAGGGCGCTGGCCAGCGGCATTGCCCATGCAGGACCGCACCATCCCGTCATCACGCGGATGCGGATCGACCACGCTGAGTACCTCTATCGAGTCAAGCGGATCGATGCTGCGATCGAGGCGATCGGGTCAGAGGATGCGCTGCTTGGCTACGCAAAGGCAGCGCCAGCAATCCAGTCACGGATCCGCGCGCTGGGTCAGACTTTGCTCCAGGATCGCCGCTGCACAAAAGAACCGGGTGCCGGCGGCTGCAGCACCCTCGCAAGGATCTTGCAGACAACTGAACGAATCGGATCATCGGAAGAGGCGTCGTGATCGAATTGGGCCCAGCGCTACGCGTTAGGTTTCCGACACGTGCAGACCGAAGGATACTCGCTGCCTGTGTTCCACAACCAACAAGGGGTCCGACATGTTCTCTATCTTGCGCTTGCTGCTGACGTTCCTTTTGCTACTCGCCGCGATGCCTGGTGATGCACAGGTCATCTGTGAACCCAAGACTCGAATCGACTCCGAGGGCAAGGCCCCGGTGGCGACCCGTGGGAGCGGTGGCGAGGGCTGCGACTTCGGCGAGATGGGCATCTTTGAGCCAGATCCGCCGATGCCGGCCGCGCAACTCCAGTGCGTTCGCCTCGAAGGCGCCTTCTACCTGATGTATCGCTGCGCCGCACATCCTCGCGGCAACTACATCAGCTATCAGTGGACCACGAGCACCGTCAGTCCCTACATCACGCTTGAGCCCGAATCCGATCCCGGCATTGCCGTCCTCACCTGCAATTCCCCGCCGAACTTGTGGCTGAGCGCGAACGTCACCGCGACCGTGCTCGGCCCCTTGAATCAGGGCAGCACCCAAATGCTGGATGTCGACTGCACACGCTACGAGCCGCTCAACTTCCCCTGAGTCACCACCCCGCCGCCGGCCGCAAGGGCCGGCGGCGGGTTCGCTTCCGCTGGCTTCGGCGACGGGATGCGGGGCAGCTGGACGCCCTCACGCCGTCGGATTCCCGCGCGGCAATGGCCAGTCAGCGGTTACCCCCGATCGCCTTCCCTCCTCGGCACGTAGGGGCGATCCGACCGGTTCCTCTCTAGACGAGCATCCTTTTGCGAAAACTGCTGGCACGGCCAGATCTCGGGCTGCTCGCCCGTCTCGCCGATTGACGCGGCGAGGACTGACCATGGGTCGGCGCTGAGCAACCAGCCAGCCGCTCTAGACCGCCGTCGCGCGTCGCCAACGGCCTCCGCAAAGGAGCCTTTTCAGGCTGCGCGTTCTCTGCCGACTGGCGCGCCTCTGCGTCTGCCATCGTCTCATCGGGCGCGATCTTGCCTGCCTCGCGCCGCGTCACCAGCGATGTGACTCGGGCGTTGATCGATTTTCATTTGGCGCTGCGCGTAGTCCAACGGGCCCATCGCATGGGCGCCGCTGTCCTATGCCGACGAGAGCCGCCATGAAATTCCGCACCTTTCTGCAACTCACCGCCTCGCTGTTGCTGGCAGCGGCAAGCACCGCGAGTCCACGGCTCGCCGTGGCCCAAGACGCTTTCGAGCCCGACAATCAGCTGAGCAGCGCGAAGCCGCTGCCGCCCACCGGCGTTGTGCAGGAGCGCACGCTGCACCTGATCAACGACATCGATCGGATGACCGTCCAACTGGCGCCGCTGACCAGCACGCACGTGAACTTCGCGCCCTTGGCGGGCGGGGCCATTCAACGATGGCGAGCCACGCGTGAATCCGCCAGCGGGGCACCGCTCGAGATCAAGGAGTTCGGTTCCAGTGCCGCTGGCATCAGCTTTGCGATCAGTAACCCCGGATCGAGTTACCAGACTTTCCACTTCAGGGTGCAGTCGGAGACCTATCACGTTGCATCGGTCAGCGGGTATCGCGCCTTTACCGGCGGACCGGCACCGGTCAGCGGGCCCCATGAGCCGAATGACGGTCATCGCCAGGCCACCCAACTCCTCGTTGGGCAGACTCAGACCCATGTGCTCGACATCGCCCATGACAACGACTGGATCTACTACCCGCTGGCGCAGAACACCACTTCCACGCTGACCGTGACCCCGGTGAGCGCGCAGAGCTTTGCGCGCTGGCGGCTGCTGGTGCACCGCCAGATTCCGGGTGCTTCGACCTTGCAGGCCTTGCCTGAAAAGAGTGTCGACATGGGGACAGGCGCGGTGACGATCACCGGCCTCGACGCCACCGATCCTCAGGGCGCGGACTACTACCTGCAGGTCAAGGCCATCGACGGCGCTGGATTCTTCGGCAGCGCGAGCGCCTTCCGTGTCTCCTACAGCTCCACGGCCTTGCCCAACAACGGCCCCTTCGAACCCAACGACACTGCCGAGACCGCGAGCAGCATTGACTCTGGGCAAACCCAGTCGCACTACTTCGACATCGGCCGTGATGTGGACTGGATCAAGTTCCCGGTGCCGGCGCAGGGTACGGCCAGCTTGAGCGTGGCCTCACCCACGGGCGGCAATAGCTCGTTCCCCTGGGTCCTCGACGTGTACCGCCAGCTGGGCAGCGCCACACCTGTGCGCGTGCCAGAAAAATCGACGGTGATGGGCACGGGCACGATCAACATCACTGGCCTCGACGCCGATCCGAATCAGGCCACCACCTACTACCTCCGCGCATCCTCCAACCAAGGCAACTTCGTCGGCGCGTCGACCCACTATCAGGTGAGCCTCAACATTGCCGTGCAGGCGCCCTACGAACCCAACAACAGCGCCGAGACTGGCACCTCCATCGTCGCGCGCGAAACGCAGACACATGCGCTCGACTACGCGGGCGACGAAGACTGGATCCGCTACTGGCTGCCCACCAACATCACTTCGTCCCTGGTTGTCGAGCCGGTCACGGCGGGAGCAGGCCAAGCCTGGTCGATCGAGGTCTACCGCGCACTGCCCGGCTCGCAACCGGTATTGATGCCGGAAAGCACCCGCACGATGACCTCGAGTTGGGTGCGCATCGATGGTCTGAGCGCCACCGACCCCAACGGCACCGGCTACTACCTGCGCGTGCGTGCCAATGCGGGCTCGAACTTCTCGGGTACCAACTCGCGCTACCGCGTGTCGCTGTCGACCGGCGCGCTGGGTGGTCCCAACGAGCCGAACGAGATCTGGCGCACCGCCACCAGCATCAACGCGCAGAACACCGTGTTCCACCGCATCGATATCAAGGACGACATCGACTGGAGCGGATTCTGGTTGCCCGCCGGTGGCAGCGGCGGTTTCGTGCTGACCCCCAACGCCAGTGCGCCAGCGCAGCCGAACTGGAAGATCGACGTCTACGAGCAAGCGACAGGCCAGGAGCCGGTATGGCGCTCTGAGCTCTCCACCACGATGGCCAATCAGCCAGTGACCATTACGGGCTTGAATACCCCGGCACAAAGCGGCGCGGGCTACTACGTCCTGGTCTCCGCCCTCAGCGGCAACTTCTCAGGTGCCGCCAGCGAGTACTCGGTGGCCATGCCGGCCAGCACGCCCATCAACGTGGCGCTGACCGCGCCCAGCGACGGCGCAAGTTTCCTCGCACCAGCCAGTGTCCCTCTCGCCGCCAGCGCAAGCGGCGGCAGTGGCGGCATCGAGCGCGTCGAGTTCTACCGCAACAACACGCTGATCCATACCGACACCGAAAGCCCCTACACCCACCAGGACAACAACCTCGCCGTTGGCAGCTACACCTACACCGCCAAGGCCTATGACCGCGCCAATCCGGCACAGAGCGCCAGCTCGACGGCGGTGACGGTGACGGTGACGAGCAGTGGTTCTACGCAGGCGATACCTGACGATCCGCGTGGCGCGACACCGCTGGAGTACGCGAGTGCCAGCGGCGAATTCCTTGCTGGCGCCACCGCCATGACAGCGGACAGCAATGGCGGCAGCGCTGTGCTCCATGTGCCGATCACGCTGCCGCCCGGCCGCAACGGCATGCAGCCCAACGTGGCACTGAGCTATTCGAGTCGAAGCGGGAACTCCAGCCTCGGGGTTGGCTTCGCTCTGGCCGGCACCCTGGCCATCACCCGCTGCGGCAAGACGGTCGCTATCGACGGTACGCGCCGACCGGTGCGCTTCGACGGCGACGATCGTCTGTGTCTGGATGGTCAACGACTCATCGTGGTCAACGGCGTGTATGGCCAAGTCAATGCGGTTTACCAGACCGAAATCGACAGCATGGCCCGCGTGACTCAGCTCGGCGGCAATCTGGTCAACGACGGACCAACCTACTTCCGCGTCGAGACCAAGTCTGGCGAAGTCGTCTACTACGGGGCTAACAGCGCAGGTCAGAGTGCGCGGCAAGCCAAGGTCAGACCAACGGGTGCTGCGCCGGGATCGACCATGGCCTGGCTGATCGACAGCCGTCTGGATCGCGCCGGAAACAATGTGCACTACGTCTACCAGGATTTCGGCCTCGGCGAGGTGCTGCTGGATGAGATTCGCTACACAGGAACTGCGCTCAACGATGGCGATCGCGTGGTCGATCTGGTCTACGCAGACCGCAGCGATGTCAGCACCAGCTACACCTCGGGCGCCATCACCGCGCAGACCAAGCGCCTGGTGCGAATCGAAACGCGCGTCGGCACCTCCGGTCTGCTTCGCCGCTACAAGCTGGCTTACTCGCAATCACCGAGTTCCGGACGCTCGCTGCTGCAATCGTTGACCGAATGCGGGTTCGAAGGCCCCACTGAGCGCTGTCTGGCCCCGAATCTCTTCCAATGGCATGCGCCGAAGTCCGCCAGCGGCTTGGAATTGGATGCCCACACGCTGACATGGCCGGCCAACATGCCGCAGCCACAACTGCCGAATGTCCCGGGCAACGCCAACTACGCCCGCCTGGTCGACGAAGTGATCACGCTTGGCGACCTGGATGGAGACGGTGTCAGTGAGTTGCAGCGAACGATCAGCAACCTCGACAACACGCTCAGCTCCTTCGTTGTCTCGTTCAACGCCGACCGGCAACCACGGGGCTTCGTTCCGATTCCCAATGGCGTACGTCTCTTTAATCGCAGCGCCGACTTCAACAACGACGGTCGCGTCGATCGCTACACCTGGGCCAGCCTAGGCCCAAGCCAGGGCACCATCACGCACAGCCTCTACAACGGTTCCGGCACGTTCGCCGCCAGCGATTTCACGGCCAGCTCGCAGACTCTGTGTGCCTTTGGTGACGGCGCTCCCGCAGAAGACAAGGTGCAGGAGATATTCGAGACGGACGTCAACGCCGATGGTCGACCCGATCTGGTGGTCTGGTCCGGCGCTGCGGTGTGCGGCGCCAGTCGCAGCAACATGGTCTATGTGCACCTCAACACCACGCAGTCCAGCAGTTCGCTGCCCAGCGCGCCGAGCTTCAACACAAGTGCGATCCAACGTTCACTGCATCGCACTTCGGTTTCGGACGAGGCTGTGGTCCGGGTCAGTGATATTGACGGGGATGGGTTCCCAGATCTTCTGACTCGCGAGAAGACGACGTTGGGCACCGACATCGAACCGGTCTACGACTATCGAATCTACAAGGGCATCGACAATCCCGCCGCACCGGGCTTTGCCCCTTCAGTACTGCTGCGCGACATCCTCGGTGTCGGGCTACTTGGCGACCATCCCGGCAATGCGCGACGCCAGCAGTTCGTAGATCTGAATGGCGATGGCCTGTTGGACATCCTCATGGCCAAGCGCTCCAGCGGCTCTGTGTGCCGCAGTGTGTGGAGCTATGCCTTGAATCGTGGCAACGGCTTCTTCACTGCGCTGAGCAACTTCTCCGGGGCCAACACCGCGTCGCTGGAAGAGATCAGCGCGCAAGGCCAATGCCGCAGCTACACGCGCGACTGGGACAACCAGCTTGGCAATCTGGTGAGCTACGAAGACCTCGATGGCGACGGACGCATCGAAATTGTGGTGCCGAACGGGATCAAGAACCGGCTGTGCACTCGAGTGGCTTTTGTCGAGGCTGCGGGCGGCCCGCTACAACTTCAACTGCTGTGCCCAGCCGAGCCGCGTCAGAACAATCCGCCCTCATCACTCGGTACGGGCAAGCTGAGCCTCGCGGACTTCAGCGCCAACGCCGCCAATCTTGCCATCCCCTACCGCCAGCCGACCGATCCGGTGCAGTACCTCACCGGAGTCCCGGCGTCGCTGCTCGACCACTCGTCTTACAGCATGGCGCGATTGGTCATCAGCGAGTCATTGCCGGGCCAGTTGCACCTCACTGAAGTGCCCATCCTGGCCAGCAACGGCGAGGCCCTGGGCCGCCAACTCGACGGTGTGCCTGATTCGATGGATTTACATGGCGACGGGCTGATTGACCAATACGGATCGCAAGGGTGCAAGTTCCGCTGGAAGGTCACTGAGCCGTCTCAGCGAACCTGCATGGCCGATGAGTCCGGATCAGACAAGAGCGTGGATCCAGCCTATGTCCCGCAGTGGTGGGTGAACGGCGGTGCCGGTCGCAACACCTACGGCGGTGAACTTGGTGCCTCCTTGTCGCCGGATCACTTGGCCGCTGTAAGCGATGCCTTCGGGTCGCTCGCGGTGTGGTTCTACGAACCGCTGTCCAGTAGAGCCGGTCGCGGTGCTGGCATGCCCCTATACAGCGTTCCGGCGCGCACTTCGGCCCAAAGTTATGTGGATGCGGACCACTTCTACTTTGCATCGAGCATGGTGGTTGTCGCAGAGATGCACACCCGCAATGGGCTTGGCTCCGGCCGCAACAGCACTCGCTACGGCTACGAAGAGGCGATGTACAACAACAAGGGTCGCGGGCTGATGGGCTTCCGCAAGATCCTGACCGAAGACATCGCGCAAGGTCTCCGTAGTGCCACCGTTTTCCACCAGAAATTCCCACGCACCTCCTTGATTGAGTGCAGTGCCAGCCAGCTGCTGTCGGAGAGCCCGGCGCAGTTGCATTGCACCACCGATCAAGCGCTGGTCCGCAGCACCCATCGCTACCGCTGTGATGGCTCGGTGGCATGCCCAGGTCGGCCCGGCATGGTGAATCTGGTTGTCCCGTCCAACACCACGACCGTGCAGCGCGATCTCGTCAATCGCCACCAGCAACACAGCCAGCAGCGCGCCGATCAGATGTACGACAGCTACGCCAACCTGGTTCAAGAGACGGTCCAGCGTTGGACCTACGACTGGACCAGTGGCGCCATGACCACGGCACACTACTCGATTGCCCTCAGCCAACTTGAGTACCAGAACGATCCCAATGCCTGGTGGATTGATCGACTGACGCGGAAGTTTGTGACGCTGGGCTCGAGCTACCCGAACAATCCCGCCGCACCGCAAGCGCCCAATCGCGAAACGACCACGCTCTACGACTACCACCCGACGCTGCGTCGGCAGAACTGCGAGGCCCTGCATGCTGGCAATGTGAGCGGCACTTGCACCGGCAGCAGCGGTTTCGAACGCCGTACCCAAGTCAGCGCCTTCGACAATTCTGGCAATCCCACGCACACGCTGATTCAGGCGCGTGGACTGCCGGCCGAGCGCGGCAGCGTCCTGTCCTTTGCCGACTCCGACGGGTACTTCCCGACACGCAGCACAGACGCCTATGGCGCGCACACGCAATCGCAGTTCGATGCGCGGCTCGGCTTGCCTTCAACGGTCACCGATCCCAATGGCTTGAGTACACAGACCAGCTACGACGCCTTGGGACGCCCACTGCGCGTTCTGCCGCCCTCAGTCGGCGCGCTGCGCGCAGGCTTCCCGATCGTGATGGCCTACGAGCGCTGTGGTCTGGATGCACCATGCTCAGTGCCCAATGCGGTCATTCGGGTGGTGAGTAGTCAGTACGGTGCATCCCAGACCATTGAGTACATGGACAACTTGGGTCGCGTCCTGCGCAAGACCAGCAGCTTGCTGCAGTCACCCTTCGCCACCACGCCCACGCAGCTCACTGACTCCGGGCGCAGCGTGGTCGATGTGACCTATGACGAGGCCGGTCGCACCACCCGGCAGTACGAACCCGCGCTGAGTCAGTCCAATCCCAATGCGTACACTGAGTTTCGCTACGATGCGCTGGGCCGCGCCGTCGTCAAGCTCGCCCACTTTGCGCGCGCCGATGATCTGGCGCTGGGTAGCCTGGCGAACTTCGTGCGGACCGAGTACCTGCACAACGGGTTGCGCACCGACATCACGGTCTGCCAGCGCAGCGAAAGCCAGAGCGCATGCCCGAGCAGCGGCAGCAATGCCGATGGTTCGCCAGTGCTGCGCATGGCGCGCTGGCAGGATGCAGGCGGCGCGATCTTGCGTACCCTCGATGCCGAGCAGTACGCAGCCAGCGCACCGCGCTACACCAGCTACTTCCATGATGGTCTGGGCAATCCGGTCGAAATCCGCGATGTGCTCAATCTCGCGATCACCGCGCAGTACGACGCCTTTGGCAATCGGCTTGTGGTCACTGATCCCAGCCGCGGCACCTTCAACTTCAGCTACAACGGTTTGGGCGAACTGCTCACCCAAGTCGACGCTCGTGGGCGCAGCAGCACCCTGCAGTACGACCTGCTCGGTCGCATCACCACGCGTAGCTGGAACGAGCCAAGTCGCAACACTGCCGGCACTAACGTGGCGATGCAGGAAGTCACCACGTACCGCACCACCCCGCTTAACGCGCACTACGGCCTGGTCGACTCGCTGATCCGCCAGGGCGGCAGCGGTCCCGACCAGGAGCGCCACGCCCAGCTCTACACCTACGACGCGTTGCAACGGCCTACCGAAGTGCGCACCCAGATGCAGGTTGCCGCTGGGACGGTGGTCGAGCTGGTGTCGAACACGGCCTACGACAGCCGCTTTGGCCGCATTAAGCAACAGACCTGGCCAGCGACCGCCGCCGCGCAGCCGGTCTCGCTGTATCAGCGTTACAACGATGTGGGTGCGCTGGTGCGGGAGGGTTTTGCGGCCGACTACTTGCCGGCGCAACCTGACGCCTCGCCAGCCTTGCGTACGCTGGACCAGATGGACGGTCGCGGTGCGGTGATCTCTGAGCGCTTTGGTGTGCGCAGCGACGGCATCGCCGATTGGTACAGCCACCACCAGTACGACACATCCGGGTGGCTGCTCGCGCAGTGCGTGACCGCATTGGCAGGCAGCAGTTGCGCGGTCGGCACACCCAGCGGCACCACCAACCAGCCACTGGACCAGCGTTATCGCTACGACATCTACGGGAACCTACAGCGCCAGTACCACAACGGGCAGTGGATGAATGGCGGCGCGGCGACCATGGGCCCGCAGGGCGTGGAGAGCTATACCTACGACAAGCTGCACCGCATTACGCAGAGCAACCGCAGCGGCCTCGCCGCGCCGAGCACGGTGAGCTACAGCTACGACGCGCTGGGGCGCCTGCAGCACAAGTCTGACTACTCCACCGGCCTGCCTGGCGCCTATCAGTACCGGGCGGGCAGCCATCAGCTGGCTGCGGTCACCCTGCAGAGCGGGGGCACTGCCAGCTTCGAACACGATGCCAACGGCAATCTCACCCGCCGCAACGAGGGTGCCCTGCCGACCTTGCTCGCCTACGACATCGACAACCTGCCGCGCAGCATCGCCAAGGGCACGCTCGGCGCTCAGTACTACGAGAGCGGCGCTGGGCGCTATCTGCAACGCCTCAACGGCCGCGACACCTGGTATTTGGGCAAGGGCTACGAGCGCGAGACGAACACTGGCGCCATCAGCACCGAGCGCTACTACCTCAGCAAAGGCCTCTTGCTGGTCGTGCGCGGCGGCGTGTGGAAGCTCAACTACCTGCACCAGGATCGCCTGGGCAGCACGGTGTCCATCACCGAACGCAGCATCGGAACCGGAACCCTGGGTGGTGCCACCACCGTCAGCCTGGTCGAACACCGCGGCTTCGATGCCTTTGGCAAAGCCCTGGACGGCGGCTGGGGCACCAGCAACAACGGCTGGCTCAATCCATTGACCAGCGGCAACTACCACCAAAACCAACGCAACCAGCGCGGCTTTACCGGGCACGAGCACCTGGATGAGTTCGCTCTGATCCACATGAATGGGCGCATCTACGATTACAACCTCGGCCAGTTCTACGGCGTGGATCCCTTCATCCAATTCCCCGCCAATAGTCAAAGCCTGAATCCGTACTCGTATTTGATGAACAATCCGCTGGCCGGCACGGATCCCACGGGGTATCTCGGCGAATGCAAAATAGGTGGCTGCGAGGCCTATGGGATGGGTTTCATCGGCGGGAATGAGATCGGGAAGTTGGCTTCTGCCTATAAGGAAAAGAAGCAGCAAGAAGCACAAATGATTGCCTGGAATGAGCGTGGCAACCTGAATCTTACCATTAGCTCTCTCAATGGCTCCGACAATGACAACCCCAAGTTCTGGACAGGCCCGTCAGCAAGCTCGCCCGAGCAAATCGAATCGGCGGCGCAAACAACGGGGGCTGCCCAGCCGACTGAAAGTGCGAGTACCGAACCCTCCAATTGGGTTAGAGTCGGTGGAGTCTTTAGACTGGTCGGCGGTGGCCTTTCTGCAGGTGCCGGCGCGGTTGCCGGTGGCGTACCAAACCCTTGCACAGGAACCTGTTTGCTTATCGTCGCACTCGGTGCTGACCAGGCCGCCGCAGGCGCCCGCGAACTCTGGACAGGAATCCCGCATCGCTCGTTGGTAAACCAAGCGGCCGTCGCGTTGACGAGTAGTGAAGCTGTCGGGATGGGTGTAGATCTTGCGGCGGGTTTGGGCCCTGTTGCCTCCGCCTCGTCAAATGCGACCTCTATGGCCGTGCGAATGGAAAGCAGGGCGCTAGCAACCGGGGCGTCGATGGTAGATGATGCGGCGCGCGCAGGCACTCAACCGCGGGTTTTCTGGCATGGAGGAGAGGAGGCTATGGTTGCCGCTCGAGAGTTCGCTCGAGAAATAGGCGGGACTACCCTAGAAATGACAAAAGCAGGGCAAAGGCTTGAGAGGATCACGGAGGGTATGGACTGGTTCTACGCCAAGCCACTATGGGAGGCCGCATCCAGAAGTTTTGCAAGAGGCGCTACCGGCCCGGTTTATGTGATCTTAAATGGTTCTCGTCCTGTATCAACTCAGAGCGTTTGGTACCAGATTGAGCGCCCACTATTAGAACGACAAGGAAACCAGATTAATTATTACTACACGACACCATCGGGTGGTTTGAGGATGCCTTAAGTCATGTTTAGTATACCACGGCCGAACGTTATTCTGAGCTCAAGCGGCTTCTCGGTCGAAGTGCTTGGGAGGACCGGGATTATTTATGCAGAGGGCCATAGGTCAATAAAAATCGACTCCGAAGTTCTGGCTGGCCCAAGTGGCATGGCAATTTATACCGACTCCATAAATCATTGGGAAGAACCACATCGACTCGAACAATTCAACGAATTTGATAGACGGCGGGTTATAGAGAACATTAGGGCGGCTTTCAGATTTCGTGGATTCGATATTGAAGTCATGTGAATCAAGAGAAGCAGAGTCCCAGAATAAACGGCTAATCATGGGGTGCCAGCAGGAAAACTAAAACTCCCTTCGTCATTGTTTTGGGCTTAGTCAAAAGTGACGCATTGAGAGACGCTAAGTTGGACCCTGAGATACGCTCAGGGCGGTAATTAGCGATCCCGAAACCAAGGGTCGTTATTCGCGCACAAATGTGAATTCAGTTAGTCATTCCAAGAGCTGTATTCCCTCTTTCGCGGAGATGACGATCTCGGGAAGTGGTTGTGGCGAACGCCGCGAAGTTCATACATCGTCGTTGCCTATCCAAAGCAATCCATCACCTTCCTCAGTCGATTAGCCGAAACTCCGGGCCCGAAGGACGCGGCTGACACTCGATAAAAACGAACGGTTGGGAAGACCCATAGATGACGTCTGAGGTTTTCGCATTCTCCTTCGGCGTTTTCCGCGCGGGACTCAGGGGCGACCAGCCGGTCGCCCCTAGTGCGCTCGCGAGCGCACACACACAGCACGGTGGAAGTCCGTGTCGGG
>ERZ1066138.158-NODE-158-length-23049-cov-8.897799_pt1 | contig 23049 bp, 18 predicted proteins | sample MGYA00382785_ERZ1066138 | MGnify/ENA primary metagenome ERZ1066138 (study PRJEB33369, sample SAMEA5778368) | biofilm metagenome | biome: Industrial cooling water; feature: Water cooling tower basin; material: Biofilm | place: United Arab Emirates | collected... | reverse complement strand
AACAGCCCGCGCGGCGGAGACGATGCGCGAGGACATCCTGCGTGTCTTGCGCGCCCTGCCGGCAGGCCGCACGGTGAGCTATGGCGAGGTGGCGCGCCGCGCCGGCTGGCCGGGTCGTGCGCGCCTGGTAGCGCGAATTCTGTCCGAATCCAGCGCGGCCGATGCGCTGCCCTGGCATCGCGTCCTGCGTGCCGATGGCCGACTGGCCTTCGCGCCGGGCAGTGCAGATTTCAAGCGCCAGCAGCGCCTGCTGGCCGCGGAAGGGGTCGAAGTCGATGGCGCTGGTCGTGTGCATGGGCTGAATGCGAAGCCCGAGGCTGACTTGGATCGTCTGCTGTGGTCTTGAGTCCGGCGCGCGAGTGCCGATATCGGTGGGTCGAGCCATGACCGAAGCCCCAGCACCCATGCGCATCCCAATCGTCACCAAGCTGCTGCTGATCGGCTGCGTGCTGATCTTCATGCTGCAATCGATGGACCGCACGGGCTGGTTGCTGTGGCATCTCGCGCTGTGGCCGCTCGGCATGCCGTCGGTCGGCAGCTACGGCGAGGCCCTGCCTCAGTTCATGCCCTGGCAGCTGCTGAGCTACGGATTCATGCATGGCTCACCCATGCACCTGATCTTCAATCTCTTCGCCCTGTGGATGTTCGGCAGCGAACTGGAGCGCTACTGGGGCTCCGCGGCCTACTTGCGCTACATCTTGGTCGGCATCATTGGCGCCGGTCTCACCCAGCTGGCGGTCGGCCTGCTCGGGGGCCCCCTGCAGCCCACCATCGGCATCTCCGGGGCGGTCTATGCGGTCCTGCTGGGCATTGCGCTGATGTTTCCGAACATGCGCGTGATGCTGCTGTTCCCGCCGATCCCGATGCGTGCACGCACCATGGTGATCCTTTACGCCTGCATCGAGCTGTACCTGGGCGTGTTCACCAGCAACGCCGGCGTGGCGCACTTTGCCCACCTGGGCGGTCTCGCCACCGGCTGGCTGATGATCCAGTATTGGCGCGGCCGACTGCCGATCAAGCCGCGATTGCGGTTGATGGCCTGACTGGGATGGGGATCGCGGCTTAGGGGCTGGCGCGCGCTCCTGGCTGGCCGCGAAGAGCCATGGACGCAAAGGACGCAAAAAGAGCAAAGGTCGCGACGATGACTTCAGAGAGCGCCGCTTCGGCGGCGCCAGGCTGCTAGGGCCTGCTAGGGCCTCGTCGGATCCGCACCTGCGGTGCTTGATCCGACCTACACGGCATGGACCTGCGCTGCTTGATTGGGCTTACGCGGCATGGACCTGCGGTGCTTGATCCGACCTACGCGGCATGGACCTGCGGTGCTCGATTCGGCGTGCGGCGTAGGTCGTCTCAAGCCGCGCAGCGGCTGAGGCGACGCCGGCGCTTGCGCCGCAGCCCCGCTTTCCCAACCCCTCGCTTTACCGCCGCAACACCGCGATCCCCGCCAGACCCAGCGCTGAGACCAGCAAACCGATGGACCACCAGTTCAGGCTGGGAATGCCGACTGCGCTGGTGCCTTGGGTGGCGAGCGTGGCTTGGGCCTGGGCGACCTGGATTTCGATGGGCATGCCGCCGGGGGTTTGTGTCCAGCCCTTGGTGACGGCCAGCGCGCGCCAGGCGCGGCGATAGAGCAGGCGTGCATCCACCGAGATATTGCGGCCCACTGGCGTGCCTTGCGGGATCTGGAAGCGGTAAGTGCTGCGATCGGTCTGGCCCGAGGGGATCACCGAGTCTTCCGCCACGCGCTCGCCATCGATGAACAGCACCGGGCGCACCACCGGACCTTGGCCGTTGATGCGGCCTTCCAGCACCTTGGCAAAGCCCTTGCCGGGCAGGCCGGCGAGGTCACCAGGCTGCGTGCCTGGCACCTCATCATTGGCCCACCAGGGGATGTTCGGACCGCCAACCTGGGTCAGCGGCTGACCGTCCAGGCGCACGTCCATGCTCAGGATCGCGTTGCGAATGGCGATGCCGGTGGGGAAAGCATGGCCGGCGCCGCGATTTTCCACTTCGGCATCGACCACGATCTGCCCGGCTTGCTCACGCGCGCTGATGCGCAGCAGGATCGCCCCGCTGAGCGTCGTCGGGGTGGCGCCGATGAAGGTGTGGCGGTGGCGCTGGCTGGGCGGACGCTCAACGCTGGACGTGGTGGCCAGCACGCCGGGCGTGGTCTCGTTCGGCATGTGGCAGTTCTGGCAGGTGCGGAAGCCCGGCCCCGGCTGCGCGTAGGGCGAAGCCAGCCACTCGAAATAGGTGTTCTGCCCCGACACGCCGGTCTCGGGGTTGTTGTACTGATGGCAGCTCGCGCACAGCAGCGGCTGTTCGAACAAAGGGTTGTAGATGTTGCGCATGAAGCCGGCGTCGACATCCGGCAGCGCGCCGAACACGTAGAAGGCGGTCGGGTGCTCGGTGGGGTCGGGGAAGCGGTAGTCGGTCTTGCCGCCGACATGGTGCAAACCCTGGATCTGGCCGACATCCACATCGGCGATCTGATGGCAGGCCAGGCATCCCACGCCATCTTGGCCATGCGGCGTGGTGGCCTGATTGAGCTGCAACTGGCCCGGGGTGAACACGTCCTGCATCGGCGCGTGGCAGGTGGCGCAGAAGCCGGTTTCACCCGGATCGTGGGTCTGCGTGAACACATAGCCGGCGCCGCCGCCCGGCGTGCCGGTGCCGGAATGCAGGTCCAGCACCCACTCGTTGCGCGCCGCGCCCGCGTGCCGGCTGGTGCTCCACTGCTCGGCCTGATCGATGTGGCAGGCGCCGCACAGTTGCGACGTTGGCGGGACGTAGCTGTTGTTGCTGGCGACCGGCAGTCGCGGCAAACGGATCTCGATGCCGGTGTTGCCGTTCACCGCAAAGGCGGTGTTGGTGACGTAGTTGATGTTGCTGCTGTGGTTGTAGCGCACCGACGCCGCCAGATTGACGCCGGCGGGCGGTGCGATGTTGATCGTCCACTGCCCGGCAGCATTGGTGAGCACCACCGGCGAGGAAGGATCGGCCTGCACGCGCACCTCGGCGCCGGCGATGGGCTGGCCGGTGCCATCGTCCACCACCACGCCGGAGATGGCTGCCGGGGTTTCCGCGCTCACCGCCAGCAGGGCCAGCGCTGCCCACATCCATGTGTGCTTTTGCATCGACGACCGCCCTTCAGGAGAACGCGCGGATGTTACTCGTTGTGACGCCTGAGGTCAGCCGGATGGCTCATGCCAGGCGCAGAAAATCCGGGCTGACCACGAAGCGCACCGCGTCCAGACGCACCCGCGCCTGCGGCAGCGCCTCGGCCAGTGCCAGTCGTCGCGCCGCGAGCACGCTGATCTCGTCGTCGCGCACACCGGGATTGACCCGCTTGAGTGCGGTCAGGCGCTCCAGTTCGCCGCTGAGTTCACTGTCGGCCGCAGCGCAGGCATTGGCAATCAGCTGCTGGGCGCGATCGTGCGCAAGCTTTTCGGCAGCTTCCTTCATCGGGCCGACCAGGGCGGTGAGGATCTGGCGGAAGCGCGACAACTCCACCGGACGCTCGTCCGCCTTGGCGATCAGCCCCAGCGAGGGCGAGTACTCGCGCGCCATCAGCCGCGAATCCACGGTGCTCAGGATCGGCGTGCTGGTGAGGTAACGATCGACGTCCAGCCGGCGATCGGCGACGCACTCGAGCAGGAACAGGCCCTGGAACAAGGCGGAGCGCGGCGGCAGACTGCCGTCCACCAGGAAGGACGCCGACCCGGCGTCGCCGCTGAGCAAGAGATCGAGCGCGCCGGCCACCATCGGATGGTCATGGCGCAGCAGCGGCAGATCCTCGCGGCTCAGTGCCTGCTGCCGATCGAAGGTGATGGTGATCGGGCCATCGGCGGGCCACGGGAACTCGCCGCTGGACAGGTACTCCGGATCCAGGCGATGGCTGCGTCCGCCCATCTCTTCGCTTTCGATGCCGAAGTGCTCGAAGAGCTGCAGGATGAAGTCGTCATCCAGGCGTTCGGCGTCGGCCAGGGCCAGTGCGTTCTCCAGACTCTGACCACGGCCGCCGTGGCGGGTGGCGATTTCGAGCAGGCGATCGCGGCCGGCAGCGATGGTGTGACTCAGGCTCTCGTGTGCCTTGCGCGTCTCCGCGATCAAGTCGTCCAGGCCCTCATGCGCGGCGCCCTCGGCGATTGCCAGCGCGGCCTCGACGATGCGTGCGCCGAAGCGCTTGTACAGCTCGCGGCCATCGGCCGGGCTGCTGCGGAAAGCATTCAAGGCCTCCTCGTACCAGCGCGCCAGTGCGGCCTGTGCGCTGCCCGGCAGTGTGGCGTAGTGGATCTTCACCGTCTCGCTCTGGCCGATGCGGTCAAGGCGGCCGATGCGCTGTTCCAGGAGATCCGGATCGCCCGGCAGATCCCACAGCACGAGGTGGTGGGCAAACTGGAAGTTGCGGCCTTCCGAGCCGATTTCCGAGCACAGCAGCACGCGTGCGCCATCCGGATCGGCGAAGAAGGCGGCATTGCGGTCGCGTTGCGCGAGACTGAGGCCTTCATGGAAACGTGCCACGCGCGCGCCGCTCTTGAGGCGCAGCGCCGCTTCCAGCAACTCCACCTTGGCGCGCGTGCGGCAGATCAGCAGCAGCTTGGCCGGAGCCAGCGCATCGATGAGCTGCACCAGCCATTCGAAACGCGGGTCGCGGGTGAGCGCCAGCACCGGCGCAGGAACGGTTTCGGCCGCAGCTTCCGGAGCCAGATCGCGCAGCGGGCTGCTCGGCGGCGCCAGCCCCATGTCTTCGCGGAATTCCTGGCGCAGCGCCTGCAGATACTCGGCTTGCTGCTCATGCGGCAGATGCGGATGCGCCGGCTGCGGCACCCGCTCCGGGAATCCGCCCACGCTGGCGCGTCGGTTGCGGAACATTACGCGACCGGTACCGTGGCGGTCGATCAGCGCGGCGAGCAGGCGTTCGCGTTCGGCCGGGCTGGGCGTGGCACCGATCAGCTTGCCGAGCTCGGGTTCGTCGACCAGCGCGGCACGTAGGCCGGCTTCGGCCGCGCCATCGAGCGGTGCCTCGCCCAGCAAGGGCTCGGCCAGGCTGGAGATCGCCGCGTAGCGCTGTGCTTCCTGTTCGAAATGGCCAAGATCGTTGTAGCGCGCCGGATCGAGCAGGCGCAGGCGGGCGAAATGGCCGCTGCGACCGAGTTGCTCCGGCGTGGCCGTGAGCAGCACCACCGAGGGCGTGCGCAGCGCGATCTGCTCGACCAGCGTGTACTCCGCGCTGGCTTCCTCGGGTGACCAGGCCAGGTGATGCGCCTCGTCCACCACGATCAGATCCCAGCCCGCCTCGACGATCTGCCGTGCGCGTTTGGGTGAGCGGGTCAAAAAGCCGAGTTCGGTCAGGATCAGCTGATCGTCCTGGAAGGGATTGCGGCCGTCTTCAGCCTGCTCGATCGAGGCCACGCGCTCTTCGTCGAAGATCGAGAAGCGCAGATTGAAGCGGCGCATCAGCTCCACGAACCACTGGTAGACCAGAGCCTCGGGGACCAGCACCAGCACGCGCGCGGCACGTCCGGTGGCGAGCAGGCGACTCAGGATCAGGCCCGCTTCGATGGTCTTGCCCAGGCCCACTTCATCGGCCAGCAGCACCCGCGGTTGCGCCTGCGCCACGGCAGCCTCGACCACCGCCAGCTGGTGACGCAGCAAGGACACGCGCGCGCTGCACAGGCCCCAGGCGCTGGCGCTGCGCGCCCGCGCTCGCTGTTCTAGTGCGCGGCGGCGCAGTTCGAAGCGCGCATTGGTGTCCACGCGCCCGGCGACCAGGCGGTCGTCGGCGGCGCTGGCGGCCTGCACGTCATCCAGCGTGGGCTCGGCGTGCCATTCGGCGCCGCTGCGATAGTGGATCAGGCCGCCGCGATCCTCCACTTCCTCCACATTGCACAGGCTGCCGCCGACGCTGATGCGGTCGCCCACCCGAAACTCGGCACGCGACAGCGGTGCAGAACTCAAGGCGTAGCGGCGCAGCACGCCGGCCTTGGTGAAGAGGATCTCCAGCGCGCGGCCTTCCAGGCGCTTGATCGTGCCCAAGCCCAATTCAGGCTCGGCGGTGCTGTACCAACGTTGTCCAGGGACCAGACGAAAACTCATGCGGGGGACTCTTGTCTCAGGAGCCGGCGTGGCCGACCCGTTCGAGGAAATGGTGGATATGCACGGCGCGCGCCTCGAGTGCCTCGGGGCTCGCGTTGATGGGTTCGGCGGCGGCCTGGCTGAGCAGCTCCGCGCCATTGACGAGGCCGTGACCATCGGCGCTGAGCAGCATCGGCAACTTGAGGCCGCGCAACACCGACTCCACCGGATAGCGGAAGGCGGCGCGCACCAGCGGGCCAAAGCCGTGGGCCGACTTCAGCACTTCCATCGCCTTCAGATGCAGCTGGCGCGGACTTGGCAGATCGACATCGCGGCGGTGCGCACGATCGCGTGCGTACCACGGGTAGTAGAGGTACTGATCGCGCACCAGATGCCAGACCTTCTGGAACTGACCGCCATACCAATCGGGTTCAAGCGCGGGCACATAGCGCTGCAGCAGTTCCGGCAGTTGCTCGGGCTTGGGAACGCCGATGCCATCCAGCACCAGGGCGCGCACATGGGGCAGGCTGCCGCGGGCCAGATCCAGTGCCACGCGGCTGCCGCTCAAGGTGCCGTAGACATCGCAGCGGCTCACCCCGAGCACCGCCAGGGCGGCTTGCACGATGGCGGTGTAGTCGCTGATTTCCGGCTCACCGCTGATCGGCAAGGGCTCGGAATCGCCCATGCCCGGCAGATCCAGTGCGATCACCTCGCGATGGCTGGCCAGGGCCTCGGCCAGCGGCAGCAGGATCCGCGCGCTGCCGGGGGCGGCGTGCAGCATCAGCAGCGGCACGCGCGCACTGCCAAGACCCGTCAGCCCGCCATGCCAATAGTGCAGCTGGCCATGGGGCAGATCGACGAAGCGGCGGCGCAGCGAGGTCACGGTGCCGCTCCTGGCGCTGGCGTCGTGCTCTGCGCGCTGTCGATGGGGTCGATGCGCACGATGGCGCCGAAGGCCGGGTGGTCGAAGTAATGCGTTTCGCCAAAGGCGATGACGCGACTCGATTGCAGGCGGTAACGGCGCAGCCCGGCCGAACGACCGGCGCGGTCGCTGAGCGCTTCGCGCAATACGAGGTCCAGCGTCAGCGCGGTGCCGCGCGCGCCGCCGAGGGTCAGATCGCCTTCCAGCGCTTCGACCTCGGCCTGCATCAGACCACGTGCCGGATCGCTGATGCTGAGGCGCTGACTGCCACGGATGCGCACCGCGCGAGCGCTGCCGAGCTCCTCCACCCAGGCCATGTGCGCCAGGGCGCGGGTGCGTGCGTGGCGCGCCAGCGCCGCCTGCGCGCCGAGCAGTCGCTTGCTGCTGTCCGGCAGCGCCGAGTAGAGCTCGCCGCCGCTGCCCAGCAGCATGCCTTGGGGAACGGGATCCGCGTCGGCATCGACCATCGCCGCGGCGGCATCCGGATTGGCGTAGGCGAACACCAGCACTTCCACCTGCACGCGCTGTGCAGAGGCTCCGCGGCACAGCAGCAGGCCGCAGACGAGGAGCAGGGCGGCGAGGCTTCGACGATCAGGCAACATGGCGACCTTCCATCAGATCCAGCAATTGCTGGGCGTACTTGAGACGATCATCCGCCTGCGGCAGGTCGCGCTTCAACTTGAGCTTGTCCTGGCCCTCGAAGGCATAGGCCTTCGGCTCGCGCTGGACCAGGCGGATCAATTGCGCGGGCTCGACCTTCGGACGCGGTCCGAAGTACACGCGGCCGCCCTGGGCACCGAGTTCCAGTTTGCGCAGGCCGAGCGCCTTGGCGCGCAGCTTGAGCCGGGCCACCGCGAAAAGCTGCTTGGCGGCGTCTGGCAGCAGGCCGAAGCGATCGATCATTTCCACCATCAGCTGATCCAGCGCCTCGTCGTCGCCTGCCGCGGAGATACGCTTGTACAGCATCAGCCGCGCATGCACGTCGGGCAGGTAATCCTCTGGGATCAAGGCCGGGATGCCCAGCTGCACTTCGACGCCGCGCTCGGCGCGATCGTCCAGATCCGGCATGCGGCCCTCGCGGATCGCCCGCACCGCACGCTCCAGCATCTCGGTGTAGAGGGTGAAGCCCACTTCCTCGATCTCGCCGCTCTGTTCTTCGCCGAGCAGTTCGCCGGCGCCACGGATTTCCAGATCGTGGGTGGCCAGGGTGAAGCCGGCACCGAGCTCTTCCAGCGAGGCGATGGCATCCAGGCGCTTCACCGCATCGGCCGTCATCGACTTGCGATCGGGCACCACGAGGTAGGCATAGGCGCGATGGTGCGAGCGGCCCACACGGCCGCGCAGCTGATGCAACTGCGCCAGGCCGAAACGGTCGGCGCGATGGATGATGATGGTGTTCGCGCTGGGAATGTCGATGCCGCTTTCGATGATGGTGGTGCACAGCAGCACGTTGTAGCGCTGCCGATAGAAGTCGAGCATCGCCTGTTCCAGCTCGCGCTCGGGCATCTGGCCGTGGGCGATGCGGATGCGCGCCTGCGGGATCAGCTCTTCCAGCGTGCGCGCCATCTTCTCGATGGTATCGACCTCATTGTGCAGGAAGTACACCTGGCCACCGCGCGCCAGTTCGCGATCGAAGGCCTCGCGCAGCGTCTGCCCATCCCAGGGCACGACGAAGGTCTTCACCGCCAGACGCGATTGCGGCGGCGTGGCAATGATCGAAAGATCGCGCAGACCGGTCATCGCCATGTTCAGGGTGCGTGGAATCGGCGTGGCGGTCAGCGTCAGCAGGTGCACCTCGGCGCGCAGGCGTTTGAGTTGCTCCTTTTGGCGCACGCCGAAGCGCTGTTCTTCGTCGACGATGACCAGGCCCAGGTCGCGGAAGCGCACGTCTTCCTGCAGCAGACGATGGGTGCCCACGATCACATCGATGCGGCCTTCCTCGACTTCCTTCAGCGCCGCCTTGATTTCCTTGGCGGTCTTGAAGCGCGACAGCACGTCGACGCGGATCGGCCAGTCGGCGAAGCGATCGGCAAAGTTGCGATGGTGCTGCTCGGCCAGCAGCGTGGTGGGCACCAGCACCGCCACCTGCTTGCCGGCGACCGCCGCCACGAAGGCGGCGCGCAGCGCGACTTCGGTCTTGCCGAAGCCCACATCGCCGCAGACCACGCGATCCATTGGCTCGCTGCGGCCAAGATCAGCGATCACCGCCTCGATGGCCTGGCGCTGGTCCGGGGTTTCCTCGAAGGGGAAGGCGGCTGCGAATTGCTCGTACATCAGGCGATCGAAGCGGCAGGCATGGCCCTGGCGCGCACGGCGCTTGGCATAGAGCTCCAGCAACTCGGCGGCCGCATCGCGCACCTTCTCGGCGGCGCGCCGCTTGGCTTTGTCCCAGGCTTCATTGCCGAGTGCATGCAGCGGCGCCTGCTCGGGCGCGCCGCCGGTATAGCGGCTGATCAGATCCAACGCAGCCACCGGCACGTAGAGCTTGTCGCCGCCGGCGTATTCGATGGCCAGGAACTCGCCCGGCGCACCGCCGATGTCCAGCTTGATCAGGCCGCGGTAGCGTCCCACGCCATGATCGGCATGCACCACCGGCGCGCCTTCGCTGAGCTCGCCGAGGTCGCGAATGATCGACTCGGGATCGCGCACCGCCTTCTTGCGACGCCGCTCCTGGCGCGCGCGCTCACCATAGAACTGTGTCTCGGTGAGGATGGTCAGCCGCTCGCGGCCGAGCACGAAGCCCTCGGAGATCGGCACCACGGCGATGGCGAAACGCGCCTCGCCATCACGGAAGCTCGCCCAGTCGGGCAGGCTGTGCGGCGACAGGCCAAAGCTGCGCAGCTGTTCGAGCAGCGCTTCGCGGCGCCCGGCGGAGTCGGCGGCGATCAGCACGCGACCGGGATCGCCGTCCAGAAAACGCTTGAGATCCAGCGCCGGTTGATCGCGCACCCGCAGCAGCGGCAGCGCCGGCGCTGGCAGCACGGCGTGGCCTTCGGGCTGGATGCACTCTTCCGGCGTGGCTGCAGGGCCGATCAGCACGCGCTCGCGCTGATTGAACAACTGGCGCAGCGCTTCGGGCGAGAGATACAGCTCCTCGGGCGGCAGCACCGGTCTTTCGAGGTCATGAGTGCGTTGCTGGTGGCGCTCGCTGACATGGCCGAAGAAGCTTTCGCCAGCCGCCAGCGCAGATTCCTCCAGGATCAGCAGCGCGCCGGGCGGCAAGTAGTCGAAGAGCGTGGCGGTGTCGTCGAAGAACAGCGGCAGATAGAACTCGATGCCCGCCGGCGCCACTTCGTTCTTGAGGTCCTGGTACAGGGCCGAGCGCCGCACATCCAGATCAAAGCGCTCGCGCAAGGCCTCGCGTACGCGGCGCGCGGCATTGGCATCGAAGGGAAATTCACGCGCAGGCAGCAGTTCAATGCGGTCGACCTGCTGCAAGGAGCGCTGCGACTCTGGATCGAAGCTGCGCAGGCTGTCGATCTCGTCATCCAGCAGCTCGATGCGGTAGGGCAGTTCGGCACCCGCCGGGTAGAGATCCAGCAAGCCACCGCGCACCGCGTAGTCGCCGGGCTCCTGCACCTGGGTCACGCGGCGATAGCCCGATTGCTCCAGGCGGCGGGTCTCGAACTCCAGATTCAGGCGATCCCCGCGCTTCATGCGCAGCGACTGGCCACCGATGTAGCGCGTGGGCGGCAAGCGCTGCATCAAGGTGGCCACCGGCACCACCAGCACGCCGCTGCGCGTGGCCGGCAGCTGCGCCAGCGTGCCGACGCGCTGCGAGACGATGTCCGGCAGCGGCGCGAAGAGGTCGTAGGGCAGCACTTCCCAATCGGGGAAATGCAGCACGGCCAGGCCGGGATCGGCCAGTGCCCTGAGGTCGGATTCGAGCTGCTGCGCCGAGTGGCTGTCGTGGGTGATCGCCACCACCAGCTTCTGTTCCTGTCGCACCACCTGGTCGATGGCCAGGGCCAGCGCAGCGCCAGGCAGCGCCGTCCAGCGGCGCCAGCGCTCGGCGCCCTTGGGCAAGGGTAGGTGCAAGGAAGGAAAGCTCATGGCAGCGGATCGAAAAAAGCGGCCGAGCATAGCCGCTTGTGGCCCGACACAGGCTTCAGCTCGGCGCGGGCCTTTTGCAGACGCGCTTGCGCGGGATCAGATCTACACCGAGGCGATGCCCTTTTCGCGCCCAAGGGCGCTCCTACGGGGCTTGTCGGCACCGTGTGTGCGTTGTCGCGCTCGGCAGCGTTTGTCACTCATCACGACAGCCGGAGCCGGGCCATGAGGGGAAGACGCTGGTGCTGCGCATGCATCCTGCTGTCGAGCCTGGCACAGGCCGATGTGCCCTACCCACCGCTGAGCCACCCCATCGTCTTCGTGGCGCAGATGCCGCCGATGATGGGCTATCCCTCGCTCAACGATGTGTTCACCAATCATCAGGCCGATCCCTCGGCCGCGCCGCGGGGCAGCGATCTCTACATCCTGTATCCCGATGGCACGCTGAAAAACCTCACGGCAGCGGCCGGCTGGGGCTGCACGCAGCCGATCTGCGCCACGCCGGGCAGTCCCAGTCAGCCCGGATATCCGCTGGCGCAGGATCCCAAGGGCAACCTGGGCGGGATTGCCATCCGCGATCCGGAGCCGCACTGGAACGCGCAGAAAGTGGTGTTCAGCATGGTGGTGGGCGGGCCGGCGCGCTTTCAGGTGCATGGCTGGCGTTGGCAACTCTATGAGGTGAGCGGACTTGGGCCCGGCGACACGCCGGTCATCACCCGCGTGGCCAATCAGCCGAACTACAACAATGTGCAGCCCAGCTATCTGTCGGATGGCCGCATCCTGTTCACCTCGGACCGTCCGCGCGGCGGCCTCGCGCATCTCTATCCGCAGCATGACGAGTACGAGAGCCTGCCCATCGTCAGCGGGGTCTACGCCTTGGATCCCGCCAGCGGCGCGCTGACTGCAATGACGCACTCGCCCTCTGGCGACTTCCATCCGCGCGTGATTCAGGACGGCCGCATCGTGTTCAATCGCTGGGATCATCTGATCCGCGATCAGCAGGCCGACGCCGATCTCTTCGCCGGCGCCAGCTATGGCACCTTCACCTACGCCAGCGAGGCTGCAGACGCGCAGCGGCTGCCAATTCAGGGCCTGCAGGAGATCTTCCCCGAGCCGCGGCAGCAGTCCTACATCAATGCCCTGTACCCGGGCTCGAACTGGGTGCCGCATGCGATGAACATGTTCATGCCCTGGGAGCTGCGCCAGGACGGCAGCACGCTGGAAACGCTCAATCACTGGGGCCGGCACGAGCAGCTGGGCTTCTTCGAACGCGCCTTCAATGACGATCCGGCCTTACTGGCCTTCAACTTCCAGGCGCCAATGCGGCCCAACCAACACGCGCTGGACAATCTGCATGACCTGCGTGAGCGCCCTGGCCAGGCCAACAGCTACGTGGCGGTGCGCACGGTGGAATTCGGCGCGCGCGGCGCCGGGCAACTGGTCAGCCTGAGCCAGGCCGGCGGCGGTCAGTCCGCCACCCTCATGCGCACCGGGCCGCTGACCCATCCCAACACCTACGGCTTTCGCGGCGACAACGATCCGCCGCGGCCGGGCGACAGCGGTCGCTATCGTGATCCGGCACCGCTGGCGGATGGCCGCCTGCTCGCCGCGCACAGCGCCGAGACGCGCGGAGACGTCAGCAGCAGCAACATCACCACGGAGCTGATCAACGGGCAGACTGTCAACGTGTGGAACCCGAGCAATCGCTACGAATTCCGCCTGCGGCTGCTCAGCGGGACGGCGGGCGAGATGGCGGCCAGCAGCGTCTTCCTGACGCCTGCCGATGGCCTGCGCAAGAGCATCGCCTTCTGGCGCCCGGACGATCTGGTGCGCTACACCAATGTGCGGCTGTGGGAGATGGATCCGGTGGAACTGCGGCCGCGGCCCGTGCCGCCGGCCAGCGCAGCGCCGGCGCTGGCGGCGCCGGAAGCCGGCATCTTTGCCCAGGAACAGGTCGATCCCGAGGCCTTCCGCGCCTGGATGGCGCAGCGCGGACTGGCCGCCATCGTGATCCGCAACAACACGCGACGCGACAGCGTGGACCGCCAGCAGCCCTTCAACCTGCAGGTGCCCGGCGGCACGCAGACCCTCAGTCCCACGCCGGCGGGTGCACGGGTCTACGCCATCGACAAGCTGGAGGTCTTCCAGGGCGATCAAGTGCGTGGCAAGGGCGGCATCGCCAACCCGACGCCCGGCCGCCGCGTGCTGGCGCGCCGGCTGCACCAGCAGCCCTTCAGTGCCATGCAGGCGCCAGGATTTCCCGGCGCCTTTCCGCTCAGCGCCGATGGCTCTGCCGCCGTGCTGGTGCCGGCCCAGCGTGCCGTGACCTGGCAGACGCTGGCACCCAATGGCGCGCCGGTGGTGCGCGAGCGCGTGTGGCTCTCGCTGCAGCCTGGCGAGATCCGCACTTGCGAGGGTTGCCACGGTGCCAACGATGTGGACCAGGCTGGCCAGCCCCCGGCCAGCAACCCGCCGGAGGCCTTGCGCATCCTGCTGCAACACTGGAATCAGGCGCAGGAGGCGCTCTTCGCAAATGGCTTCGAGGGCTGACGGTCAGCCACGTCGCATACATGTCGGGACGCACGGCATGGAGGCGCCAGTCCTGCTGTCATGGTTGCGATCCGGCATCCAAAGCATCGTCAGCATGTGGGCCCTTGTCGGATTGCTGCTGGCGCGTGCCGCCGCCGCGGCGGCGTCGCCGACCGCCGGCCACGAACTGGCTGCGTACGGTCAGCGCTTCGAAGTGAATGTGGTGAAAGGGAGCGATCTGGTTGAAGTCGTGGTCGTGCGCCTCCCAGCCACGGGTCGCAGCTGGGAGTTCATCTCATCCGGACGAGTGGTCTTCAGCACAGCCCCACGCGATTACGATGGCGATGGCAGTGAGGAACTGCTGGGTGTCGACGGGCCGGGCGGCAGCTGCTGCCCGAATCAGGACTTCATCCTGGCCATCGACCCGCACAGACTGGAGCCCAGGTGGGTGGCATTTCCGGAGTCCGGATTCGAGACGCAGGACTTGCAGGTCGAGTGGGATGCAGGGCGCGCACATTTCGTTCGCAAAGATGAGGATGGATGCTGGATCTTCGGCTGGCACGCTGGCGCAATCGGCACACTCCAGCACTTTCCGCCGCTATCCAGCCTCGCGGAGATCACTGGCCGTGCGGAACGCTGGTACGACGGACCGCCGGAGACGCGGCAGCTGGAGTTCGATCTGGATCGCGATGGCCGCCCCGAGCGCATTGACTGCGACATCAACGCCAGGTCCGGTCATCTACAGGACTGCGCCCTGCCGGTGTCAGCTGCGAGCCCATCCGAACTTGTCTCCGAATGCTCCCGGCTCGGCGTCCTGTCCAGCCTCAGTCATGGGCTGCATGAGTTGGTGTGCGGCGCGCGGGAGACCCTGTCCTTCGACGGACAGCGATGGCGGGCGGCCGCGCCGAGCAGCACCGCGCCCCAGTCAGCCTGGGCTTGTCCGTAGTCGGCATTCACGGTGGGTCGGCCCGAGGCCTCAGGTGCGGCTCAGCTCCCTGCCGCCATCAGCGCCATCAGCGCCAGCGGCCGGCCTTCCGGATCGGCGAAGAAGGCCATCCATTCCTCGCTGCCATCGGCATGGCGGTGGATCATGTGCGGGGCGTGCGTGAACACCACGCCGCGCGCGCTCAGGCTCGTTTGGGCGGCGTGGATGTCGGCCACGCGGAAGTACAGGATCGACGCGGCCGGTCCGCCATCGCCGGCGGACAGAAACAAGCGTGTGCCGCCGCAATCGAAGAAGGCGAGATTGCCGTAGCGATACAAGAAGGGCAGGCCCAGGCTGTCGCGGTACCAGGCGATGGCCTCGTCGATGTCGCGCACGCTGCGCGCGATCTGGCCGATCGCGCCCAGGTTGATGACGGCGGTGTCGGGATGCATGGTCGGGGCTTCCTGATGTGGCGGTTGGAGGGCGGCTGCCGCAGGATCGGGCCTGGCCTGCGGCCTTGAAATCTGGGTGATGGCGCTGGGATCAGCCTTGCTTGCGATCTTGCGAGCCGCGGCCAGCGCGCTGTCTGCCGCCACGCCCGACCACAGCCGCAGCTGGCGCCGACTGCTCAGGCCCAGCTTCTGCAGGGCGTTGGCCACGTGGTACTTCACCGCATCCAGACTGATGGCGTAACGCCGGGCGATGGCCGGATTGCTGGCACCGTGGCGCACCGCCTCCACCACCCGCCACTCGGCTGGCGTGAGTTGATCGGGATGGGGCGGGCGGCCGCGTCGGGGGCTCATGGGCACACCTTACTGCGCGCTGCGACGGATTTCCCTACCCGATGCGCCGGAAGCGCATGTCTTCACGCCCAAAGACGAAGTGCACATTCAGCGCGCAGGCTGGATGATCGCGGCCTTCGATTGGCCGAAAGGGAGTGCTTCGCATGGGTCTGGAACGGATTTCTTCGGGTCGCGATGTGCCACACGATGTCAACGTGGTGGTCGAGATCCCGCTCAACAGCGAGGCGATCAAGTACGAAGTGGACAAGGACTCCGGCGCGCTTTTCGTCGACCGCGTGCTCACCACCGCGATGCGCTACCCCTGCAACTACGGCTACATCCCACACACCTTGTGCGGCGACGGCGATCCCCTGGACGTGCTGGTGATCATGCCGATCCGCCTGATCCCGGGCTGCGTGGTCCGTGCGCGGCCGATCGGCGTGCTCAAGATGACCGATGAGGCCGGCAGCGACGAAAAGCTGATCGCGGTGCCGGTCAACAAGGTCACCTCGCTGTACCACCACGTCGACACCGTCCGCGACCTCCCCGAACTCGTCCTCGACCAGATCGCCCACTTCTTCGAGCACTACAAGGACCTGGAAAAGGGCAAATGGGTCAAGGTGGAAGGCTGGTACGGTGTCGAAGACGCCAAGCGCATCGTTCTCGAATCCGTCGCCCGCTACCAGGCCGAACCGACCAAGCCGGCGTTCTGAGCTTGGCGGTCGCCTCGATTTGCGCGCCGGCGGCACTCAAACCCCGCGCGCCGACACTCGGATCACCAGTTTGAGGGCGGACCAGACCGGGCTGACCGAGCAGACCTTGATGTCGACGAAGCCCAGCGGCAGGGCGAGGGTGCGCAGGATGTCTTCGCTGAGGTCGGTGGGGACTTTGCTGGCGCGTTTGGGCCAGGAGATCCAGAGCATGCCTTTGGCGTCTAGACTCGCGCGGAGCTCGGGCAGCCAGGCGGCGAGGGTGGCGGCCTCGGTGACGAACAGGTGGACGGCGGTGATGGGCGTGGGCGGGCCCGGATCGGAGCGACTCGTGTCCGCCGGGAACCCGTCAGCGCTGTTGCAGGGCGCGACTGGGTCGCCTTGCAGTGTGCTGCCGGCAGCGCGATCGAGGCGACGGACTTCGAGGCTGGCGGAATCGGGTCCCAGCCAATCCAGGTACGCCTCGGGTGCGTCGATCAGCAGCACCTGCTGACCGGGCTTGAAGCCCAGCTTCTTGAGCAGCGGCGTGCCGGAGTAGCCGCCGCTGCGATCGTGCCCGGTGGCCATCAGAAAGGCTTGGTGGCGCCGAGGAAGGCCACGCTGGCGATGCCGATCCAGTACACGTAGGCGATGCCGCGGCCGATGCGGATCGAGCGTTCCAGCTGGGCTTCGGCGGCGGCGTCTTCCTTCTGCGCCAGCACGCGGAACAGCAGGGTCCACTCGCGCATGATGAAACGCAGCTTCAGGCCCAGCACCAGCAGGCCGGAATAGAGCAGGACCTTGGCCGAGAACCACTGGAATCCGGGATCGCCCTTGAAGGGCCCGTGGCCGAGCAGCGAGCTGATCGCACTGATCGCGAGCAGTGGAATCAGCACGAAACGCACCGCCTCATCGATTTTGGTCAGGCGCAGGCCGCGGTCGGTTTCGCGATGGATGAAGGCCGCCCAGCAAAGACCCAGCCAGGCCAGGGACAGGCCCCAGATCAGCCACAGCCAGATGCCGCCATAGGGCTGCACCGTCCACAGATGACCCATGTGCAGACCCAGCGGGAGCAGCAGGATGATGCCGCTGCGCGCCAGGATGTCGATGCGGTAGGCGGTTTCCATGTGACGCCGACGCTCGTCCAGCGGCAGCTTGCGATTGATCACGTTGTAGGAAGTCTGGAACACCCCCCACTCGCCGCCCAGCCAATAGACCATGGCCAGGATATGCAGCCAGCGCAGCACCGCCAGTTCCGCGATCGCCATCTCAGACCCTCCCTATGGGTGGCGTGATCGTAACGTAAACCTCCGCTTGGTGAGCATTGTATGGCGCTCCACGGACAACTCATTTGCGCTCGCGCAAAGCCTCGGCCACGGCGCTCAAGGCTGCCTGCAGGAGCACGGCTGGTGCCGCCTCGCCATCCAGTCGCAGGGCTGAGTGCGGCACTTCAAACGCGGCGGCGAGGGCGTGCACCAGCCCGGGCGTGCGGTCGCGCGCCGGATGGGCCTGCGCGGCCGCGTCCTTGGACACGCGCGCGGCGGCCACAGCGACCGGCACATCGATCCACAGCCAGAGGACGCGGGCGCTGCAATCAGCGGCCAGCGCGTCCAAGGCCTCGCGCTGTTGACGGCGGGTGAAGCACTTGCCGTCGAGGATCAGCGAGTAGCCAGCGTGCAGCGCGCTGCCGATGCGGCGCCACCACAGGGCTTCAGCCGCCGCCTTGCCGGCGTCGTTCCAGTCGGCGCCCAGTTCCACGCGGATCGCGTCGCGATCAAGCAGCGGCCAGCCCAAGGTGCGCGCCAGCGCGCTCGCCAGGCGGCTCTTGCCGGCGCCGGGCGGACCCATCGGCACGATCAGCCAGCGCGCCTGCAGCGGGGCCGGGGCGAGGGTCAGCTCGGACATTTCGTGCGCTCAGCACGCAAGGCACTCGCTGATTGCGGGCGTCCGGACAACGGGTGGCTTGCATGCACAGGGTGTGCTCGCTGCATGAGCTTGTCGTTCGACGCTTGCCTGTCCCGTGCGCCGATCGCTTCCTTTCTCGTCCTCGCCCAGGCCAGGCAATGCGCGCTCCTCTCGCCGGAGTTCGGCGCAAATCTCCTCGCAATCTTCCATGCGTCCGCACGAAACATCCGGGTTAGCATCGAGCCATCACGGTCGGATGAAGAGGCTGGGACCAGCATGGCAGAGACCCGCTTGCAGCGCGCCTACGATCTGGCCCGGCAATGGCTGCGCGAGGAATTGCCCGAGGCCGAACGCCACGTGGCGGAGAACCTGACCCAGGTGCTGGCGCGGGCCCGCGACTACTTGATTGCGGCCGAGGACTTGAGTCGCGACGAGGCCCAGCGCGTGGTCGACACCCTGCGCTACGACTTGCGCGAAGCCGCGCATCACTGGCGCGACACGCGGCTCGAACTGGTCGACTGGGCGCGCTTCGATGTGGAGCAGGTGGAGAACTTCATCCTCGATCGCCTGCTCGCCGCCGCCGATCCCACCTGGGTGGAACTGGCGCGCTTCCAGCGCGGCCGCGAGCACCTGCGCGAACAGGCGGAGTGAGGGGCAGGGCGCGAGCAGACGCGCGCCACCCGGCATCCCAATCGTGCTGATCGCGCAACGCCTTGGGGATGCTGATCTGGCCCTTGGTAGCGCGCTGCCTCGTGTACACGGTCCAGGCGGAGCAAGACCACGGCGAGACCAGCGCTGAATCCCAAGGGCCTTGCCCAGCCTGCTACTCAGCACCATCCGCGCTTGATATGTTGCGGTGCAATAGCCTTGCAGCGGAGTGGCCGTGGCCCTTGATTCGAATGACATCCATCGGATCGCCGAACTGGCGCGTCTGAAGCTCGATCCGGAGCGCGAGGCCTCGCTGGCGCAGGAACTCAATCGCGTGTTGGGACTTTTCGACGCCTTGGCGGCGGCGCCGGTGGACGATCTGGCTCCCCTGGCGCATCCCTCGGACATGCGCTTGCGCCTGCGCCCGGATGTGGTCACCGAGGCGGATCAACACGAGGCCTTCCAGGCCATTGCGCCAGCGGTCTCGGGCGGCCTGTACCTGGTGCCGAAGGTGATCGAATGAGCGCCTTGCACACCTTGTCCGAGCAACGGGCTGCGCTGCAGCGTGGCGCGATCAGTAGCCGCGAACTGACCGAGCGCGCCCTGGCCCGCGCGGCGGCGCAGCAGTCCTTGAATGCGCTGATCAGCACCTGCGCCGATGCGGCCCTGGCGGCCGCCGAGGCCTTGGATCGCGATGGGCGTACGCGCGGTGACGGTCCGTTGGCCGGCGTGCCCTATGCCCACAAGGACTTGTTCTGCACGGCGGGCGTGGCCACCACCTGCGGCTCGAAGATGCTCGCCAATTTCGTACCGCCATACAACGCCACCATCCACGAGCGCATCAGCGCCGCTGCGGGCGTGCTGATCGGCAAGGCGAACATGGACGAGTTCGCGATGGGCTCCTCGAACGAATCCAGCCACTTCGGACCGGTGCGCAATCCCTGGGACCCGGAGCGAGTGCCCGGCGGTTCCTCGGGCGGATCGGCAGCCCTGGTCGCCGCTCGCGTGGTCGCCTACGCCACCGCCTCGGACACTGGCGGCTCGATTCGCCAACCGGCGGCGCTGTGCGGCGTGACCGGCATCAAGCCCACCTATGGCCGGGTCTCGCGCCTGGGCATGGTCGCCTATGCCTCCAGCCTCGATCAGGCTGGCGTGATTGCACCCGATATGGACGGCTGCGCCAGCGTCCTGGCGACCATGGCAGGCTTCGATCCGCGTGACAGCACCAGCGCCGATGTGGCGCCCATCGATCTTGCCGCAGCGCGCGGGCTGTCCCTGGCCGGGCTGCGCATCGGCCGGCCGCGGCAGTGGTTTGGTGCCGGCGTCGAAGCCGGCGTGGGCGCCGCGGTGGAAGCGGCGCTGCAACAGCTGGCCAGCCTCGGCGCGCAGATCGTCGACATCGATCTTGCGGCCAGCGACTACGCCATCCCGGCCTACTACGTGATTGCCCCGGCCGAGGCTTCGAGCAATCTAGCGCGCTTCGATGGCGTGCGCTACGGCCATCGTTGCGCCGATCCCAAGGATTTGGCGGATCTGTACAGCCGTTCGCGCGCCGAAGGCTTCGGCGCCGAGGTGCAGCGGCGCATCCTGGTCGGCACCTACGCGCTGTCCGCCGGCTACTACCAGGCCTACTACGGTCGCGCGCAGAAGGTGCGTCGCCTGATCGCCCAGGATTACGCGCGGGCCTTCACCGAGGTCGATCTGATCGCCGGTCCGACCAGCCCGACCGTGGCCTTCAAGCTGGGCGAGAAGGCGCAGGATCCGCTGGCCCTGTATCTGGCCGACATCAACACCGTGGGCGTGAATCTGGCCGGTCTGCCGGCGGCATCCTTGCCCTGCGGATTCAGCGCGGGATTGCCGGTGGGTTTGCAACTGGTGGCGCCGGCCTTCGCCGAAGCGCGCTTGATTGGCGCTGGTCTGCGCTACCAGGAGGCCAGCGACTGGCATCGGCAGACGCCGCCGGGGGTGCAGTCATGAGCCGCGGTGATTGGGAGGCCGTGATCGGTCTCGAAGTGCATGTGCAACTGCTGACCCGCAGCAAGATCTTTTCCGGCGCCAGCGCTGCCTACGGGGCCGAGCCCAATGCACAGGCCTGTGCCGTGGATCTGGGCATGCCGGGCAGCCTGCCGGTGTTCAACGCCGAAGCGGCGCGGCTGGCGGTGCGCCTTGGTCTGGCAGTGGGTGCCAGCATCGCCGAGCGCAGCGTGTTCGCACGCAAGAACTACTTCTACCCCGATCTGCCCAAGGGCTATCAGATCAGCCAGTACGAGCAGCCGATCCTGAGCGGCGGGACAGTCACGCTGCGCCTGGACGATGGCGCCGTGCGCGCCATCCCGCTGACCCGCGCGCACCTCGAAGAAGACGCCGGTAAGAGCCTGCACGACGCCTTCTACGCCGAGACCGGCATCGACTTGAACCGCGCCGGCACGCCGCTGCTGGAGATCGTCAGCGAGCCCGCGTTGCGCTCGGCGGCTGAAGCGGTGGCCTATCTCAAGACCCTGCACACCTTGGTGCGCTGGCTGGGCGTCAGTGACGGCAACATGCAGGAAGGCAGCTTCCGCTGCGATGCCAATGTGTCGGTGCGGCGACGTGGCGAGACGCGGCTGGGGACGCGCGCCGAGATCAAGAACGTCAACTCCTTCCGCTTCGTCGAAAAGGCCATCGAGTACGAAATCGAGCGCCAGATCCGGGTGATCGAAGGCGGCGGCGCGGTGGTGCAGGAGACGCGACTGTATGACCCGGCGCGGCACGAGACTCGCTCCATGCGCGGCAAGGAATCGGCCCACGACTACCGCTACTTCCCCGATCCCGATCTGCCGCCGCTGGTGCTGGACGCCGGTCTGATCGAAGCCGAGCGGACGGCGCTGCCGGAACTGCCGGAAGCGCGCCGCACGCGCTACCGCGAGGCCCTGGGTTTGCCTGAGTACGATGCCAACCTGCTCACCGCCGATCGTGCCCTCGCCGAGGCCTTCGACGCGCTGGCCGCTGCCTTGCCCGGGCACGCCAAGCTGTGCGCCAACTGGGTGCTGGGCGAATGGCTGGGCGCGCTGAATCAGCGCGGTCTGGCGATGGAGGACTCACCCATCAAGCCCGCGCGGCTGGCTGGCCTGCTGAACCGTCTGCTCGACGGCTCGCTGTCCAGCAACATGGCCAAGCAGGTCTTCGAGGCGATGTGGAACAGTCAGGACGAAGCCGACACCCTTATCGAACGCATGGGTCTCAAGCAGATCAGCGACAGCGGCGCGCTGGCCGAACTCGTCGACGGCGTCATCGCCAAGTTCCCAGACCAGGTGCAGAAGTACCTCGGCGGTGACGACAAGATCCTGATGTTCCTGGTCGGCCAATGCATGAAGGCCAGCCAGGGCCAGGCCAATCCCAAGCAACTCAACGATCTGCTGCGCGCACGGATCCAGGTGCCGAAATGAGCGCCCTCGGATGCATGGCGCAGGAAGGGTGATCGATGAACAAGTGGCTGGTCTTGGGCGCGCTTGCGCTACTCGCGATCTGGGGGGCGCTGCGCAAGGCCGATCCGCTGGCCACCGAATTGCCCTTCGGCAGTACCGACTTGAGCAGCGTGGAAAGCGAGTTGGCACAGCTGGACCCTGCCGATCGCGCGCTGATCGAAGCCTATGTGGCGCGCAGCAATGGTGACTACCTGCCGGTCGGCATGGGTGATCCGGAGGATCCGCTGAGCGCACGCAACTTCGCCGAGGCCATTGAGCTGCAGAGACGATTCGAGGCCCGGATGGCGGTGCAGGACGCCGCCGCAGACGAACGACAAGCGGCACGTGATGCCCGCTTTGCGCCGTTGCGGCAGATGCTGGCACTGAGCTGGACCGATACCTATCGCGAAGACCTGTCCGCTGCGGGCTCCGCTTCCGCCCAGAAGCAAGCCAGTGCCGGGCCGCCCGGGGAGCGCGTGGTCAGCGTGTTTCGCGTGCGCAATCTCAGCGATCAGACGATCGCCGAGTTCGATGCCAGCGTGGACCTGCGCAAAGATCCGCGCCCGGCAACTGATCTCGGCATGCTCGGTGGCTGCTGGATCACGCATCGCGAAGCACTGCGTCCCGGTGCCGAAGCCGATATCCGCTGCGCCGCCAACCCTGAACTCCTGAGCACCCCGCGCAGTGGCGTGGCCCTGATCTACGAGCCCAAGCGGATTCTGTTGAGCACGGGCAAGCAGTTGGAGTTTCGGGAATAGGATTGAGACGGGTATCGCGCCGCGGCGTGGCGACGCCGGCTTGCCGGCGATCAGACCTGCCCGACGCATCCGCAAGCCACCCCAGCCCCCAGCCTCCCAGCACCTATACTCCGCCGCCTTTTGACTGTGCCCCAAGCCGATGAGTGAGCAGATCCGCGAGACCGGACGGCGCCGTACCTTCGCCATCATTTCCCACCCCGACGCCGGCAAGACCACGCTGACCGAAAAGCTCCTGCTGTTCGGCGGGGCGATCCAGATGGCGGGATCGGTGAAGTCGCGCAAGGCGGCCAAGCACGCCACGTCCGACTGGATGGCGATGG
>ERZ1066138.157-NODE-157-length-23112-cov-7.958191_pt1 | contig 23112 bp, 21 predicted proteins | sample MGYA00382785_ERZ1066138 | MGnify/ENA primary metagenome ERZ1066138 (study PRJEB33369, sample SAMEA5778368) | biofilm metagenome | biome: Industrial cooling water; feature: Water cooling tower basin; material: Biofilm | place: United Arab Emirates | collected... | reverse complement strand
AATCACGTCCTTGCGCAGCCGCAGCCAGCGGTCGACCAAGGCTTTCAGTACCGAGGCATCCTGCCCGCCGCTGCCTTTGCCGTGCACGACGCGCAGGCAGCGCCAGCCCTCGCGGCGTGCCTCGCGAAAGAACTCGGCCAGCAACTGCTCGGCTTCACGGGTGCGCAGATGGTGCAGGTCGATTTCCGAATCCAGGCGAAAGTGGCCGCGACGCAGCTTGCGCAACAGCTTCGGCGAATAGCCGGACTGCAGGTGGCTGAGCACCTCGCCGCTGGCCGCCCCGCTCAGCAATTCGCGATCGCTGAGCAGCTCATCCAGCACGGCGCGCTCATCCGCCTCGGACAGACGCGGCTCGGGCGCCGGTCGCGGCCTGCTGGCTTCGCGCACATCGTCGTGCGGCGGCAACTCGCGCACCGGACCGATCGCGCTGCGGAACAGTTCGCGATCCGCGGTGCCGGGCTCGGGCGCCAGTGCCGGTGCCGGACGCGCTGCCTTGAGACGAGGAATCTTCATCGCGCAAGCTTGCCACAGGGCTGCGGCTTGGCGCAGTCGAAGCGCCGTGGCAAGCACATGAAGGCTCGGCGCCGGGATTCGCACCTGGCCCGCAGCGCCGGAGCGGCGCAGGACCCACGCCCCGGATATGATCGCGCCCCGTTCGTGACGGTGGACCGCATGCACTTACTGATCAGCAACGACGACGGTGTCGAAGCCCCGGGCATCCAGATTCTGGCCGAGCACCTGGCGGCGCTGGGTCGGGTGACCGTGGTGGCGCCCGATCGCGACCGCAGTGGCGCCAGCAATTCGCTGACCCTGGACCAGCCGATCCGGGTGACCATGCTGGCCCCGGATCGCTACCGCGTGGCCGGCACGCCCACCGATTGCGTGCACCTGGCGCTGGCCGGCCTGCTCGACAGCGAGCCCAGCATCGTGGTGTCCGGCATCAACAATTCGGCGAACTTGGGCGACGATGTGCTGTATTCGGGCACGGTGGCCGCAGCGATGGAGGGCCGTTTCCTGGGCCTGCCGGCCATCGCCATGTCCCTGGTCTCGCGCGAGCACCGGGCCCAGCATTACGAGACCGCGGCGCGTGCGGCGGTGACCCTGGTACGCAAGCTGCTCGCCGATCCGCTGCCTGCCGACACCATCCTCAACGTCAACGTGCCAGACCTGCCGCCCGCCGAGATCCGCGGTTTCGAAGTCACGCGACTGGGGCATCGGCATCGTTCCGAGCCTTGCATCGCGCAGACCGATCCGCGTGGCCGCCCGATCTGGTGGGTGGGCCCGGCTGGTCCCGAGCAAGATGCCGGTCCCGGTACCGATTTCCATGCGGTGCGGATGGGCTACATCTCGATCACCCCGATCACCGTCGACCTCACGCGCTACACGGCGCTCGATAAGGTCGCCAGCTGGGTGTCCACGCTGGCATGAAGCGCTATCTCGCGCCCACGCCGATCGAGGCCCAGGGCATGGGGATGACCTCGCAGCGTGCGCGCGATCGGCTGGTCGAACGCTTGCGCCAGCAGGGCATCCGTTCAGGCGCTGTCCTCGAAGTCATCGGCAAAGTGCCACGCCATCTGTTTGTCGACGAGGCCCTGGCCAGTCGTGCCTACGAAGACACTGCGCTGCCGATCGGGCATGGGCAGACCATCTCGCAGCCCTATGTGGTGGCCCTGATGACCCAGGCCTTGCTCGACGGTGGTCCGCGTGGGCGGGTGCTGGAGATCGGCTCGGGATCTGGCTATCAGGCAGCGGTGCTGTCGCCGCTGGTCACCGAGGTCTACAGCGTCGAGCGCATCGAGGATCTGCTGCGTCAGGCGCGCAAGCGCTGGCGCCAGCTGGGCTACAAGAACATCCGCAGCAAACACGACGATGGCAACATCGGCTGGCGCGAGCACGCACCTTTCGACGCGGTGATCGTCACCGCGGCGCGTGACGGCGTGGATCCGGCCTTGCTCGAACAAGTCGCGCCGGGCGGCGTGCTGCTCGCGCCCATCGGCCCGCCCGGCATGCAGGAACTGCTGCGGCTGACGCGCGGCGAAGATCAGTGGAAAAAGGAAAACCTGGGGGCCGTCAGCTTCGTGCCTCTGGTCAAGGGGGTGTTGTGAGCGAGAGGAATCGGCGCCGTGCATTGCGCGGCTTGTTGCTGCTGATGCTGCTGCCCTGGCTGGCTGCCTGTCTGGAGCAATCGGTGGTGGTGCGCCGCGCGCCCGGCCAGGATGCGCCGGCAGCGGGCTCGGCCAATCTCCCGGGCGACCGCAGCTATCGCGTGGTGGCCGGCGACACGCTGTACAAGATTTCGATGCAGTACGGCCTGGACTATCGCGATATCGCCGCCTGGAATGGCATCGCGGCGCCGTACACGATCTATCCCGGGCAGACGCTGCGCCTGGCGCCAGGCAGCGGCGCGGTCGTCGCGGCGCCGCCGCCTGCGCCCAGCGCCCCGGCCGAGCAGGAAGTGGAAGTGATCGAGCCGCCGGCGGGTAGCGAACAGGTCGGCGGCAGTCTCATCGCCGGTGAGGTGGAGCCGGTGCCCAGCGCGCCGCCGGCGCCGCCAGTCTCGACACCGCAGACCGTGCCGAGCGAAGCGGCTGCGCCCGGCAGCAGCGAAGTCACCGGCGTGGTCGACGGGAGCCCGGTCGCGGCTGACAGCGGTGCTTTCGAAGAGCCCGAGCCAGTCGTTGCGGCACCACCCGCTGCAGCCGACTCGAGTCCCACAACCCCCGTCACGGCGCCAAGCGTGCCCGTGGCCGCAACGCCCAGTGCCCCGTCATCCGGCGCACCGCCAGCCGGCGCGCCGCTGAGCAGCACCACGCCGCCGCCGACTACCGCGCCAGCGGCCGCCGATGTGCAGCCGGGCCGCGTCAGTGCCAGCGGTTGGGCCTGGCCAGCCAGCGGTCGCGTGGTGGCAACCTACGCCAGCGGTGATCCCACGCGCCAAGGCATCGACATCGCTGGCGAAGAGGGCTCGGCAGTGCGCGCGGCTCGTGATGGCGAAGTGGTGTATAGCGGCTCGGGCCTGATCGGCTACGGCGAACTGGTGATCATCAAGCACTCGCCGGAGTTGCTGTCGGCCTACGGCCACAACCGCAAGCGACTGGTCAAGGAAGGGCAGAAGGTCAAGGCTGGCGAGAAGATCGCCGAGATGGGCCGCAACGCCAGCAACCGGGTGATCCTGCACTTCGAAATCCGGCGCAACGGCAAGCCGATCGACCCGCTGCCCCTGCTGCCGCCGCGCTGAGCCAGGTACTCGCCATGAGCGCCAGCTTGGCCGGGCTATGGATCTATCCGCTGAAGTCGGCGGCGGCGCTGCCCTTGAGCGAATGCGCCGTCGAAGCGCGCGGCCTGCAGGATGATCGCCGCTGGATGCTGGTCGATGCCGATGGCCGCTTCATTACCGGTCGCCAGATCGGCGCGCTGGTGCGGATCCAGGCCCAACCGCAGGCATCCGGGCTGCGCCTGCGCGCGCCCGGCCAGCCGGAGCTGTCAGTGCCGGTGCCCAGCGTGCTGGCACCACGGCGCCCCAGCACCGTGTGGAGCGACACGGTGGCGGCCCTGGATGCCGGCGACGCGGCTGCGGAATGGCTCTCGGCCACGCTGGGCCAGTCCTGTCGCCTGGTCTACATGGATGCGGCCGCGCAACGGCCGGTCGATCCCAAGTACGCGCAGCCGGGCGATGAGGTCAGCTTTGCCGACGGCTATCCGCTGCTGCTGATCTCCAAGGCGGCGATCGACTTGCTGAGCTCCCGCGTGGGCGAGGCCATGCACCCGCTGCGCTTCCGCCCGAACCTGCTGATCGACGCCGTGCCGGCCCATGCCGAGGACCAGTGGCGCCGGATCCGCATCGGTGCGGTCGAGTTCGAGGTGGTCAAGCCCTGCGTACGCTGCGTGTTCACCACGGTCGATCCGGACAGCGGCGAGCGCCATCCGGGCGGCGAGCCCTTGCACAGCCTCAAGCACTATCGCCGCGGTCCCAAGGGCATCACCTTTGGGCAGAACCTGATTGCCCGCGCGCCGGGCACGCTGCGCCTCGGCGACCCGCTCGAGATCCTCGCCACACGATGAAGTAATTGCTCTATCCCAGGCTCCAACAATCCGCCGCGACGAGACGGGCGGGGACGGGTGTGTACGACTACATCATCGTGGGAGCTGGCTCGGCCGGCTGCGTGCTGGCACATCGCTTGAGCGCTGGTGGACGGCACCGCGTGCTGCTGCTGGAAGCCGGCGGCAGCGACTGGCACCCCTTCGTGCACATGCCGGCCGGACTGGCCAAACTGGTGCAGTACCAGTTCCTCAACTGGAACTACGAGACCGAACCCGAGCCCGAACTGATGCAGCGGCGCCTGTACTGGCCGCGCGGCAAGCTGCTTGGCGGCTCCAGTTCCATCAATGCCATGTGCTACATCCGCGGCCAGCATGAGGACTACGATGCCTGGGCCGCCGAAGGATGCCGTGGCTGGGCCTGGAGCGATGTGCTGCCTTACTTCAAGCGCAGCGAGGACAACACGCGCGGCGCCGATCAGTGGCATGGCAGCGGCGGCCAACTGGCGGTGGACGATCTGCGCTATGTCAACCCGCTGACGCCGGTGTTCCTGGAGGCGGCCGCAGCCGCCGGCTATCCGCGCAATCAGGACTTCAACGGCGCGCGCCAGGAAGGCTTCGGGCTGTACCAGGTGACCCAGCGCAATGGCCAGCGTTGCAGCACCGCGGCCGGCTATCTGCGCGAAGCCATGTTCCGCGGCAATCTCACCGTGCTCACCCACGCCCAGGTGTCCAAGGTGATCATCGATCACGGTCGTGCCGTGGGCGTCGAGATCCTGCGCGGCGGGCGTCCCGAGCGCTACGAGGCCGCACGCGAAGTGATCCTTTCCGGTGGCGCGATCAACTCGCCGCAGCTGTTGATGCTGTCCGGCATCGGTCCGGCCGACGGCTTGCGCAAGGCGGGCATCAAGGTGCGCCTGGACGCCCCGGAGGTGGGCCGCAATCTGCACGACCACCTCGACATCTGCGTGCTGCGACACTGCAAGCAGCCGATCACCTACGACCGCACCAACGATGTGATGCTCGGTCTGCAATACATGTTCACGCGCACTGGCGTGGGCACCTCGAACATCGCCGAGAGCGGCGGCTTCGCGCGCAGTGCGCGGGCCCGCGATGCGCGTCCGGACCTGCAGTTCCACTTCGTGCCGGCGATGCTGGATGACCACGGGCGCAATCGCCTGCCGGGCTTTGGCTTCACCTTGCACGGTTGCGCGCTGCGTCCGCAGAGCCGCGGGCACCTGGAACTGGCTTCCGCCGATCCGATGGCCAAGCCGCGCATCTACGCCAATTACCTCAGTGAACCCGAGGATCTGGAGCTGATGCTGGAATGCGTGCGCATCTCGCGCGAGATCTTCGCCAGCGCGCCCTTCCTGCCCTACGCCGATCGCGAGATCACACCCGGCGAGGGCGTGCGCGATCGCGCTGGGCTGATCGACTTCATCCGGCGCAAGGCAGAGACCATCTACCACCCGGTCGGCACCTGCCGCATGGGCAGTGACGCCACGGCGGTGGTGGACCCCGAGTTGCGCGTGCGCGGGGTGGATGGCTTGCGCGTGGTGGACGCCTCGATCATGCCGCGGCTGGTGTCCGGCAACACCAATGCGCCGACGGTGATGATCGCCGAGCGTGCCAGCGATCTCATTTTGGCGGCCTGAGTCGGCGAGAATCCGCTGCGATCCCCTGCGCAAGAGTCCGAGCGGATGTACAGGCTAGCCATCGCGCCGCAGCAAGCAGGTTTCTCCAGCCATCTCGGCCCCTTCTACGAGGTCGCACTGCCGCACGGCATGCGGCGCGCCCTGCTGCTGGAAGACAAGCATCTGAACCCCGAGGGCGTGGTGCATGGCGGAGTGCTCAGCGCCTTTGCCGACTTCGTGTTGTATCGCGCCATCGGCGATGAACTCGGCCACACGCGCAAGTTCGCCACCATCGAGCTCAATTGCCAGTACCTCGCGGCGGCCAAGTCTGGGCGTTGGTTGTATGGCGAAGCGCACATCCTGCGGCAAACCACGAGTCTGATCTTCGCCGCGGGTGAGTTGTTCGATGACGATCGCCGCGTGCTCTTCGTCAGCGGCATCTGGAAGGCCCTGGGCAAAGGCTGAGCATCAGCGGCGCCTACCGCCGGGATTGCTGGTGTGGTGAGGTAGCCTCTCCGAGACGGTGAGCCGCCAGATCAAGGTTGACGCGAAGGGATGCAAAGTAGGCAAAGACCGCTTGGCGGGGCCAATGGCGAAGTGCCACTGTGGTCTGGAACTGTTTGGCTGAGCGTGGTCGGCTTGGTGCCCATGCAGCTTGTGTGCAAACCCCCGGGGTCAGCCGAGCCGCTCGGGACTTTAGTGGGAAATCGCCTTTGCGTCCTTCGCTTCCGTTGCGCTCCTTGGCGCCAATGATCGTGTCATCGGCAATTCGCGCCGATTCAGTAGTGGTCGCACCTGCCGGTTTCACCATCACCAACGCACCGATCAACCTGACCGGCACCGCTGGCGGCGCGCAGATCAGCGCCAGCATCAACCTGAGCTGTACCCGCGGCGCCAGTTTGCAAAGCGGCAGCCTGATCTGCTCCGAAACCCCCAACCCCGGCAGTGCGGTCGCGCGCACATGGAACCTGAGCTGCCCGGTGGCAGACGCCGACTTGGTGTTCCGCAATGGATTCGAGAACTGAGGTGCAGCGAAGCGGCGCGCTGCGCCGCATTGCCGGGGAACTCAAGACGATCGCGACGATGCGCTGCAGCCGCAAGAATCGTCGTGACGAAGAGTGCCTCGGCCAAGCAATCCAGCGCCTTTTCCGCGCGTTCGGTTGCGGTGCGGCGTGCAAAGCAGAGTCACGGATTGGGTTGCCGCGACCGCAATGACGAGTGCCTGATCAACGGTTCGCCTTGCTGCACTCGCAACGGGGATCAGCCCTCGATGAAGGGTGGCAGCGGGCAGTGCAGCAAGCTGCAGACCAGACGCAGCAACTCGGCCTCGCTGGTGGCGATGTCACCGTCGTGACCCACGGTCACGGCCAGCCCGGCGATCAGGCGTTCCTTGCCCAAGGGCTGCAAGCGGTCCAGCCGGTCCAGGGCGCCGTCCAGCACCTCGGCCCAGGCCGATGGCGGCTGGTACTCGAAGCTGCTGCCGGGCAGCACCTCGTGCATGCCGGCCTGGAAGGCGCGTCTTGCCGCATCGCCGGCGGGATGACCGTGCTGCGCCAGAATGGCCAGCAAGGCGGCGACATCCTGGCGGCACTCGATGATTTTGAGGTTCGCGCCGTTCTGCTCAGCAGGTTGCCGCATCTGACGCAATTGCTGACGCACCAGGCGGCCCAGGCAGTATTCGAAGACGTCAACCTTGCCATCGGCATGGATCAGCGCCTCGATGCACGTCGCGTAGGTGTTGAGATCGCCGGCTGGACGTCGCTTGAGGGCCGGGAAGGCGAGGAGCGCCAAGGGCATGCGTTGCGCTGGGTGCAGGCTCAGCGTGGCCACCTCCAGGTGCTCCACACCCTCGCGCCGGGCCTCGCCCAATTGCTCGGCAATCAACTTCAGCTGCTCTGCACGCACCAGGCCGGCGGGGGCCAGCAGCAGGCACAGGATGACGTCGAGTGCGCGCTCGCGCATGTGCGCCGCGGTCTTCAGGATCGGCGGCAGGGTGCGGCGCACGGCTTCTGCGTAACGCACGTGCGCATCGCCCGGATTGCCCACGCTGCGCACCACTTCTGCGGCACTGGGTGCGCGCTGCCGTGAGGCCTTGGGCAAGGGCGGTGGCGTTGGGGCCGGCGCGGACTCGCGCGACTTGGTTCTGGCAGCCTTGATGCTGTCGAGCCCACCGGGCGCGAGCAGCGCCACGGCCGAGGGCGCCTCGAAATCCTCGCCCACCCCGCGAAACACGCGCTCGGCTGCCGCCAGCTGGTTCAGCTCGCCAGGGTTGAAGCCGGGTTCGATGCGCTGGATGCGCTCGATCAGTGGCGGGTGGGTGGCGAACCACGAGGAATAGCCGACGCCATCGCCGAACAACATATGCGCCACTTCTTCGCCATCCTCACGCTCGAGCTTGGCGCCGTGGCTGAAGCCGGCGATCTTTTTCAAGGCGCCGCTGATCCCGCTGGAAAGGCGGGTGAACTGCACCGCCGAAGCATCCGCAAGGTACTCGCGCTGACGCGAGATGTTGGCCTTGATCAGGCGGCCGAAGAGCACACCCAGATAGCCGAAGATCATGAACACCAGGGCGATCAGCACGATCGCCTTGCCATCGCGGCTGGAACTGCCGCGCAGGTTTTCGAGCACTTTGCGGCCACCGATGCCGAGCACCAGCAGACCGAAGATCACGCCCATCAGACGCATGTTGAGGCGCATGTCGCCATTGAGGATGTGGCTGAATTCGTGCGCGATCACGCCCTGCAATTCATCGCGACTGAGCTTCTCCAGCGCACCGCGGGTGACCGCCACCGCAGCGTCGGCAGTACCGAAGCCGGCGGCAAAGGCATTGATGCCCGCCTCCTGCTCCATCACGTAGATCTCGGGCACCGGCATGCTGGCTGCGATCGACATCTCTTCGACCACATTGCGCAAGCGCTTGAGATGGAAATCGCGCGTGTCTTCGGGCACCAGCGTCGCGCCCATCGCCTGCGCCACGGCGCCACCGCCACGCCCCAGGCTCAGGGTCTTGAACAGGCTGGCCACCAGGATCACGCCCAAGGTCAGCACGGTGGTGGTGATCAGAATTCCGGCCGCCTTGTCGCGCAACTCGGGATCAGCATCGGGCCCGAATGCACCCGCGGCGCCCAGCGCCGCGAGCACACCGAGATTGATGAAGACCACCACGCCGATCACGCTGAGCGCGAACAGCACGATCATCCGCCGGCTGGCGGCGCGCGCATGCGCCTGATGCTCGAAGAAGTTCATTGCCGCGTCGCTGCGATCAGCTGAAGCTCACCTTCGGCACTTCGCGCTTGGCAGCGTTCTCGATCTCCAGCAAGGCGGCCGGACCAAAGCCGAACATGCCGGCCACCAGATTGTTCGGGAACACTTCGCGCTTGATGTTGTAGGTGTTGACCTGATCGTTGTACGCCTGCCGTGCGAAAGCCACCTTGTTCTCGGTGCTCGACAGCTCTTCCGACAGCTGCATCATGTTCTGGTTGGCCTTGAGATCCGGGTAGGCCTCGGCCACCGCGAAGAGGCGACCCATCGCCCCAGCCAGCGCGTTCTCCGCACCGGCCAGCTGACCGACCGCGATCGGATTCGAGGGATCGGCAGACGCGGCTTTCAAGGCGGCCACGCCCTGATTGCGCGCCATGATCACGTTCTCCAGCGTTTCCTTCTCGTGCTGCATGTAGGTCTTGGCGACTTCGACCAGATTCGGAATCAGATCGTGGCGGCGCGTCAGCTGCACATCGATTTGCGAGAAGGCGTTCTTGTAGTTGTTGCGGGTCGTCACCAGCCCGTTGTAGACGCTGACCAGGAACAGCGCCACGACCACCAGCAGGGCGAGAAAGATGAGCGTGAACATGGATCTTCGAGCTCCTAGGCAAGGGATGTACTGGACCGAAGCCCAAGTCTTTCACACTGTGGCGCACTCCACATCTATGCCAGGCCGACGGACACCCTGACTTCAGTCACGCGGCTCGTGCACCAGTCCGCGCATGGGCTTCCACTCCGGCACCTTGCTCTTGAAGGCCACGGCGGCCGGATCGCCGAGCAACTGCTGGCGCACGGCCCAGCTGTCCAGATGCGGGGCAAGATGGTCGAGCAGGGCAGTGAGGGCGCGGGTCAGCGTCTGTTGCGGGCGCAGCACAAACCAGGTGGTCATGCGCGGCAGCACCGATTGCAGACTGCGCGCGGCAAGATCGCCGTCCTCGGGACGCAGCGCCATCGGCGCCAGGATGCCGATGCCGATGCCGGCGCGCACATATGTCTTGATCAGATCGCCATCGCTGACCGACATGCCCACGCGCAGCGGCAGGCCAGCGGCGCCGAAAGCCTGTTCCAGACTTGCGCCCGGACGCAGCGCCGAGGTGTAGCTGACCAAGGGATGGGCACTGAGCTCGCTGAGGCCGAGTTGCGGCACGCCGGCCAGCGGGTGATCGATGTCCATCAAGGCCTGGCGTTCCCAGTGGTAGAGCGGCAGCGCGTACAAGCCGCTGGGCGGCTCGGCAGCAGACACGATGGCCACATCGCAGGCATTGGCCTCCAGGGCAGCCAGGGCGGCCTCGTCTTCGGCCGGAGTGAGCTGGATACGCAGGCTGGGCCAGTCGCGGCGCAGCTGTGCGATCGCCGCTGGCAGCACATGACGGGCCTGGGTGGCGGTGGTGGCGATGCGCAACTCGCCGCCCTGATCCTGGGCGTAGCTGGCTCGCAAGGCGCGCACGCGCTCGGCAGCCGCAAGCATCTGGCGTGCCTGTTCCACCACCAGCGCGCCAGGCTCCGAGAGGCCTTCCAGCGTCTTGCCGCGCCGCGCGAAGAGCTCGAATCCCAGCCACTGCTCCAGCTGCTTGAGCTGCTTGGACAGGCCCGGTTGCGTGGCATGGAGGCTCTGCGCGGCCTGCGTGATGTTGAAGCCCTGATCGACCACGGCAATCAGGTAGCGCAGTTGGGAAAGCGTCATGGCTGCTCGCAGTAATGGACGTCTAGACGGCTGCACCACTGAATAGCACAAGGCCGCAGATCACAGGCTCCACACCGGCCCGTGCCAGCGCCAGGCCGGGCCCTGGTGTGCCCACCAGTGACTGCCTTGTGGTCATGCTGCCATGCCTTGCCGTCATTTCCGATGCCGACATGGCTGCCAGGAAGATGCGCCCAGGCAGACCTGGAGCAGCCATGCGCTACTACCCGATCGGACTTGATCTCAAGGACCAGCCAGTGTTGCTGGTCGGCGCTGGCGGCATCGCCGCACGCAAGTGCGAACGCCTGTTGCGGGCAGGCGCGGTGGTGCGTGTGGTGGCGTTGACGGCCAGGCCGGTGTTCCTCGAGTGGGCGGCGCAAGGACGGGTGGAGCTGGCCCTGCGCGCCTTCTCGGCACAGGATTTGCGGGAGGCGCGATTGGTCATCGCTGCCACGCACAGTCGAGCCGTCAACGCCCAGGTCTCAGCCTTGGCACGGCGACTGCGCGTGCCGGTGAATGTGGTCGACGATCCGGAACTGTCCAGCGCGGTGCTGCCGGCGCTGGTGGAACGCGGCCCGCTGCAGATTGCCATCGCCACCAATGGCATTGCGCCGGCGCTGGCGAGCTGGCTGCGACTAAAGCTGGAGTCCTGGCTGGATCCGGCACTCGGTCCCTTGTTGACCCGGTTGGGCGCTTGGCGCGAGCGCCTGCGCACACGTGAGCCTGATCCCATGCAGCGGCGCAGCCTGTATCGCGCCGCGCTGGCCGAACCGGTGCTCGCGGCAGCGCGACGTGGTGATGCGGATGGCATCGATCAGGCGCTGGCCGAGATCGTGGCCGGTCATCAACCGCGTGCGGGCCGGGTGGTGCTGGTCGGCGCGGGTCCTGGTGATCCGCGATTTCTGACCCTGGCGGCACTGCAGGCCTTGGGCGATGCCGATGTGGTGTTCCACGACAGCCTGATCGATCCGGCCGTACTGCGCCATGTGCGCGCAGATGCCGAGATCGTGGCCGTGGGCAAGCGCTGCGGACTGCCATCGGTGCCGCAGCCCAGCATCGAGGCCTTGCTGATCGAAGCCGCACGACAGGGCAAGCAAGTGGTGCGACTGAAGGGTGGCGATCCCTTGGTTTTTGCCCGCGGCGGTGAGGAATTGCTCGCGCTGCGTCAGGCCGGCATTGAAGCGGTGGTGATTCCGGGTATCACTGCTGCACACGCTGCCGCTGCTGCCGCCGGGATTCCGCTCACCCATCGCGGCTTGGCGCGCGGGCTGCGTCTGGTGACTGCGCACAGTCGCGAAGGGCTGACTTCTTTCGAACTGCTGCGTCGACGACCGGACGAGACGCTGGCCATCTACATGGGTGCGCAGCGCGCCGAAGCCTTGCTGGCCGAATTGCGTCGAGCGGGAATCGCCGAACGCACGCCGGTCGCGTTCGTCGAGGCGGCCTCGCGGCCGGAACAGCGCGTGCTGTATGGGCATCTGGCCCAACTGGTGGATCTCGCGGCACAACTGGATTCGCGTCTGCCCAGCCTGTTGCTGATCGGCGAGGTGTGTGCCCTGGGCAAAGAGGCGCTGCGGCCCGACTCGGAATCGGAAGCCTCAGCGGCGGCAGGTCTGCAGGAGTCGAGGTTGCGCCTGGCCAGCGCGTAAGTGCTGCCGCGCCGGGCGGCGCGGCAGCAAGGAACGCTTTACTGGCACTGCGTCTGGTACACGACCGCCAGCTTGTTCACCACCGTCGCCAGACCCTCGGTGAAGCCATCGCGGTCATTGTTGGCCCAGGCTTCCGCCATGGCCACCGAGCCCTGCGCCAGTTCCTCGTCCTGATAGATATCGGCGATTGTCGCCAGGTGCAACGAGAGTTCGGCCAGCTGCTGATGCTCAGGGCTGCCTTCGCCGATCTCCATGTTCTCGTCGGCCAGTGCGATGCCCAACTGGTTCAAAGAGTCGCCCATTTGGTCGACATCCTCGCAGGTGATGCCTTCGGCGAAAGACACAGTGGCGAAGGACGACAGCAGCAGCACGGCAAGCAACTTACGCATGTTGGACCCCCTCATCAGGCTGGCGCGGGATTGCGCCGAGGCCGGGGCTAGGCTCGAACCTGAACGGAGCGAGTGTCAAGCGACAGATCCTGAACATTCATGACCGCCGCACGACGCCAGGAAGCGTGCATTCAGCTCTGCTGCTGCGCCAGCGAAAGCACGCGATCTTCCAGCGCAGCGTAATAGCGTGCCGCCGGCTGTGCGCGCAGCAGGAAGCCGCCGGTGTAGGCACCGAAGGCGGGCAGGAGGGCGCGATCCGGCTGGAATTCGAAGACCGGCACTCGCACGCGGAAGCGCCCCTCGCGCAGTTGCAGCACGGGATGGACGTGGCCGCACAGCGCCGGTGCCGCACCGGCATCAGCCGGATCGTGCAGGCAGTGCAGCGCACCGAGGTGCAGACTGACGGCAATCTCGTCGCACAGATCGGCCAGCGGGCCGAGGCGCCGATCGTGATTGCCCAGCACCACGCGCCAGCGCAGCCTGGCTTGCCGTGTGCGCCATTCGCGCAGTGCCGGCAGGGCGGGATCATCGCTTGGAATCTCGGCGTGGCTGAGATCGCCCAGCACGATCAGCTCGCGCGCCTCGCTGGCCGCGATCAGCTGTTCGAGTCGCGCCAGTTCCTGCGCCAGACCGCCTTGCGGCAGGGCGATTCCAGCGCGCCGCAGATGGCTGTCCTTGCCCACGTGCCAGTCGGCAATGATCAGGCTGCGCGACGCCACCTGCAGCAGGGCACGACCGGGCAAGAGCCACCAGTCTTCATGTTGCCAGACGATGCGCAGCGCGCCATGGATCACACGCGCGACTCCAGCCTGGCCGCCATCGCTGCGACCTTGGCATGCCAGTCTTCATGGCTGAGCTGGCCACGGATGTTCTCGGCCCACAGCGGGAAGGCGAAAGGCGTGAGTTGGGCGGGTTGCGTGTGGCAGATCTGCCAGCCGGCCAGGCGCTGCAGACACTCGCGCAGGCCTGCGGCATCCAGTTGTGCGGCCAGCACTTCGCGGCGCGCACACTCCAGCAGGATGTGCGCTGGATCGTGCTCGGCCAGCACCTCGAACAGCAAGCCGCTCGACATCTGCAATTGGCGCAGCGAGCGCTGCTGGCCAGGCGGGCCGCTCGGCGTCATGCCGGCAATCTGAGCAATGTCGCGGAACTGGCGCTTGGCCAGCTCGCTGAGATTGAGGCTGGCGGCCAGATCAGCCTCCAGCGCTGCGGGGCTCAGCCACTCGCGCCAGTCCAGCTCGGCCAGATTCAAGGGGCGACGCGCCTGCAGACCGATGCCGTAGTCGTTGACTGCGTAGCTGAAGCTGTTCGCCTCCCGGCGGGCCAGTCGCCACGCCAGCATGGCAGCGAGGCCTTCATGCACCTTGCGGCCGGCGAAGGGGAATAGGCACAGAAAGGCGCCCTGACGGCTGCGATGGCTTTCGATCAGCAGCACACCCGCGCGCGGCAGGCTGGAGCGGCGCGTTTGGATTTCGAGCAGGCCGCGCAGCCAGTCGATCTCCGCCTCAGGGGCGGTGTCATCAGCAAGCACGGCGAGCATCTCGTCAGCGAGTTGGGTGCTGAGCGGCATGCGCCCGCCCATCCATTGCGGAACCTGGCGTGCCGGCCCACTGGCGCGGCGCACGTAGGCGGTCAGCTCGCGGATGCGCAGCAGTTCCAGGCTGCGCCCGGCAAACAAGAAGCGCTCGCCGGGCTTGAGCCGCGCCAGAAAGCTCTCTTCGATGCTGCCCAGACTGGCGCCCTTGGCATAGCGCACCTGCATGCTGGCATCGGCGGTGATGGTGCCGATGGCCCATCGGTGGCGTCGCTGCATGCCGCGATCCGGGACCTGCAGCCAGCCATCGCTGGCGACCACGCGGCGGTACTCGGCGTAGCGCTCCAGGCACTCACCGCCGTGCTGGATCAGTCCCAGTACCTTGTCGAAATCGGCTGTGCCGAGCTCGGCATAGGCATGCGTGCCGCGGATCTCCGCATACAGATCGTCGGCGCGACGCGGCGCCGCCACACACAGCGTGGTCAAATGTTGCGCCAGTACATCGAGGCAGCCGCGCAGCGGCGGCCGCGGCTCGATGCGCCGAGCGATGAGCGCGCGCCGCGCGGCCGCGATCTCGATCAGTTCCAAGGCATGCGTGGCCACCATCAGCACGCGTGGTGTGGCGCCAGGACGATGGCCAGCGCGACCGGCGCGCTGGCGCAGGCGGGCAATGCCCTTGGGCGAACCGATCTGGACCACCAGTTCCACCGGCCCGAAGTCGACACCGAGATCCAGCGTGGAGGTGGCCACCAGACAACGCAGACGGCCCGCGCGCATCGCTGCTTCCACACTTTCGCGCAGCTCGCGATCCAGCGAGCCATGGTGCAGGGCAAGCGTCTCCGGCGCATGTGGCCACACGGCGCTCAGCGCCTGGTGCCACAGTTCGGCCTGCGCGCGAGTGTTGGTGAACAGCAGCGCGGATGACACCTCGGACAAGGCCTGCAGCACGCCGCCGAGTTGGCGCAGGCCCAGATGTCCCGCCCAAGGGAAGCGCTCCATATTGGCCGGGCGCAGCGTGTCCACGCGCACCGCCGGGCCTTCGGGCGCGCTGACGATGCAGCCGTGCGCCTCGGGCGCGAGCACCTGCAGCGCCTCCTCGCGATTGGGCAGGGTGGCGGAGATCGCCAGGCGCTTGAGCCCAGCTCGCGCGGTGGCGAGGTGGGCCAGACACAACTCCAGCAGCACGCCGCGCTTGCTGCCCAGCAGCTCATGCCATTCGTCGACGATGACCGCCTCGACGCCATCCAGCCCGTGGCGGGGCAGGGGATGGCTCAGCATCTGCGCCAGACTCTCCGGCGTGGTGACCAGCGCGTAGGGCGGCTTGCGCTGCAGCCGTGCGCGATCGCTGGCGCTGCTGTCGCCCGAACGCAAGGCCACGTCCAGCCCAGGTGCCAGGGCAGCGAGCGGTGCGCGCAGTTGCGCCACCGTGTCGGCGGCCAAGGCTCGCAGCGGCGTGATCCACAGCACGCGCAGGCCCGCCGCGGCGTGGGTTGGATCCTGCAAGGCGTCGAGAATGGGGCCACCGAAGGCGGCCAGCGTCTTGCCGCTGCCGGTGGGCGCGGTCAGCAGTACGGCTTGATGAGTGCGCCATGCCGCCCAGCATTCGCGTTGGAAGTCCGCTGCTGCCCAGCCCTGCGCATGCATCCAGGCTTCGATGGCGGCACTGGCATCGCCCACGCGCGCAGCCGGGCGCTCGCGGCGCCGCGTGCGCGCAGCCGTGCCACTCATTCTTCGGGGACCGGCGGACGATCCTGCGGCCGCCGGTGCAGCGCCGCCTTGGCCAGGAGATGGGCGCTGATCGGCGCGGTGACGAAGATGAAGACCGTGACCAGCAGCAAGCGCCAGTCGGGGATGCCCACGCGCAGCGTCTGCTCGATGCACACGGCAAGCAGGATGAAGCCCACGCCCAGCGTGGAGGCCTTGGTCGGCGCATGCATGCGGCGATACACATCGTTGAGCTTGACCAGCCCGAACGCGCCAAGCAGGGCAAAGGCTGCGCCGGCGATCAGCAGCGCCACGACCAGGAGTTCGGCGATCATGCTTGTGTTCATTCGATCAGGTCCCGGCGCAACAAGTACTTGGCCAAGGCCAGCGTGCCGATGAAGCCCATCGCGGCGATGGTCAAGGCCGCTTCGATGTACACCGAGGTGCGGAACCAGATGCCGATCAGCACCAGCAGGGCCATCGCATGCACGTAAAGGGTGTCCAGTGCGAGCACGCGATCGACCAGATCCGGGCCGCGCCACAGGCGCAACAGGCACAGCAGCAAGGACAGGGAAAGCACGCCGACGATCCACGGCAACACGGTGTCGATCATGCGCGCAGCTCCCCGAAAATCTGCCGTAATGGCGCCTCGTAGCGCTCCTGGATCTCGCGCGCCGCGGCCGCGGTGTCCTCCACATGCAGGCTGTGCACCAGCAGATGGCGGCGGTCCGGCGAGAGATCGGCTGACAGCGTGCCCGGCGTCATCGTCACCATGCCGGCCAGCAGACTGATGCCGCTGGGATGGCGGATGCTGAGGCGCACCCAGTAGAAGTGCGACTGCAATCGATGCTGCGGTCCGATCACGCGCAGCGCCACATCGAGATTGGCCTTGAGCACGTCGTAGGCAAAGATCGCCGCCAGCCGCAATGCGGTGACCGGCGCCTGCACGCGGAAAGCCTCGGGCAACACCGGCGCCAGCCACCAGGGAATCAGCCAGGCCAGCAGGCCGCCCAGCAGCCAGTGCGCCGGATGCAGGGTCTGCTGCAGCAGCAGCCACATGGCCAGCAGCAGCAAAGACAGCCAGGGACGTGGCCACCAGCGGCTCATTTGGCGATCTCCGGGCGTGCCTTCTCGGGCGGTGCCAGCAGGATGGGAATGCTGTCAGTAGCCGCATGGATGGCGCGCGCAGTGGTCTCGCCGAAGCGCGCGGTCGGCGCCACCGCCACACTGAGCAGAACCAGCAGCGCCAGCAGGGCGTAAACGGCGCCCCACTCGCGACGACGAATCTCCACCGTCTGGCGGACCTCGCCTTCCGGGCGGTTCCAGCACAGATGGCTGAAGGCGCGCATCAAGGCGAGCAGGTTCAGGGCACCGCCCAGCAGCAGCGCTGCGGCGAGGCCGCCCTGGCCAGGCACCGCCAGCAAGGCCTGCAGCATCGCCAGCTTGGCCAGAAAGCCCGACCACGGCGGCAAGGCCGCCAGCAGCATCATCGCCAGGAAACACAGGACACCGAGGCGCTGCGGCCAGGCCATGGCAGCGGTCAGGCGCAGGCTGTCGCCCGCACTGCCGCGTGCCCGTGCACAAAGATCGGCGAGCAGGAACAGCAGCGCCGCAGCCAGCGTGGAGTGCAAGAGATAGAGCAGCGCGGCGGCGGTGGCCTGCACCTGATTGAGCGCAAACAGCATCACCAGGCTGGCCGCCGAACCCAGCACCAGATAGGCACACAAACGCTTGAGTGTGGACGCGGCCAGCGCACCCAGGCCGGCCACCACCACGGCGATGGCGCCAGCGCTGGCGAGCAGAGTGCCGGCGAAGCCCTGCAAGCCTTCTGAGCCGCTGCCGAACAAGAGACTCTGCGTGCGCAAGATGGCGTACACGCCGACCTTGGTCATGATTGCGAACAAGGCGGCAATGGCTGCTGGCGCCTGGCTGTAGGTGGCTGGCAACCACAAGGACAAGGGCAGGATCGCCGCCTTCAAGGCGAAGACCACGATCAGCATCCAGCCGGCGGTGTGGACCAGCCGCACATCGCTCGCGGGCAACTCGGCGATGCGCGTGGCCATATGCGCCATGTTCAAGGTGCCCAGCACACCGAACAGCAAGGCCAGCGCGACCAGGAACAGGGCCGAGCCCACCAGATTCAGCACCACGTAGTGCATGCCGGCCTTCAAGGTGGCGCGCGGCGCGCCGTGCAGCAGCAGGCCGTAGGACGCGATCAACAGCACTTCGAACCAAACGAAGAGATTGAACAGATCGCCGGTCAGGAAGGCGCCATTCAGACCCAGCAACTGGAACTGGAACAAGGCGTGGAAATGCGCGCCGCCGCGGTCGCCACCGGCACTGGCATAGAGCAGACAGATCAGTGCCAGCAGCGCGCACAGGCAGAGCAGCGCGGCGCTGAGGCGATCCAGGGTGAGCGCAATGCCAAACTCGGCCGGCCAGTTGCCAACCAGATAGCTCAGGCTGCCCGCGCCATCAGCCAGTTGCAGCAGGTGCAGATTGATGGCCAGCAGCGCCGCCACTGCCAGCAGTCCCACGCCACGCTGCACGCGCGGACCATGTCGTTCCAGCAGCAGCTGCAAGGCACCCACACACAGCGGCAAGACCAGGGGCGCGGCGATCCAATGGCTCATGGCGCGGGCTCCTCGCCATCCACGTGGTCGCTGCCGTGCTCGGAGCGCGTCTTCAGGGCCAGCACCAACAGCAGCGCGCTCATCGCGAAGCTGATCACGATGGCGGTGAGAACCAGCGCCTGCGGCAGTGGATCCACGTAATGCTGCAGATCCGCCGGTCGCGCCGGATCGATGATCGGGGGCTGGCCAACACGCAGCCGGCCCATGGCGAAGATCATCAGGTTGACCGCGTACGAGACCAGGGTCAGTCCCAGCACCACATCAAAGCTGCGCGCACGCAGGCACAGCCACAGGCCAGCGCCCATCAAGAGCCCGATTGCCAGCGAGATCAAGCCTTCCATCAGCTGCGCTCCCCACGCTGAGCCGTGCTCGGATCCGGCCGGACGGTGCTGGCGTTCTGCACCCGCCCGATCGCGACCAGCGCCAACAGGCTGCCAGCGCTGACCACGATGAACACGCCTACATCGAAAAGGGTGGCGCTGGAGGCCGGGAAAGCCTCGATCACCGGCAGCTTCCAGTATTGGTAGTAGCTGGTGAGGAAGGGGAAGTCCCAGATCCACGCCGCCGCGCCGGTCAGCCCGGCGAGCAGCAGACCCCAGCCGAGCAAGCGCGCCAGATCTGGCCGGAAGCGGGTCTGCATCCAGGTGCTGCCATGCGCCAGATACAGCAGCAGGAAGGCCAGGCCCAGCAACAGGCCGCCAATGAAACCGCCCCCGGGCTGATTGTGGCCGCGGAACAGCAGGTACACGGCGAAGAGGGCGGTCACCGGCAGCAACCAGCCGGCCACCACCTGCAACAGCAGAGGATGACGATCCGCTGCCTGCTCGGCCTGGGCTTCCGCAGCCGCGCGATAGCCCATCAACAAGGCATGGATCACCAGCGCGGCGATCGCAAACACGGTGATCTCGCCGAGCGTGTCCAAGGCCCGGAAGTCGACGATGATCACGTTCACCGCATTGCTGCCGCCAGCGCCGGGCACCGCCTGGGCGAGGAAGAAATCGGCCACGCTGCGGCTGTCGCGCGTCAACACGGCGTAGCACAGTGCTGCGGTGCCAACGCCGGCCAAGGTGGCCAGCAGCGCGTCGCGCCCGGCGCGCCAGCGCGCCCGCTCACGCGGCGAGTGCTCGGGCAGGTACTTCAGCGCCAACAGCAACAGCAGCACGCTGGCGATCTCCACCAGCAGTTGGGTCAAGGCCAGATCGGGCGCCGACAGCAGGACAAAGCACAGACTCACCAGCAAGCCGATCACGCCGACCCAGATCAGCGCGCGCAATCGGTCTTGATAGTCACGCAGCAGCGCCAGCGTGGCGACCAGCAGGATCACGAACAGGACCCAGGCCAGACCTGGCGCGGCCAGCGCGGGCGTCGAAGGCCAGCGATCCGCCTGCGTCCAATATGGCGATGAAGCCAGCAGCAACACACTGAGCAGCCACAGGAACAGCATGGGCTGCAGGCGACCGCGATCCAGATGTGCGCTGAAGGCGCGAGCCAGCCACAACAGGGCTGCGAGCACGCTGCGGTAGGCGTTGACGGCGATCGGGCGCGGGTCCAGCCGATGCAGGTTCACCCAGCGCTGCAAGCCGAAGTAGAGCGTGACGCCACCCACCAGGGCGACGGCGCTCATCGCCAGCGGCAGATTGAAGCCATGCCAGATGGCCAGGCTGTACTCCGGCAAGCTGCCGCCGTAGCTCGCCGTCGCCGCCAGGTGCAGCAAGGGGCCCACCACCAGGGCTGGCGCCACGCCCACCACCACACACAAGACCACCAGGAACTCGACTGGTACGCGCATGAAGCGCGGCGGCTCATGCGGCTGCTGCGGCAGGCCACGGCAGGGCCCGTTGAAGAACACGTCGTGGACGAAACGCAGGCTGTAGGCCACCGAGAACACGCCGGCCAGCACGGCCGCCACCGGCACCAGCAAGCCCATCCAGCGATGGCCCTCGATCTGCAGGGCCTCAGCGAAGAACATCTCCTTCGACAAGAAGCCGTTGAGCAATGGCACGCCGGCCATCGCCAGCGAGGCCACGATGGCCAGCGCGCCGGTGTAGGGCATGGCCCGCCACAAGCCATTGATGCGGCGCATGTCGCGAGTGCCGGTCTCGTGATCGATGATGCCGGCCGCCATGAACAAGGAGGCCTTGAAGGCGGCGTGGTTGAGGATGTGGAACACCGCCGCCACCACGCCGAGCGCGGTGTCCAGGCCCAGCAGCAGGGTGATCAGACCGAGGTGCGAGATCGTCGAGTAGGCCAGCAGGCCTTTGAGATCGTGCTGGAACAGCGCCACGTAGGCGCCGATGCACAAGGTCAGCGCGCCGGCGGTGGACACGATGAAGAACCACCAATCGTTGCCGCCCAGTGCCGGATACAGGCGCGCGAGCAGGAACACGCCAGCCTTCACCATGGTTGCCGAATGCAGGAAGGCAGAGACCGGCGTGGGCGCGGCCATTGCCTGCGGCAGCCAGAAATGGAATGGGAACTGCGCCGACTTGGTGAAGGCGCCGAGCAGCACCAGGATCAGCGCAATCGGGAAGGCCGCGTGTGCCTGCAAGATCTCGCGACTGGCCAGCACCACATCCAGCTCGAAGCTGCCGACGATGTGCCCCACGATCAGCACGCCGGCCAGCAGGCAGAGGCCGCCGAGGCCGGTCACGGTGAGGGCCATGCGCGCGCCTTGGCGGGCGGCGGATTCGCCACGCCAGAAGCCGACCAGCAGGAAGGAGGTGATGCTGGTCAGCTCCCAGAACACCAGCAACAGCAGAAGGTTGCCGGAGAGCACGATGCCCAGCATCGCCAGAGTGAACAGCATCAGGTAGGCGAAGAAACGCGCCAGCGGCTCGCTGGCATCGAGGTAGTAGTGCGCATAGAGCACGATCAGCGCGCCGATCGCGGTCACCAGCAGGGCGAAGGTCCACGCCAGGCCATCCATCCGCAACGACAGCTGCAAACCGGCTTGCGGCCACCAATCCCACTGCCAGCGCAGCACTTCACCGGCAAAGACCGGCTCCGCCAGCGCCAGCACGGCGGCCAGCCCAAGCAGCATGCCCACGCCCGCGAGGCCGGAGGCCACACGCCGCGAGGCCTGCGGCATGAGCCCCAGCAGCAGGGCCATGGCCAAAGGCGCGAGCAGGATCAGTGGCAGCAAAACTGTCATCGGCTATCCGTGACGAATCAAAAGCCCGAAAGAAATGCCACGGCGAACGCGTGCGCCGGGTGAAGACGCCGACTCATGGAGCGATGCGCCGCAACCAGCGCGAGATCACCGCCGCGAAGCGCGGCACATCCACCAGGAAGGCGTCGTGGCCTTGCACCGAAGGCAGGCCCTGGAAATCAACTTCGGCGCCGGCCGCTGCAAGGCCCTCGGCCAGTTCCTCTTGCTGCTCGATGGGGAACAGGATGTCGGTCGCCACGCCGATCACCAAGGCATGACGCACCTGCATGCGCCGCATCGCGCTTACCGTGTCGCCGCCATGCTCGGACAGATCGAACCAGTCCATCGCCCGCGACAGATACAGATAGCTGTTGGGATCGAAGCCACCGGACCACTTGCGCGCATGCGCATCCAGATAGGCTTCGATCTCGAATTCGTTGCCGAACGGCGGCGGACCCGGCGGCGTCAGGCGCTTGCGATCGAAGCGCTGCGTCCACTCCTGCGGCGAGCGGTAGGTGGCGACGCCGAGCTTGCGCGCCAGCCCCATGCCCACCGAGACATCGACCGGATGCTGATAGGCACCGCCTTGCCAACCGGGATCGGCGCGCACGATCTGCCGCTGCATTGAGCGCAGGGCGATGGCGAAGGCGGAAGAGCGCGCCGCACAGGACATCAAGGCCACGTGTGGACACAGATCAGGATGTTGCGCGGCCAGCGCCAGCGCGGTCATGCCGCCCATGCTGGGCCCAAACACCGCACGCAGGCGCTCGATGCCCAAGGCACGCACCACCACAGCCGCGGCATTGGCCACGTCTTCCACAGCAAGTTCGGGAAAGCGCAGGGCGTAGGGCTTGCCATCCTCGGGATGCGCCGATGCCGGGCCGGTGGAACCCTTGCAACTGCCCAGCGAGTTGACGCAGATGACGTAGTGCTGGTGGATGTCGATCGCGCGACGCGGTCCCAACATCGATTCCCACCAGCCCGGACTCGGATCTTCGGCGCTGGATGCAGCATGCGCGCTGGGCGACATTCCGGTGACGATCAGGATCGCGTTGTCGCGCGCCGCATTGAGCGTGCCCCAGGTTTCGTAGGCAATGCGGGCGCCACGCAACTCCCCACCGCGACGCATGCGGAAAGGCGAGGGCAGATCGACATGGCGCGTGGCTTCGGGCATGGGCAGCTTCGAGAAAGACGGGGCCACGCCCCACGGCATGCGTTCTAGGCGTTGGCATGCGGGGACGTCAACCGGCAAAGGACGCGCGATGGGGCCTTGGCTGGCTCGGTCGAGCACGGCAAGTCCGGATCCGACGTGGCAATACAAAGCCTCCGATGCAAAGGACGCTGTTTGCCCAAGGCCATGTTCCCCGCGCCTTCTCGTTCTTCGCCACACGGTGTGACTAGCCACCGCCTCGGGACGCGGGACGCTGTCGGATCGGCCGCG